>Ga0070707_100001923_pt1 | contig 19914 bp, 23 predicted proteins | sample KBSK5502metaG_FD_65468 | JGI IMG/M metagenome (GOLD analysis project Ga0070707, IMG submission 65468) | Corn, switchgrass and miscanthus rhizosphere microbial communities from Kellogg Biological Station, Michigan, USA - KBS K5-50-2 metaG | ecosystem: Host-associated > Plants > Roots >...
GACGAGACCGGCGACCGCGACGGTTCCGGCACAGAGGGACGGCGTCATAGGGGTTTCCCGACGATCCGTTGAGAGGGGCTTGTGGAGCCGGCCGAAGTGCGCGAATATATCCCCAAAGAACTCTTCGACAAGGGCTATGGAGATATATGGATACTTTGGGCGTCGCAGAAGCTGCGTCCCTGCTCCACCTCAACCCCAAACGGGTCCAGTATCTGGCCCGCACCGGCCGCCTTCCCGCCGTGCGGGTCGGCCGCAAGTGGCTGTTCCCCAAGCGCCGGCTGGAGGCGCTCCTGGGACCGCCCGGCGCCGCGCCGGAGCTCCACCCGATCGACCTGAGCGCGCGGAATCAGCTCCGCGGCTCGGTGGTCTCCGTGGTCTGCGAAGGCCTGATGGCGGAGGTCCGCGTCGCCATCGGTGACCAGGAGCTCGTGTCGGTGATCACGCGGACGGCTGCCGAGCGGCTCCAGCTGGAGGTCGGCGCGGAAGTGTACGCGGTGATCAAGTCCACCGAGGTCATGATCGGAAGGGGGTGAGCCATGGGCGCCTCGCTTCCCGCGTCGCTCACCCTGGCCCTGACCCTGCTGTCGGGAGCCGGGCGGGCCCGCGCACAGTCGGACCTGGTGACCGTGTTCGCCGCCGCTTCGCTGACCGAGGCCTTCAACGAGCTCGGCCGGCGCTTTGAGCGGGAGCATCCCGGTACCCGGGTGCGCTTCAACTACGCCGGCTCACAACAACTCGTTCTTCAGCTGCAGCAGGGAGCCGAGGCGGATGCCTTCGCGTCCGCCGACGAGCGCTGGATGCGCACCGCCCAGGAGGACGGCCTGCTCGCCGGCGCTCCGACCCTCTTCGCGCGCAACCGCCTCGTCGTCATCGTCCCGGCTGGCAACCCGGCCCGGGTGTCTGCGCTTCCGGACCTCGCCCGGCCGGGGCTCAAGATCGTGCTGGCGGCGGAGGCCGTGCCGGCGGGCCGTTACACCCGACAGGCGCTGGACAAGCTCGCGGGCGCAGCGGGCTTCCCCGCCGACTATGCGGCTTTGGTGCTGGCGAACCTCGTGTCGGAGGAGGACAACGTCAAAGCGGTGGCGACCAAGGTCGAGCTGGGCGAGGCCGATGCCGGCTTCGTCTACCGGTCCGACGTGCGTCCGGGCGTGGCCCGCGCAACCAAGGTGCTGGAGATCCCCAACCGCTACAACGTGATCGCCGCGTACTCGATCGCACCGCTCCGAGGCAGCAAGCATATCGCACTCGCCCGGCGCTTCGTCGAGTTGGTGCTCGGGGACTCCGGGCAGGTCGTGCTCGAGCGGCACGGTCTCACCCGGCGCTCGGCGTCCGACACCGCGGCGGGGCGGCCCTAGCCCGTGGTGCGGCACCGGCGGTGGTCGGCTGACGTTGCGGCCTGGGCGGGCCGCGCGGCCATCGGGGGAGCGGTCGGCGTGCTGCTCTGCCTGTTCGCCCTGCCGCTGCTCGCGCTGCTCTTCCGGGTGCCGCCGGCGAGTCTGCTGCAACGGCTGGGGCAACCCGTCGTGCTGGAGGCCGTGCGCCTCAGCTTGCTCACGACTGCCGCCGCCACCTGCCTGGTCGTCGTGCTCGGCCTCCCCGTCGCCTACCTGGTGGCGATGCGCTCGTTCCCCGGCAAGCGGATGCTCGAGGCTCTGATCGATCTCCCGATGGTTCTCCCCCCCACGGTGGCGGGAGTGGGGCTGCTGCTGGCCTTCGGGCGCGCCGGCCTCGCCGGCCGTGTGCTCGCCGCCGGGGGTATCTCCCTGCCATTCACGACGGCGGCGGTGGTGCTGGCGCAGGCCTTCGTGGCCGCGCCGTTCTTCATCACGACGGCGGCGGCGGGGTTCCGCGAGGTCGAGCCGAGATATCTCGACGCCGCGGCCACGCTCCGGGCGGGCCCGGGATTCGCCTTGCGGCACGTGCTGCTCCCGATGAGCCTGCCATCGCTCCTCGCGGGAGCGGCGATGAGCTGGGCCCGGGCGCTCGGCGAGTTCGGCGCGACGATCACCTTCGCCGGCAATCTGCCGGGCCGGACGCAGACCATGCCGCTCGCCGTCTACATCGCGCTTCAGACCGACCTCGACGCGTCGGTCACCCTCTCCGTCCTGCTCGTGCTCGTGTCGTTCAGCGTGCTCGTCTTGCTCCGCTGGGCGCCCGGTCGGCTGGCCAGCTTCCGCGCCCGTGCTCCGCGTCCAGCTTCGTAAGCAGCTACGGCGGTTCTTGCTGGATGTGAGCTTCGAGGTGGCGCCCGCCGAGACGCTCGTCCTGGTGGGCGAGAGCGGGGCCGGCAAGACCACGGTGCTCCGTCTGTTGGCCGGATTGGACGAACCGGACGCCGGCAGCATCCGCCTGTGGGGCGAGCCGTACTTCGAGAAAAACGCCGGCGTCTCGGTTCCCGCCTGGCGGCGGGACATCGCGTATCTGTCGCAGGATTACGCCCTGTTCCCCCACCTCTCGGCCGGGGACAATGTCGCCTTCGGGCTCCGGGCGAACGGCGTGCGAGCCCGCGACGCGCGCGCGCGGGCGGTGGGGGCGCTCGAGCGCGTCGGATTGGCCGACGTCACGCGCCATCGGCCGGGCCAGCTGTCGGGCGGTCAGCAACAGCGCGTCGCCCTGGCCCGGGCCCTGGTGCTCGAGCCGAGCGTGCTGCTGCTCGACGAGCCGCTGTCAGCGCTGGACCTGCGGAGCCGGGGCGAGCTCCGCGCCGAGCTCCGCACCGTGCTGCACGGCCCCGCGCGCGCGAGCGTCTACGTCACCCACAACCCGGTCGAGGCCATCGCGCTGGGCACCCGAGTGGCCGCGATCGAAGCCGGCCACATCACCCAGATCGGGACACCCGATGAGCTCCTCCGGCGCCCGCGCACGCCATACGTGGCCGCGTTCATGGGCGTGAATCTCCTCCGGGGTCGGCTCATCCGGGCGGCGGACGGCCGCGCGCGGCTGGAGACGGCCGCCGGCAGCGTGGCCGTCGCGGATACGGGGGAGGAGGGAGACCTGCTGGTGGCGCTCGACCCGCGCGACATCACGCTGCACCTCGACCGGCCGGTCGGCAGCGCCCAGAACGTCCTGCGGGGTCCGATTCTCGAGCTCAGACCCGAGCCCCCGTTCGGGGAGCGCGTGCGGGTAGCTGTGCAGACCGAGCCTCCGCTGGTGGCGGAGGTCACGCGCTACGCGGCCGAGTCGCTGCGACTGCAGGAGGGCACGCCGGTGTGGGCCGCCTTCAAGGCGACCGGCCTTAGACCCTACCGATGACCGGGCGCATCACTCGTGGAACGCCATCGCCCACCCGACTGCGGGGCCGCGCGCGCCGATCAGGAACCGCGGCGGCTGCAGGCCGAAGATCCGCCACCGTCCGCTGACGACCTTGGCCGACGTGATGCCGAGCGCGGCGCCTCCGACCACGTCGCTGACCCAATGCTCCTGCTGGTACACTCGGGATACCGCGACGCCGGTCGCCAGGCCGTAGAGTCCGACCGTCGCCCAGGTGCGGTGGATGTCGTCCGACAGCGACGCCGCCATCGCGAAGGCCAGGGTCGTGTGGCCTGAGGGGAACGCGGCGTCGTAGTGCCCCGGGTCGAAGTCCCAGGCGCTGGTATTCTGGAGTGGGCGCTCCCGCCCCAGCACGAACTTCATCCCCTCCGCCGCGGCCCCCGCCAGGGCGGCGGAGAACGCGAGCCGAAGGCCCGCGTGGGTGACCTTGTCGTTATGCGAGATCAGGCCGCCGGCGAGCACGCCGACGGTGACGCCGACGACCCCTACCGTTCCGACCTTGGCCCAGGCGTCTGCCACGTCCTGCGCACCCTGTGACCGGTGATCCCGAAAGTGGTTGGCGACCGGCTCGTCGAGCGCGCCAGTGAGCGCGATGCCCCCGACCACGACGAGCGGCTCGTACCACCGGATCGCGTGACCCGGCGGGGACGAGTGGATGTAGCGGGGGACGGAATCGGGGGCCTGCGGCGCTGCCGCGGCGGAGTCCGGCGGGGTCTGCGCCCACGCGGCGGGAGCGAGGGGCGCCTGACTCAGCGCGAGCGCGAGGGCGAGCGCGGCGGATCGGACCATCGAGGATTCTCCAGGGCTCGCCGGCAAGAGGAACGGATCGCCACCCGGCGTTGATGTATATTATCCGGGCCACTCACTCAGGGAAACGGATGCTCCGGATCGTCCGCCTCGCTCCATGGATCCTGCTCCTCGCTGCCGCCGGCTGTCGGACGTACGAGGCCTATCCGAAGGTGACGAGCCAGAAGGGGCTCGTGCCGGCCGACCAGTTCGCTGCCTACGGCCGCGAGCAGGCGGAGGAAGTCGCGATCGGCCGGGAATTCGCCGCGGCCTACGCGGGTGACTCGCCCGCGGCGCTGGCGCGGCAGACGGTCGCCGCCGTCGCTTACGCGAAGAGGCTGCCCGACGTCGTGGACGTCGTTCCCGACACGCTCGGCCACCGCCTCACCGTGCGGTTCAAGAGCGGGTGGCGCGCCGCGGTGCTCCCGATCGCCGACGGCAAGCGCGGCGCCGACACGCCGGGCGTTCCGGCAGGAGCCGGGGCGGGCGCCGGACAGTAGCCCTCCATTTCTGGTGGTCACCTCATGACGGCCTGCTGCCAGGTGACCACCACCGTCGACTCCCGCGAAGCCGCCGACCGGCTCGCCGAGCTCCTCGTTGACGAGCGGCTGGCGGCGTGCGCGCAGGTGACCGGCCCGATCACGAGCACGTACTGGTGGCAAGGGCGGGTCGAGCGCGCCACCGAATGGGCGTGCCTGCTCAAGACCACCGTGGCCCGCCTCCCGGCGCTCGAGGCCCGGATCCGGGCCGAGCATCCCTACCAGGTTCCCGAAATCGTTGCCGTCCCGATCGTCGCCGGTGACCCGGCGTACCTCGCGTGGATCGAGGACGGCGTGCGACCCACGCCCTAGCCCGCCGGCGGCCCCATGACCAAGACCGCGACGCCTCCGTCCCCCGAGCTGCTCTATCTCCTCTGCGGCGACGAGGAGGACTTCGAGGCCGCCTGCCGCGACTTCCTCCCGGCGGACATCGCGGAAGCGCTGAACGACCTTCCGGTGGAGGCGGCGACCCGCGTCATGGCCGCGCTTCCGTTCCACCGCGCGGTCCAGGTGTTCGACGAGCCCCAGCTCACGCGGCGTGCGGAGATCGTGGCGGGTCTCGACCAGTCCCGCGCCATCCCGCTCATCGAAGCGATGTCCGCCGACCAGCAGGTGGAACTCTTCCGCGCGCTGAGCGAGGAGGCCCGCAGCCGGCTGGTGCACGTGCTGACCGCCCCGACCCGCGACTCGCTCAACCTGCTCCTCCGGTACCCGCCCACCAGCGCGGCCGGCATCATGACCACGGAGTTCGTGGGGGTGCCGGCCGGCTGGAACGTCGACCAGGTGAAGGCCTACATCCGGGAGGTGGGGCGGACCAAGGAGACGGTCTACGCCATCTACGTGCTCGATCCGCGCGACCAGCGGCTGGTGCGGGTGGTCTCGCTCAAGGAAGTGATGCTGGCCGAGCCGAGCACGCCGGTGCTGGAGGTCGGCGAGACGCGGAAGCCAGTGACGGTGAAGCCGCTCGTGGATCAGGAGGACGTGGCCCGGCTCATCTCCAAGTACGACCTCCTCGCCATCCCGGTGGTGGACGACGGCGGCCACGTCCTCGGAATCGTGACGGTGGACGACGTCATTGACGCCCTAGTCAAGGAGACGACCGAGGACGTCCAGAAGTTTGGGGGCATGGAGGCGCTCGACGAGCCCTACATGCAGATCGGCTTCCTGTCGATGATCCGGAAGCGGGCGGGGTGGCTGTGCGCGCTGTTTCTGGGCGAGATGCTCACCGCGACGGCGATGGGCCATTTCGAGGCGGAGATCAGCCGGGCGGTCGTGCTCGCGCTCTTCATCCCGCTCATCATCAGCTCCGGCGGGAACTCGGGGTCGCAGGCTACCTCGCTGATCATCCGGGCGATGGCCCTCAGGGAGGTGACGTTGCGCGACTGGTGGCGGGTCGCCATCCGCGAACTTCCCGCCGGCCTCACGCTGGGCAGCATTCTCGGGGTGATCGGGGTGATCCGGGTTTTCGTCTGGCAGGCCCTGGGCTGGTACGACTACGGCGAGCACCACGGCCTGGTCGCGTTCACCGTCGGCACCGCGCTGGTGGGGGTGGTGCTGTTCGGCTCGCTGGCCGGATCGATGCTGCCCTTCGTGCTGCGACGGCTCGGGTTCGACCCGGCCAGCGCGTCGGCTCCGTTCGTCGCCACGCTGGTCGACGTGACCGGGCTCATCATCTACTTCACCGTCGCGCTGACGCTCCTCCGCGGGACGCTGCTGTGAGACCCGCCATCCACTCCGCCAGGGCCGGCAGGGGCAGCTGGTGCGTGACCGCCCCCCGCTCCCACGCCGCCCGCGGCATGCCGTAGACCACGCAGGTCCCTTCGCTCTCCGCCAGCGTGGTCCCCCCCTGCGCGTGGATCGCCGCCATCCCGTCGGCGCCGTCGTCTCCCATCCCCGTGAGCAGCACACCCAGCACGCGACCGGGGCGCGCCCGCGCGGCCGAGAGCATCAGCACGTCCACGCTGGGTACGTGCCGGGCCTCCGCCGGTTCGGGCGACAGCGTCACGGCGAGGTTCCCGTTCACCCGCATGTGGAAGCCGGCCGGTGCGATGAGGACGCGGCCGGGCTCCAGCCGGTCGCCGTCCTCGGCTTCGCGGACGCGGAGCCGGCAGCGCTGATCGAGCCGGCGGGCGAAGGGCCCGGTGAAGCCGGGGGGCATGTGCTGGACGATCGCCAGCGGCAGCGGAAACTCGGCCGGCAAGGCCTCGAGCACGACCTGGATGGCCGCCGGGCCGCCGGTGGACGCTCCCAGGACGCACAGCTCGAGCGGGAGGCGCTCGGACGGGCCGGCGGGTGGCGCCGGCGGACGCTCGCCGCGGCCCGCCCCATTCCGGCCCCGGCCCGACCCGTCGCTCTTCCCCGCGGCGAGCGCCGTGACCCGTTCCCGCAGCTCGCGGCCGAGCCCGTCGAACTCCATCAGCCCGAAGCGGGACTTGTCCACGAAGTCCACCGCCCCCGCTGCCAGCGCCTCGAGCGTCGCCTCGGCGCCGTCCCGCGTGTGTACCGACAGCATCAAGACGCGCAGTCCCGGATCGCGCGCCAGGAGCGCGCGAAGCGTGACGAGCCCGTCCATGCCCGGCATTGCGAGATCCAGGGTGACGATGTCCGGGTGGGTCGGCGGCACCCGGACGAGGGCCTCCGTCCCGTTCGCGGCCTCTCCCACCACCTTGATGCCGGGATCCGCGCCGAGCACCCGTGAGATCGCCCGCCGGGCGAACGCCGAGTCGTCAACCACGAAGACCCGGATCATGCCGCGGCCTCGGCGCGCTTCCGATAGATCATCGCGCCCTCGAGCCAGGTGGGGACGAACTCATCGCTACGGTCAATGAGGGACTCCGAGTGGCCCAGCAGCAGCCATCCGCTCGGCGCGAGCGCCCGCGCGAACAACCGCACCGTCCGGTCGAAGCCGGCGTCGTCGAAGTAGATGAGGAGGTTCCGGCACATGATGACGTCGTACGGCGGGAAACCGATCATCGCGCCAGGCGCCGCCAGGTTGGCCTCGAAGAAGCGCACGGATTTTCGGTAGCGGTCGCGCAGGCGGAAGCGCGTGCCCCGGGGCTCGAAGCAGCGGCGCAGCGCGTGCTCGTCACAGGCGCGGAGCGAGCCGCCTTCGTAGATCCCCTCGCGGGCGCGGGTGATCCGGTCCCGATTCAGGTCGCAGGCGTCGATTTCCCAGGACATCCCGCGCAGCTCGAGCCCCTGGTCGTGGAGAGCGATCGCCAGGGAATACGGCTCCTCGCCGGACGAGCAGCCCGCCGACAGTACGCGGAGCGGGCGCGTCCGGAGCGCGTCGCCCAGCCCGGCCACGACGTGCTTCGCCACGATCTCGAAGTGGTGCGGCTCGCGAAAGAAGTAGGTCTCGTTGTTGGTCAGCTGACAGGCCAGCCGCTCGAACTCGCCCTCGCGATCAGGGTGGCAGCGGAGAAAGTGGTAGTAGTCGAGCAGCGCCGGGAGTCGGAGGGCGGCGAGACGGGGGCGCACCCGCGACAGCAGGATGTCACGCCGGACCCCCGCGAACGACAGACCGAACCGCTCCTGGATCAGGTCGGACAGGAGCTTGCACTCGACTTCGTCCGCCGGGGTCATGCGGCAGCCGTGCCGGAACCGTCCCCGAGATCGGTAAGCGCGCCGCGGGCCGTCCGGGCCACCACCGCCTCGACGTCGCGCACCAGGGTGAGGAGAGTGGGGCGGCTCTCCGGCAGGCCCAACCGGCCCAGCCCGCGCGCCGCCTCGTTGCGCATCGCCCAGTCGTCGTCGCTGGCCATCGCGACGAGCGTCGGGACGTCTTCGGGGCCGGCCACCTGGGCGAGCCCGAACGCCGCCACGTGCCGGATCTCCGCCTCCGGTGCCCGGAGCCGCACTCGCAGGAGATCGGTCACCCCCACCGGCGCGATCGCCGTCAGCGCCCGCAGGATCTCCACCCGCTCGTGCAGCGGCGCTTCCGGGTACAGCGCCTCGAGCTTGGCCGCGGCCTCGGTCACGCGGAGGCGACCCAACGCGCGGATCACCCGGAACCGGAGCGAATCGGCGGCGGAGAGCAGCGCGGTAAGCGTAGCTCCGGTCCGGTCACCGCCCCGCTCAACCAGGAGCTCAAGGACTTCGATCTGGACCCGCTCGTCCCGGTCGCCCAGCGCCCGGAAGAGGGCGACCTCGGTGCGGGTCCCCGGCAGCGCCGCGGCGGCACGCAGCGCGGCCACCCGGATGGCGGGCGACGGCGCGCGGGCGAGCCCGAGCACATCGGCCTCGAGGGCGCTCGCCTCCGCGAGACGCACCGCGTCGAGCGCCGCCGTGACGATGTCGTCCCCCGCGCGGGGGTCGAGGCATGCGCACAGCGGCTGCAACGCCTCCACGGGCAGGCGGCCGAGCGCAGCCGCGGCTTCCGCCCGCTCCTCCGGACCGCCATCCTTGAGACGCTGCACCAACGCCGGCGCGGCCCGCCCGTCCCCCAGGCGTCCGAGAGCCCGGCAAGCGGCGGCCCGGACCTGGGGATGCTCGTCCTCGAGCCGAGCGAGCACATTCGGGAGCTCGTCGGGCTCGAACGCGCCCGCGGTGAGAATGCCCCGGCGTACCTGCGGATCGCGATGGGCGAGGAGCGCGGCGGCCTCCGCACCTCCGAGGCGGGCGTGCCGGCGCCACTGGGTCTCGATCCACTCGGCCTGCGGCTCGCCGGCCCGGCGCAGCACCAGCGGGTAGAGGCTGCGGAGCCGGCCGGCCAGGATCACCCCGACCGCGGCCTGGGCCAGCGCCTCCCGGTCGCCGGCCGCCCCCTCCGCCGCCGACCCGAGCGTCTCCCGGCGGATCTCCGCCTCGGCCTCGACCGTGCGGAGCAGCTCGCCGAGGAAGGCAGCCGCGCCTTCGGGCCCGCGGTCACGCTCGGCCTCGCGCGCGAACCGGGCGCCCGCCGCAGCGGGGTCGGGGTGCAGATCCAGCACGACGCCGGCCGCCTCGAGGATCGCGTCGCGGAGGGGTCGCTCGTGTACCCGGATCAGCAGGTCGAGAAGCTGATTCAGTGACTCGGGTGCCGCGATGCGCTGGAGCGACCGGACGGCCTGCTCCGCCACGAAGCTGTCAGGCACGAGGGTGAGGAGCGGGCCGGCCGCCGCCGGATCGCCGATCTCGCCGAGCGCGTTGACGGCCGCGAGCTGGAGCCAGAGCTTCCCGCGCAGCAGCTCCAGCAGCGCCGGAACCGCATCGGCGCTGCGGAGGCGGCCCAGGGCCTCGACGGCCGACTGGGCGACGTTGGGGTCCGCGTGGCGCAGCAGCGGAAGGATGCCGCCGATGGCCTTGGCATCGCCGACACGGGCGAGGATCTGGAGCGCGAACATCACCAGCTCGGCGTCGGGCGAGCGCAGCAGCTCCACCAGATAGGGCACCGCATACGGGCCCTGCCGCTCGAGCGCGGCCAGCGCCCCGTTCCGGCGGGCGGCGTTCACCCCGTCGGCCACCAGCGTCCCGAGGGTCTGGGGCTCGACATACCGGGTGGCGAGCCGGATGGCCTGCTCGCGGACGGAGGCGGTCTCGTCCTCGAGGGCGGCGAGGATCAAGGCCTCGCGCTCGGGACCGGTCGCCGAGGTCAGACGGGCGAGGCGGTCGGCGGTGGCGGCGGAGGGGGCGGGCATTCGGGCTCAGGCCGGGAGCTGGAACGTTTCGACTCGCTGCTTCAACAGCTCGGACTCGCCGGCTAGGGTCTTCGCCGCGACGCTCATCTGCTCTACAGCCGCCAGGTTCTGCCGGGACACGAGCGCCACGGACTCGACCGCCTTCACGACCATCTCCCCACCCCGCTTCTGCTCACCCACGGCTTCCGACATCTGGTGCGTGAGCTGATTCATCTTCTGGGCGGCGGTCGTGATCTCCTTCGCGCCGGCGGCGTTCTCGCGCACGGACGCGGCGATCTGCCGGGTCAGCGAGGCCATGCTCCCCGCCATGCGCAGCACTTCCTTGGCGCCGGCGGCATGCTCTTCGGTGGCCCGGGCCGCCTCGCCCACGAGGTGTGAGGTCTTGTCGATCGAGTCGACGATGGCCCCGAGGACGCCGCCCATGAGGCCGACGGCCGCGCGGGTCTCCTGCTGCACGGCTTCGATCACCGAGGCGATCTCCTGGGTGGCCTGCACCGAGCGCTCCGCCAGCCGCCGGACCTCGTCCGCCACCACCGCGAAGCCGCGCCCGGCTTCGCCGGCGCGCGCGGCTTCGATGGCCGCATTGAGGGCGAGGAGGTTGGTCTGGTCGGCGATGCCTTCGATGACCTTGACGATCTTGCCGATCTCCTCGGACTGCCCGCCGATGGAGTTGATCGAGACCTGGAGCTGCTCGCCGCTGCTCTTGGCCTCGACGACCGAGCGCTGGGACACTTCGTCAACCATGTGCACCCGCGAGGCGATGGCGCCGATGTTGTCGATCATGGTGGTGAGCCGGGCCATCGCTTCCTCGACCGCCTGGAGCAGCGACTCGCCGTTCTGCGAGGTCTGCACCAGCGTCGCGCTCATCTGCTGGATGGACGACGAGGTCTCGTCCACGTTCGCCGCGAGCGCCTCGGCGTTCCGGGCGAGGGCCTGCATCTGCGCCGCCATCTGAACCATCGTCGCGGAGGTCTCCTCGGTCGAGCTGGTCTGGGCCTCGGCGCCCTTGGCCATCTGTTCCGAGGAGGCGGAGATCTCCTCGGCGGAGGTGGCGACGGTGCGGGACGACGTGGAGATCTGCCCAACCACCGTGCGCAGATTCTTGACCATCTGCCGCATCGAGTGCTCGAGCCAGCCGATCTCGTCCCGCGACTGGCTCTTGATGTCCGCGGCCAGATTCCCCTTCGACACCTCTTCCGCCAGGATGCCGAGGGTCTCGAGCGGCGTCGCGATCAGGCGGGCGAGGAGCACCGCGAGCGCGAGGCCGAAGGCCACGGTGACCGCCGTCGTGAGGAGGATCACGGAGCGTGAGTCGCTCGTGAGCTGCGCCGCGCCGGTCGCGGTCGTGAGCCGGTCGAGCTGGCGGATCGCGAACCACCCCTGGAGGCCGGTGAGCACCAGCACGGCCCCGAAGCCGGTGATGATCTTTCGGCGAATGGTCCAATCCCGGATCTTCTGCATGATGGTCTGGGTCATTGCCTGACTCACGAGGGAGAAGCGCCGGACGCTTCCAGCGCCAGCGCGAGGTCGAGAAGGATGATCAGGCGCCCGTCCATGTGGAGGACGCCGGTGAGGTACGTCGTGTGGGCTGACTTCACCTCGTCCGGCGCCGCCGAGAGCCGGTCGGCCGGAAGTTTCTGCACCTGCGCGACCGAGTCCACCAGCAGGCCGAGCACCCGCCCCCGGACTTCCGCCACGATGATCCGCGCCGTCGAGCGCGGCACCAGCGGCGCGAGCCCGAGCCGACTGCGGATCTCGACCACGGGAAGGATGCGGCCTCGCAGGTTGGTGACGCCGCGGATATGTGCCGGAGCCTGCGGCACTCGAGTGATGTCGCCCACCCGGGTCACTTCGCGAACCATCTCGACCGGCAGTCCGAACTCCTCGCCGTCGAGCCGGAACGTGATCAGGTGCAGCAGCTGCGCCGGAGCGGGAGCGGTGGCGGCGGCTTCCTGAGCCGCGACCTGGTCGGCGAATTCGAACACCGACGGGGCGGCACCGACCGGAGCCTTCGAGCTTCGCGCCATGTCAGGCCACCTCCCGAAGCGCCACGATGCCGGCGGCGTCGAGGATGCAGGCCACCCGCCCGTCGCCGAGGATGGTGGCGCCGGAGACCACGTCCGGGCGGCCCAGCGTCGGGTCGAGCCCTTTCACCACCACGTCCTGATGCCCCACGAGCCGGTCCACGAGCAGGCCGCGGCGCCGCGGGCCGGCGAAGAGCACGACGAAATAGTTCCGTGGCGCGGTCCGCGTGGCTCCCGTGCCGAGGAGCTGCCCACCGTCGGCGACGTGGATGGCGCTTCCCCGCCACATGGCGACCCGCTGACGGTTCACCTCGTGGAGCGCACCGGGCTCGAGCCGGACGGTCTCCGCGACGTGGCTCAACGGCACCGCGTACCGCTCGCGATCGACCTCGACGATGAGCGACCGGACGATCGCGAGCGTGAGCGGCAGGCTCAGGGTGAAGGTCGTCCCCCGGCCGGACGAGCTCGCGATCTCGATGCCGCCGCCGAGGGCGTGGATCGCCGCCGCTGCTGCATCGAGCCCGACGCCGCGTCCCGCGACGTGGGAGACCGCGTGCGCCGTCGAGAAACCCGGCACGAAGATGAGCGCGTGCACCGCGTCGGGCTCGGTGGACGGCACGTCCAGGCCGAGCTCCTTGGCCTTCGCGAGAATCCGCCCGGTGTCGAGGCCGCGGCCGTCGTCGGTGACGGTGATTCGGACCCGGTCCGCGAGCGCCTCCGCCCGGAGCGACAGCGTCGCCTCCGCCGGCTTTCCCGCTGCCAGCCGCTCGGCCTCCGACTCCACGCCGTGCACGATCGCGTTGGAGAGGAGATGCACCAGCGGCTCCCCCAGCCGGTCCAGAATGGTCTTGTCGAGCAGCGTGTCGTCACCCGCGGTAACCAGGCGGACCTGCTTCCCCTCGTCCCGCGCCAGGTCGCGGACCGCGCGCCCGAACCGGCCGAAGACCGTGGCGAGCGGGAGCAGCCGGGTCTGCATCAGCGCGGCCTCCAGGCGCTTCATGGTCGCGCCCAGCGCCGACACGACACGGTCCAGGTCCGCGATCGCCGGGCTGTTGCCATACCGCGCCGCGAGCCGCCGATGCAGCTCGGGCAGCGCCGAGCGCTCGATCATCGCCTCGCCGAAGATCTCGAGCAGCGTGTCGAGCCGGCGGAAGTCCACCCGGATCGTCCCCGCGGCGTCGCCGCCGTCCCGCCGAGCGGTGTTGCGCCGTTCGAGCCGGAGGGGCGGCGTGGCGACCGGGTCGACCGCCGCCCCGAGATACGTCCGCACCCGTTCGGCGTACTCGGCCACGGCGCCGCCGTGCGCCGCCGGATCGGCCGCCACCTGCACCAGGTCCACGAGCAAGCCCGAGCCCTCGACCAGGAGCCCGGCCGCGACCTCAGTGCGCGCCGCCGCCTCGCCCAGCACGCGGGCCGCGACGTCCTCCAGCAGATGCGCCACCAGCTGCATCGGCGCGAGGCCCATCATCGCGGAATTGCCCTTGAGCGTGTGCAGCGTCCCTTTGAGGCCGGCGACGTCCGCCGCGTCGGTGTCTCCGCCGCGCCAGCGCCGCTCCAGGCCGAGGAACGCGCTGCTCACCGCTTCCGCAAGCGGCAGGCTTTCCGCGATGTAGTCCTGGATCAGGTCGGCGAAGGCGTCGTCGGTCATCGGTCAGGCGGCCGGTGCACGCTCGGCTTGCAGTTGGGCGATCAGCCGCTCGACGTCGGACGGCTGAAACGGCTTGCGGAGATAGTCCCGCGCCCCCGCCGCGCGCCCCCGGGCTTCGTCCTCCGGGGTGCTCTCGGTCGTCACCAGAACGACGGGCACGTGCGGGTGGAGAGCTTCCGCCTGGCGCCGGGCCAGCAGCTCCAGCCCGTTCATCTCCGGCATGTTGAGATCGAGCAGGACCAGCGTGAGCTCAGGGTGCGCGGCGAGCAGTGCGTAGCCTTCGCGTCCGTTCATGGCGTGATAGACTGTGCTGCCGGCGAGAGGACCTTTGCCGAAGATCAGGCGGTACATCTGGTGGTGGAGGGCGGAGTCGTCCACCACCAGGAAGCTGCCCGGCCGGGGCGTCGCATCACTCATCGGAGTTGTGCCCTCCGCCGCGAAGACGCGGTTGCACGGCTTGTTGGGGTGCGATCAGGGGATCAGGTCCGCGGGCGATGACCATCCACGCTCGGCTCTGCGGTCCATCTTGATGAAAGGAGCAAATCACATACCCCGGTGGGCGGGGCAGCTAAACGCTTGTCGTACTGCGCGGTAGGGTCCCGCGGCTCATCGCCGCCGCGAGCGGTCCGCCGCAAGATGCCGGGTGGGCTACTTGATCACGACGACGACGGGATGCCGAGTTGCGCCGTCGGGCGCCCGCACCGCGGCGTCGAGGGAGTCCACGTCCCAGACGGCGATCGTGGCCGCGTAACCGGTCGTGCGGAAGGTCTCGAGATCCTGCGGGGAAAGCCGGCGCTCCTTGAGCGGAAGGTTCTGAAGATCGGCGCGATAGGGATGGGTGTGCCACGTCCCCACCAGGCGGGGAACCCCCTCGCAGCTCCCGGCCACGGCGAGCTGCAGCTGTTTCATGTCGCGGGCCGGCACCCAACCGTCAACGCGGACCACGCCGTCGCGCTCGCTCCCCTGGAGGCAGCCGAGATACTCCCGCTGGGTCGGGCGGACGGTCCCCAGCATCCGCTCGAGGGTGTTGAGGTCGCGCAGCTCGTTCCAGTGCCGGTTGTACGCCAGGAACACCGCGTTCATCGAGTCCCGCACCGCTCCGGGGATGATGATCGCCGGGCCGTGGGGGAGCCTGAGGGACCGGCGCGCGGCGACGCCGCCGGCGATCAGGATGATGCCTCCGGCGAGGGCGGCGAGCGCGGCCACCGCGCGCCGATGGACGACCGGCGACGCGCCTGGCGTCATCGGTCGGGTGGGCGGATATTCCTCAGCCATGCGTCGAAGCACCCTCCTTACGCTCATTGCCGCGGCCGTGTTCGCGGCCTTCCTGTTGTACAGCACGCTCGCCTCGCAACGGGCCGAATGCGCCGTGTCGGTCGAGTACCAGGGCCGGACTGGTCAGGCCACGGCGTCCGGCGCCACCGCGCGCGAGGCCGAGCGGCAGGCTCGAGCCACCGCCTGCGGCCCCATCGCCCGCGGCATGAACGAGTCCATCGCCTGCACCAACCAGCCTCCGGTCAGGCGCGAGTGCCGCACCCTCTGAGCGGACTCCGTCTCCGGCTCCCGCATCCCCTCATTCTGCTGCTCGGGTGCCTGCTCGCGGCCGCCCTGCTCAGTCACGTACTGCCGGCCGGCCGGTACGACCGTCGGGACGACCCCGTCACCGGACGCAGCGTCGTCGTCCCGGGCACGTATCACAACGTACCCCCACGGCCCGTGGGCGTGTTCCAGGCGCTGGTCGCCGTCCCCAAGGGCCTCACGGACGCGGCGTCGGTCGTTTTCCTCGTGTTCCTCGTCGGGGGCGCCTTCGCCGTGGTGGACCAGACCGGCGCGCTGGCGGACGCCATCGCCTGGCTCGCGGGGCGCCTCGCCCGGCGGGAGACGCTCGTCATCCCGATCGCGACGCTCGCATTCGCGCTCGGCGGCATAACCGAGAACATGCAGGAGGAGATCATCGCTTTCGTCCCGATCCTTCTGCTGCTCACCCGCCGGCTCGGCTTCGACCCGCTCACCGCGGCTGCCGTCAGTCTTGGCGGGGCCGGTGTCGGTGCCGCCTTCAGCCCGATCAATCCGTTCCAGGTCGGCATCGCGCAGAAGCTCGCGCAACTGCCGCCGCTCTCCGGGGGTCTGTTCCGGGCCGTGTTCCTCGTCCTCGCGCTCGCGATCTGGATCTGGGGCACCGTGCGCTACGCTCAGCGCCACCGGATCGCGTCCGAGGCCGTGGCGGTTCCGGATGTCAGAGCGGTGACGGGGGCCCGCTCGGGCATCATCCTCGCGCTGGTGCTGGCCGCGTTCGCGATGCTGGTGATCGGTATTCTCCGGCTCGGCTGGGGCTTCGACGAGCTGTCCGCGGTGTTCTTCACCATGGGGCTCGCCGCCGGGCTGGTTGCCGGGCTGGGGTGGTCGGGGACGGCCGAAGCGTTCGTGACCGGGTTCCGCTCGATGGCCGGCGCGGCGATGCTGGTCGGCTTCGCACGGGCGATCTACGTGGCGCTCGATGAGGGGCGCATTCTCGACACCATCGTGCACGGCCTTTTCACCCCCCTCGCCCATCTTCCGGTCGCCGCCTCGGCCATCGGAATGATGGTCGCCCACACCCTGGTTCATATTCCCGTGCCGAGCGTGAGCGGGCACGCCGTGCTCACGATCCCGATCCTGGTGCCGGTCTCCGATCTGTTGGGCCTCTCCCGCCAGGTCACCGTGCTCGCCTACCAATACGGCGCCGGCTTGAGCGAGATCCTCACGCCGACCAACGGGGCGATGATGGCCATTCTCGCCGCGGCCGGCGTTCCATTCAGCAAATGGCTTCGCTTTGCCCTCCCACTTTGGGCCGCTCTGTTCGGGCTGGGAACGCTTGCGGTGGTGGCCGGAATCGCGTTCGGACTGTCGTAAACCGGCCCGGTCCGCCTCCCAGCCTGGCCGAACGGTCCACACCAGGCGTCGAACTCGTGCCTCAGTATGGCCTCAAGTCCCTCCCCCAGGCCCTGAATCTCATCCCCGCCCAACCGGCGTACGATAACTGAACTCACTGGCTTGGCTTGGCGTTGTAGTGCCCGGGGGGTATCGCTGATCGGGGGTACCCGGGGTGGGACTGGCACCGGTGTTGCATTCCAGTCCCTGGGGAGCCTGGAGGAGCATGGGGCCATGGATGAGCTCAAGATCCGGGACATGGAGCAGGACGAGGATTTCGCCGTCTGGTTCTCCGAGCTGGCTGCGGAGAGCGAGGATGCGGCGGGCTGGGGGAACCCTGTCAACGACCGCTATCTCGTGCTGAGCAACGAGATCGGCGACTGGATCGGGGGCGTCCGGTTCTCCCTGCGGGGCGGGGTGGCCAACCTCCTCGACGTCGCGGTGGTCCCGACCGAGCGGCATCAGGGGCACGCCCATCGGCTGCTCGCGGCTTTTGAGGAGCGGGCCCGGGAGGCCGGGGCCCATCTGGCCGAGTTCTGGACGGATGACCTCGAGTCCGAGGGCCTGCTCGGCGCCTTGGGCTGGCGAGTTCTGTTGCGGCGCCGGGGCTACATTGGGGGCCGTACCTGGGCACTCATGGAGAAGGAGTTGGGCGCCGACCTGCCCTGACGGCACATTGGCACGATGCCGGCCAGCCGCGTACTTTTCGTGGCTGGCCGTTCTCATTCCGCTTGCGGACTTTCTTCGGGGACTCCGCGCTTTCTCTCTATCCCGGCGAAAACGAACTCATGGGACTCACGGATTCCGCGCGCGAGCTCTTCTCCAAACTCGAGGTCCTGAGGGACCTCGAGGGCAAAGTCCGCGAGCTGATGGAGAGCCACGAGCGGAAGCGGGATCTGTGGTATCCCTCCGAGCTGATCGGGCCCCGGGAGGGCGACTGCCCGGACACCCACTACGGCCGGCTGCGCGAGCGGGCGGCCGGGATTCCGGACCCCGCGCGGGCGGCCCTGGCGCTCAACCTGCTCACCGAGGAAGGGCTCCCCCATTTTCACCGGCTGCTGGCCGTATATCTGGGCGATGACAGCTTCTGGCGCCTGTGGAACAACCTTTGGACGGCCGAGGAGGATCGCCACGGCCAGGTCCTCCATGACTACGCCCGCGAGGCGCGACTCCTCAACCAACGAACGCTCGAGGAAATGCAGTTCGAGTATATCAAGGCCGGTTTCCATCCGGAGTGGGATCGCGATCCGTATCGGGTGTTCGCGTACACCACGGTGCAGGAACGCGCGACCCAGCACTCACACGCCGAGACGGGCAAGCTGGTCGGCGAGTACGAGCCGATCCTCGGCGAGATCCTCAGCAACGTGGCGAAGGAAGAAGCTCGGCACTACACCTTCTACCGGACCGTCTTCGAGGAGATCTTGAAGCGGGACCCCGATCAGGCGCTCCACGCCGCCTCCTTTATCCTGCCCAGCATCGACATGCCCGGGCACACCATGCCGGGCTTCCGGGATCTGGCCGATGTGATCCGCCGCGCGGGGATCTATGGGCCGCGCGACTACCTGCGCATCGTCCAGGAGCAGATCCGCTATTGGCAGATCGAGAGCCTCGACGGCCTGTCGGAGCTCGGTCGCAAGGCGCAGGAGAAGATCATGAGCATTCCCGAGCGGTTGCGTCGTGTCTGCGACATCATGGAGACGCGGAGCCGGGCGAAGACGTTCAGCTTCGAGGTCGTGTTCAACCGCGAATTCGCGATGGAATGACCCGCCGGGTCGCCCTTGCCGCGCTGCTGGTCGCCGCGGGGCTCGCGGCCTGCGCCGGCTCATCCTCATCCAAGCCTAAGGGGTCCGCCCGCTCGACGGCGCTCGACACGCTCCCCCCGGATCAACGCGACGCCGCCCTGCTCGGCCGCGAGGTGTTTCAGCTCGTGGACCGGGCCGCCGACTACAAGGGCTCGCACCGGGGGAACCCGCCGTCCACCCTCCGTCAGATGGGCGTCGAGAGTCTCGCCCCCATCTTCGTGCGCCGGATCCGCGTCGTGACCGACTCGGCGGTCGTCACCGTCGCCTACCGGAAGCCGCGCGGCCGGGCCGTCGAATCCTGCGAGGGCACGGCGGCCATTCTGGAGGAGGCCACGTTGCGCGGCGGCGTGTTCAGCGTCGTCTGCACCACCCCGTCGGGCGCGATCGGAAAGTACCAGGTCCCTGCGCCGTGATTGCCGGCCTGCTCGACCTGGTGACGCGAAGCCTCGTTGTCGCGGCGTTCGTCTACGCCGTGGTTGTGGCCTGCACCCACTGGGCAGTCCGGAGCCGTCGCCTCAGCCCCTTCGGAGCCTGGCCCCGGTTCGTCCGGCGGATGAGCGAGCCGGTGCTTCTCCCGCTCGAGCGCCGCATCGTGCGCGCCGGCGGTGGCCCTTCGGACGCGCCGCTCTGGCTCCTCGGCATCGTGGTCGTGGGCGGGTTGGTGCTGATCAGTCTCGTGCGCTGGGCGATCGGCATTGCATATGAGCTCGGAGCATTGTCGCAAGGGAGCCCGCGGGACTGGCTCATCGCGGCGGTGTCGTGGGCGTTCCGGCTTATGATGCTCGCCCTGCTGGTCCGGGTGGTCGGCTCCTGGTTCAGCCTCTCCCCGTATTCCCGGTGGATGCGCCCGTTCGTGGTGCTCACCGAGTGGCTGCTCGAGCCGCTTCGCCGCGTGCTTCCGCTCTTCGGGCCGCTCGACCTGAGCCCTATGGTGGCCTACCTGCTGCTCTGGATCGCGCAGCAGGCAATCGTCCGGGCGCTCCTCTGAGGCCCATCGAGCCTGCGCCGGGCGGGGTCCGGCTTCGGGTGCGGGTCCAGCCCCGGGCGACGCGGACCGAGGTGGTGGGGCTGCACGGTGACGAGATCCGGATCCGCATCGCCGCCCCTCCGGTGGACGGCGCCGCGAACGACGCCCTGGTCAGGTTGCTGGCGGAACAGCTCGGCGTGCCGCGCTCGTCGGTCGAGGTGACGGCCGGTGTCGGCGCGAGGAGCAAGGTCGTGGTCGTCGGCGGGATCGAGCCGGCCTCGGCGGCGCGCCGACTGGGAGTGCGCGGGGCTCGTACCGCCCCTTGATGGAGCCCGCCACCCGGTTAGCTT
>Ga0070707_100001925_pt1 | contig 19913 bp, 19 predicted proteins | sample KBSK5502metaG_FD_65468 | JGI IMG/M metagenome (GOLD analysis project Ga0070707, IMG submission 65468) | Corn, switchgrass and miscanthus rhizosphere microbial communities from Kellogg Biological Station, Michigan, USA - KBS K5-50-2 metaG | ecosystem: Host-associated > Plants > Roots >...
GGCGGCTCCGGGCGATTAGCTCAGCTGGCAGAGCATCTCGTTTACACCGAGGGGGTCGGGGGTTCGAATCCCTCATCGCCCACCAGCCCCCCTCGCATCGCTCAAGCTCGCGTAACTCGACGGCCGGTCATCGGCAATCCGAATTACGCCAACCGACGTAAAGCGTGGATCGTCGTCGAGCATGGTTCTCGAAGCGAGCGGTCGATCCGAGCGCAACAATGCGGCTGCCAGCGCATTGCCGATCTCGGAAATGCGACCGGGGAGTTGCTTGACACCCCCCGAACGCCTAGCTAGGAGGTGTCGCCGCGATCGCGCGTCGCGCGGGGGCGTAGCTCAGTTGGTTAGAGCGCCGGCCTGTCACGCCGGAGGTCGCGGGTTCGAGCCCCGTCGCTCCCGCCATCGATCACCCCAGGAAAGCCTTGCTATGCCAAGGAGTTCGTGAGGAGATCGCGGGACGTTAGTTACGAACATCACGCTGCAGAGCATCAAGCGGTCAGGCGATATCAGGCGCGACGGATGGAAAGCCTGCTGAGCGAGTATTTTCCGATCCTGGTGTTTCTCGCGATTGCCGGCGTGATTGCGGTGGCGATGGTCGGCGCCTCGTTCCTGCTTGCCCGCCAACAGCCGAATTCGGAAAAGCTGTCGCCCTATGAGTGCGGCTTCGACCCGTTCGAGGATGCACGGGTCCGCTTCGATGTGCGCTATTACCTCGTCGCAATCCTGTTCATCATTTTCGATCTCGAGGTCGCCTTCCTGTTTCCGTGGGCGGTTTCGCTCGGTGATATCGGGGTCTACGGTTTCTGGTCGATGGTCGTGTTTCTCGGCGTGCTGACGGTCGGGTTCATCTATGAATGGATGAAAGGGGCTCTCGAATGGGAGTGATCGACACGCCCAATCGCGCCGTCTCGCCAGGTCCCGAGCAGGATCTTCTGCTGCGCGCCGCGACCGAGGAGATCCAGGAACGCGGCTTCATCGTTTCGAGCGTCGATGCGCTGGTGAATTGGGCGCGCAGCGGCTCGTTGTGGCCGATGACCTTCGGCTTGGCGTGCTGTGCGGTCGAGATGATGCATACCGGCGCCAGCCGCTACGATCTCGACCGCTTCGGCGTCGTGTTCCGGCCCAGCCCGCGCCAATCGGATGTGATGATCGTCGCCGGCACGTTGTGCAACAAGATGGCGCCAGCGCTGCGCAAGGTCTACGACCAGATGGCCGAGCCGCGCTGGGTCATCTCGATGGGTTCCTGCGCCAATGGCGGCGGCTATTATCATTATTCCTACTCCGTGGTGCGGGGCTGCGATCGGATCGTGCCGGTCGACATCTACGTCCCGGGTTGCCCGCCGACCGCGGAGGCGCTGCTCTACGGCGTGCTGCTGCTGCAGAAGAAGATCAAGCGCTCCCGCAATTTTCAACGTTGACCGCCGCGATGGACGACAAGCTCAAGGCCCTGGCCGAACATGTCTCGGCAGCGCTGTCCGGCGCGGTGCTGTCGAGCGAGATCCGCCACGGCGAGTTGACCTGCCGGATCAGGCGGGAAGACGTGGTCCGGGTTCTCGGCTTTCTGCGCGACGATCCGAAATGCCGCTTTACTTTGCTCTGCGACCTCTGCGGCGTCGACTACCCCGACCGGCCGCAGCGTTTCGAGGTCGTCTACAATCTGCTGAGCATGAGCCTCAACCAGCGCATCCGCGTGACGCTCGAAACCGGCGAGGAGCAGCCGGTGCCCTCGGTGACCGGACTCTATAGCTGCGCCGGATGGTGGGAGCGCGAGGCCTGGGATCTGTTCGGCATCTTCTTCAGCGACAACCCCGATCTGCGCCGCATCCTGACCGATTACGGGTTCGATGGGCATCCGTTGCGCAAGGATTTCCCTCTGACCGGCTTTGTCGAAGTGAAATACGACGATGACCAGAAGCGGGTGGTTTATGAGCCGGTCAGGCTGAAGCAGGAATTCCGCAGCTTCGATTTCATCTCACCCTGGGAGGGCATGGACAAGATCCTGCCCGGTGACGAGAAGGCTTCCGGCCCCGACGAGGCGCCGGCCGGAGGCGCGGCATGAGCGACCGCCCGCCAGACAGCTTTAGTGCACCGCCCTCGACCGGCGATCCCAGCAGCGAACTCGCCGGCGCACCGCAGATCCGCAATTTCACGATGAATTTCGGGCCGCAGCACCCGGCCGCACATGGCGTTATGCGGCTGGTGCTGGAGATGGACGGCGAGGTCATCGAACGGGCCGACCCGCATATCGGCCTGCTGCATCGCGGCACCGAAAAGCTGATCGAGTACAAGACCTATCTGCAGGCGATCCCGTATTTCGACCGGCTCGATTACGTCTCGCCGATGTGCCAGGAGCACGCCTTCGCCCTGGCGGTCGAAAAGCTGATGGGGATCGAGCCGCCGCCGCGCGCGCAATACATCCGCGTGCTGTTCGCCGAGATCACCCGCATCCTCAATCACCTGCTGAACATCTGCGCCTTCGGGCTCGATATCGGCGCGATCACACCGTTCCTGTGGGGCTTCGAGGAGCGCGAGCGCCTGATGGAGTTCTACGAGCGGGCTTCCGGCGCGCGGCTGCACGCCAATTATTTCCGGCCGGGCGGGGTGCACATGGATATCCCGGCCGGGTTGGCCGACGACATCGTGGCATTCTGCGACAGCTTCCCGAAGACCATCGACGACATCGAAAGACTGCTGACCGACAACCGCATCTTCAAGCAGCGCACGGTCAATATCGGGATCGTCAACGCCAAGGATGCGGTCGATTGGGGCTTCACCGGACCGATGCTGCGCGGCTCGGGGGTCGCCTGGGATCTTCGCCGGGCACAGCCCTACGACGTCTACGACAAGATCGATTTCGACGTGCCGATCGGCAAGAACGGCGATTGCTGGGAACGCTACCTCGTGCGTCTCGAGGAGATGCGGCAATCATTGCGCATCATCCGGCAGGCGCTGGAGCAGATGCCGGCGGGGCCGGTCAAGGTCAACGACCGCAAGGTGGCGCCGCCGCCGCGCGCCGAGATGAAGCAGTCGATGGAAGCGCTGATCCATCACTTCAAGCTCTACACCGAGGGCTACCACGTCCCGGCCGGGGAGACCTACACGGCGGTCGAGGCGCCGAAGGGCGAGTTCGGCGTCTATCTCGTGTCGGACGGCACCAATCGGCCCTATCGCTGCAAGATCCGTGCGCCGGGTTTCGCGATGCTGCAGGCCACCGAGTTCCTGTCGCGCGGACATATGCTCGCCGATATGGTCGCGATCATCGGTTCGATGGACATCGTCTTCGGCGAGATCGACCGATGAATACGACCGAGGGCCCGCCGGTTGCCCAGCCGGAAAGCTTTGAGTTCACGCCGGAGAACCACGAGCGCGCGCAAGCTCACATCGCGAAATATCCGCCCAGCCGCCAGGCTAGCGCGGTTCTGCCGCTGCTCGATCTGGCACAGCGTCAGATGGGCGGCTGGGTGCCGCGCGCGGCGATGGACTATGTCGCCGGCCTGCTTGGCATGGCGCCGATCCGGGTCTACGAGGTCGCGACCTTCTACACGATGTTCAATTTGCGCCCGGTCGGGAAATACCTGCTGCAGGCCTGCACGACGACGCCGTGCTGGCTGCGCGGCTCGAACGACGTCGTCGCGGCCTGCGAGAAAAAACTCGGCATCCACATGGGCGGCACGACCGAGGATGGGCTGTTCACCCTGGTCGAAGTCGAGTGCCTCGGCGCTTGTGTCAACGCGCCGATCCTGCAGGTCAATGACGATTTCTATGAGGACCTCGACGGCCCGGCGACCGAGGCTCTGCTGGGTGCATTCCGGGCCGGCTCGCCGCCGCGGCCCGGCTCGGTGATCGGCCGCCACGGCTCGGCGCCGATCAAGGGCAAGACCACGCTGATGGAGACGCCAGGGCCCGCGACCGCCGGCGGAGGTACCGACGATGCTCGCTGACCGCGACCGGGTTTTCACCAACCTCTACGGCGACGGCGATTGGCGGCTTGCCGGCGCCCGCCGCCGCGGCGATTGGGACGGCACTAAGGAGGTCATCCTCAAAGGCCGCGACTGGATCGTCAACGAGGTCAAAGAGTCGGGACTGCGCGGTCGCGGCGGCGCCGGTTTTCCAACCGGGCTCAAATGGTCGTTCATGCCCAAGGAGAGTGACCGGCCGTGCTATCTCGTCGTCAACGCCGATGAAAGCGAGCCCGGCACCTGCAAGGATCGCGACATCCTCCGCAACGACCCGCACAAATTGCTCGAAGGCTGCCTGTTGGCCGGTGTCGGCATGGGGACGGGCGCCTGCTACATCTATATCCGCGGCGAGTTCTACAACGAGGCGCAGCATCTTCAGGCGGCGATCGAGGAGGCCTATGCGGCCGGCCTGATCGGCAAGAATGCCTGCGGCTCGGGCTATGATTACGACATCTACCTGCATCGCGGCGCTGGCGCCTACATCTGCGGCGAGGAGACCGGGCTCCTCGAAAGCCTCGAGGGCAAAAAAGGCCAGCCGCGCCTCAAGCCGCCCTTCCCGGCGGCCGTCGGCCTCTATGGCTGCCCGACCACCGTTAATAATGTCGAGACCATCGCGACCGCGCCGGCCATCCTGAAGCGCGGCGCCGCTTGGTTCACCAGCATCGGCCGGCCGCGCAACACGGGAACCAAGATCTTCTGCATCTCCGGCCATGTCGAACAGCCGTGCAATGTCGAAGAGGCGATGAGCATCCCGATGCGGGAGTTGATCGAGAAGCATGCCGGCGGAGTGCGCGGCGGCTGGGACAATCTGCTGGCGGTGATCCCGGGCGGCTCGTCAACGCCGGTGCTGCCGAAACCGATCTGCGAAACGGTGCTGATGGATTTCGACAGCCTGGTCGCCGAAAAGAGCGGGCTCGGCACCGCTGCGCTGATCGTCATGGACAAATCGACCGATATCGTCCGCGCCATCGCCCGGCTGTCGCAATTCTACAAGCACGAAAGCTGTGGCCAGTGCACGCCATGCCGCGAGGGGCTCGGCTGGGTGTGGCGGGTCATGGAGCGGATGGTCGCCGGCAACGCCTCGGTCGCCGAGCTCGACATGCTGTACGATGTGACGAAGGAGATCGAGGGCCACACGATCTGCGCGCTGGCCGACGGCGCTGCCTGGCCGGTGCAGGGCCTCATCCGCCATTTCCGCCCCGAGATGGAGCGGCGCATCGAGCAATATCGTTCGGCCGCGACGCGCCGGGCGGCGGAGTAGGGCTGAAGATGATCCACTGCGCACCAAAATTGGCGTCCCGGCGGAAGCCGGGACCCACCCTTCAGGTGACGGGGTGGCAGATGAATGGGTCCCGGCTTTCGCCGGGACGCCTGCTTTGTTTTGAATTTGGGGCCCGCTGATGCCCAAGGTAACGATCGACGGGCAGGAGATCGAGGTCGCGCCGGGCACGACGATGCTGCAGGCCTGCCAGCAGGCAGGGGTCGAGATTCCGGTTTTCTGCTATCACGAACGGCTGGCGATCGCGGGCAACTGCCGCATTTGCCTGGTCGAGGTCGAAAAATCGCCGAAGCCGGTGGCCTCCTGCGCGATGCCGGTGGCCGACGGCAATGTGATCCACACCCAATCGCCGACCGCCATCAAGGCGCGCCACGGCGTCATGGAAATGCTGCTGATCAATCACCCGCTCGATTGCCCGATCTGCGATCAGGGCGGCGAGTGCGATCTGCAGGATCAGGCGATGGCCTACGGTTTCGACCGGGGCCGCTACGAGGAAAACAAGCGGGCTGTGCGCGACAAGGATTTCGGCCCCTTGGTCGCGACCAGCATGACCCGCTGCATCCATTGCACCCGTTGCATCCGCTTTCTGACCGAGATCGCCGGCGTCGAGGAGCTCGGTGCGACGGGACGCGGCGAGGCGATGGAGATCACTACCTATGTCGAAAAGGCGCTCGGTTCCGAGCTGTCCGCCAACATCGTCGATCTGTGCCCGGTTGGGGCGCTGACCTCGAAACCCTATGCCTATGTCGCGCGGCCCTGGGAATTGCGCAAAACCGAATCGGTCGATGTGCTCGACGCGGTGGGCAGCAACATCCGGGTCGATGCCCGCGGCGCGCAGATCCTGCGCGTGCTGCCGCGCCTGCACGAGGACGTCAACGAGGAGTGGATCTCCGACAAGACCCGCTTCGCGGCCGACGGGCTGGTGCGGCGCCGGCTCGACCGGCCCTATATCCGGCGCAACGGCGCGCTAATCGAGGCCGAGTGGCCGGAGGCCATCGATTTTGTCGCCGATCGGCTGAAGGGCGTGCCGGGCGAGCGCATCGCCGCGATCGCCGGCGATCTGTGCGACGCCGAGGCGATGTACGCGCTGAAGGAATTGCTCGCCGGGCTCGGCGCGACCAGCCTCGATTGCCGCCAGGACGGCGCCCGGCTCGATCCCGGCTGCCGCGCCGGCTATCTGTTCAATACGACGATCGCCGGCATCGAGCAGGCCGATGCCTGCCTTCTCATCGGCACCAACCCGCGTTGGGAGGCGGCGCTGGTCAATGCGCGGCTGCGCAAGCGCTATCTGCGCGGCGGCTTCCGCGTCGGGGCGATCGGACCGGCGCTCGATCTCACCTTTCCCGTCGAGATGCTCGGCGCTGGCGGCGAGGTTTTGAATGCTCTGGCAGACGCTCAGCTGCCCTGGGCGGAAATCCTGGACAAGGCGAAAGCGCCGATGATCGTGCTGGGGCAGGGCGCCCTGGCCCGCCCCGATGGCGGCCGGGTTCTCGCGGCTGGCAGGGCGATCGCCGACAAGCTGCGCCAGGGCCGGCCGGCGTGGAACGGCTTCAACGTGCTGCATCGCGCGGCGGCGCGGGTCGGCGGTCTCGACCTCGGCTTCGTCCCCGGGCCCGGCGGCCGCGACGTCGCCGGCATCCTGGAAGGCTACCGCTCGGGCGCGATCGAGGTGCTCTACCTGCTCGGCGCCGACGAGGTCGATCTGTCCGATACCGGCTCGGCCTTCGTGATCTATCAGGGTCATCACGGCGACCGCGGCGCGGCCCGCGCCGACGTCATCCTTCCCGGGGCCGCCTACACCGAGAAGGACGCCACCTACGTCAATACCGAGGGCCGGGTGCAGCTCGGCCGCAAGGCGGCGTTCCCGCCCGGGCAGGCGCGCGAGGATTGGGCAATCCTGCGAGCCTTGTCGGGCGCGCTCGGCCGGCCCTTGCATTTCGACTCGCTGTCCGAATTGCGTCACATGATGCGCGCGGCCTATCCGGTGTTCGGCGAGGTCGACCACATCGCGCCGGCTGCCTGGGGCGCCTTCGGCGAGGCAGGACCGGTCGGACCCGAGCCCTTCACCTACCCGATCGCCGATTTCTACCGGACTGACCCGATCAGCCGCGCCAGCGCGACGATGGCGAAATGCAGCGAGCTGTTCGGCGGCCGCGCCGACACCGCGCCGCGGACCGGCACCCATGGCTAGCTTCTGGACCGGTTACGCGCTGCCGACGGCGATCCTGGTCGCCGAGATAGTGGCGATCATCGTACCCCTGCTGCTGGCGATCGCCTATTTCACCTATGCCGAGCGCAAGGTGCTGGCCTATTCGCAATTGCGCAAAGGTCCGAATGTCGTCGGCCCGTTCGGCCTCTTCCAGCCTTTCGCCGACGGGCTGAAACTGTTGCTGAAGGAGACGGTGGTTCCCAGCGGAGCCAACCGCATCGTCTTTATCGCGGCGCCGATCCTGACCTTCACGCTGGCGCTCGTCGCCTGGGCCGTGATCCCGTTCGATTACGGCGTCGTGATCTCGAACATCAATGTCGGAATCCTCTATCTGTTCGCGATCAGCTCGCTGTCGGTCTACGGCATCATCATGGCGGGCTGGGCGTCGAATTCCCGCTATGCCTTTCTCGGCGCGCTGCGCGCTGCGGCGCAGATGGTGTCCTACGAGGTGGCGATCGGGTTCGTGCTGGTGACCGTGCTGTTGTGCGCGGGGTCGCTGAACCTGACCGACATCGTAATGGCCCAGGCGCGCGTGCCGGTCTGGCATGCTTATGCTTGGCCGCTGTTGCCGATGGCCGTGATGTTCTTCGTCTCCGGCTTGGCCGAGACGAACCGCGCCCCCTTCGACCTGGTGGAAGGGGAATCGGAGATCGTCGCCGGCTATTTCGTCGAGTATTCGGCGATGGCGTTCGCCCTGTTCTATCTCGGCGAATACGGCAACATGATCCTGATCAGCGGCATGACCACGATCCTGTTTCTCGGCGGCTGGCTGCCGCCGTTCAGCATCGCGCCGTTTACCTGGGTCCCGGCGCCGATCTGGTTTTTCGCGAAGATGCTGTTCGTCATGTTCTGCTTTCTGTGGGTGCGCGCGACGTTCCCGCGCTTCCGCTACGACCAGCTGATGCGGCTCGGCTGGAAGGTCTTCCTGCCGTTTTCTCTGCTCTGGCTCGTTCTGACGGCCGGCGTTCTGACGGCCTTCAACTGGTTCCCGGCGCGTTGACACGAAGCCGAGCGCGGCTATGGTGCGATTAGGGATGGGTCGATGAACGTTCTGGCGCGCGGCGCGCGCGGTCTTCTGTTGAGCGAGCTGCTGTCCGGCTTGGCGCTGACCTTGCGCTACATGTTCCAGCGCCCGGTCACGGTCAATTACCCCTACGAGAAGGGCCCGCTCAGCGCGCGCTTTCGCGGCGAGCACGTCTTGCGGCGCTATCCCAATGGCGAGGAGCGCTGCATCGCCTGCAAATTGTGCGAGGCGATCTGCCCGGCCCTGGCGATCACGATCGAGGCCGAGCCGCGCGAGGATGGCAGCCGCCGCACCACCCGCTACGACATCGACATGACCAAATGCATCTATTGCGGCTATTGCCAGGAGGCATGTCCGGTCGACGCGATCGTCGAGGGGCCCAACTTCGAATTCGCCACCGAGACTCGCGAAGAGCTCTTCTACGACAAGGAAAAGCTGCTTGCCAACGGCGACCGCTGGGAAGCCGAGATCGCCAAGTCGCTGGCCCTCGAGGCGCCCTATCGATGAGAAAAAAGCCCGCAGCTCCGGCGAAAGCCGGGGTCCACTCTTCAGCCGCCCGAGCCTCTGAACAAAGGGTCCCGGCTTTCGCCGGGACTGCGGTGTTGGGTGCATCGCGGCGATGATCCTGCAGGCGGTCATGTTCTATCTGTTCGCCGCGATCGCAATCGCGTCGGGCGTCATGGTCGTGGCGGCGCGCAATCCGGTCCATTCGGTCCTGTTCCTGATCCTCGCCTTCTTCAATTCGGCCGGGCTCTTCGTGCTGATGGGGGCCGAGTTTCTGGCGATGATCCTGGTCATCGTCTACGTCGGCGCGGTCGCGGTGCTGTTCCTCTTCGTCGTGATGATGCTCGACATCGACTTTGCGGAGTTGCGCAGCGGCTTTATGCGCTATCTGCCGGTCGGCGCGTTGATCGGCTTTATTCTCCTGGCCGAATTGGTGCTGGTTTTCGGCAGCTGGGTCATCGCGCCAGGCGTCGCCGGCATCGAGGCGGCGCCGCTGCCGGCCAATGCCGCCGCGTTGACCAACACGCGGGCTCTCGGCGATCTGCTCTATACCCGCTACATCTTCGCCTTCCAGGCCGCCGGCGTGATCCTGCTGGTCGCGATGATCGGCGCGATCGTGCTGACCTTGCGGTCGCGCGTCGGGGTGCGGCATCAGTCGATCTCGGCACAGTTGGCGCGCACCCGCGCGGAGGCCGTCGAGGTGGTGAAGGTGCCGATCGGCGGCGGGGTCGGGGATTGATCCGATGCCGATCGGCCTGGCCCATTATCTGACCGTCGCCGCGATCCTGTTCACGCTCGGGATCTTCGGCATCTTCCTCAATCGCAAGAACGTCATCATCATCATGATGTCGATCGAGCTGATGCTGCTCGCGGTCAACATCAATTTCGTCGCCTTCTCGGTCGTCCTCAACGATCTCGTCGGCCAGGTCTTCGCGATGTTCGTGCTGACCGTGGCGGCGGCCGAGGCGGCAATCGGCCTCGCGATCCTGGTCGTCTATTTCCGCAACCGCGGCACGATCCAGGTCGAGGACATCGACATGATGAAGGGCTGAGCCTTTGGCCGTCGCCGTCGTCTTCCTGCCGCTGCTCGCGGCCGTCATCGCCGGCTTTTTCGGCCGGGTGATCGGCGACCGCGGCGCGGAGATCGTCACCTGCGGCGCGATGGTCCTGTCGGCACTGCTCGGCATCCCGCTGTTCCGCGAGATCCTCGCGCAGGAGCACGCGCAGATCGTGCCCTTGGCCACCTGGATTGCCGCCGGCGGCGTCGACGTCCAGTGGTCGTTGCGGCTCGACACCCTGTCCGGCGTGATGATCGTGGCGGTGACCCTCGTCTCGGCGATGGTGCACATCTATTCGGTCGGCTACATGGCGCATGACCCGGGAATCCCCCGTTTCATGGCCTATTTGAGCCTCTTCACCTTCTTCATGCTGATGCTGGCGACGGCCAACGACTTCGTGCAGCTGTTCTTTGGTTGGGAAGGGGTCGGGCTGCTCTCCTATCTGCTGATCGGTTTCTGGTACGACCGGAGGTCCGCGAACGACGCCGCGATCAAGGCCTTTGTCGTCAACCGGGTCGGCGATTTCGGCTTCTCGCTCGGCATCTTTGCGGTGTTCGTGATCTTCGGCTCGCTCGATTTCGACACGGTTTTCGGAAAGGCCCCGACCGCAGTCGGCACGACGATCAACTTCCTCGGCTGGCAGGTGCCGTCGCTGACCCTGGCCTGCATCCTGTTGTTCGTCGGCGCGATGGGGAAATCGGCCCAGCTCGGCCTGCACACCTGGCTGCCGGACGCGATGGAGGGCCCGACCCCGGTATCCGCCCTGATCCACGCCGCGACGATGGTCACCGCCGGCGTCTTCATGGTGGCGCGGCTGTCGCCGTTGTTCGAGTACGCGCCCACCGCGCTGGCCGTCGTCGGGGTGATCGGCGGCACCACCGCGGTGTTCGCCGCCAGCGTCGGCATGGCGCAGAACGACATCAAGCGGGTCATCGCCTATTCGACCTGCTCGCAGCTCGGCTACATGTTCTTCGCCGCCGGCGTATCGGCCTACGCCGCGGCGATGTTCCACTTGTTCACCCATGCCTTCTTCAAGGCGCTGTTGTTCCTCGGCGCCGGCTCGGTGATCCACGCGATGGGCGGCGAGCAGGACATGCGCCGCATGGGCGGGTTGTGGAACCGCATCCCGATCACCTATGCGCTGATGTGGATCGGCAGCCTGTCGCTGGCCGGCATCCCGATCTTCGCCGGCTATTACTCGAAGGACATGATCCTGTCGGCCTCCTGGGCGGCCGGTACCCCGGTCGGCCGCTATTCCTTCTGCCTCGGGATCTTCACCGCGTTCCTGACCGCCTTCTATTCCTGGCGGCTGCTGATCATGACCTTCCACGGCCAACCGCGGGCCGACGAGGAGACGTTGCACCACGCGCACGAGAGCCCGTGGGTCATGTTGGCCCCGCTGTTCGTGTTGGCATTCGGCGCGGTGTTTGCCGGCATCCTCGCCGAGCATTGGTTTGTCGGCGAGGCGCGCGGCGAGTTCTGGAAACACTCGATCCTGGTATTGCCGGAGCACGATGCGATCGCCGCCGCCGAACATGTATCGTGGTTCATCGAATACCTGCCGCTGATCGCCGGGCTGCTCGGCATCGCGGTTGCCTATGTCTGTTATTCGCTGATCCCCGATCTGCCGGCGCGGACGGCCATGCGGTTCCGGGCCATCTATCTGTTCCTGCTCAATAAATGGTATTTCGACGAGCTCTATGACCGGCTGTTCGTGCGCACCGCCTTCTCGCTCGGAGAGGGGCTGTGGAAGACCGGTGACGAGACGATCATCGACGGGTTGGGCCCGGACGGCATCGCCGCGGCGACCCGAGAGCTGGCGCGCGAGGCCAGCCGGCTGCAGACCGGATACGTCTATCACTACGCCTTTGCCATGCTGATCGGCGTCGTCGCGCTGGTCACCTGGTACCTGCTGCCGCGGTGAGGGACGGGGAGCAATCGTGAGCCACTGGCCCCTCCTGTCGCTCGTGACCTTCCTGCCCCTGGTCGGGGTCGGGTTCATCATGACCTCGCGCGGCGACGACGCGATTGTTGCTCGCAACGCGCGCAACATCGCGCTGTCGACCTCCCTGATCGTGTTCGCGCTGTCGATCGTGCTGTGGGTGCAGTTCGACCCGAGCACCCCCGCCTTTCAGTTCGTCGAGCGGGCGCGCTGGGTATCGATCGGCGGCTTCACGATCAACTACCACATGGGGATCGACGGCATCTCGCTGTTCTTCGTCCTGCTCTCGACCCTGCTGACCGTGCTGTGCGTCGTATCGAGCTGGAATTCGGTGCACGTCCAGGTCAAGGAATACATGATCGCCTTCCTTGTCCTCGAGACGATGATGGTCGGCATCTTCTGCGCCCTCGACTTCGTTCTGTTCTACGTGTTCTTCGAGGGGGTGCTGGTCCCGATGTTCTTGATCATCGGGGTGTGGGGCGGGCCGCGGCGGGTCTACGCGGCGTTCAAGTTCTTCCTCTACACGTTTTTGGGCTCCATCTTGATGCTGCTGGCGGTTCTGGCGATCTACTTCCAGACCGGCAGCACCGACATCGAAGTCGCGTTGACGCACGGCTTTCCGCCCGATCTGCAAAAATGGCTGTGGCTGGCGTTTTTCGCTTCCTTCGCGGTCAAGGTGCCGATGTGGCCGGTGCACACTTGGCTGCCAGATGCGCATGTCGAGGCGCCGACGGCAGGCTCGGTGATCCTCGCGGGGATCCTGCTGAAGATGGGCGGCTACGGCTTCATCCGTTTTTCGCTGCCGATGTTTCCGGCGGCTTCGGTCTACTTTACGCCGCTGATCTTCGCGCTGAGCGCGATCGCGGTGATTTACACTTCGTTCGTCGCGCTGGCGCAGACCGACATGAAGAAGCTGATCGCCTATTCGTCGGTCGCGCATATGGGCTTTGTGACGATGGGCCTGTTCGCGATGAACAGCGAGGCGGTGCAAGGCGCGATGATCCAGATGCTGAGCCACGGGCTCGTTTCGGCCGCGCTGTTCCTCGTCGTCGGGGTGGTCTACGACCGGCTGCATACCCGCGACATCGATCGCTACGGCGGGCTGGTCCAGCGGATGCCGGCCTACGCCTTCGTCTTCATGTGCTTCATGCTGGCCTCGGTCGGCTTGCCCGGCACCAGCGGGTTTATCGGCGAGTTCCTGATCCTGCTCGGCACGTTCCGCGTGAGCACGCTCGAATGCTTTCTCGCCGCGACGGCTCTATTCCTCAGCGTGATGTATATGCTCTACCTGTACCGCCGGATCATTTTCGACACGATCACGCGCGACGATCTCCGCGGCATGACCGATCTGAACTGGCGCGAGAAGCTCGTCTTCGCGCCCCTCTTGGTGCTGGTGCTGTGGATGGGCATCTATCCGAGCTCATTCCTGACCCCGATACGGACGTCGGTCGATCATCTGGTTGCGCAGGTCAACGCCGCCGACAAGACCCCGCGGCGAGCCGATGCAGGTCTCGGGGATGCAGCCCCTGTTGCCGCTCAAATTGATCTCGTCATCCCGGCGAAAGCCGGGACCCATTCTTCAGCCGTCTCGGAAACCGATCAGTGGGTCCCGGCTTTCGCCGGGACGACGGTTCGATAATGCCGATCGTCGCTTTTCCCGGGCTTGCGCCGGCCGTGCCGGAAGTCGTGCTGGTCTGTGCGGCGATGGCGCTCTTGATCATTGGTGTCTTGCGCGGCGAGGGGTCGAGCCGGCTTGTCTCGTGGCTGTCGGTCGTGGTGCTGATCGCGACGCTGGTCATTGCCGGCCTGCTGGGTGGCGAGCGGCAGGTCGGGTTCTACGGCATGTTCGTCAGCGACGCCTTCGCCGCCTTCATGAAGGCCCTGGTGCTGCTCGGCTCGGCGGTGACCATCATCATGGGGCTCCGCTACAACGAGGAACACGGCATCGCGCGTTTCGAATTCCCGGTTCTGGTGCTCCTCGCCACCGCCGGGATGATGGTCATGATCTCGGCCAACGATCTGATCACGCTTTATCTCGGCCTCGAATTGCAGAGCCTCGCGCTGTACGTGGTGGCAAGCTTCGACCGGGATTCGGTGCGCTCGACCGAGGCCGGGCTGAAATATTTCGTGCTCGGCGCACTCGCCTCGGGAATGCTCCTCTACGGCGCCTCCCTAATCTACGGCTTCACCGGCACCACCAGCTTCGCGAGTCTCGCCGGATTGTTCGGCGGCGGCGCCAAGCCATCGGCCGGCCTGATCATCGGCATGGTGTTTGTCGCGGTCGGCATTGCCTTCAAATGCTCCGCCGTGCCGTTCCACATGTGGACGCCCGATGTCTATGAAGGCGCGCCGACGCCCGTGACGGCGTTCTTCTCCGTCGCACCGAAGATCGCGGCGGTGGCGCTGTTCGTTCGGTTCCTGATCGAGCCGCTCGGCGGTCTGCTTGCCGAATGGCGCCAGATCATCGTGTTTCTGTCGGTCGCCTCGATGATCCTGGGCTCGGTGGCGGCGATCGCCCAGCAGAACATCAAGCGGCTGATGGCCTACAGCTCGATCGGCCATGTCGGCTACGCGCTGATCGGGCTGGCCGCGGCGACGCCGAGCGGCATCCGCGGCGTCCTCGTCTACATGGCGATCTACCTGTTCATGAATCTCGGCACCTGGGCCGTCATCCTGTGCATGCGCCAGCGCGGACAGATGGTGGAAGGGATCGCCGATCTCAGCGGGCTCGGCCGGTCGCAGCCTGGCCTCGCGCTTGCGTTGGCGATCTTCATGTTCGGGCTCGCCGGCGTCCCGCCGGCCGCCGGGTTCTTCTCGAAGCTTTACGTCTTCCTCGCGGCGATCGACGCCAACCTGGTCGGTCTCGCGGTGATCGGCGTCGTGACCAGCGTCGTGGGTGCGTTCTATTACCTGCGCGTCGTCAAGGTGATGTATTTCGACGAGCCGGTCGGCGCCTTCGACCGGCCGATCGCGGCCGAGCTCAAATGGGTGCTGGTCGTCACGGTCTTTCTGACGATGTTCTTCATCCTGTTTCCTGACCCGATCGTCGGCGGCGCCGAGGCGGCGGCCAAATCATTGTTCGCGCGATGAGCGACGGCGCGCCCTCGCTGCCCGAGGGCTTCGTGCTGCATCGCTACGCTACGATCGGCAGCACCAATGACGAAGCGCGGCAATTGGCCCGCGACGGCGCCCCGCAGGGCACCGTGGTCTGGGCGGCCGCGCAGAGCGCCGGACGCGGCCGGCGTGGTCATCTATGGCAGTCCCCGCCGGGGAATCTGTACCTGTCTTTGGTGCTGCGCCCCGAGGGACCGGCCGTGCGTGCGCCGCAGCTCGGTTTTGTCGCCGCTCTGGCGCTCGGCGACGCGGTCGATCAGCTCGCCGGGCCGGGTCTGCAATTGCGCTATAAATGGCCGAACGACCTCTTGGCGGGTGGAAACAAATTCGCTGGCATCCTGCTGGAGTCGGAAATGGCGCCGGCCGGCGGGTTGGATTTCGTGATCATCGGGATCGGCGTCAATCTGGTCTCGGCGCCGCGCGATCTCGAATACCCTGCGACCTCGCTTGCCGATCAGGGCGTGTCGGGGGTCACCCCCGCCGCTTTGCTTGAAGCCTTCGCACCACATTTCGCCGTTTGGGCCGAACGCTGGCGAGAGGAGGGGTTTGCGCCGGTGCGCGCCGCCTGGCTGCGCCACGCCAGCGGCATCGGCGAGGCGATCCGCGTCCGCCTCGAAAAGCTGACCCTCGACGGACGCTTTCTCGACCTCGACCATGACGGCGCGCTGTTGCTCGAGGGCAGCGACGGCCGGCGCCGTATCGCCGCGGGCGAAGTCTTTCCGGCGCTCGGCTGAGGAGGCCGCGATGCTGCTGGCCATCGATTCAGGCAATACCAACGCGGTTTTCGCGGTCTATGACGGCGACACACTGCGCGCCTCCTGGCGGATCTCGACCAATCCGCGGCGCACCGCCGACGAATACGCTATCTGGCTGACACAATTGCTGTTGCTTGCCGGGCTGAAGACCAGCGAGCTCGATGCCGCGATCATCGGCAATGTCGTGCCCGATGCGATGTTCAATCTGATCCAGCTGTGCCAGCGCTATTTGAACTGCGAGCCGCTGGTGGTCGGGCGGCCGAACTGCCAGGTCGGCATCGGCATCGATGTCGATATGCCGGCCCAGGATGTCGGCGCCGACCGGGTTGCCAACACGGTCGCCGCCGGCAGCCGCTACAAGCGACCTCTGGTCGTGGTCGATTTCGGCACTGCCACTAATTTCGATGTGGTCGACAAACACGGCAATTATTGCGGCGGGGTGATTGCGCCGGGACCGAACTTGGCGTTGCAGGCGTTGGAAATGGCGGCGGCGCAATTGCCGCATGTTGCAATGGTCCGCCCGCCTGCGGTGGTCGGGCGCGCCACGGTGCCGGCGATGCAGTCCGGCGTCTTCTGGGGCTATATCGGGCTGCTCGAGGGAATCGTGCGGCGCATCCGCGAGGAGCGGCGCGAAAAGATGGGCGTCGTCGCGACCGGCGGGCTGGCGCCGCTGTTTGCCGCCTCGACCGACGTGATCGAAAAGGTCGATCCCGACCTTACCCTATGGGGCCTGCGCCTGATCTACCGCCACAACACAAATCGATGAACGCTGCGGTTCCCTATAGCGCCGACGACGCTGCCGGCCGCGATCCCGACGCGCTGCTCTTCGTGCCGCTTGGGGGAGCCGGCGAGATCGGCATGAACCTCAACCTGTACGGTTATCGGGGTCAGTGGCTGATCGTCGATTGCGGCGTCACCTTCGGTGACGAGGAGCACCAGCCGGGGGTCAATGTGATCATGGCTGACCCGGCGTTCATTCTGGAACGCCGCGACAGGCTGCTCGGCATCGTCGCGACGCACGCGCACGAGGATCACATCGGCGCGATCCCGTATCTGTGGCCGCAGCTCGAATGCCCGGTCTGGGCAACGCCCTTCACCGCCGCGGTGCTGCGCGCCAAGCTGGTCGAGACCGGCCTTGCCGATCGGGTGCGCATCACGACGGTGCCGATGTCGGGCCGGTTTCAGATCGGCCCGTTCGACCTCGAACTGATCACGCTGACCCATTCGATCCCCGAGCCGAACGCGGTCGTGATCCGCACCTCCGCCGGCACGGTGCTGCATACCGGCGACTGGAAGCTCGACCCCGAGCCGATGATCGGTTCGCCCACCGATGAGGCGCGGTTGCGCGAGGTCGGCGACGAGGGGGTGCTGGCGATCGTCTGCGACTCCACGAATGCGCTGAAGCCGGGCGCCTCCGGCTCGGAAGGCGAGCTGCGCCAATCCTTGATCGAGCTGATCGGCCGCTACGACGGCCGGGTGGCGGTCGCCTGTTTTGCGTCGAATGTAGCGCGGCTCCAGACGATCGCGCAGGTGGCGCGTACCCATAACCGCGATGTCGCGCTGGTCGGCCGTTCGCTGTGGCGGATCGAGAAGGCGGCGCGCGACACCGGCTATCTCGCCGATGTCCCGCGCTTTCTGACCGAGGACGAGGCCGGCTATGTGCCGCGCGACAAGATCCTGCTGATCTGCACCGGCAGCCAGGGCGAGCCGCGCGCCGCGCTGGCGCGCATCGCCCGCAACGACCACCCGAACGTCACGCTCGAAGACGGCGACGTCGTGATCTTTTCCTCACGGGTCATCCCGGGGAACGAAAAAGCGATCGGCCGGCTGCAGAACGCGCTGGTGCGGCTCGGGGTCGAGGTGGTGACCGACTCGGATCACTTCGTCCACGTCTCCGGCCACCCGGCGCGCGACGAGCTGGTTCGGATGTATCAGATGATCCGGCCACGGATCGCCATTCCGGTGCATGGCGAGGCGCGCCACCTCGCGGCTCATGCCGAGCTGGCGCGCGACTGCCAGGTCAATGATGCGCTGGTCATCGAGAATGGCGACATGATCCGGCTCGACCGCGCCGGCGCCGCGATCGTCGACGAGGTGCCGGTCGGCCGCATCGCCCAGGACGGCAAGAGCCTGCTGCCGCTCGGCGGCGGCGTCTTGCAGCAGCGCCGGCGGCTCGGCAGCGACGGCAGCGTCGTCGCGACCCTGGTCGTCGATCGCCGTGGCTGGCTGGCGGCGCCGCCGCAGATCAGCATGATCGGCCTCGCCGAGGCGAACGCGGCGCCGGTGGCGGCATTACGCGATGCGCTGGCCGACGCAATGGAAGGGCTCCCGGCGCCGCTGCGCCATGACGACAACGCCCTGCGCGACACGGCGCGCCGGGTGTTGCGGCGCGGTATCAACGAGCGCTTCGGCAAGCGGCCATTGATCGAGATCCAGCTGGTCAGGCTGTGAGGCGGCGATGATCGGCCGGCTTAATCATGTCGCGATTGTCGTGCCCGATCTCGATGCCGCTGCCGCGGTGTACCGCGATACGCTCGGCGCGCAGGTGTCGCTGCCGCAGGCCCTGCCGGCGCACGGTGTTACGGTCGTCTTCGTCGAATTGCCGAACACCAAAATCGAGCTCTTGCATCCGCTCGGGCCCGATTCGCCGGTGCGCGTCTTTCTCGACAAGAACCCGGCCGGCGGCATGCATCACGTCTGCTACGAGGTCGAGGACATCATCGCCGCGCGCGACCGGCTGCGTGCTGTGGGCGCGCGGGTGCTCGGTGATGGCGAGCCGCATCTCGGCGCCCACGACAAGCCGGTGCTGTTCCTGCATCCGAAGGATTTCTGCGGCACCCTGATCGAGTTGGAGCAGGCGTGAGGCGCACACGGCGGCGAGATGAATTGGCTGACCGGCATCGTCGTCTATATCCTGGTCTGGTGGGTCACGCTGTTTGCCATACTGCCGCTTTGGGTGACGCCGTCCGAACCGGGCGAGTTCGGTCACGCCGCCGGTGCGCCGCGCCGGCCATTGCTGGCGCGCAAGGTAGCGCTGACGACTGCGATCGCTGCCATCATCTGGCTCGGCATTTATGTCGTGGTCAGCGAGCCGTGGTTCAGTTTTCGCGACCCGTGACGTGAGCGCCGCCTACTGCAGCCTCGCGCCGGGACATCCGTGGCACGGCCCTTACCACGATGCGGAATATGGCTTCCCGGCCGAGGACGAAGCGGTGCTGTTCGAGCGGCTGGTGCTCGAGATCAACCAGGCGGGGCTGTCCTGGCTGACGGTGCTGCAGAAGCGCGCCGCCTTTCGCGCCGCCTTTGCTAGTTACGAAGTCGATCGGGTTGCCGATTTCGGCGACGCGGATGTCGCGCGCCTGCTTGCCGATGCCGGCATCGTGCGCAACCGGCTGAAGGTCGCGGCTGTCATTGACAATGCCCGGGTCATTCAGGCGCTGCGCCGATCGCATGGCTCGTTTCACGCTTGGCTCGAAGCGCATCATCCGCTTCCGCTAGAGGAATGGACGCGCCTGTTTCGCCGTACTTTTCGCTTCACCGGAGGCCTGATTGTTGGCGAATTCTTGATGAGCCTCGGCTATCTGGCCGGGGCGCATGTGCCGGATTGTCCGGTCTACGGGCGCATCCTTCCGCTGGCGCCTCCCTGGTCACGAGCGCTGCAGCCGCCGACGTCAAATTGACGTTACGGTCGAGTGTAAGCTACGTTGCTGTCGGCTAGGTTTTGTCCTACAGCATCGGTAACCGTGGGCCTTTGATCAGGGGAGGCATCCTTGTCGTCGCCGCAGAAATATCGAAAAATCATCTCGGAAATCGCGGCCCGCGGGACTATCGGCGTGGCGCTGTTGCTCGGCACCACGGCATCTGCTGCAGCAAGCCAAACCCCGGCGGATCAGCAAGCGGCCCAGACGCAGCAAGAGCGTGTGTCGGAAAGGCTTGCCGCGATCCGTGAAGCGGTGTCGGCGTTAACGGACGCCGTGGCGGAGGGGAAAGACCGGGCGGGCGACCGGGTGGCTTGGCACAATTGGGGGAATGGCGGGAACGGCGGCTGGGGTTGGGGCCGGCCGTGGGGCAA
>Ga0070707_100001926_pt1 | contig 19912 bp, 31 predicted proteins | sample KBSK5502metaG_FD_65468 | JGI IMG/M metagenome (GOLD analysis project Ga0070707, IMG submission 65468) | Corn, switchgrass and miscanthus rhizosphere microbial communities from Kellogg Biological Station, Michigan, USA - KBS K5-50-2 metaG | ecosystem: Host-associated > Plants > Roots >...
AGCGCTTTCAGCGCATCGGTTCTCTCACATAATATGGCGTGACATCGGAAGGGCTCCTTTTTCCATTTTCTGTCTCCCTCCTCCGTCAGATCTCGCAACTCATTCGCCAAGATATATGGGAAATGCGCCAAGAAATGGGATCAGATCGAAATTTGGTTTAGTCTGCTCCAGCGCAAACTCTTGCAGCCGAATCTTTTTTTGAGCACTGTTGAGTTACAGCAAGCGATCCTCGGTTTTATTGTTCGCTACAATCAGACGGCCAAACCACTCAAATGGTCCTATACCGTTGAGCAGCTGGAACGTAAGCTCGGAGCGAATTTATGACCGGGAGTACTAAGAACTGTTGTGCAGGGTGGTCGCGACTTGGGACTGGGAAGTCATGTGGTTCTAATGCCTCCACTTGGGCAATCATTTCTTTATCTGTAAGGTAGACACAAACTTTCCAAGTAATCACGATGTACTCCTCGCTTTTTGTGCAATTATAGCATGTTGGAAGTAGAAAATGTATGTCTCCACAGCCCTTTTTATTCCAGGAGATGCTACCCACCAGGGTCAATAATCGTTTGGCTAGGTTTCATCCGTCCCAGGGCAGACGAAAGCCACAAACCAGGGCAAACAAAAGTCACAAGTGACATAAAGTCACAAGCGACAAAATCTTGTGTGTCATGTACATGTGCTTTAGAATAGACTGAAACGTCTCTATTCCGGTAGAAAGGAGCAATCGGCGAGACCGTGACAACGGAGAGAAGTTTTGCTATTCCTCAGCTTCGGCTCAGGAGGGAACCGGGCATGAAATCATTTGAAGAGCTGAAGGCGACCTTCACGCAGGAGCTACTCGAGCTGGAGCGGCTCGCGGAGATCTGGCCGAGCACCATCGAAAAGCGGCATGTCAAAGAGCAAGAGATTGGGCGGCACTGCTATGAAGCCGAAGAAGACCTGAGCCCACTTGAACTGGGCACACTGAAAAAGGCACTTGGCATCACTGACACGAAGTGGCGAGCCTTCAAGGCTAAATTTATTGAGGGAAGTTCCCCTGGAGAGCTGGCGTAGAAGCTTTCAACTCGGGGTCCCGACATTTCTTCCTCCTAAAATCTCCGCTAAGAGATGGTCATTCACTAAGAGAATACGGGCATGAAAGGTACAAACGACTCTTGTGGAGAGGTTCTTGAGGCCAAGACGGAGAAGAAACTGCCCACGAGGCATAATTTGGGGGGCTAGCCCTCACCTGGACTCGTCCTTCCGCATTCATATACCCGTATTCCCGTTTTTTCACCTTTTAAGAGCATTCATAGCGGGGATTTTAGGAGGAAAAAATGTCGGAATCCCTTCTGGGCGTCATACTGTGGTCCTTCTCGGTCTTTCGACTTTGAAGTGAGACGTTGGGCACACTCCTTTCCCACAGGAGTGAGGTGTTCTCCTACTACGGTGAATGCCTCTTACGGGCGTCACATCGCCACATGCGTGAGCGCCTCTTCCTGTTTGTGCGCCTGCAAGCGGCTGGGTTCGCACCCACAGTGTTCCACGGCTCGTGCTTTCAGCAGCACGCTTGCGATCACCGTGACGAGTTGGTGCGCATCGCAGCGGGCCAACGCCTCACTCTACGTGGAATTGGTCGGAAAGCACTTGGGCCAGTTCAATTGGCAGCGCAGCCACCCTTGTCGTTCGTTGACCCACTCCACGATGCCTTTCACCGTGGTTTCTCCAGCCAGTTTCCGAAGCCTCAGCAACGTCAGCGGCAAGGGCAACGGATAGCGTTTGCCTTTCGGCTTGCGTCCATCTGTCACCTGTTCAAACGCGCTATACAAGGAGGCCGGATCGATGGTCAGTGCTTCAGCTGTTCCTGTTTCTCCGCTCTCAACTATGTTAAGGTACATCTACACGAGGGTCGGCTCTAATCGGCAGACGAACAAAGTCCTAATGTGTTGACAGGAAGAAAGCTCCTGGTCAGAGTAGAAAAAAACATCACGCACTCTGAACCAAAGAAGCTTGTCCCTATGATACCAATCTCCACCCTCGTTGACCAATCGACCTTGGCCCTGCTGTGTGAACATGACCGTGTCGTCCAACGCTATCACAGGTTGTTTGCGCTCTTTGATTGGGACGTGTTGCCCACGCGCGCTGCTCATCTGCCAGGCCCTCACCCCCATCCCGAAAGCGCTTACATCAAAGCGTTCCTGGTCAAACTGTGTGAGGGGAAGGCCTATGTGACCCAACTGCGTAGCTATCTGGTGGAGCATCCGCTGCTGGTGCTGGAAGTGGGCTTTACGCCCGTGCTTGATCCCTCGGCTCCCTATGGCTTTGATGTGCAATGCACCGTGCCTGGGGAGCGCTGGTTGCGCTACAAACAACAGACGCTCTGCCACGAGCATCTGCGCCTGCTGTTGGGCCGCACCGTCCAAGCCCTCTGCGACGAGATTCCCGGCTTGGGCGAAACGGTCGCCATCGATGTCAAACACATCTACGCCTGGGTCAAAGAAAACAACCCGCGAGTTTCTCACCAACCGCTTCAACAAAGAGCAACAACCCAAAGGGGATCCCGATTGTCGTCTCGGCGTCAAGCGCAGCCACAATCGGGAGCAGGCTGATGGCTCGACGACGGCCAGCAAAGAATGCTTGTGGGGCTATGGCAGCGGGGTGGTGGCCGCTACCACCCCCGACTATGGGGATGTGGTCTTGGCTGAATATACCCAACCGTTTCAGTGCGCTGATGTGAGCTACTACGATGTCTTGGTCCAATGCTTGCTCCTCTATCTCCCCAAGCGGGTCGCCAATCTGGCGGCTGACGCCGCCTTTGATGCCTGGTACATCTATGAAGACTATGCCGAGGTCGGCGGGATCGCCGCCATTCCCTTGAAGGAGTCTCCCCAACGCATCTATCAGCGCGATAGCGATGGGATTCCGCTGTGCCCCCAAGGCTGGCGCATGCACCAGTGTGGCTCCATCCAGCATCCGCACGGCTACCTGGCACACCGCTACGGCTGCCCCGTGCTGGCTCAGCAACCAGGGATGCCAGAGCAGTGTGAGCATGAGCGCTTTGCCACTGGGGGCTGTAAGACCGATAGCAATGCCGAACGAGGCGGACTTATGCGTCTCACCTTAGATCGCTCCTCTCCCTTGTATCGCGCCATTTACTGTCAACGCACCTCGGCTGAACGCATCAATAGTCAGGCCAAAGAACTGGGCATTGAGCACCCACGCGTGCGCAATCAGCGCTCGGTGGAACGGCTCAACACCTTGACCTATTTGCTCATCAATGCCAAGGCGTTGCAACGGGCTCGCCAGATCAATCATTCCCTCCTTGCTTGGGAATAGAGCCGACCCTCATCTACGCCATTTCTCGCTTTCATAGGAGGATTTTGGATTGTTCCTATTCTAAATGCTTCCACCTTGAACTTGCGGAATACCTTGTGTAAATGCTATCATGAGAATGACGTTTACACAACTTTTCACTGGAAGCATGTAGACAAGCTAACTGAACGAGAGAAGAGAGATACTTCTGAGCATAGTAGGTTAGTGCTTTTACCGCAGGGAACGATTTACCTGCGAATCGGCAGCCACTCTTGAGTTGCCAAGGTGCTATTTCTTTCTGCTCTGAGTATCAGAAGAAATCGGAAAGGAGATGAACACCATGGCATCACTTGCTTTTGCATTCCCCCTGACGCCAGGTAAGGCGGAGGAATTGAGATCCTGGGGCGCGGAGATCCTGGGGCCGCGCCGAAGCGAATACCATGCATTCCGCCGCCGCCTGGGTCTCACCACGCAACGCGTGTACCTCCAACGAACACCGCAAGCGGATATAGCGATCATATACGTGCAGGGGGACGATCTCCAGCGCGCGTCCAAGGAACTGCAGACATCGCAGGCCCCGTTTGCTGCCTGGTTTCGGCAACGGGCAAGCGATCTCCTCGACGGTCTCGACCTGACACAGGTCTCACCGGTATCGCTGTCCAGACTTGTCTATGATTTGCCTGGCGTTGAAGAGGATGAGGATAGTTACCACACCTTGGAAGAGAGGAAGCGACGCGGTGAGATCAGTCCTTGAGAACGAGTCAGCTCGTCTACCCTTTAACTTAACCTCGCTCACAGAGGATACTACATGCTTGCATATTGGACTTGCGAAATCACCATTTCAGGAGCACTGCGATCACTGGTCCCGAGCATTAGAAAGGTACCACTCCTTCCGCAACTACTCGCTGGAAGCATTTAGGAGTCGAACCGAGCGTTTGCTGTAATTGTTCTTCCGTCAAAGATGGATTATGAGCCAGAGCCAACATCGCTACCTGTGTTGCAGAGCCAAAGCGACTGAAACACAGGGAGCAATACCCAAACGGAGCCATCGGAGCATCAGCACACCGACACAAACGACATCCTTTACCTCGTTCCAAGATGGATACCTCCCTTTCCAGGACCAAGCAACTGACCCCATCGCTGTTGCCAGTTGTGCCAGTCCCGATAAAACAAGCGTAATTCAACTTCACTCGCTGAACGATACCACTTGGCCCCCACCATCTCAGGATAGCGCCGCGCATAATCATCCAGCGCTGCATGCGCGTCAGCAGCAGACGCTTCTAGCAGGTTGACTTTCAGTTGACGCAATTGATAGCGCGCAGCACCTAACGCCACTGCTCGCTGTTGTGCACGAGTCATGATGCAGTCCTCCTACCGATTATCTTCTACCACATCCTTGAAGTTGGAACTCAAATCCATCATGACCGTGAAACCATGTTGAAAGGCCACACTCCGCACGGATTGCACCGCTTGCGCATGCTGTGAACAGTAGTAGACAGGGTAGGGTTGACGGCCATCAGCACGCTGCGGGAGCGTCAGTCTCACCGTCGCTACCCGCCCACAGCCACGCGCAGCACACGCGATCTTGCCATGACGCGTTTGTTTCATGGGCGTAACACGCCTCCTTTGCTAATCATAAATGTGACCAGCACGCCAGCTATCAACGGCATGCTCAACCGCGGCAATATAGGCCGCTTCATCGTTGCCATCACTACTTGGGGCATACTTGGGGATAATCTGCGCAACAGTGACACGTCCCCACTGCTGCACATACAAGTTTCGGATGAGCAGGAACCAGTGCGCAAAGCCATCGGCCCAACTCTCCATTTGTGCCCAATCCCCTGGCAGACAGGGACGATCAGCAATACAGCGCTCATTGCCAGGCGACATGGTTGTCTGAGCCTCCCCTGTGCGACCAAAGGAGGACTCATGCTGAAAAAAGGCCAGCGCATACACGGGGTCAATACCGTATTGCACCCCCAGGTCATAAATGGTTTGACCCAGGCCAGCCGCAGGAGACCCATAGGCGGCTAACACCCGATTAATAAAGTCAGCCGACACAGTTGGGGGGCCAACCACCGCATACGCACCCTGTCCTTGTGGTTGTGCTTGCACAAATGCTTGCACCTGGAGAGAAGCCACATGCGACGTGGTAACCTGAAGCGAGTTTGCAAACAGATCACCAAGAGGCGACTTCCGCAGTTGGGTCAGCACCCCAGGGGCCAACGTAGACAGGAGATAGAGGGCAACAAGAAACACCACCACGACAGACACAAGTTTCCTCATGGATACTTCCTCATGGATGCAGGAAGCACTCCCCATACTCTATCGAGCACGGTGGGTACTTCCCACGCACGGCCCTCTGCATTGATTGCGAGTCAGGACAGAGGGCTGTGTTCATGTGTGGAGAGACACTCCCACCACGACATCAGTGCGAGAGCGCATGCAGCACGAGCCATTGCAAGGCGGCCAAGAGGGCTGCATCCCGCTCAAGCAGTGCAGCACATTCCTCGCTCATGCAATAGGAGAACGAGGCAGAGAGGACCTCCGCGATCAAGGCGATCAACGGAGCAGAGGAACGGTGCCTTCGGTGAGAGCACACCGCACAGAGTGCAGAAGACATACCAACACGTCCTTTTGTTCGTTGGATACTGGGGAAAAGAGCAGCATCGTTGCTCTTTCTTTCAGGGACTGGGATGATGCCATACTCGCTCACCATTGCAAGGCCCCTTACAGGGAAGTCTGCCTTGCAATGGCTACGCTCGCATGGCCTTGCACTGCTGTCCTGAAAGAAAAGGGGAAAAATGGGATTTTCCCCGTTTTTTTATTGCAGAGTTTTTCGATCAAGAGCGCGGAGAGCAGAGAAAAGCAGAGAGGAGCAAGAGCGGTACTGAACGCCAGGCGTCGAGCGTCAGGCATTCGGCTTACAGCGCCAGGCGTTGAGCGTCGAGCGTCTAAGGTATACCGGTATTGGCAGGCCACACCCGACTGACACCACCGCCACTACTGCCAGAGGACTGCACAGGAGCAGCAAGCAGTGGCTGCGCTTGCGGAGCAGGGATCACCGTTTGACCGGCCCCAAAGGAGAGATCACCGGCACGCACCTGCTCCACGAAGGCATTGGCACGATCTTGGGCAATCTCTTCATAGGCCTGCTGGATGAGCTGCTTCTGCTTGCGCTGCGCTTTGCGAAAGATCGAACGGTGCATGTGCCGCTCGTCTACCTGCATCGCGTGATTATCCAGATGATCTTGTTCCAGAGCATGCTGGAAGAAGTGATCTAATGGGACCAGGGCAATAGCCCCCACTGCGAGCGGCAGCAAGACCGCTAAGAAGAACTCATAGCCGTGCACGAACGGCCCGTTGCCCATAAGATGACCAAGTGTGCCAAAGAAGCCGCCCAGGTCATGACCGGCAATCACCCATCCCAGGTTATTGACGGCAGACACGTAGATGGCCGCAAGAGCGACCAGGGCCATGATCAGACACCCAACTTTGTGACCCTTACGGGCCAGGATATAGGCTTGACGCGCCGTGACATAGGTCAAGACCTCGAAGAAGAAGCCACGCAGGAAACTGACCAGGGTCAGCGTGCCACCCCCATAGACCCATCCATTGGCAATACTGGACTCCACAATCAACCCAGGCACCAGAAGCGCCACCAGGGCCACTTCCAACCGTTGCCAGGTCAAGTACATACGCATCACTGCACGCATGTCACCACCTCCCTTCTGTACAACTCAGCGTTTAAACACTGAGTGTATGCGAGACAGACGACACCAAGAGAGACACGAACCATGCAACGAGCCTAGCGGCTACGTGCCGCAGCAGGCTGAAGCACCTGAACCGTCTTGGCATAGAAACGCGCTTGTGGCTCGCGCTTCTCTGACCCATTTTCGACCACCTTGCGGTAGCCTGCCGAGAACGAACGGATGACCACATGCACCTGTTGATCCATCAGCGCCTTTTCACCCTGGCACAGTTCTTGGAATTGCGGATGATCATCCTGGACTTGCAAGGGCCAGCGTACGCCCTCATCGTTGTCCAGCACCACAAACGAGAAGAAATCATACTGCTTGCCATTATTCTCACCTTTCATATGGCGAGCATATTTGATCGTCCCGGTTAACTCAACTGCCATAACATCACCAACCTTTCTTTGTGTGAAAAAACACACCAAAAACAGCACTGGCCCATGAAACACGATCATAGGCCAACAACACGACACGCGAACGCACTACGAGGAACACACATCATAGGTAAACTCGCCAGCGAACAGATTGCAGTACATATAGCGCACACGACGCCTTGATGGAGACGCAAGCGCGTAGACATCAATCGTCTCAGCAAAGCCCCCACCGATGGAACGCAACACCAGAACTGCTGCCGCATGCACTGTTGCAGCTTGCACCACGCTATCAGCATCAGGCTCATCGTAGGGTGGTTGCTCAGGGTCACGCACCACCACCACACGAAATCGTGCCACGCTTCACCTCCCTACACGAGTCGATCAGGAAGCCGCTCTTGCTGATGAACAGCAAGCCAACAATCACGACAATATTTGGCACCAGTGCGCCACTCAAAACGCGAGCAGCCAGGAGCCTGACAGCGACCACGCGAGGCAGGAGCATCAAAGTCCGATGCAGCCACCGGGGAAAGCTGCAAGCGAAAGGGACGGCCAAACGGGGAATACTTGCGCTGCGGGGATTGCCGTTGTCGATCATTTCCCATCTCACTCCCCCCTCACTGTCCAGCAGGACGCGCCGACGGACAGCGCACCTGGTGACCCTCATAACACGGCAGGTCCTCATTGTCAGGCACGACCCAGGCATAGTCAGCATAAAGAACATGCTGAGCACGCATCACCGCTTGCAGCGCCGCAGGAGCATTCACCGCCTGCACTTGCTGTACCACTTCAGGCACAGTGGAAGTCACTTCCCGCCAGAGGTAGACACGATAGCACATCAGCTCACCTCATCTTCACACCATGCTCACCAGGGCGAGCCACTGAGCAGCGCACGTGCTGATAGTCAGCAATCGGCAGCCGATCATTGTCAGGCACGACACAGGCAGTAAACACATAAGGGATATTGCGAGTTTGCATCACTGCTTGCAGCGCCTCCTCACTACCCGACGCTCGCACCTCTACCACCAACCGCGCAGCACCCTGCGCACGCCAGAGATAGACCCGATATAAACGAGTGCGCATCACAGCACCTCCACCAGCCGACCATCAGGCAACAGACGGCAGCGATAGCGCCACACCCACCCGCGCATCGTCCCACGAGGGGAGTCAGCAGGAATAATCAAGGCACGATTCACCATGTTTCTTCCCTGTTGCTGCATCGCTTGAGACAATGCCGCAACAGGAGAAGACGCCTCGATAGCGCGCACAATCACCGCCTTCATCGTCCGATCAGACGGCCACAGGTTCACTTGATACTGCATACCAGCCACACCCCCTTACTTCATTTGATGAGTAGACTGGACACCCTGATGTCCTTCACATGACAACACAACGGCCCCCTTGGGCACACAGAGGACACAGGAGGGACACACGCCAAACACACCACAGCCCAGACGCGTACACCGAAACCAGCCCCTCACCATCATCGCCTTCCAAGCATGTCCCACATCACGACACAGACTATTCGGCATCCAAACACCTCCAACCATTGACGTACCATACTCTCCGGTGAGAGAATACCCACAGAGAACATGGCACCAACGCCAACCGGAACCGTTCCAGGTTCTCAACCAACACTGCTGGCCTCATGTGTTGCAGACATGAGCCAGCACCTTCACCAGCAGACTAGCGCTCACGCGCTTGTGGACGATAGACATTGACGCCGATCTTGACATCCTCACGGCCAGGCACCGCGATATTGCCCTCAGTTGAGGCAATAATCAGCGACTTGCCACTGCCTGACAACCCGAAGTTCTTGGTCAGATCAATCGTAATAATGAGCTTGTCACTCTGGACCTTGGTCTCAATGTTCTTTGCCATCAGTTCTACCTCCTTCTGTCGATCGAGCATCGACTGCACGACCACATGAAATGAACGACCCGAAAACAACACACACCGTTGCAGTAACAGCCACAACGCTTGCACCCCCTCAGCAGAGCCCTCGTAGCAATCGAAATGCCCATCTACACCCTCGGTATACACCGCATAGGAGAAAGGCTCATGCACTCCCACGTTCGTGCCGGACCCCTCCTTTCCTTGCTTGCCATCGCTCTACCAAGAAAAACACCAGCTCAAGCACGACACGGAAGACCACCACCACGGTCAGCACCAACGCCTCAGACCAGGGAATCATCGCTTCACCCCTTCATTCATTCGTCCTGACTACGCAACAGCAACAACACCACCGCAGCACCGATCCCCCCCGACACCACACACATCAGCAACACCAGCACCTGCAACCACAAGAACACCATCATCGCACCTCCCTTAAACATTGTTGTAACAGAGCCAATGCCCCCACTCTCGGCACACGACCATACCGGTAGTGCGTATCGACTAACCTGGCAAACTGTTGCGCCCAGGTTGGCAGCGCTCGACTCTCGTCACGACCCACACGGCCATACTCAGTAGCACTCACCGTACATGGCTCTTGCTCCACATCTGACAACCAACACGCTAAAGGACAATACCACGCATCTCGCGCAATCCCCACAAACGGTTCAGAGTGAGCTTCAAGCCACGCACGAAACACCGCAAGGTCTACAGATTCAGACATTCATCACCCTCCTATCCTTGCTCCACACGCGTGAATATCCCGCCACACCGCATACACCGGGCCTGGAAGCCATCGCTTGCCACACGTACCTTGATCGGATTGGGACACTGGCACTTATACAAGCGCAGACGACTGCCAACTTTCTCCTTGACGCGTGGTTGTATCGCTGCATGCGGATAGGGGCCATAGGCAGCAACAAACCGCTCAAGCACAGGCCGCAGGGTCTCACTCACTATTGTCGCAGTCGGAGGACCAGCCAGGCCAACACGACGCGCCGCCTGCGAAAACTCTTTGCGATGTCCATACTGGCAGCCAATCGCAGCATGCACTAACTCATGCAGGAGGACCCCTAAGACCTGAATACTTTCAGCAATGCGGGGAGAGACAAAAATCTGTGGGACCCCATCCTGGCACATCGCAGGAGGAAAACACTGCCCAATGACCGCCACACGAGCACCCAGGCCACCACGAGCAGGCCAGCCACAGGAGACACGCACCACCGTCCGAGGCAGACCACACTTGATCATGTAATCAAGCAGAAAGGAAGCCGCTCGCTCAAGCCATGCCTCGCGCAGACGAGTTAATTGCTGTTCTTCCATCAACACACCTCCAACACACCTCACACAAAACGAGCGTTTAAACGGGGAGTTTGTAGCTATCGGCACAAAGCAAGCTCAACACACGCCAAGACTTCTACCGTCTCAGAGCCTGTCACAGGCCGATAAGGAGACGACTCAACCCAGGAAGTAAACACCTCGGCCCACCGAGGCAGGAGCAGCCAGTAACGGTAGTCACTGGATGCACGACCATAAAACCGACCGTCAGCGCCAAAAACATGGCCTGTTATCTCGGACAGATAACGGGCTAACGGCGAGTCATACCATGTCCCCAGGCACCCCACGCACTCATGCTCATGTAAGCACAGCCATGAAACAAACGCATCTAACTCAATCACGGGTTGCATAGAGACATCACCCCCTTTCGGAGTACAGCACACAACCACTCACCAACCAGAAAAATGTCACTGGCAGAGCGTTAGCAGTCTCCCTTGGACCTACCTCATCAGGAGGCTCTTCACCGAGTACCAGCGTCCCTGCGCCTTCCCCTCATCTATGGCCGTCTCACATCGGTTTTGTCGCCTTGCTTGATTCCCCTCGACATTGCTTCACCCCCTCCAAGCAACACTATCAGCCACTAAGCCACTCATCTTCAGGAGCGGAGACACGTCAACCCGCTTCCTTGGGCCCATTTGCAGGGTATGAAGGTGTCGGAACGTACCCGAGCTTGCTTTGCCCTTGTTTGTCATATGGTACCGAGATGCCTGCTTACTTCGCCTTCACAGGACTTAGCTCTCTGCCGTGTACCGGCGTACTTTCAGAACAATCGTTCAAACATCCCATTGCCTAGATGAGATGTAGATGCTATAATCAGGGCATGGCTGCCACTCTGAGAGCGACCTTCCTGAAGGCTACATGGGTGAAACTCACTTGCCCCGAGCAACCCATTCACCTCTGCCCTGTATCCCAATTATCGTGTGAACGTGGCAAGTAAACCACGACAAATCCAAAAAAAACACGACAACGCGGAAGGAGATACACTATGAATAGCAAAGCAGCAGGTATTGCACACCAAGGACAAATCATTGCACAGTACCGTAAAGCACTGAGGTGGTCTCAGGAAGACCTTGCCGAAGCACTGCGTATCGACGTGCGAACTGTGCAGAGAATGGAGAAACAATCCATGATCAAAGATGTCAGCAGGCGGCGTTTGCTCGTCGGACTCCTCGGCATACCGGTGGCGCTCATGGGACTTGAAAATGAACAGCTCCAGGCAGAACTATCCCATCTACTCTTCAACGATGACCGCATGGCGTTCTTTGAAAATGAAATGGCCGCACGTTGGGAGTTGTATTATACGGGTGGAAACCTGCGCGCCACTCGCGGCCTGGATATGTGGATCAATGAAATGACCCAATTCGCAAAATCATCTCAAGGGACAGCATGGCGTGAACGTTCATTAGCCTTGCTGACTATGAGCTATCAACTGAAGAGTTGCATCTTGCGAGACGTGATGGACTATTCCAACGCATACATTGCAGCGCGCAGAGCGTACCGGATTGCTCAGGAGCTTGAGGACACAGAACTCATGGCATCAGCACTCGCACGCACAGGAATCACCCTCGTTCAAAAAGAGGACCCTAGCGAAGCTATCAGGTATCTCAAAGGTGCATTGAAAACGATCCACTACCAAGGCTTACCCACACTCAAAGGATACATCTTACAGGCGCTTTCAGAAGCCTATGCCAAAGTACAAGAGGAACAAGCATGCTGGCAGAGCATTGGACAACTTGAGCGCATCCTGGACAACCACGAACAAACTCCCGAACGTAGTAACACCCGACTCAATCTCGCATCATTTACCGCACAAAAAGGAATAGACGCATTACTCTTGCACGATTACCGCCGAGCACTAGCCCTGATCGACAAGAGTTTACTCAAGTACGACCCGACGCTCATTCGTGGACGTGCTAGACTCCTCGCACAAAAAGCTGAGGCACACTATGGACTTGGCCAGCTTGACGCAAGCGTTATGATAGCAGAGGAAGCATTAACACTTGCGCACTCCGTAGGAGCAAGTAAAACACTTGCACGAGTGCGTAATCTGCATGCAACGCTCGTACAATCACCCTGGAGAAAGGAACGCAGCATCGCCCGTCTAGGTGCCTTGCTCTCCCTATAGATCGGAATGCGAAAAATCATCGTTCAACTCGTAAAAATCGGCATCGGCGCATTCGCCCTGATGCCGATAGTTGTATGGATTGCACTCTTCATTAAAGGAAGAAAGTTCGCTTTGCGAGATCGCCTCCAAAAAGCAGATGCCATTGTCGTGCTAGCTGGCACACGTGGCAATATGCACTTTCTCAATGGGAAAGTCCACACAGCCGCCCGCCTCTACCAAAAAGGATGGGCACCCTGCATTATCTTTACAGGAAAATTTAGTCGTGCAGTTACAGATACACCGACACTCATCCCGCTTGAAGAGCTACACCGGGCGGCAACCCAGGGACGCATTCAGGAAAAGGATATAGCTGACGCTGCAAAAACCTGGGATGCCTGCTTGGGGGCTGAATATATGCGCGATCAAGCTATACAGATGGGAGTACCACCAGAAGCCATTTTGATCGAGAAAGAAGCACTACACACAAGAGAAAATGCCGAGCACGTCCTCAGACTTTTAAAAGAACACCAGATGCAGCGCATCATTCTCATCACAACCCCTTTTCACCAGCTGAGAACCTATCTCACCTTTGCCAAAGTCTTGCAACCGCACGGTATCAGGATTCTCAACTACTATGCAGACTCGGGAGAATGGCATCCAATGACCTGGTTTTTCTCAGCAGAAAATCGCAAATTGGTAAACAGCGAGATGGAGCGCATTAAAAAATACCGTAAGATAGGCGATGTCCTTTAGAAGAGCATTTCTAAGAAGCCTTGCAGGCAAATACTAAAAAATCGTGAAGCTAGCAACCAAGAAGAAAACGCTAAAAATAGGCAGTAGGCTTAACCCCGCATAAACGGACAGAAAAACCCCTTTTGTAATATCTGAAATTGATAAACTATTCGCTTGCTTAAACACGCTTCTCAAGCCGGTAGGGAAGAGAATGAAAGTGGGCGATTAGGGACTCGAACCCCAGACCTACTGCGTGTAAATTAGCCGCTGATCTAACCAACCCCAACCAGCCTGTAAAGCCACTTCATATACATTGGAACTACTGTCTATTTGGAGAGCTAGCTGTTCTAATAGATAGCAAATTTCAATCTGATAAACTCCGTTAAAGCCTCCCCTCAACTATTTTGTTAAATTCTCGGAGAGCATAACAAGTATTCGAGTCCATGTACACGCGTTACCGTCTACGACGTTTATTGGAGGCTAGTTGACGCTTCTCTTCTTGTCTATTACGTGGCAACGTAACCGGGGGATTTTGCCTACTTTGCTCCGGCGGTTGCTGTAAAGGAGCCGGCTGTACATTTACCTGCACTGCACCTATAAGGACATCATGATTGCTATTCTCAACAATTTTATATGCGGCTGTCTTCGCAAAAGTAAGCATAACAGCAATATAAAGATCACGCACAGCAGCATGTAATGCAGGATCCGTACGCATATCTAATATGTTTACTCCCAGTGCCTGTAAATCAGTAATTCCTACACGCCTCGTATGAGAGCGAAAGTTGTTATGATCTGCAAGATACGTGGCCACACGTTCAGCCTTTAATTCAGCGTTTTCATCATTTGCAAACATATAGCTTCTCAGCCATTTTGAGACAAGCTCACGAGCTAATGCAAGATGGTTGTCGCATTGAGCAAGTAACGATGGGCCATATTCACGCAAAATAGGAACCCACGCAGGAAGCTTACTAGGGTCATTATTAACTTCGTCCTGCGCTGTCTTAAACTGGTCTTTAATTGCCTGGGCAGGTACAGCAAGAGGTTGACCATCACGTACAAGTATCATTTGTGGGTCTGTCGGCCCAAGCTCAGAGCACTCATCCAGAAGTAACTGCTCACCCGACATCGCCATCATGGTAGCGGCACTCTTTGCAACATTAGGTACGATAAAACGTATGTTAGAGAAACGAGCACGTAAAATTTCAACTATTGACTCAGTTGCTTCAGCAGAGCCCCCTGGACTATGTAACAAAATATCGAGTCCAGAACCTTGTGGAAGACCTCGCGTCACTTCATCGAATCCATCCTTATCAGGCAAAGAAATAAGCATCAGATTATTAGCTAATTGTGCCTTGATAGGATTCGTAAAATCAACAGCATAAATTACAAGATGCCGCCCAGTAAGCTTCTGAACAGCATCTATCTTTTGCCTGCGAACTATATCACTTGACTCAGGACGATTTAGGCTATCAATCTCCTGCTGAATACTATTCCAATTACCCATCTACCATTAACACCGATCTACAAAACTATCGCACTAATCTATAAAGCTGTCTTATCTGTTAGAGTAGTAGAATTGCTCTGGTAAACTCGCGGCGCATAAGCAGCATTTATGGCATCCTGATATTTTGTCATCGTTATACCAAAGATCCTCAATGCTTCGGCAATCTTCGGATTTTGCTGCTCAAATTCTGTGATCTGCTTCTGTACAGGTTCATGTTTGCGTTTGACTTTCGGCATTTCACTTTCTCCTTGAAACCTACAACGAGTGCAAAAGCTAATATCTTCCACTCATGATCAATACTACAAGGTAAACGATACAAATGTCAACCATTTACATACTATGAGGGCATTTCCTAACTGGGCAAACGAGAGTAAACTGACCTCAGGCGAGGCTAGCTCCTTCGTCGAGGAGGTCAGCTTACGATGCCCACCCACCTAACCAATCAGGCAACGTGTCTTGGCACATCTCTGGGAGGAAGTGCGTTAGGACATGCCCTCACTCTCGGACAAAAGAGAGGACATTTCCTCATCCTCTCTTGAGCTTCTTAGTTCCCTGCTACCCCTCCTAAAGGCTCAGCCACTGCCGCCGGGCGCGTCTCTCCAGCCAGGTAGGTGCAGACAAGCGTGATGACTGCCATGCCTACCACATAGAGGGCAATCGGCCATGCAGCATTGTTGGACCAAGCAAGGAGGAGCGTCGCGATAAATGGTGCGAGTCCACCGGCGAAGATCGCCGTTAGCTGGTAGCCGAGCGATGCTCCACTATAGCGGACATTGGCACCGAATAACTCGCTAAAGAAAGCCGCCTGTGGACCGTACATGATGCCAATGCCGCCGATCCCCAGGGCAAGAGCCACAGCGATTAACACGGGTGATTTCGTATCGACGAGCAAGAAGACGGGGAACGCCATCACACCCACAAAGGCCGCACCCGCCAGATAGACAGGCAACCGTCCAAGGCGATCACTCAATGCACCCGCCGCCAGAATCGTGACACCCATGGCGACTGCCCCAACCAGGGTGCCATTGAGCATGATCGTCCTTGATACCTTCAAGACCTCTGTCCCGTAGGGAGCGACGATGAAGGTGATATAGATGTAGAACGCTCCATTGGTGACGAAGAAGGCACCTGCTGCCAAGAGAACGTTCTTGAAGTTGGTGCGGAGCACCTCGATCACAGGCATCCTGGCTATCGTACGCGTTTCCTTTACTCGCTCAAAGTCAGGTGTTTCCGCGATTCTTAACCGGATAAATACTCCGACAGCGACGAGCACAATACTCAGCAGGAAAGGGATCCTCCAGCCAATAGCCAGAAAGTCTGCCTTTGGGAAGGATGATGAAACGACACTGAAGATCAACGAGGAGAGCAGAAGCCCTATGGGCACACCAACCTGCGGCCAGCTGCCAAAGAACCCGCGCCTGGCTGCAGGTGCATGTTCTGTTGCGAGCAGCACTGCTCCACCCCATTCTCCTCCCACCGCAAACCCCTGTGCAAAGCGCAGGATGACCAGCAGAACAGGTGCGATGATACCGATGGTCTTATACGTCGGGAGACACCCGACGAGGAAGGTAGCAATCCCCATAATCAACAGCGTCAGGATGAGCATCCTTTTGCGACCAAGCCGGTCGCCGAAGTGACCAAAAACAATGCCCCCAACAGGGCGAGCAGCGAAACCAACCCAGAAGGTGGCGAAAGCAGACAACTGGGCTGCCAGCGGAGAAAGTTTCGGAGAGAAGAACAGTGGGCCTAAGACTAAGGCGGCTGCGGTTGCGTAGAGGAAGAAATCGTACCATTCGATCGACGTGCCAATCCAACTGGCTATCGCCACGCGCACGATCGGGGAACTTCCTCTGGACGCTTGGGTCTCGCTCATGGTTACCTCCTAGCATGATGGTTGCTGCAACTTCGCCACATGGGCGTTGCTGCAAGCTTCAGATACTCAATCGGCATGTAAGGTTGACCGGATGTACACGAAAAGAGACCAAATCAACGGTTGTGCTACCAGGAATACATGCTCACATCCTCTCGTGAGCACTGTTGAGCCTTGCTCACACCTCCTTTCCCTTTCTCAGGAAGTCTAGAACTTCTTTGTGCACACTTTCGGACGGCTCCTGTTACGATTCCTACCTACCATGGTAGGAAATCGTTTTATACGAGAGATTATAGAAGATTCTGATCCATAGATGCAATGAGGTATCTCAGCTCTCTGATTGAGCCGCAGGAACGAGCCTCTGTTCATCTTGGGTTCTCTCCCGCAGCCTCGCAGAATAGTTGATGAGTCCTTTTCCGGCGCGCTAAGGGAGTCAGGCCCGTCGGGTGCTCAATTTACCTGATCCAGGAGAGTTAGGAAATGCCCTCATACTATATCAAATCCGCTTAATCACTATCAAGACGCTAAGCATATGAACTTTTTTCGTATGGATTTCTCCCCGGTTGTGCTGATTTGAATGATAACTATCTAAGCGGATTTGATATTACTCCTAAACTTAACTAAGCACACTTTAAGCTGACCCCCGTTGTCAAGGCACAAAAATTGCGGGTGCTAAGGTGTAACCTCCTTTCTTAGTGAGAGAAATACACCTCCCTATTATATTCCAAAAGCGTGTAATTCTGGCCAATGCACACAACAACTTTCATAGCTAATTTTGCTACGAAAGCCTTTTCTATTTCCAAATTTCCCTCTTGCACTACCTCTCTCCATACGCTAAACTAAGAAAACCTCGGAGTTATCAAAATCAATCACAACACATATAGCAAGAGAAGGGCATATATGGACAATGCAAGGTTACACACCTACCTCAGAGAAATTGAGAACGTCTATAGAAATGGCAATGCAACTGAGCATTCATACAGATCATATTTGAAGGACTTAGTAGAAACGCTTGCCCCAGGCGTGGTTGCTACGAATGAGCCAAAGCGTATCAAATGTGGTGCACCTGATTTCATCATCACTCAAAAGCAAACTCCACTTGGCTATATCGAGACAAAAGACATTGGTGTCTCCCTCGACCATACTGAGCACTCCGACCAAATGAAACGTTATCTGGGAGGCCTCGCTAATCTGATCCTTACTGATTACGCCGAGTTTCGCTGGTATGTATCAGGCCAACACCGCATGACTGCCCATCTCGCAAAGGTTGGAGCAAATCACAGGTTGTTACCTGAAAAAGGTGGAGTAGAAAAGCTCGCTGATCTCCTGCAAGGCTTCTTGCTTACTCAGACCCCTACCGTTTCAAATCCAAAAGAACTCGCTATCCGCATGGCCTCTATTGCTCAGCTTATCCGCAATGCAATCCATTCAGCCTTTGAAAGTGAGGAAGGTGGTGGATCGTTGCATACCCAGATGGAAGGCTTTCGCCAGGTACTACTCCCAGACCTCACCTACGAACAATTCGCCGACATGTATGCCCAAACGATCTGCTATGGTCTCTTTGCCGCTCGTTGTAACGTCAAATCAGACACAACCTTTACTCGTGAACACGCCGCCTACGATATTCCCAAGACTAACCCCTTCCTACGCAAAATGTTCGGGTATATCGCTGGCCCCGACTTGGATGAGCGTATTGTTTGGGCAGTAGATGATCTCGCTGAGTTATTGAACCGTTCCGATATGGAAGCCATTCTACGGGACTTCGGCAAGCGTACACGACAAGAAGACCCTGTTGTACACTTTTATGAGACGTTTCTTGCACAGTATGATCCCAAATTGCGTGAGCTACGTGGCGTCTATTACACGCCAGAGCCAGTTGTATCCTATATCGTTCGGAGCGTGGATTATCTGCTCAAGAAAGACTTTGATCTAGCTGAGGGCTTGGCCGATGCTGCAAAACTGAAGGCAGCTAGTTCAGATGGCAAATATAGATTAGAAACACACAAAGTACAAATACTCGATCCCGCTACGGGGACTGGTACATTCCTGTACTATGTCATTAGGCACATCTATGAAATGTTCAAGGACAATAAGGGCATGTGGTCAAGCTATGTCTCAGAACACCTGCTCCCCCGCTTGTTCGGTTTTGAATTGCTCATGGCTCCTTACGCTGTTGCGCATCTAAAACTCGGTCTACAACTTGGTGAGACTGGCTATAACTTCAAAGAGAATGAACGGCTGGGTGTCTATCTAACAAACACCTTGGAGGAAGAGTTCGAGGGAGGTAGACTTCCTTTTGCTGAATGGCTAGTGGAGGAAGCAACAGCAGCAGGAAATGTAAAGTATGATGCTCCAGTGATGGTAGTACTCGGCAATCCTCCTTACTCTGGACACTCAGCGAACAAAGGGGAATGGATTACTGGTTTACTCCACGGTAAAGAAACTAAGACGGGTAATTACTTTGAGGTCGATGGAAAGCCGTTAGGTGAACAAAATCCAAAATATTTACTCGATGACTATGTTAAATTTATACGCTTTGCACAATGGCGTATTGAACGTACTGGCTACGGCATTCTCGCTTTTATTACTAACCATGGTTACCTGGATAATCCTACCTTTCGCGGCATGCGGCAAAGCCTTATGCAAAGCTTTGATGAGATTTATGTTTTAAACTTGCATGGGAATACTAAGAAGAGGGAACGCTCGCCAGATGGCACAAAGGATGAAAATGTCTTTGATATTCAACAAGGTGTAGCTATTGGTATCTTTGTAAAAGGGCGAAGCACCTCTAATGCACTTAGCCATGTTACAGTACACCATGCAAATCTGTGGGGGCCACGTGAGGTGTATGAAAAGGCTCCTAATGGACTGCATCTTGTTGGTGGTAAGTATCATTGGCTGGCTGAAAACGATCTAAGTACGACGGAATGGACTTTGCTAATGCAAACTCACACGACCTCTTCGACAATGGAAAGAGGAGGTTCATAGGAACAGTCAAAATGAGCACAAATGCGTTCGGCCAACTGTTTGGCGGAAAGCCTCCCATTGGGTTCCACA
>Ga0070707_100001927_pt1 | contig 19909 bp, 21 predicted proteins | sample KBSK5502metaG_FD_65468 | JGI IMG/M metagenome (GOLD analysis project Ga0070707, IMG submission 65468) | Corn, switchgrass and miscanthus rhizosphere microbial communities from Kellogg Biological Station, Michigan, USA - KBS K5-50-2 metaG | ecosystem: Host-associated > Plants > Roots >...
TCATGATTTTCTCCTGTCTGGGTCACACCACAGGAAATATCAGAGAGATGGAGTGCTTTTCAACTCTGATGAGTTGAAAAGCACTCCGAATTTGCGCCGCATTTATGCGACACGCTCTATTTAGCGGGAACATAGATCCTCCATTTCTATTCACTCTCGTAAGATTCACGCCCTATCAGAGTGAGCGGCAACTCACTGATCAACAGCGTGTTAGCTAACCAACTTGTGGAATCCTCTTGAGAGTGATGAATTCGCTACCAGTTGGTTTGCCACTGCTGAGAGCCAACCATTTCTGGCTCTCACTTAGATAAGCGGAATTCGCTGCCCTGAACTATCATTCGTGAGAAAAATTTCCGACCGTGCGGCGCAGATCTAGGAGAGGATCCTACAGTGGTGGTATAATCCGCGCCATTCACGGTTGCGCTCATCACACGAAGGGGGTTCTATGACACAGCCCTCATCACAGGAAGTGACCAAACTGCTCCTCGCCTGGAGTAATGGGGACCCAGCCGCGCTTGACCAGCTAATGCCGCTGATTTATGAAGAACTGCATCGAATGGCCAAGCAATATATGGGCCGTGAGCATTCCGGCCACACGCTGCAAACCACGGCGCTGATCAATGAGGCCTATCTCCGGCTAGTAGATCAGAAATCGGTGCAATGGCAAAACCGCGCCCATTTCTTCGGGGTGGCCGCTCAGGTGATGCGCCACATTCTGGTCGATTACGCCCGCTCCCGTCACGCGGCCAAGCGCGAGGGCGAGGCGCTCGCAGTCTCTCTGGAGGAGGCTGCAGAGGTCTCGCAGGAGCGAGCGGCGGAATTGGTTGCACTTGATCAAGCACTCAACGACTTGGCGGCACAATACCCGAGGCAAAGCCGGGTGGTGGAGTTGCGGTACTTCGGTGGTCTGAGCGTGGAAGAGACAGCCGAGGTCTTGAAGATCTCGCCGATCACGGTGATGCGTGATTGGCGCTTTGCCGAAACTTGGCTCCTGCGTGAATTGAGCCAGGGAAAGAGCGATGATGCCTGAGCGTCGTCAGCCAATCGATCAGCTCTTTAACGATGCCTTGGAATTGGCTCCTCATCAGCGCGCAGCCTTTCTGGATCAAGCCTGTGCTGGTGACCCGGCACTGCGGCAAGAGATCGAGTCGTTGCTCGCCTTAGATATGCGAGCAGCGTGCTTCATGGAGGCGCCTCCGGGTGACGTCGCAGCAGGGTGGCTGGCGCAGAAACAAACCCGCGCTCAGGGAGAGGCGAAAATGAAATACTACTGTCCTAAGTGCGACTACAGTGCTCGGATTCTGGAGTCCTGCCCGAAACATAACATCCAGCTCTTGCCGGACTTCTACAGTCTTGTCGGCAGATCTCTGGGACAACGCTGCGTTGATGCTCCTGTTGGGGAAGGGGGATTCGGGGTCGTCTACCGCGCGCACCATCTTACGATCGGTCGTAAAGAAGCTCTCAAGATTCTCAAGCCTGAAATCGTGCCTAAAGGTCCGAAGATGATTGAGCGCTTCAAAAAGGAGGCAATGATGGCTGGCCAACTACACGATAACATTGCTGACGTTTACGACGCTGGTTGCGATGAGGGTTTTTTCTACATCGCAATGCAATGGCTTGAAGGCCATACGCTTGAAGAAGAGATTACCGAGTCTGCCCCACTTAACTTTAAGCGTACAGCCGATCTCCTGAAACAGATCGCCACTGCGCTCAAGGCCATTCATGATGCGAAGATCATCCATTGCGATCTCAAGCCTTCGAACATCTTCATCGTCAGGAAACCTGATGGGTCTGAGCAGGTTAAGGTTTTAGACTTCGGCATCGGCAAGATGATCAGCGAAACAGAGTCTGCGCGGGTTACGGCACTGCTAGGCACCCTGGCGTATATGAGCCCAGAGCAACTTCGTGAGAACGAGCGAATTGATGGGCGCGCGGACATTTACGCACTCGGAGTGATACTTTACGAGATGCTGGCGAAGACGCTTCCTTTCACAGCCACTTCATTACTAGAGTGGATCGAACAAAAACGGAATGCCTCGCCGCGGCCGTTGCACACCCTGCGGCCTGATGCGCCTGCCGAAGTCGAAAAGCTTGTGAACGACATGCTGGCGGCAGACCCAAGCCAACGGCCTAGGGATGCAAGTGAGATCCCCGTGCTGTTCGAGAATGCTCTTGAGAGCCGCCAAGACGAATCACCGGCGAAAAGAGACCAGGCACATGATCCAGCCAAGCCAAAGGCCGAACCAAACCCTGGAAAAATGGCGTGGACGGGACCACGGGCCGTATTGGCCGTTTGCGCCATCATTTTTATCGCTATCTTGGCGCTATGGCTTGTATTAGGTCGGGGGCGGATGGATGGGGCTGGAGTAGCAGCTACCACTCCGATACCAACCCCCCGGCCCTCCGACTCGGTATCGCCAAGCGTCTCTCCCACTACTGCCCCGGAACCAACTAAAAGTCAGGTAATCAAAACCACACCGACTGCTACCCCGTCCACTACAGTAAGGAACAAACTATCCAAAAGTATCCAGCTTCTGGTTGCGGAACGCATAAACGATTGTGAGGGGTATCTTGGCCTTAAGCCGCCAAATTATGAAGCTGCCATCAAAGCAATTGAGAGTATCCCTCCTGAGTATCAGAAGATAGGAAGGGCTAGCAAATGTAAAAAAACTGCTGAGCAGGGTAGAGATGGTATTCGGTAATATAAAGGGCGATTTCCACTAATCCGGCATAAGGAGGAAGTCATGAAGCATCTGAAGCTGGTTCTCCTGATCTCCACGATTTTTCTTAGTGGCGGTGGTATTTTCACGCTGATGAGCGTAAACGCGCGAAACCTTTCAGCCACCTCTCTCTCTACAGTCAGTCAAACTCGTCCCCCATTGACATTCGATCAACTTGTGCGGGCAATCACCCAGGATAGAAAAGACGATCTGGTCATCGCTAGCGAAATTGAGCAGCGAGGCGTGTCTTTCGAGGTAAATGAAGACAGCATACAGAGGTTGCGTAGGCTCGGAGCCGGGGAGAGAACAATCAAAGCCCTCCCTTGCCCATCGGACTCTTCAAAGTATGGCTTTGAGAAGGCCGATGAGATCCTCTGGAGACCGCAAAAGTCTGGGGATAGTCAGGCCATTACTGAAGTTACCCAGTCTGAGAAGGGGAGAGCAAAATCCGGCTGCTACTCACTGAAGCTTACCGTTGATCTTGCGGGCGGGATCAAGAACAAGAGCCAGGGTGAGGCCTACGTAGAGATGATCCGTTCCGCACCCCGAGAGGCAGCGATACCTGCAGACCTAGAGAGCGTAGAAATCACAGTTTGGATGTATGTACCGGAGAAGGCGGCCGGTGATCAAAATAGCCAGAACAGCGTTCAGGTATTCGTCAAAGACCAGAACAACAAAAGTGAATATGGGAGTTGGTTTAAATTGCCAGGCTACACGGACAAGTGGATACCGGTAAAGCTGACGCCAAGCAAAGAAAAGCCTCAGGATGGTCATAAAGATGACGGCTTTGAGCCCACCAAGATTGTCATCGTTGGGATAAAGATTGGCGCGGGTGACAATTCGACAACAATCTTTAAAGGCCCGATCTACGTAGATGGAGTCAACTGGGAGAACAAATAGGAAGCTTAAAGGCAGGGTAAGTTTATAGGCAACTCAGCAGTGGAAGCGGGGCGGTGGCGTAGAACACATCACGCTCTCAGAGGCGCCACCGATCCCGGTCGAAGAACCGGTTGATCTGCTGGCGCTCGATGAGGCGCTGCGCAAATTGGCCAGACAGGATGCGCGGAAAAGCCGGATCGTCGAGTTGCGCTACTTTGTCGGTTGCACGGTGGAAGAAGTAGCGGGGTTGCTTGAAGCTCCCAAAACCACCGTCGAGCGGGAGTGGCGACTGGCCCACGCCTGGCTTCAACGTGAGCCTGGCGCCAAACCAAAAATAGTATGGATAGATGAATCCTAGCAGGGCCTATCACAACTCGATCTCCGCCTTCACCTGCCCCTCCTGGGCGACATAACGCAAGTGGAAGCCGAGTTTCTCACAGACGCGCTGCATGCCGCGGTTGTCGAGCAGGATGTGGCCGATGATGCGGCCGAGTTTCTCCTGGCGGCCGACCTCGAGTAGCCGGCCCAACAGCTCAGTGCCCAGCCCCTGGCGCTGGAACTGGTCGCTGATCAGGATCGCGAACTCGGCTTCATTCCGGCCGTGCAGTTTGTTCAAGCGGCCGACCGCGATGATCTCGCGGGCGCCGGTCTGCGGGTGCTGGCGCTCAGCCACGAGCGCCAGCTCGCGGTCATAATCGATGAAGCAGATGCGCGTCAGCCGCTCGTGCGCGACCCGCTGGGAGAGTTTCATCGGGTAGAAGTAGCGGTAGTAGACGCTCTGCTCCGAAAGGGTCTCATGGAATTTGACCATCAGCGGCTCGTCTTCGGGGCAAATCGGACGAATGGTGATGGCAGAGCCGTCTTTGAGCGCTCCTGGCGCCACGTATTGAATCGGGTAGGGGCGAATGGCCGGCCGGGGTAGGTCGTCTTCGCTGACCTCCGGCCCGTGGACGACGATGCGGGCGTCGAGCGCGACGAGCGCTTCGGCCGAGGCGAGCAGCGGGTTGATGTCGATCTCCTTGACCCACGGCTGTTCGACCACCAGTTGACTGAAACGGACCAATAAATGTGCGAGCGCGGCGAGGTCCACCGGCTCTCTTCCGCGAACACCTTTGAGGGCGGTGAAGATGCGGGTCTGTTCCATCATCCGCCGCGCGAGAGTGGCGTTGAGCGGCGGGAGCGCGAGGGCGTGGTCCTTGAAGACCTCCACCAGTTGCCCGCCCGAGCCGAAAAGCAAAACCGGGCCGAACTGTGCATCCAGGCTGCTGCCGATGATCAGCTCGTAACCGTCGAGCTTGATCATCGGTTGGACGGTGACCCCCAAGAAATGCTCTGCGCCGGCGCGCTCGCGCACCGCAGCCTCAATCACGCGGTAGGCTCGCCTGACCGAGGCCGCATCAGAGAGATTCAACTCGACGCCGCCGACGTCGGTCTTATGCGTGATCGTTTCGGAGAAGAGCTTGAGCACGACCGGGTAGCCGATCTCATCGGCAAACTTGACAGCCGTCTCAACGCTTGTGGCCAGGCGCGTCTCGACGGTCCGGATGCCGTAAGCGGCAAGGACCTGCTTGGATTCGAACTCCGTGAGCAGTGTTCTGCCTGAGCGGCGTGCATTTTGGATGATCTCTTCGGCCAGGGCGCGATCCGGAGCGCCTTGATCAGGGCCGGTGAGCAAACTCGGAGTTTCGTAGAGGCCGCGCAGGTTGTAACTGTAGCGCCACATGTAATTGAACGCGCGGGCGGCAGTGTCAGGATAGGAGAAGGTGGGAATATCGGCCCGGTTGAGAATCGCTTCGCCCGCGGCCACCTCCGCCCCGCCCATCCAACTGGCGAGGATCGGCTTGCCCTGCAATCTCGCATAAGTCTTCAACTGCTCGGCGGTCTGGGTCGGGTCGGTCATGGCCTGGGGCGTGAGGATCACCAGCAGGCCATCGCTGTGCGGGTCCTTCGCGGCGATCTCGACCGCCTTTGCGTAGCGCTCCGGCCCGGCATCACCCAAGATGTCAATCGGGTTGTTGTGGCTCCAGTGAGGCGGCAGCAATTGGTTGAGCGCGGCAGTGGTTTCGTCCGATAAATCCGCCAACTCCCCGCCGCCGGTGACGAGCGCGTCGGTTGCGAGCACTCCGGGGCCGCCGGCGTTGGTCAGGATCGTGAGGCGCGGCCCTTTGGGACGCGGCTGCTTGGCAAGCACCTCGGCCATGTAGAAAAGATCGGCGATGCTCGCGACCCGCAACACGCCGCTGCGACGAAAAGCGGCGTCGAGCACCTCATCGCTGCCGGCGAGGGCTCCAGTGTGCGAAGCCGCGGCTTTGGCTGCCGCCTCGGTGCGGCCGGCTTTGATGACGATGATCGGTTTGGTGAGCGCGACCTCACGCGCCGCGGAGAGGAATGACCGCGCATTACCGATCGATTCCATGTAGATGACGATACTTTTGGTGCGCGGGTTGTCGCCGAGGTAATAGATCAGATCGCCCCAACCGACGTCGAGCATCGAGCCGACGGAGACGAAGGCGCTGAAGCCGACATGCTCGGAGAAGCTCCAGTCAAGGATGGCGGTGCAGAGCGCCCCGCTCTGGCTGATGAAACCGACGTTGCCGGGCCGGGCCATCGCGCTCGCGAAGGTGGCGTTCAGGCCGGTGAGCGGGCTCATCACGCCAAGGCAATTGGGGCCGATGATTCGCATCTGTCCCTGACGCGCTTGCTCCAGGACTTGCCGTTCTAAAGCCTCTCCCGCCGCCCCGCTCTCTTTGAACCCGGCCGAGATCACGATCGCCGCTTTCACCCCGGCGCCAACGCATTCGCCGATGACGGCCGGCACACTCGGGGCCGGTGTGATGATGACGGCGAGGTCAACTTGCTCGGGCACGTCGGCGATCTTCGGATAAGCCTTGATCCCGAGCACGTTCGACCGCTTCGGGTTGATCGGGAAAACAGTCCCGCCAAAAGGGCTGCGGATCAAGTTCCAGAGGACGGTGCGGCCGACGCTGCCCGCGTTTTCAGTCGCCCCGATCACCGCCACCCTTTCAGGCGCGAAGAAGACGTCGAGTGACTCGGGCGAGGGGCGCAGAATGTCGTGGGCGGATTCGGTGCCGGATAGATGAGCAGGTTTCATCAAGTTCTCCTTCAGATTTACTGCCAGCGGAAAGCAAGGGCGATGAAGAGCAGAAAGACTAGCGAATAGCAGATTTCAAGCACTCCGACGCGCCGCAGGTTCAGTCGGCGTGCCGGCTTCAGCAGAGACCAGTTCGCGCTCGATCTGATGTTCACTCTCCATCATTGCGAGTGGGCCGCCCTCGCGCACAATCCCCTGGCGTTCGAGGGCCGGGAAAAGGTATGCCTCTTCTTTCCCATGATGGTAACGATCGGCGAAGGCGCGGATGAAATCGAGGAGTTGAGCCAGGGCTTCGGGCGGGACCGGCTCTCCGCTTGAGAACCTCAGGCAGACTCCCGCCAGGGCGCGCAGCCCCTGCTCAATGACGCGGTGTTCATGCTTGAGGGTATGGATCGGGTATGACATCGCTCCTGCTCCATCTGACTTTTCAAATTTCTCGTCCCCGACGCCTGCGGTCAGGGCCTTCATCATCGCCCCGCTCGTTCAGCCGTGGCCAAGTGGCAACCCATGTGCCAAGCGAGGCGAGGGTTAATGACGGGCTATCTGAAGATAATCGCAGCCAAAGCGAGCGGCGAATCATCCACCGGAGAGGATTTTCTCGCAGCCCTTCCCATCAGGTGGGAAACATTCCGCAGCCCTCGGCCCGAGGCCTCTCACCGGGCAATAGAAGAGACCTTGAGATTCAATAACTTCTACCCTGAGGCCCTAGGCACATCTTTTGCGCTCTCGTTAAGCTAAGACGAGATCCCCGATCCGGCGCCCCCGAAGCGCTCTGCCAGGATGGAGATTGAGAGTATGTGCCTGGGGTGGCGCAGGCAATCATTATCAGAAAGCCGAGGTGAGTGCTATGCGGTGGCTTAAATTGATCGAACTCGTCGGTCTGATTCTGCTCGGCGCAGCGGCTCTGGTGATCTTGTTGCCCCTCATCGTGCTGTCGCTTCAGGTCGTGGCAATCGCGGGCCTCCTGCTTGTGGCCGGCGCCTTCGGCGCTCGGCTCTCCGCGGGCGCGGCCCACCTCCACACCTGGTTTGAGAAGCATCATTGGACGATCCACAAACATTCAGGGCCGAGACTAAGAGCCAGTTGAGCGAAGGACATTTGCCTGGCTGAAGACTACCGACGAGTTGGGCCAGCAGAAGGGAAAATCATGAGAAGACAGCTTACGATGACTGACAACGGAATATTTTGTCGGCTCCATACCAACCTCGCCGACGCAATGTCGATTATGTGGAGCAATGGCTACCGGACGCTCCCGGTGGTCGATGATCTCGCGAGGGTGGTCGGCATCATTACTTTTTATGACATCTCGGCGGCGGCGGCGACCAAGGGCTGGCTCGCTTCGAAGATGACCGCGCGCGAGGTGCTTTTCGGGAAAGGCCAGCCTGGCGCCCCGAATGATGAACTGCCGCCGGATCATATCATCCACGTCCTCGCGGTTGGCAGACACGAGCTTTGGTACCGGGTTGATGGCCGAGGGGTCATCGCGCTCCATAAACCCGCAGGACTAGACTCAGTCAAATTTCATTTTTCGTCGATTGAATCCCTGAAGCGGAATCTGGCCTCGATCGAGCGGGAGGTTGATCGGGCGTGCCCGGGCTGCGCCGAGTCACGCGTCTCGCCGCTGCTCGCCTGGCCGGACGTGGAGGCCGTGCAGGGCGCCGAGACGACCCTTGATGGCCATCACTTCCGCGTTTACCGCGAGCGCTTCGAGGACGGGCGCGAGACGATCACGGTCGTCCACGACGGCGACGGCACGGTTGACGATTATTGCTGCGAGAGTGCCGCTGACCTCGATTCAGCCTGGCCAGGGATCATCTGTCAGGTTAACGCCACCCGCACGGGATGCACGCAGCAAGGTGAGTGAGGCCCCACTCTTCGATGTCCGGGTCAGAACCGCGAGCGGTAGCGAGCGTCGCTGCCACCACTGCCTCGCCGCCGCAGTCCCGCTCGCTCCCGCTCACGGGACTGATTACTTGGCGCCGAGAATCTCCGCCAGCGCCTTCAAGAGCTTCTCCGCCGTGTAGGGCTTCGACAAGAATGTTTTCACGCCCGCATTGGCCGCCTCCGCCACTTTACCGTCGGCCGCCAGCCCGCTGGAAGCGATGATCTTGACGTGCGGGTCGAGCTTCTGGAGCGCGCGGATGGTCGCCGGGCCATCCATAAAAGGCATCATCATGTCGGTCAGGACGACCCGAACCTGGTCTCTGTGCTGCGCATAAAGCGCCACGGCTTCCGTCCCGTCGCCGGCCGTCATGACTTGATAGCCGTAAGCTTCGAGTGTCCCCTTGGCAATCTCCCGGATGGCCGCTTCATCATCCACCACTAGGACGAGCTCCCCGTGCCCGACCGGAAGTTCAAGGTGTTCCGCTTCGGCCGCCTTGAGCCCGGCTGAAGAGACGGCGGGCAGATAGATCTTGAATTGTGTCCCCTGATTGACTTCGCTATAGACATCGACAAATCCGCCGTGGCTCTTGACGATCCCGAGCGCGGTCGACAGACCGAGGCCCGTGCCCTTGCCATATTCTTTGGTGGTAAAGAACGGCTCGAAGATCTTATTCAGGTGTTGAGCCGGAATCCCGGCGCCGGTGTCGGTCACTCGGATGAGGACGAACCGGCCGGGGCTGGCCTCCATGTGCATCCGCGCGTAGTTCTCATCGAGGGCGACGTTCTCAGCGCTGATCGTGAGCACGCCGCCTTCGGGCATCGCGTCGCGGGCGTTGACGCAGAGATTCATCAGCACCTGATAAAGTTGTGTCGCGTCGCCGGTCACCGGCCAGAGGTCACCCGGAGCCGAAAATCTGATCTCGATCGACTTGGGCAAAGTCTCCTTCAGGATTTTGGCCGCCTCTTTGACCAGGTGCTGCGGCTGGATCGGGATGCGCTCCCCTTCGACCCCGCGGGCAAACGTTAGCACCTGCTTGACCATATCCGCCCCGCGTTCGATGTTGGTTTGCAGGATTTGCAACAGCCGCCGGCTCTCCTGATCGGGAGATTTCAGTTCGAGCAGTTGAATGGCGGTCAGGAGCGGTGACAACACGTTGTTGAGGTCATGCGCGATGCCGCCGGCGAGCGTGCCGATGCTCTCCATGCGCTGGGCGCGGAGGAATTGAGCTTCGAGTTTTTTCTTCGCGGTGACGTCGGTGTTGATCGCGAGGATCGATTTGGGCCGGCCGGCGTCATCGTGCACCAGGGTCCAGTGGCATTCGGCCATCAGCTCCTTGCCGTCTTTCGTGATTTGGCGCAGCTCGCCGGTCCACTCTCCCTGCTCGACGACGATTCGTTTGGCCTGGCCGAATTGAGCGACATTCTCCCGATAGACTAACTCGCAGACATTCTGGCCGAGGGCTTCTTCGGTGGTCCAGCCATAGAGGCGCTCGGCGCTTTTATTCCAGAACAGGATGCGGTCGGCTAAATCCCGCACGAGGATGGCGTCCTGCGCATGGTCGAGCAAGGCGGCCTGCTCGCGCAGTTGTTCCTCCGCCCGCCGGCGTTCGGTGATGTCGCGCAGAATGACGGTGTAAAGCTTCTGCCCGCCCGCTTCGATGTGCGAGATCGAGGCCTCGACCGGGAACTCTTCGCCGCTCGCGCGCAGCCCGAAGACGGTGCCCAGCGCCCCCATTCTTCTTTTCGTCACTTGTGTCTGGCCGAAGGCCGGGACGTATTCGCGGTGCGCTTGGCGGAACCGCTGCGGGATAAAGCGGTCGAGCGGCTGCCCGATGGCTTCGGCGGCGGGGCAGCCGAACATTTGCTCGGCCGCTGCGTTGAAGAGGATGATGCGCTGATCGTCATTGACGGTGATGACGGCATCCATGGCCGAAGCGATCACGCTGGAGAGTTGTGCCTGGCTTTCGCCCAGCGCTTCTTCCGTCTGCTTGTGCTCGGTGATGTCGATGCCGAGGCTGATGATCCATTGAACCTCCCCCTCGGGTCCAAGGACGGCGCTGTTGCTCCAGGCAATCAGCCGCCGCTCGCCGTCTTTGGTCAGCCAATAGTTTTCATAACGGCTGGGGAATTGGCCGGCTTGAAGCGCGCGAAAGACGGCTTTGACCGGCTCCATCTCTTCCGGGGTGAGGGAGAGGTCCCAGAAATATCGCCCGCGCACTTCAGCGAATTGATAACCGATCGTCTCTTCGCAAGCGCGATTGAAGCGTACGATCCGCCCTTCGCGGTCGAGGACGATGATCAACGCTCCGGCTGTATCCAGCAGCGCGGAGAAGGAGCCGTGCTCTAGCCCCGCCTCTTCTTCCGGATTCCTCAGGTCTCGATTCTCGCTAGAATTGATTTGCATTCGGACTTGTCTCGCAACAGAGCGCGATCTGGTTCGATAACAAAGCTGCGATCTCCTCGTCGGCGCAATTCTACCGAGCGATCAGTTTGCTGTCTATGGCGCTAATGACGTGTGGCACCGGCAATCATAGGCTCTTGTCCTGGCGGCCATCACCGAGGACCATGACTAAATCGAAGCAACCAAAATTTGGACACTCTAGGGGACCACAGAAATCAACGCCCAGGGCATGGAGTTCCGGCTTCAGCCGGGTCTTACCTCTCGCGACGAGAAAAGCCCGGCTGAAGCCGGAACTCCATGCCCTTTCATTTAGACGCCTTCACGCACAAGAAAGCCCCGGCCGCTTGACTTCAAGCGGCCGGGGCTTTCATCGCCATCGCAAGGTTTGGAAGCGACGTTCCCTGTGATCTAAGAGGGCCGCCCCGACTTACGACCACTTTTCGGCGACCCCGGTGATCGTGTCGATCCGGAGCCGAAAGACGATGGTCTCGGGCAGCCCGGTGACGTGCGTCATCGCCGATTCGACCGGGGTGAAATGCGGCAGGCGGGCGAACAGCTCGCAGAGGACTCGTTCGCGCTCGTCAGGGTCGGTGATCTCTTCGTAGCTGCCGAAGGCGAGCACGCTCCGCCAGTGGAACTCGTCTTTGATCTCGTCCACTTGCAGGCAGGCCCGCGGATTGGCGCGCAGCGCCGTGATCTTGCGGCCGGGCAGTGAGTGGAGGTAAACCGAGTCGCCGTCAAACAAGTAGTGGACGGGGACAACATAAGGCGCCCCTTCAGCGACACAGCCGAAGCGGCCGAGTTTATGCTCACGCAGCAGTGCGTGCGATTCGTCGGGTCGTAGTTGGCTGATCATTGCGACGTCTCCTTTAATCATTCAACTCACCGTCGGTAAATGTGGCTGGCCGTCAAGCTCGCCGTCTCAAGTATGCTTGTGCCGCCAATACATCTCATGCCTGCGCTTGGCCCAGGCCCAGAAGAGGCCTTGTCTGACGCTTGCTTCACCTTGCCCCCACAAATCCTTGCGCAAGTAGATGGAGCCTTGGCCGCCCTCATTGATCACTAAGATCGCCTCGTGTTCGTACCGAGCCTCGGGTTCGCGCCCTTTGATTTCAGCGGCGAGGTTGGCGGCGGCGACCTTGCCTTGCAGGACGGCCAGATGTCCCATCTTCGGGCCGAGGAAGTTCACCGCGTCGCCGGCGGCATACATCCGGTCGGCGCCGGTCACGCGCAGATGACGGTCAACCCGGACGTAGTTGTTCGGGTCCGTGATCCCCACATACGTCGCTTCACACGGACCCTCGAACGGCGGGACGAGCATCAACAGGTCATAAGACAGACTTTGACCGTAGCCTGTCCATACCTCCTTGGCCGTCACGCGGTTGATGGGGAAATCGGGCAAGAACTCGATCTCATGCTCATCAAGCGCGCTACGGAGGAGGGGGGCAAGTTCTGCGCCGCCCAACTGGCCGCCCAACGGTTCCGGGCTGACGACCGTGGTCCTGACGCGATCGCGGTCGCCGCGCTCCCTGAGCAGCCGATCAAGCGCAAAGGCCGTTTCATAAACCGGCACGGCCAGGCGCGCGTCAGGGCAATAGCCGATCACAGCATGGCCTTGCCGGAATTGCTTGACCGCTTCGCCGAACTTCAAAGCGGCCCCCACCGTCAAGAGGTGATGGGCGTGCTCGAAGAAGCCGGGCACGCGCTCGGTGGCCAACCTACGGCCGAGCGCGAAGACGAGATAATCGTAAGCCATCTTGCCTTCCAGCTTGCCCTGCGGGATGACCACGTGGCGCGGGCCCGGGTCAGGGTAGGCGACCTCTGCCTGGATGAAGTCGATGCGCCGGTCGAGCATCGCCTGGCGCAGGTCGTAGCAGACATCCTCCAGCGCACAGCGGCCGAAGGCGAGACGAACCAGGGCCGGGTAGAAGGTGAACTCGCGGTGGCGTGAAATCAGGGTGATCTGATGTTCCGGCCCCAACCTTTTCGCCAAGTCCTCGGCCGCCACGACCCCGGCAAAGCCCCCGCCTAAGACGAGCACGTTAGCCATCACGTTCCCCCGTTCCGGTTTGCCTGGCGGCACCGCACGATCTCGACCGAGCACTTCGCGTGCGAGGCGACGGCCTGCGACACCGAGCCGAGCAGAAAGCGCTTGAAGCCGCGGTAGCCATGCGAGCCGACCACGATCAGGTCCGCCCCCCATTGCTCGGCTTCGTCGAGGATTACATCTTTAGCAAAGCCGTGGATGGCTTCGGCCGAGACCTCGAGCGGCGGCGTCGCGCGGAACTGCTCGACGGCCCGCTCGATCGCCTCCTGCGCTCGGTCCTGCCCGGCTTTCTCCAACTGCGTGTAGTAATTCTCCGGCAGCGCCCAAGCCTCGGGCGTCGGCACAAAGGGCGACTCGATCACCGAGAGGACTTTCACCTCGCTCGCTGCCGGCCACGGCCGGCGGGCGACTTCCTTGACGGCCGCATCGCTACAGTCAGAACCATCTACGGCGAGCAATATTTTCATGGTGGGCCTCCTTCATCTTCTTAATTACGGCACATTGATGGGCGCGACATCCGCGGGCTTGAGCGGGCGCGCAATGAGGACCGGGCAGGGCGCCTGGCGCAAAGAGCTTCGCCTCATAGGCAGTCGCTAAGGCTGTCGCATAGCGTAGCGCGGCGTCAGAATCGGGCGAGAGATCGATCGGACAGAGAATGCGTTTGATGCTCATCATAGAGTAAATTCCCCCTCTACTTATGCAGCGGTCTTCTTGCCGCCCTCTGGAGAGCAACGGGCGTGCCGCCCCGGAAGGGTCGCATTTTCAGGCCTCATTGAGCCGCATTGCGGAATATCACCAACCGCGAGCGGAGAATTCCCCAGAGTGGGATCCTGAAATCGGTGAGGGTTGAAGGATGATGTGGGTTGCTGCTTCGACGCTCTTCGGCCGATGATGAAAGAGCGAATGTTGGTGGAAACGGCTCAGAACTTCTACATTATCCGCTGCTGAGAAGAAAACACAGCAGCCGGTGTGTGTGATCTAGCCAGTGGCAAAGGTCGTGAGCCTCAAGGTTCTTCCGCCGGCGCCCCTTCGAGTTTCTTCAACCGGTAGCGCAATTGGTCACGCGAAATGCCCAGGAGTTCGGCCGCGCGTGTCTGATTGCCGCCGCTCCGCGCAATCGCCTGGCGCACGAGGGACATCTCTACCTCTTCGAGCGCGATGCCTTCGGCCGGGAGGTGGAACAGGCGGGCGAGGTGATCGCCCGCAGTGCCTGCCCCGCCCCTTTCCTGACCGGGCCTCACGCCGCCGATCGCCCCGACCACTTCCTCAGGGGCCAGGCCGCGCGGTAGGTAAGTCGTCGTGATCAGGTCATCGTCTTCCAGAATCATCACGCGCTCGATCACGTTGCGCAGTTCCCGCACATTGCCCGTCCAAGGGTATGCGCGGAAAATCTCCGCCACGGCCGGGGTCAGGCCGCGCACCCGCTTGCGCAGCCGCTCATTGAAGTGAGCGATGTAGTGTTCAGCCAGGAGCAGAATGTCATCGCCGCGCGCACGCAGCGGCGGCAGATCGATCTGGATGACCGAGAGGCGGTAAAAGAGGTCAAGGCGAAAACGCCCGGCTTCACTCTCGGCCTTGAGGTCGCGGTTCGAGGCCGCGATCACGCGGACGTCGAGCGGAATGTCCTTGAGGCCGCCGACCCGCCGGAAGGCGCCCTCTTCCAGCACGCGCAGCAGCTTCGCCTGGAGGCCGAGTTCGAGTTCGCCGATCTCGTCGAGAAAGAGCGTCCCGCCTTCGGCCTGCTCGAAGAGCCCCTCCTTCCGCGCCTTCGCGTCGGTGAACGCCCCCTTCTCGTAGCCGAACAGCTCGCTCTCGATCAGGCTCGAGGGAATCGCGGCGCAGTTGATCGCGATGAAAGGTTCGTCAGAGCGGCGTGAGCTGTAATGAATCGCCTTCGCCACCAGGTCCTTGCCGGTGCCGCTTTCGCCCTGTAAGAGGACCGAGGAGGCTTCGCTCTCCGCCACCTTGTGCGCGAGCGTCACCATCTTAGTCATGGCCGGCGAACGTCCGATGATCTGGTCGAAGCTGAACTCCCCGCGCCGCTCGCGCCGGATGAGATTCACCTCTTTGCGCAGCCGCTGGGCTTCAACGGCGTTGCGGATGGTGATCTGAAGCTCGTTGAGGTCGATCGGCTTGCCAATGAAGTCGTAAGCGCCCCCGCGCAGGGCGGCAATCGTATTCTCGACGTGAACTTCGGCCGTGATCATGATCACCAGCGCTTGCGGTTGGCGGCGCTTGACCTCACGCAGCGCGTCGAGGCCGGAGCCGTCAGGCAAATTGATGTCCTGAAGCACGATCGCCGGTTGCTCGGCGTCAAACACCGCCAGCGCCTTGGCCACCGTCTCGGCTTCAATCGGCTCGTAGCCCCATCCGCGCAACGCTTCCGCGAGCGTATAGCGGATCATCGGTTCGTCATCGACGACCAGGATTTTATCTCGATGCGTCTTCATCACCGCCAGCCCTCCCTCTTTACCTGCCCGAATCGGAAAAGTGATGATGTGTCAGAAGCCCGACCATGAGGGAGGGCGTCAATCGCTGAGTCAACGCCCTCCTTACGGTCGGGCTTCTGACACGCGCACGCTCTTCATCATTTTTGCAACATGACCCCCGAATCTGCCGTCAGCATATGCCCATCTGCTAGCCGACCGCAACCTCATGCAGCAAGCCGGAGATGGACTGTTGCAGCGCTTCGATCCCGTCCAGCTTCCTCACATAGCCTTGTCCGCCGGCCTCGCTCACCTGCTGCCGCGTAAACGAGATGGTGGCGACGTAGAAAAGGATCGGGGTCTGAGAGTCGAACTCGCGGAGGCGCCGGCACAAATCAAGCCCCGCCCCATCAGGTAAACGGGATTCTAGTAAGTAAAGATCGAAACGCCCGCTCCGGGCCAAGGGCACGGCCGCGGCCAAGTTCCGCGCCGTCACCACCTCGTAGTCGGCCCGCTTCGACAGTAGGATGGTGAGCATTTCAAGAATGTCCGTGTCATTGTCGACACACAGAATGTGCTTCCTACAGGGTTGCATTGCCTTTTCCTGGCCCTTTGCGGCGGCACAGACATTTCTCTAGCTCTCCCGCCCAGAAAACCCTGGCGCTGGAGAGCTAAGCTGACGGACAGTACCACTGCCGAGAGAAATGTGATTGTCCCCCCTACCTGATCGGCGATCGAAGCTAAGCCGCTTTGGGTTGATGACTCCCTGAGCCCACTCCGGCACTCGCCGCTTGGCTTGATGGCTCCCTCAAGCCGCTCGCTTCCGTTTCGCTCACTCGCTCCTTGAGCACGTCGTCCATGATTGACAGGAAAAGCCCCGCCACGACAAACGGGAAAGCGGTGAAGAGCACGCCAATCCGTCGTAGAAAACGCCGAGCACGCCTGAACCGATGCCGCAAGCCGCAGCCGAGATCAGCAAGAAAATGGTTCGATAACTAATCATATTCGCTCCTTTCCGACGGCGATCAAGAGGAGCGCCGCGATCCTTAGCACCGGCCAGAGCAAACGGCAAGCCATCGCCAAGATCGGCCAAAACGCTAAAAGAAGGGGATGCCGGATGTGTCAGAAGAAGAAAGCTGCGGAATTTCTCGCAGCTTTCTATCCCGGGCTGTGGAACTTTTCGCAATGCTTTGGCCGGATGCCTGGATGGGCCTGATCAGCGCGGTCTGGCATTTCTTTGATCCGTCGAAGCGGACTGTGCGGCCCGGCGCTACTCGAACCGATCGCGTGCCCGACGTTATCGAGGCCGTAACAGATGTGCCGCCACCTGGCGAGTTCATCCCGCAGACGGTTGGCCACACGCAGTCGGCAGTGTAAACTCCACTTCGGTACTCCTCGGTGAAAAGGCCATGAACATTGTGCTGAGAAAAGCAAACCTCGACGATCGGCCAGCCATCGCGCGGCTGATCGGACTATCGGCGCGCGGGTTGAGCCGGGAAGACTACTCCGAGGAGCAGATTGAAGGGGCCATCGCCAGCGTCTTCGGGGTTGATTCAGACTTGATTCACGACGGGACCTACTTCGTCGCCGAAGCTCCTGGTGTGTTAGTCGGCTGTGGAGGATGGAGCAAGCGGCGGACACTCTTCGGCGGGGACCAGGCTGCCGGCCGCGAGTCGGCCGAGCTCGACCCCGGGTGTGAAGCCGCCAGAATTCGGGCGTTCTTCGTCCACCCGGAATGGGCGAGACAAGGCATCGGCCGTGCGCTCCTGGAAAGGTGTGAGGCCGAAGCACAAGCCAATGGGTTTCGCTCACTCGAACTGATGGCCACGCTTCCTGGGCTGAAGCTCTACCAGGCACTCGGCTATGTGGGCAGCGAACGCATCGCCTACGACCCGGGTGGCGGCGTCAGCATTGACTTCGTTCCGATGAGAAAGGATCTGCCGGAAAGGTGAGGGGCGCACCGGGGTGCCGCAAAACAGCCTGCCCCACCCTCTCAGCCTCGCTCAAACCAAGCTGGGTGATAATAAGCACTCCATTGCCTAGTTCTGAGAGCCGCGCCTGAGACACAGCAGATGGGCATCTGCACAATTACATCGGTCCGCATGCTTACTTCGACGCCTCCTACGTTCATAAGTGGGCGCAGACAGCCAATGTCAAAAGACCATTCCGCACGGAGTTTTTCGCCGCCTTCGCTGCTGAACTGGCGACTATTCGCCGAGCGAAAGTACTCGACCTCAGGAGCGGCCCTGGGTTCTTATCCGAGCACGTGCTCCTTCACGGCGATGTAGCCGCTTATCGCCTGTTCGACTTCTCGCCGCATATGCCCGAACTGAGCCACGCGAGATTGGCGCCGTTCGGTGACCGTGTTTGCTTCCATCAGGGAAGCTTTCTTGATGAACGGTGGTGGCAATCTACAGATGGTCAACGACGCGCAAACCCGCTTGATCCCGCAACGGCCTAAAGAATTGATCGCCTGCGCCCATCGCTTGGGTTACGCCGACAACGACTGCCGCCATACCCCCATACAGTTCCTGCGCAATTGCCAGCATCACACCAGCAAGGTGAACTGCAGATCTTCAGCGTCCCTAAGCCGCGGCGTTTCTTCCAATCGACTTGCTGGACGCCAAGGAAAGACGAAATCGAAGATGACATTGCTTGCTCGTCAGACAAGGAGTATACTGCGCATCGTCTCGCGCTAATGCTTCGAGCCATCGGTCATGGACGTTTTCGCCTTACTCAGGAGGCTGCAATGAAAAGCACGCGAGAAATAGATAGAAACCGATCAATTCGCATTTTATCAATACTTGGACAAAAACCAGAGATGACTGGAAGTGGGATTCTCGTAAGGGAGCTTTGGCAATGTGCATTGAGCCACGAAGACAAACAAAAATTGATAGTTGCTGGCTACGCAGATGATGATTATGGAGCCCTCTTCCATGAGGATTATGCACTCATCAGTTACTCGCTTGAAAATAAGGCGGGGCAGTTGCCATTTCCCATCTTGGGAATGTCCGACGCGATGCCTTACCCATCGATGCGGTTTGCGAATGCCGATGCTCCCCAGATCGAGTCTCATATCAATGCTTTTCGAGCAGCGATGGAAGACTTGATAATTGAGTTTAGGCCGGATGTTATACATATACATCATTTATGGGTACTTGTTGTGCTCTCAAATTATTGCGGGAGAATACCTTGCTTTGTAACAATACACGGTACAGGGCTAAAACAATTAAGAACTGCACCTCAGCTCAGAAAATATGTTGAAGAGGGAATTAAGAATATCTCCCATTTTTTCAGCGTTAGCAAAGATATTATGCACGACGCATGCATAATCTATAATCTGCCTCAAGATAGGGTCAGCTTTATTGGGAATGGCTATAACGAGAAGGTTTTTCGAGTAGAGGGGCCTGTAGCTGAATGCAAAGACAAATTGATTCTCGCCGCCGGAAAATTTGTAGACTGGAAGGGATTTCGCTTCCTCATACGCGCCTGTGGAAAACTTAAGGTACAGCATCAATTAGTAATTGCCGGGTCTGGCCCTGAAAAGAATCGGCAAGAGCTTATTGACGAAGCCGTGAGAAATAATATGCGAGGAAAAATGGTTTTGACCGGACATATTCCCCAAGGTGAGTTGGCAAAATGGATGCGTAGAGCGGATGTATTTGTCCTGCCATCGATTTATGAACCATTTGGTCTGGTGTTTTTGGAAGCTATGGCGTGTGGTAGCCCAGTAATTGCCAGCGACTGTGGCGGGGCCAAAGATATTATCCGCGAAAGGAGACTCACATCGCTTGGTCTAGGCACTCTGATACCTCCATTAAAAGAAGGCGATCAATCTGACGAAGACCGTTACGTCTCTGATTTTCATTTGGCACTCGATAAACACTTATCTCATAGCGCCTCTCACCTTAGCCGGGTAAGAATATCTGATTCTGTCAAAGGGCTAGAATGGAGCAATATCTATCAATCGATACGTGCCGAGTATCTTAAAGCTATTTCTGCGCGAGCCTATTAACCGCAAGGCAAAGTACCTTGCTTTTTTAGGCAACTTCCAATGTTTTCCTCGGAGCACTACCTATGGAATCAGTAAAATTGACAAAATACAGTCACGGCGGGGGGTGTGGTTGTAAAGTATCTCCGGAATATCTGGATCGTATTTTGGGCTTCGGTTTGGTTCCTACAGGCGATGATGTAAAGAAGCCTTTGGTTGGGAATGATACGCGGGATGATGCAGCCATTTATGATTTAGGAAACGGGACGGGGCTCTTATGTACAACTGATTTCTTCATGCCGATTGTAGATGATCCTTTCGACTTTGGCAGAATTGCCGCCGCAAATGCCCTTAGAGCCGGTCCGAAAACCCTGACTTTAGGTACTCGCTGAACAAATGATCCGCCAGATGATGAGTACCGAAGCTAAGTCAATCATCGCATAGTAATG
>Ga0070707_100001929_pt1 | contig 19906 bp, 23 predicted proteins | sample KBSK5502metaG_FD_65468 | JGI IMG/M metagenome (GOLD analysis project Ga0070707, IMG submission 65468) | Corn, switchgrass and miscanthus rhizosphere microbial communities from Kellogg Biological Station, Michigan, USA - KBS K5-50-2 metaG | ecosystem: Host-associated > Plants > Roots >...
AGGTACGTTGATGGTAATTAGGGTATTTACACGTCCGACGAAGAATCAGCCTTGTCCAGCCCAATCCGGCGCAACATCTCATGAAACCGTGGATCCGGGCGGATGTTGTCGAACCTCGGATCGACTTTCAGGCTGACCAGGTCAAAGCTCCTCGACGGGTACGCTTTGTTCAGCCATTCAAAGGCGCGATCGTTTTCGCCAAGCTCGGCGTAGACTCCAGCGATGGAGTACGGCGTCGTCATTGGCGGGCTTTGTATTTCCTCGAGCAGCCCCAGGGCTTCTGTTCTTTTTCCCCACGCTGCGTATACGCAAGCGATCAGTGCTTTAATACTTGCATCGACCATGGGATTGGTTCCTGCAAGGGAGCGGACTTTTTCAAACTCGGCCAACGCTTCCGGATACATCCTTTTCCGGGAGTAAACGCAACCAAGCACGCTGTGAGCGGCGGCAAAATTAGCATCCAACTCTAAAGTTTTCCGAAGCGCCGCCACAGCGCCGTCATAGTCACGCGCGAGCAGCAACACATTTCCGGCGGTCTGATTCATGAGCAATGAGAGCGGGTCGAGTTCCTGCGCCCGTCTCGCCTCATAAACGGCCTCTTCGAACATCCCCACATTGGCCAGGTAGATCGCGTACCAATGGTGGGCTTCGGCGTAATTGGGATTCAGCTCGATACCGTATTTCAATTCCTTTTCAGCCCCGGCAAAATCCCAATCGTAAAGGAATTTGAAGAAGCCCAGCGCGGCGTGGACTTCACCCAGATTCGGGTCCAACTCCACCGCCTTCGTCGCGGCTCTCCTTGCTTCGGCAGGCTGATTCAGATAGGTATGAGCTCTCACCAGGCCAGCGTACGCCAGCGCATAACGGGGATCCTTCTCGATGGCTTGTTGAAAGAATTCGAGTCCTTTCGCCACTCCATCCGGAGTCAATTTGTTCCAGAAGTAGCAGCCCTTCAAATAAGCCTGGTAGGCTTCGGAGTTTTCGGTGTGGGGACGGGCAAGCCGTTCTTTATCCTGACTGCTGAGCTTCAGTTGGAGTCGCTCCACAATTTGTTGGGAGATCGTCTCCTGCGTTGAGAAAATGTCGGAAGGCTCACGGTTGTACTGGCCGCCCCAGATGTGGCGGTCGTCCTCCGTGTCCACCAATTCGACGCTCACCAGCACATTTGCATCGAGACACCGGAGCCGGCCCGTCAAGACCGCGCGAACACCTAATTCCCGTCCGGCGGCCTGAGCGCGCCCCTTATAGCGAAATGATGAATTGCGGGATACCACTCTCAGTTTGTCCAGGAGCGAGAGCTTGTGAATCAGAGTTTCCGTGGTCCCTTCGGAGAGATATTCGATAGACGGATCCGAACTCTCGTTAACAAAAGGAAGAACGGCGAGCGAGTCTATAACATCGAATTCATCGCGTGACTCTCGGACACTGGCCACAAATCGGTATCCGCGCCAGGGAATCGTTTCGATGTATAGAGGGTGGTCTGTATCTTCTCCTAAAGCCTTTCTCAGCGTGGACACATTCCGGGTCAGGTTGGATTCTTCAACCATCGTATCGCGCCAGACCAGAGTCATCATCTCGTTTTTGGTCAGAATCCGGCCGCTGTTTTGAATTAGAAGCAGAAGGATGTCGAAAACTTTCGGCGTCAGCGGAACGACTCTTCCATCGCGTTGCAGGGCGCGCTCCCGCGCGTCTACGCGAAACGGACCGAACTCGTAAAAGATTCTTTCCTTACTTTTTCCGAACTCTTTCCGAACTTTCAAAGGACTTCCTCGCTCGACCCAGCGTATTGATGGTCGCCAAAGGAGAAAAATTCATGCCTGGAAACATTGAGCAAGAGATCCTAACGCAGGAAGAAAATCTCACGCAAGCGCAGCGCCAACTCAATGTCAGCGCGCTTGATCGCATTTTTGCCGACGATGTTATCTATGCGGGAGTGACGGGTGAAGTATGCGGGAAAATCGGGTTGATGTCGGAGGCGCGCCAGGGCATTGCGGAACGCGAGAACGCCGTTCAGCAAGGGAAGAAGATTGCCGCATCGTTTGACAAGGAAGACATCAAGGTAGTCACTCACGGCGACACTGCTGTCGCAACCTATCGTTTCATCATCCGAATCCAGAGCCAGGGAGTCGACATTCATCGCCGGTACCGCAGAACGAATGTCTGGCTGAAACGAGAAAATTGCTGGCAGATCATTGCCGGGCAGATGACGAGTCTGGACCCGCAGGGCGACCGCTAAAATCACCATGACGCCATTAATCATGGAATGCCCATCGTGTTCCGGAGATCCCGGCGGACAGCCGCTTTTGTCTCTCCTGCGGACAGGCTATCGGTTCGCCTTCGCAGATATCCACAGCGGCAGCGGGTTCGTCTGTGCCAGTGCCGGCACCGCGGATCGGGCGTCTGATTTCATCCGACTCTGTTCCTGCAGGTGGTTTCACGCCGGGTTCCATCATCGCGGACCGGTATCGCATCATCGGGCTTCTGGGACGTGGCGGGATGGGCGAAGTCTATCGCGCCGATGATTTGAAGCTCGGCCAGCCCGTCGCGCTGAAGTTTCTTCCGAAGACGCTTTCGTCAGATCCCGTGCGGCGCGAGCGTTTCTTCGCCGAAGTACGCATTACGCGCCAGCTGGCCCATCCGAATATTTGCCGGGTCTACGACATCGCAGAATTCGAAGGTCACCATTTTCTTTCCATGGAATATATCGACGGAGAGGATCTCGCATCGCTGATCACACGTATCGGCTATCTCTCGAATGAAAAGGCCCTCGACATCGCGCGCCAGCTTGCCGCGGGAGTCGCGGCCGCTCATGACCGTGGGGTCCTGCATCGCGATCTGAAGCCGGCGAATATCATGATCGACGGGCATGGGCGCGTTCGGATCACGGACTTCGGCCTTGCCATCGCTTCGGGCGATGAAACTCGGCCGGCCGATACCTTCGGAACGCCGGCATACATGGCGCCCGAGCAGTTCGTGGGTAAAGGCGCATCGGTGCGCAGCGATATCTACGCCCTGGGATTGATCCTTTACGAGATCTACTGCGGCAAGCGCGCCTACACCGCTGCAACCATAGTGGGGCTGCGAGAACAAAAGGAGGGCCCGACGCCCACGGCTCCATCCGAGATACGGGCCGACATCGATCCCATCGTCGACCGCCTCATCATGTGCTGCCTCGAACGCGACCCTCGCGCGAGACCCGCATCCGCCGCGCAACTCGCGATGGCGTTTCCGGGCGGTGATCCCCTCGCTGCCGCGATTGCCGCAGGTCAGACTCCATCACCGGAAATGGTGGCCGCGTCGGGCCTGAAGGAAGGATTTCATCCCGCCGTTGCACTCGCGTTGCTGGGCGTCGTGATCCTCGGATCCTTTGCCGTCATCCTCATAAAAAGCCGCGCATATCTCCTGGAGCGAATGACCCTCGTATGCCGGCCCGGGCTTCGCGGCATTGCTTATCGTCGCTGCCATTACCTCTTACGGCTTTCGAACCTCGCTTGGAACCCGACCGCTGGTGTAGTGTCCAGGAATTAACTGGACAACTGTAGCGGCCCCGATTGCCAACCGCATCCATCGACTCCCAATCTGCTATAGTCCGGTGTGGAGGCTCTTGAAGGATTAGGCTTGAAAGTCGATCCGAAAAAAGAGCGGCTCGTGCCGTCACGACCTTTTGCCGTCCGCCTCGGCGGCTACCGGTGAGGGTCTCAGCTGATGTATCTTGATGCCCGGATCGCATGTGCCGCCGCCCGCCTTCCGTTCATCCACCGCGATCCCTTCGATGTGGTAAGACTCGAATGCCCAGCTGGAACGCCGACCAATACCTGAAATTCGCCGAAGAACGCACGCAGCCGTGTCGCGATCTGGTTACGCGAATTGCAGTGCCAAATGTGCGAAGTGCCATCGATCTGGGATGCGGGCCGGGGAACAGTACAAGCGTACTCGCCGAACGATGGCCGCAGGCGGCGATCACCGGCCTGGACAATTCGAAATCGATGATCGATGTCGCACGACAAGAGCTGCCGCAGCATCGATGGATTGTAGACGACATCGCCGGCTGGGCATCGGAGGATCGCGGCGAGCGGTTCGACGTCGTGTTCTCGAATGCGGCACTTCAATGGGTGCCGGATCACGGATCCCTGTATCCGAAGCTATTCGCACGCGTCACTCCCGGAGGCGCATTCGCCGCCCAGGTTCCCGCCAACCTCAACGCGCCGCATCATCGGCTGATGCGTGAGATCGCTTCTTCTGCCTTGCGGGTTAGAGAATGGCATTCCGATCCTCCAGCCTTTTACTACGATCTGCTTGCGCCGCTTTCCAGGCGCGTGGATGTTTGGGAGATCGAGTACCACCACGTTCTGCCGGATCCGGAAGCCATCGTCGAGTGGTACAAAGGAACGGGATTGCGGCCGTTCCTGGAAGCGCTGAAGACGGATTCGGAGCGAGAGCAATTCTTAAGCGAGTATTTGAAGCAACTTCGTCCACTGTTCCCGTCCCGTGCTGATGGAAGAGTTCTCCTTCCATTCAGGCGATTGTTTGTCGTTGCGTACACGCAGGTTGTTACTTGAGGCTGGTGTACACCGCCTCAATGAACATCGCAGTGGTCCATGGTCCGGAGTTTGCACCGAAACGCGCGTCGTAATCTGCGGAGACTCTTGCGGCAAGAACCTGTTCGAGCGTAGCGCCCTTGTTGATCATGGCCTGGATGCGGTCGCGGATGATCACCATCATGTCTCGATATTCGGTGACTTCCCATTCGTTGCACAACCGCCCGTGGCCGGGAATGATCAAGGTCCCGCCTTCCTGGCGAAATGAAACAGTTTTGTCGAGGATGTTATTCAGCGCTGCGATCTCGCCGCGCACGCTCCCGCCGGCCTTCACATCAATAAATGGGCGAATTGGGACCAGTATCCGGAAAGATCGAGCCCAAGTGGGTTGTAGACCTGGCCCTGGCCAAAGGCGAGTCCCGTGGCCATCAACAATAAAGCAAAGAAACGTTTCATCGCAATTACCTCCGCCCGCCCAAAAAGCCTCTCTTGAATCACGGGCGTGATTTACATAACACGTCACACTGTGACATTTCACTCCGCCGAACACTACTGCGACACATGCTTATTTTTCCTACCTTCCGCCACGACGTTTTTGATTCGCATGACTGCGAGCACAGCTCCAGCAGCGGCGATGATCAGTGTCGATCGAATCGCGCATTCGAACAGTAGTCGTTCCATTGTTCACTTTCCTTTTTTCCGCTGGCTTCGGACGAACTCTTCGAGGCTGGCTATTTCCGATTCATTTAACATCTTGGCATCGACCATTCCACTGACAAGTTCCTCGACGGAACCCTGGCAAAAACGGTCAATGATTTGCCGCACTGCACGGGCGGCCACACTTCGGGGCCGCTCGGTCGATCGATACAGATAAGCGCGTCCTTCGCTCTCATGCCGCAGGTACCCCTTCTGTTCGAGCCTCCGCAACAGAGTTCGTACCGTTGTTTCTTTAAGGACGCGATCGCGTTTTACAACTCGTAAACGGCTTCAACCGAGCACGGCTCGGAATCCCACACCACTCGCATTACGGCGTTCTCCAGATCTGCTAAAGGAGGCCTGACGCGAAGATCATTCCCTTAATTAAGCCGGTACACATCCGCACTCGACGTTCCGGCGGCGTTTCATAATTCAGAAGAACTTTTTCAACGATTTGCGTATTGGGTGGGTATTACATAAATAGAAGGTAACAGTCTGGATGGAACACGAGCCTAATTCTACAGCGATGATTCAATCAGCCTTCTTAATGTCCCGATCGCCGGACGCGGAACCGTTACCCGAGACGCTTGAAATTGCAGCTCTCGTTCGGCGAACACTCAGTGGTGATTCAGCCGCTTTTGAATGCGTTATCTTGAGATACGAACGGCGTGTTGTGACTCTTGCGATGAAGTTGCTGGGTACCAGGGAGGATGCTCAGGATGCGGCTCAAGAGGTGTTTCTGAGAGCTTATAAATATCTCCATCGCCTCGATCTGCAAAAGCCCATGGAACCTTGGCTCATGCGAATGACAGTTAACGTATGCAAAAACATCAGTCGAAAGAGGCAGCGGCGGCTGAACACATTCTCTGAATCCGAAACACCTGAGGCCTTTCCCGCAGATAAATCGTGCGACCCATACACGGAAATCCTTGAGGGGCAGGAAAGACAGATGTTGTGGAAAGCTTTGAATAGCCTTCCGGAAAGAGAAAGAATCGCCGTTACATTGCGCGATATCGAGGGTCTTTCAACGGCGGAAGTCGCTGCGATTCTGGAGTCTTCCGAGAGTACCGTGCGGTCTCAGGTTAGCCGAGCACGCGTTCGAATGAAGGACGCGATCGATCAAATGATGGGAGGCGAGAAATGAGTTGCGCCCACTCAAGAGAAGTCCTCGCGTTATTTATCGAGGATGATCTGCCAACGGTCCAAGCGGAAAGAGTCAGACACCACGTAAACGCGTGTAGGAATTGTCAGCAGATTTGTCAGCAATTACAGAAGAGCCAATCCTTCATCAAGGCCCGTCTGAAGTCGCCCTTTTATGTTTCACCCAGCCCGGAATTACTGAATGCAGTGCGACAGACGGTGTTGTCGCAAATCCAAGATGAGCGACAGACGTTGGGATGGGGAGTGAAGATCGAGCGCGCGCTGACGCTGGCTTTCCGTAAGCACGGATACGCGGTCGCTGTCGTCGCCATTCTCGTAATCATATCTGCGTCGCTTTTGGGTCAAATGCGGCACTCCTTATCTGAGACGCACGGGCGGCCCGCGGCTGTATTCGAGAGCAAGAACATGTTGTTGCGGCCTGAGCGATATCGCGAATGGGTATTCGTGGGCTCGTCTATCGGCCTTGAATATTCGGTCAGCCACGAGATGCCGACGAGTTCGACACCCGACAGCTTCCATAACGTATACGTGAATCCTGCCGCTTATAAAGAGTATGCGAAGACCGGGGCATTCCCGGAAGGGACAGTGATGGTACTGGAACGAGTACGTTCAGAAATCAAGAAAGAACCGGGATTACACGGTATTTATGAAAAGGAGTTCATTGCGCTTGAAGCTTCCGTGAAGGATAGCAGCCGTTTTCAAGGAGGATGGGGGTTCTTCGATTTCACGGACCAAGATGGAAAGGTCAAGGCGAAAACCCAAGCGCTTTCCGACGGAAGCTGCCGCTCCTGTCATGAAGAGCGCGCGGAAACGGATCACGTATTCACGCAATTCTATCCCGTACTGAGATCGGCTCGAATGGAATCGTAGGCGCAGCCATCGAATCCATAAAACATTACGCCTCAAACGAAATTCGGCGAAAGCAATTAGAAGTTGGCGATGTTGGACGCAACTAATCTTGAGTGCGTGCGCGGCAATCGCCGCCTGTTCAAGAACGTGAGCTTCTCAATGGGACCAGGTGAGCTCGTGCAGTTAATCGGGCCAAATGGCAGCGGTAAGACCAGCCTGATTCGAATGCTCTGCGGTTTGTTGCCGCCAACCAGCGGCGAGATCCGCTGGAGGGGCACGAGGATCAGCGCTCTTGGAGAGGAATACTACTCAGCGGTGACCTACCTTGGTCATCGTCATTGCGCGAAGGACGAATTCACAGCGCTAGAAAACTTGCGCGTTTCAAGCGGACTCAGCGGGTGCGAGATCACGCACGAGCAGGCCATCGATGTGCTCACGCGCGTGGGTTTGAATGGGCGAGAGAACTTAGCCGCTCGACTGTTGTCGGAAGGACAGCGTCGCAGACTGGGATTGGCGCGACTCGTAGTTTGCCAAACATCCCTCTGGCTGCTGGATGAGGTCCTTACATCGTTGGATGGGGCTGCGGCGGAGTTGATCAAGTTGCTAATAGTTGAACATCTCGATAAAGGTGGAATGGCTGTCGTCGCAACCCATCAGGAACTGGATTTATCCGTAAACAATTTTCAGCGGATCGAGCTGGCATCATGAATACACGATCACAGTTCGCAATGTTCCGATGGATCGTATGGCGCGACATGACGCTCGCTTGGCGGCGACGCACTGACGCGCTATCCACGCTCTTTTTCTTCGTGATCGTCGTCAGTTTGTTTCCCCTTAGCATCGGCCCCGAGACCCAACTTTTGCGTTCGATTGCTCCTGGTGTGGTGTGGGTCGCGGCATTGCTGGCATCAATGCTCTCTTTGGGTCGGCTATTTGCAAACGACTATGTCGACGGAACCCTTGAACAGATGCTCCTGACACCGCAACCCCTATATCTAATCGTGCTGGGGAAAGTGCTCGCGCAATGGCTAGTTTCCGGAATTCCCCTCATTGTGATCTCGCCATTGCTCGGCGTGCAGTTGGGCTTGTCGCAGGAATCTCTGCTGATGCTGGCAGCGTCACTATTGCTCGGTATTCCGGTTTTGAGTCTGATCGGATCAATTGGTACAGCGTTGACATTAGGGTTGCGTGGAAGTGGAGTCCTTCTTTCCTTGCTAGTACTGCCACTCTGCATTCCAACGTTGATATTCGGAACTGGGGCGGTCGAGGCAACGCTGATAAGCGCTAGCCCTGAAGCGAACATCTACGTGCTCGGAGCCGTGTTTGTTCTAACTGTGGTCTTCGCGCCCTGGGCAACCTGCGCGGCCCTTCGAATCTCGCTGGAATAACAAACCGATTGGAATAAAGAGCCGATATGAGTAGATCAAAGATTCATTGGTACAAATACGCGTCGCCAGCACACTTCTACCCGCTTGCCAACAAGCTGATTCCGTGGGTTGCGACTGTCGCGGTGGTCCTGTTCATTCTTGGTATTTACGTTGCATTTTTTGTTGCACCGACAGATTTCCAACAAGGAGACGCGTATCGCGTCCTGTTCATTCACGTGCCAGCCGCGTGGATGGGCATGTTCCTTTACATCCTGATGGCGGTCTACGCAGTAATTGGTTGGGCGTTCAACGTACGGCTGTCGTCAATGATGGCTTCGTCGCTGTCGATTACTGGCGCGATGTTCACATGTTTGGCGCTGGTGACCGGTTCGCTCTGGGGAAAACCAACATGGGGCACCTGGTGGGTCTGGGACGCCCGGACGACATCGACGCTAATTCTCTTTTTTCTATACATCGGATTTATCTCGTTGCAGTCGGTGATTGATGATCCGCGCCGTGCGGATCGTGCCGGGGCCGTATTAGCGCTGGTCGGTGTTATCAACGTGCCAGTTATTTATTTTTCGGTGCAATGGTGGAACACATTGCATCAGGGTGCCACGATCCGATTTTTAAGTCAGCCAACCATAGCAACTCGGATGCTGATACCGATGCTAGTCATGCTGTCGGCGTGCTGGTTGTACTCCATTGCCGTCGTACTTATTCGGCTGTGTTGCATCATCGTTGAAAGAGAGCAAAGCAGTGTCTCGTTCACCGAGGAGTCAACGCGTGAAAACGGGGCGATTGCTTGGGGTGCGGACAAATAGAGGATAGCGAGATGACCTTGTCGCAATTGCTTTCCATGGGTGGTTACGCCTTCTATGTATGGGGTTCTTACGCCCTGTCGCTTATCGCGATGTGTGCCGAGGTCCTGCTGCTTCGACAGCGGAAGAAAACGCTCCAGCGCCAGCATCAGAATCTTTCGAAGTGATCAGGAAGGACGAAGATGAAGACACGTCACAAGAGGCTCTGTTTCATCATACTGGGTCTTTGTAGCCTCGGCCTCACGGCTGCGCTTTTACTCAGCGCCTTCAAGAAAAACCTCGTGTTCTTTTTTAGTCCATCTCAAGTCGCGGCTAAAGAAGCACCAGTGGGTAGGAATTTCCGAATTGGAGGTCTGGTTGAGAAAGGGAGCCTCAGGCGAGAGGCAGACGGACTCACGTCGCGCTTCATGGTTACCGACACGGCAGCCAGCATTCAAGTGGTTTACAAGGGTATTCTGCCCGATCTTTTTAAGGAAGGTCGCGGCTGTGTGGCCCAAGGCAAAGTCTCTGATGACGGAGTGTTCTACGCGGATGTGGTGCTCGCAAAGCACGACGAGAACTACATGCCGCCCGAGGCCGCGCGCTCGATCCATAACGCCAAAGAATTCGCCAACAAAGCAGCAAAAGCCGTAGTGGATAGATAGGGGAAGGCGATGGTACCAGAAATTGGACAGTTCGCATTGATTGTGGCGCTCTTGCTGGCGGCGATTCAGGCCACCTTGCCAATGATTGGCGCGAGAACCGGCAATCGGGCATGGATGGCCACAGGAACATCCGCAGGCCAAGCACAATTCATTTTCCTCGCCATTGCGTTCGGTTGTCTCGCATTCTCGTTCGTCACCAACGACTTTTCCGTTTTGAACGTCGCAAGCAATTCGAATTCGCAGTTGCCAGCCCATTATCGTCTAGCTGCAACTTGGGGCTCCCACGAGGGCTCACTGCTGTTATGGAGTTTAATACTGGGGCTCTGGACCGTTGCGGTTACACTCTTCAGCCGCCATCTGCCGGAAGAGATGCTCGCACGCGTGCTCAGCGTGATGGGTTTCATCAGCGTCGGATTTCTGCTCTTCTTGTTGCTGACCTCGAATCCGTTCATTCGTCTGGACTCCCCTCCATCTGACGGAAGAGACCTGAATCCTGTGTTGCAGGACCCGGCGATGGTCATGCATCCGCCCATTCTCTATATGGGTTACGTCGGCTTCTCCGTCGCGTTCGCATTTGCGATTTCGGCACTGATTGGCGGTCGGCTCGATGCGGCGTGGGCACGCTGGTCGCGGCCCTGGACTACCGTGGCGTGGATGTTTCTAACATGCGGCATCGCACTAGGAAGCTATTGGGCCTACTACGAGCTTGGCTGGGGCGGATGGTGGTTTTGGGACCCAGTTGAGAATGCGTCTTTCATGCCATGGCTGGTTGGCACGGCGTTAATTCATTCACTTGCAGTGACGGAAAAGCGAGGTGGTTTTAAGAGTTGGACGGTGCTGCTCGCCATCGCCGCGTTTTCGTTGAGCCTCTTGGGAACATTTTTGGTGCGCTCGGGCGTGCTCACTTCTGTGCACGCTTTCGCGACCGACCCGAAACGAGGTATCTTTATCCTCACTTTCCTTGGGATCATTATCGGGGGTTCACTCCTGCTTTATGCGTGGCGCGCGAAGCAAGTGGGACTGGGTGGAACGTTCGATCTGATCTCGCGGGAATCGATGCTGCTGTCAAATAACGTGCTACTAGCGGTAGCGGCTGGCTCGGTGCTGCTGGGAACACTTTATCCACTCATCATCGACGTACTCGGTATGGGAAAGCTGTCGGTCGGCCCGCCTTACTTCAACACAATCTTTGTCACTGTAATGACGCCAGCCATGTTCTTGCTCGGCATTGGCCCAATTGCCCGCTGGAAGAGGGCAACTCTGCCGGAGATAGCCGTACGTGTGCGATGGGCCTTCGCTGCGAGCCTGGTTGCAGGGGTTATTATTCCCTTATTTGTCGGCCAATGGCAGCCGTTGGTTAGCCTCGGGCTCTCCCTTGCCTTGTGGATTGTGAGTACGGCGGCACTGAACCTGCGCGAGAGGGTGATCACAACCGTCCATCAGCACAGCATATTCGCGAGACTGCGCTCGCAGTCGCGCAGTTACTACGGGATGCAAGTGGCGCACGTTGGCGTTGCAGTATTCATTGTGGGCGTCACGCTAGTAACCGGTTATGAGGTCGAGAAAGACATTCGCATGAGTGTCGGTGATACGGTGAACGTTGGTGGTTACGACTTCACATTCAATGGTGTCACGGAGGTAGTCGGCCCAAATTTCCGCGCGCAACGTGCCGAAATTGAGATCACCGAGAACAATAGAGTTCGAAAGATGTATCCCGAAAAACGTGTCTACAACGTTTCAGAGAGCGTGATGACGGACACAGCGATTGATACCGGAGTGTTTCGTGACCTCTACCTGTCATTAGGTGATCCGTCCGGTGCGAGCGGTGCCTGGAGCGTGCGCGTCTATTACAAACCATTCGTTGATTGGATCTGGGGTGGCGCAATCCTTATGGCATTTGGCGGTGGTTTGGCGGTCACAGATCGTCGCTTTGCTCTGCGTGTGAGAGAACGCCGACACGCTATAGAAACGGAAAAAAAGGCGGGCATTGTGGCGGCACTCCCGACTGCGGCGGTGAAAGGATCATGAAGTTTGCAATACCACTCGCTGTCTTTTCGTTGTTGGTCGTCTTCCTCGCGGCTGGTCTGCAACACGATCCGCACGAAGTGCCGTCTCCTCTGATCGACAAACCGGCACCCGCGTTTCAACTGGCCCAGCTCCATGAGCCAAGCAAGACTTTCTCTCCACAGGAAATGCGGGGCAAGGTTTGGTTGCTGAATACATGGGCTTCATGGTGCATCTCGTGTCGTGAAGAACATCCCCTGCTGGTGGAACTTTCACGTACGGGGGTGGTTCCTATTTTGGGCCTGAATTACAAGGACAGGCGACAGGATGCCATCCAGACACTTGTTGAACTGGGTAATCCATATTTGCTCAGCGTATTGGATACAGATGGACGGGTCGGAATCGATTACGGCGTCTACGGTGTACCCGAAACTTACTTGATCGACAAGAATGGTTTGATTCGTTTCAAACAGATCGGACCAGTAACCGAACGAGTCCTGAACAAGACCATTCTGCCGATGGTTAAAGATCTAGACAAATGAAACGCCTCCTTCTCTCGATGCTGATGATCTGCTGTCTGTCCGGCTTCACATCGGCGAAGGCCCCCAGGCCAACGGCAGACGAGTCCGAGGCAGAGAAACGAGTCACGATGTTGTCGCGCCAGCTTCGTTGCCTTGTCTGTCAGAACGAGACGCTCGCGGATTCGCGAGCTGATCTCGCCGCAGATCTGAGAAAGGAAATTCGAGAACAAGTGGTCGCGGGCAGGACCGATGGAGAAATCATCGGTTTTCTCACTGATCGCTATGGTGATTTCGTGCTCTATCGACCACCTGTAAAGCCGCGTACGTACGTACTATGGTTTGGTCCATTTCTATTACTGGGCAGCGGCTTGCTGGCTCTTTATCGATCTGTAAAACGTCGTCCGTCGCTGCTTAGGAGCCGACGAGTTTCCGCTGAAGAGCGGAAACGAGCCAGACAACTCCTGAATCCAGTCGGAAAGGAACTCACATGATTCTCTTCTGGATAATCTGCGCTATCCTTGTGGCACTCGCTCTGGCCTTTATATTGCCGCCGTTGCTACAAACCGAACCGCTAGCTCATGTGAACAGCCTGAAGGAAGCTAATGTGGCCGTCTATCGCGAAGAACTGGCCGAGATGGGATCGGCCCGCCAGCGCGGCAATATGTCACACGATCAGTATGAATTCGAGCGCGAAGAACTCGAATTGCGATTGCTGGAAGACCTTTCCTTAGAGCGCCGGTCCGATAGAGCCACGAAGGGGAAGATCGCTTCCAAGAAATTCGGTTACACATTGGCAGTAGCACTCCCCGTGGTTGCCTTCTTCTTATATCTGAAGCTCGGAAACCAAGATGCGTTTTCTGCGACAAATCTTGGCTCCGAAGTGACATCACCGTCGGGTTCTTTTGCCGATCCCTCGGCGACAGTGTCACCTGAACGGATTGAGCAGAATGTCGCGGCATTAGCCAAACGGCTCGAACGAAGTCCAGACGATTTCAAAGGATGGGTCATGCTGGCCCGGTCGTATGACGCCCTTGGGAGATACAAGGACGCGAGTGAGGCATTCGAGAGGGCAACGGTTTTGGTAAATAGCGATCCTGATCTATTGGCGGAATATGCTTACGCCCTGAGCACGACCAATGGCGGGATGCAGGGGAAGCCCGCTGATCTAATACAGCACGCGTTGCGACTGAGTCCCGACAACCCGAAGGCGTTAGTACTTGCCGGTAACGCTGCCTTTGAGGACAAAGACTACCGTCTGTCGATCTTCTATTGGGAAAAGCTGCTGCACTCCATTCCTTCCGATTCAGAGCTGGCGCGGCCATTGAATAAACGGATCGCTGAAGCAACAGTTTTGGCCAAAATGCAAAGCAAATAGATTGACCTTACTTTACCGGCTAATTGGAGAAAGTGCGCCGTAACTTTTCGGGATCTTAGTTCCCGAACGCCGAGATCTGAAACCAATCCGCGGGTTGTCCTGCGCAATAAATCCGTCCGCTTAAGTAAATAGTTGGTGTCAATGGCTAATAGAATTGATCAATGCGATCGTCTTTGCACGCCATTCGGATCTTCGGCGTTTTCCTGGACGCGTTGATGTTCCTTCAGCTCTGTCTCCGACCCACCGCAGTTATCGCTGCCGAAAATCTATTTCTGCGCAAACAACTCGGCCTCTTCATCGAGCGTGAGGTCAAACCGCGACGGGCTACCGATTCGATCCGATTTACTCTCGCCCGACTTTCCCGATGGTTTGATTGGCGAGATGCTCTGATCATCGTCAAACCCGATACATTGATTCGTTGGCATCGCAAAGGCTTCCGCCTGTTTTGGAAATGGAAATCCCGGCCTCGCGGCCGTCCGCGCGTACCCGCCGATGTCCGGAAGCCTATCGCCAAAATGGCCGTAAACAATCCGACCTGGGGCGAGGAGCGTATCGCCGACGAATTGTTGCTGAAAGTCGGAATTCGAATTTCTCCTCGGACTGTTCGGCGCTACATGCCAAAAACACCCAGACGTCCCGCCGACCCGACTCAACGCTGGATGACGTTCGTTCGCAATCATGCCAAAGCGATCATCGCCAGCGATTTCTTTGTCGTCGTGACGGCAACCTTCCGGCTGGCCTATGTATTCGTCATCATGGAAGTCGCGAGCCGACGTCTTCTTCACTTTAACGTGACCCGACATCCAACCGCCGATTGGACGCTCCAGCAATTTCGAGAATGCATCGCCGGCGACGAAGGATACCGATTCGTCATCCATGATCATGACCGCATCTATTCCCACGATTTGGACGCCGCCTTAAGAACGTTGGGGCTGACAGTGTTGAAGACTCCGTACAAGACGCCGCAGGCGAACGCGATTTGCGAACGTCTTATTGGCAGTGCCCGCCGCGAGTGCTTGGACTTCATGATTCCGATCAGCGAGGCACACGTTCGGCGAACACTCAAATGTTAGGTAGAGCATTACAATCGCGCCCGCGCACACTCCAGCCTCGGACCAGGAACGCCAGATCCGATTTCGCCAAAGGCCGAGCTTCAAACCCCGCGGCATTGCATTCCGAAGGATTGCCGAGTTGCAGCAACTTCTATTCTTGGTGGTCTGCATCATGAATACCGGCTGGAGAAAATTGCTGTATGAAGAGGAATGCATTCAAAAGCCCGAATCTTTTTTGCGGAGCACAGCAGAAAGCAAACTCGGCATCGGTAGCACCTTCTTGTAACGCGCCGCGATAGTTCGGGCTCTTATCGCTTCCGCCACGGGGTCCACGCGCTTGCCGCCGAGGTTGACATCGAGAAGGGCGACGTCGAACTCAGAGGTTCGCGCTATCTGCTAAGCGTCGTCGAGTTTGCCAGCCGTCCCCGCGGCGACGCAGCCCATCCATATCGAGGAGCATCGTCTCCAGGTTGAGGGACAATAATGCTTCATCTTCAACGACCAACACGCGCGCTCCTCGAAGCAAGGACATGCTGCGCCTCCGCATCTACTTTTCACAAATAGCGAGACTTTGCCTACACCCCAAAAGCCCGCCTCTACCAGAGACTCCGGGGGGCCAACATCCGGATAGGCCGAAGCTCAGTAGAACTGGGCGTGGTCAACGACGCGCATGTTTGCGTACGCGACGCCCTTGTGCGAGCCTTGCGTGCGCAGTTTGTGGATGGAGTTCCAGTGGAGCGTGAGAAGGCCCTTTGCCACGGCTTTCGCGCCCGTGGGGCGATCGTAATCTAGATCACCCCAAGTCTGATAATAAAAGTGCCACGCACCCGCGTTGAAAAAGCCCATGACGGAGCAACCGCCGGTAAACTCCGGCCTCACCGCCTGCATGTTCGGTGCCACTGCCGTGCCGGCATTATAAACAAAACGGCGTCCCCGGTTAGCTTTCTGCTGCTCGAGCAAAGCCGCTTGCTGGTAATAAGCCGGTTTGGACAGGGCTACCGCATTATGCAACACAAGCGGAGCATAGTCGCCCTGAGCGAGATGGTGCAGCGTGTTGAGCACGATATTGGCATTGGGGTCTTGAAAGTTTGCGGGAACGTTGTGGGCAGGGGCAGCGTGCTGATGCGTATTGGCGTGGTAGACGATCAGGTCGTTGCTCCCGTTGATCGTATCTACAAAGAACTTGCAACCGCTCATGTTGGCGGTCAAGAAGAAGTTGACTCCCCCAGGCGGCGGCACCGTCAGCCGCACGGAAGTTATGTGATTATCGTTATAAGGGAGATAGATGGTGTTTCCGCCAGCGTTGACCGCGCCCGCGAAATCGCGCATCTGCGGTCCGAGCGCGTTCGGAGTCCAGGCGTCGTTGATTCGGGCGTTGCCAGTCGTGTAGATTTTGTGCTCGCCCCTGAGCGGCGCGACGTCCGTGAGGACCTGTGGCGCCCCGATGTTGTAAGGCGTTGTGGCTAGACTAGCTACTGGGACTGCCATTTCTTTTCCTCCTGATTTCGGTAATGCGGTCCTTGAGGAGCCAACTGATCCTGGTGCTTAGTTGCGCAGTGGGCAGTGCGAACCATTATATATCAAGCTGGTTCGTCCTTAAGCTGCGCAAGCGCGGCCTGTCGCTGCGCGCTATCGCTGAGGAAACCAGCCTCGGCCTAAAGTATCCTTATTAATAGTGGTCCCGAACGCAAAATTGATCTGGTCGGCGATTCCAGGATTATTTCAATCGACAACGTGTGCACTCGGGCTCAGAAGGACGGCTACCCGATCCGCACGAAGCGACGACGCCATTAACCTTTGACTCATATCGATGGCAGCAGCACTGTCGCGGCCTTTATCAGACGCCCAGCGCCGCATGATTCGGGAATTCGCCCATGACAGGTGCGCCAGGCCGCCCGCCCAAAAAGCCTCTCTTGAATCACGGGCTTGATTTACATAACACGTCACACTGTGACATTTCACTCCGCCGAACACTACTGCGACACATGCTTATTTTTCTACCTTCCGGATAGAAGCACGACGACGAAAGTTTCAATCAAATCTGGTGTGTGTGTGACGTGACCGGCGCCGTTGGCTGTGAGCCCTGCCCCAAAATGTTCCAGTAGTCTGGACCAGGATTCCATTCAATATTCGGGTCAAAAGTGTGTTGGCTTCGTTGATCAAAATCAACTGTCTACGAGACAGATGGGATTTTGGGGGAAGCACAGGTCCTAAGTCATAACGGCCATATATGTATATGGTTACCAATACCGCATCTTTCGACATTGGTGTCATTTTTGAGGCATTTTTCGACCCAGTGGGCTGGATTTCGACCTAAAAGCCGGCTAAGCTATTTTGCGACATAGACATCAAGAATTAGGCATTTTTCGACAAGATAGTCAGGTTTTCGAGCGATGAGGCTTAATTTAGGAAACGGCCGCGCGTTTCAAGAACAGGTGATCCCGGCCGACAGCAGGCTGGCGGGATGGGCGGCGTTGGTACAAGCCTTCTCCATCAAAGCGCCAGTCCGCCAGCCCAGCTGCGTCTCGGACAAACACATTCGGGGAAGTCATCGCCAGGAAGACGGTTGGACTCTCTTCGACCGGCGATATTGGCCCGGCGATACGTTTCAAGACCACCTCGGTTTCGCTCTGCGCCACGAACCCCTGGACCTGCTCGTTCTGAAGCGGCTTTTTGAAACAGTTGATCCCAAACTCGTCGCCGCTTTCGTGCGCGAATCTCTTACAGGAGTCGTGAACCGACGCGCTTGGTTCTTTTATGAACTGCTGACCGGCCGAGCCTTAAAGATATCGGATCTGGCGATCGTGGCCGCGATCGACGCCCTCGACCCTGCTCTTTATTTCACGGGAGCGCCGCGCCTGTCCCGGCGCCATCGTGTCCGCGACAATCTGCTCGGAACTGGACGCTTCTGTCCCGTCATCCGGCAGACGCAAACGCTCAAACGTTTTCTGGATCGCGATCTGCGCGCGAAAGCCGGTGAGATCGTTGGGCGCTCGCGCGCGCATCTGGTCGCGCGCGCCGCCAGCTTCATGCTCCTCGCCGACAGCCGCGCAAGCTTTGAAATTGAAGGGGAACGTCCTCCCCGCAGCCGGCTGGAGCGTTGGGGCCGGGCCGTAATACAGGCTGGCAAAAACCCGCTCACGCTGGACGAAATCCTCCGCCTGCACAGCGTCCTGATCGAAGATACACGTTTCGTGCTGGCCGGCCTGCGACCGGACGGTGTTTTTCTGGGTGAGCGCAACCAGCAGGGCGATCCCCTGCCAGAGTTCATCGGCGCGCACCCCGAGGATCTGGATGCACTGATGAAAGGGATGATGGAGGCGAACGAGCGGATGCGCGAGAGTGAACTCGATCCTGTGCTTCAGGCGGCCGCGACGGCTTTTGGATTCGTCTACATTCATCCATTTCAAGACGGCAATGGGCGTTTACACCGCTGCCTGATCCACCACGTCCTGGCCGAACGAAAATTCACGCCAGCGGGCATGATCTTCCCCGTGTCATCGGTGATGCTCGATCACATCGACGAATACCGCGATGCGCTGCGCGCGCATTCTAGTCCCTTGATGAATTTCATCGAGTGGCGACCGACGGCGAATCGGAACGTCGAAGTGCTCAACGACACGGCCGATCTCTACCGGTACTTCGACTGTACGGGGACGGCGGAGTATCTCTATGGATGCGTCGAACGCACGATTGAATATGATTTGCCGAGGGAAATTGATTACCTGAAACGGCACGATGAGGCGATGCGCCGCATCATGGATACGGTCGAGATGCCGGACCGCCTCGCCGACAGCCTGATCATGTTCATCCGACAAAATGATGGCAAGCTCGGAAGCAAGCGGCGGCAAGATGAATTCGAGAAGCTCACGGACAAGGAAGTGAAGATAGTTGAGACCATCGTTAGTGAAGCGTTCGAAGGCTTTTCAGAGAGCGCGTAGCGCTGGAGCACTTTCGACGCTTTCACCTCATCCATAACAGTCGCACATCAACTCTGTCCAACCGAAGTTTCTTGTATGCGCTTTGCACAAAAAATCCTGGGCGGTCATAGACCGCCCCTACAGCTTGGGGTCCGCGACTGTAGGGGCGCTCTATGAGCGCCCGCGATTCCTTTTTTGTGCAAAGCGACTTGTATGCGCTGCGGACGATCGAAGCCCATCGAGATTTTGAGGTCAAGTTCGTGATTGAACAATTCGATAAATTCTCTGACGCCGCGGATGGCAGATTCGATGACTGGTGAAAGGGCGTGTGTCCCCTTCTCTCCATTCGTCCCTTCCACCGCGCCCGGCCTCCGAACGAAATGCGGTCAGACTGGACAGCTCCGCCCGACACGGCACGAAAAATTCTGCACTGTCTGGGGCTACCCTCTCGGGGCCCGCCCCTGGCACGCGCCACCTCCGATTTCACTGCCGACATGGACTCGTTGCCGTAAAGAGCCGCATCCGTGTGTCTCCTCCAGGCCGAATCTTGCTTTGAATCCTCCGCTCCGCCGAAATTTTCGTCGTGTGTACCGAGCTACGTCCCCGTCTTCAGGTCGATGTGCCGCATCACCAACGCATTTTGGCGTGTGAAGAAAAGCCGATCCCGTGGAAGAAACTCGACATGGATGCCGCCGAAATCATCCGCCGGCGCCAGCCTTTTCGGCTGCCTCGCGTGCAGCGATCCCAAATACAATCCGGAAACCTCCGCGTTTCCAGCTGCGCGCCCCCGGTGGAACTGACACGGTAAAGCGCGCCGATCGTAGGAGCGAACAGCGAGCTGTGCGATGGCGCTTTCCTGGTGGAAAGGGTCGTGGTTGGAAAAACAGAACGCTTTCCTGGCGGAAAGGGTCGTGGTTGGAAAAACAGAACGCTTTCCTGGCGGAAAGGGTCGTGGTTG
>Ga0070707_100001931_pt1 | contig 19899 bp, 18 predicted proteins | sample KBSK5502metaG_FD_65468 | JGI IMG/M metagenome (GOLD analysis project Ga0070707, IMG submission 65468) | Corn, switchgrass and miscanthus rhizosphere microbial communities from Kellogg Biological Station, Michigan, USA - KBS K5-50-2 metaG | ecosystem: Host-associated > Plants > Roots >...
GGCCCCAGCAACCCAAAGATCTCCCCCTCGTTAATTCTGAGGGACACGCCGTCAACTGCCCGCTTCGGACCATAGCTGACATGGAGGTCTTCGACTTGAAGAGCCAGACGATGCGTCGCGGTCTCACCGGTGGAAGACAATGTGGAAGCCAAATTATGCGTGATCCCGCCAGACTCGGAGGCTCGATGTCATGTGGCTTAGGGAACTATTAACAAAGGGGCGTCGACGCCGACTCTACGGTGGGGAAGAGCCCGGAGACCAGAACGGCGATGACGCGCATGGCGACCGCGATCAGCGAGTTGCGCTTGTCGTCATCGCGAGGCATGACCAACTGGCTCGGCTGGTAAGGATCAACCGGGTGCCGCTGGCGAGCATTGCCGCTCCGAGAGCTAGCTGGTGGATTGGCCCGGGGAAGCTGGCCAGGGGCACAGCCAGCATGGACAGCACTGCCAGGTCGGCAATGACCGCGACACCTCCAGTCGCTGCCGCACCAAGGAGAAGCGTTCGTGGCGCGACGTAAGGCCGATGCACGACGCGGCTCGTCGCGACGATGGTCCAAATCCCGCAGCCGAGTGCCGCTGCCACGAGAAGCGCGGCCGCGAGGTGGGCCTGGCCGCCGTCGAACAGTCCGCTCTCCGATCCGGTACCTCGCGACCTCGCGGCGGACGCCCAGAGCGCCGCAACGATCGGGCCCGTAACGGCCAGCGCCAGCACCACCCGCCGTGCCTGCGCCGCCGCCATCTCCGGCCAGAAGGACGTGGCCAGGGTGGGGGCATCTCCGAACTGACGAACTGCAAGCTGCACGGCTTCGCCGTGCCCCATTCCGTTTCTCTTGTTGGCTTCCGCTGCCTCGATGAGTCCGTCGCGCAGCTCGGCGAGGATGTCATCGCGAGGCCCGGCCGGCCCCGGCAAACGGGCTCCGGTCGCCATGAGCAAGCTGTCGATCGGGTCGCTCCTCGCCGCCGCGTTCATGGCGTCGCCCCGGCGGGCGCTCCGCCCAGCAAGTTCGAGACCGCCCTGGAGAACTGTTTCCAGGACCGGCGCTCCTCGCCGAGTCGGCGGCGGCCGCGCTCGGTCAGCTCATAGGTCCGGCGCCGGCGGCCCGACACGGTCGACCATTTGCTTCGGATCAGCCCGGAGCGCTCGAGCCGATGCAGGGCGGGATACACCGTCCCGGTGGGGAGATCGAAGCTGGCGCGGCTTCCGGCGCGCACGGCCTCCATGATGGCGTAGCCGTGTAGTGGCCGGGCCTCCAGCGAGGCCAGCAAGATCGAGTCCAGATGACCTTTGACCGCCTCGGCGCGCATAGCTCGTGATTCTACATGTTAGGATACGTAGTGCTCCTACATGTAGATGTTCGAGACCATCGCGCGACTATCGATCAAGTTCCGCTGGCTGGTGCTGGCCGCCTGGATTGTGGCGCCGCTGCTCGCCTCGCGCAGCCTGCCGTCCCTCGCCAGTGTCACCAACACCAATAACGCCCAGTTCCTGTCGGCCAGCAGTCCCAGCCAGCATGCCGCCGCACTGGCCGCCCCGTTCCAGGGCAAGAACGCGGGTTCCACCGCCATCATTGTCGCCTCGCGATCGGACGGTCCGCTCACGGCCGCCGACAACGCGGCGATCAGTCAGATCGAGAGCACCGTCGCCGGCCTGCCGGAGGTCACGTTCGTGCGCGATCAGGGCACGTCCCAGGACGGCCAGGCCCGGAAAGTCCTCGTGGCGACCTCGACCACGACGCTCAGCGAGGCGAAAATCGCGAACATCGTCGACGCCATCCGTAGCGACTTCGCGGCAGCACAGACCCCACAGGGTCTCAGCTTCCACCTGACCGGAGCGATGGCACAGAGCGCGGACGCGCACGCCGCATCAACGAGCAGCAGCGGCAACATCCAGAAGTTCGTGCTGCTCTTCGTGATCGTGCTGTTGTTCATCGTGTTTCGCTCGGTGTTGGCCCCGGTGATCACCCTTTTGCCGGCGGTGGCGTCGCTGGTGCTGGCCGGACCGGTGATCGCGCAGGCCTCCATGGCCGGCCTCCCCGTCTCCCCAGTCACCCAGCAGTTGCTGGCGGTCCTTCTGGTTGGCGCCGGCACCGATTACGGACTGTTCCTGGTGTTTCGCACTCGCGAGGAGCTCCGCCAGGGTACCGCCGCCGGGGACGCCGTGGTCAAGGCGATGGGTAGGGTCGGTCAATCGATCACCTTCTCCGCCGCAACGGTGATCGCCGCCCTGCTGTGCCTCTTGCTTGCCACCTTTGGTCTCTACAAGGGCATCGGGCCGTCGCTCGCCATCGGACTCGGCATCATGCTGCTGGCGGCGTTGACCCTGCTACCGGCCTTGCTGGGCATCTTCGGCCGAGCCGTGTTCTGGCCATCGCATCCCGCCGCAGGGCAGCAAACGGTCGGCCTGTGGGGGCGCGTTGCGGCACGCGTCGTCCGACACCCGATCCCCACCCTGCTGCTGGGCGTCGTCTTGTTCGGCGCCCTGGCTGCCGGTCTGATCGGCTACCGCATCAGTGGTTTCGCCGCGAGCGCCGCGACACCTGGGACCGACTCGGCGGCGGGCACGGCGGTAATCGCCGGGCACTTCCCCGCCGCCAGCAACAATCCCGACAGCCTCGTCGTGCGTTTCGCACGGCCGGTCTGGGACCACACCGCCGACCTGGCGCGCGCCCAGCAGCAACTGGCCGCTTCCATTGACCTGCGCTCGCTGACCGGACCGTTGAATCCCAACGGCACGCCGCTGAGCGCCGCGCAACTGGCCCAATTACACGCCGACCTCGGCCCGCCAGCAGCCCTGCCCGTCACGCCGCCCGCCGGATCGGCAGCGCCCTCGAGCATCTACAAGGCGTACCGATCGACCGCGCAGTTCATCAGCACCGACGGCCGCACCGTGCAGTTCTATGCCCTCCCAAGTGCTGGACCGGCCGGCAGCAGCCAGGCGCTCGAATCCATCCCCGCGATCCGCGCCGACCTCGCCGCGGTGGCTCGCGACGCGGGCGCCCAGGACTACGGCGTCGCGAGCCAGGATGCCGTGACCTACGACATCGGCCACACCGCCACCAGCGACCTGCAGGGCATTGTGCCCGTGGTGCTGGTGATCATCGCCGTGCTGCTCGCCGTCCTGCTGCGCAGCCTGATCGCCCCCTGGTACCTGATCGTCACCGTCGGGCTGTCCTACCTCGCCTCGCTCGGCTTCGCGATGATCGTCTTCGTTCACCTCGGCGGCGATTCCGGGCTGAACTTCGTCATTCCATTCCTGCTCTTCATCTTCGCCATGGCGCTGGGCGAGGACTACAACATCCTGCTCATGAGCCGCATCCGGGAGGAAGCGCAGACGCACACGGCGTTGCGCGACGCCTTGACCCGGGCGATCGAGCGGACGGGCGGCACGATCACCTCCGCCGGGCTGATCCTCGCTGGTACCTTCACCGTTCTGGGACTCGCCAGCAACAACCCCCAGGCCCGCCAGCTCGGGTTCACCATCGCCTTCGCCGTTTTCCTGGACACATTCTTCGTGCGGACCCTGCTGGTGCCCTCCATCGCCGTGCTGCTCGACCGCTGGAACTGGTGGCCGTCCGCGCTATCCAGGTCCCGGGCCCAACCCGCATCCGACGCGCCCTCTGGCGTCGCCGCGAGATAGATCTCGAGTGAAGTTCATCGCCGCGTTTCTGGGCGTCGGGCTGCTTGCGTTGCTCGGCCTTTGGGTCGGGCGCCGCTTCCCGGAGCGCCCTCGACCCGACCCTGGCGTGGAGGCCAACGCCCGTCTCATCGGCTACGCGTCTGTGGTGTTGCTGATCCCGCTGGCGGCGGAGGTCATTACCGGGGTCCGTGCGGGCCTGCTCGCCCACGCCCTGATCGGATTCCTGCTCGTGCCTCCCGTCGTGCTCAAGCTGGTGAGCACCGGCTACCGATTCGTGCGTTACTACAGCGGTGATGCGCGCTACCGCGCGGCGGGCCCGCCCGAGCTCGTCATGCGCCTTCTCGCCCCCGCCGTGATTGTGCTGACCGTGGCGCTGTTCGTCACCGGCATCGAGCTCTGGCTGTTCGGGTTCCGCTTCGGCGACCAGTGGCTGACCTGGCACAAAGCGGTGTTCGTGCTCTGGTTCTTAGCCATGACGTTCCATGTTCTCGCGTACCTGGGGCGGGCTCCACAGCTCGCGGTCGCGGATTCACGCGATCGGTTGCAGGGGGCGCTCGCACGCCGGTCGCTGGTGATCGCCAGCCTGCTCCTCGGCGCCGTACTCGTCGTCGCGATGCTCCCCTTCACGTCGCCGTTCTCACCGCTGGCCGGCGGTAGCTGAACGGCTGGGGACACCACCCATTCCGCGTGTCAGCTCCTACTTGCGTATTTGTATGTTCAGGAACGAGCAACGGTGACGATTGGCTTGCCCTGTAACCAGGCGAGGGTCTCTGCGATCGCCTGTTCGTGCGGGGTCGGTCGGCTCCCAAACGCCCGGTCGAATTTTGCGGTGGTCCACTACCCACGGGCGCGCCGACTGATAGAGCGTCTCCTTGACCGCGCGCATCGGCGGGAGGAAGACTCCCAACATCGAGATCATGAGCCGCGGGACCGTCTGCAGGCGCGCCGGCCGCTGGAGCTGTTCGAAGACCATCTCGATGAACCTTCGCGTGGTAACAGTTTCGGCACTGGCGATATGCCAGACCTCTCCCAGGGCCTCGTCCCGTTGCGCCAGGGTCACGAGCCCTGTCGCGAAATCGTCAATGAACGTGTAGGTGTGCAGCGCGTCCGGATCGCCCACGGTCTGAGCCGGCTTCCCCGCAAGCGCCCGGGCAAACACGCTATCGCCCACCTTGGACTGGCGGGCGCGTGGACCGTAGAAATCTGACGCCCGGCCGATAGTCGCGCGCACCCGACCAGCCGCGTGCGCGTTCATGAGCGTGGTTGCCACCTCCGCTCTGACACGGGTGGTGGGACCGACTGGTCGGTAGGGCAGGTCCTCGCGAATGGGACCGTCGACAGGCCCGTAGGCATAGAGGTTGTCGCCGTACACCAGTCTTGCCCCGGCCGCCGTCGCCCCCTCGATGATGCCGTTCATGATGGGCGGCAGGGTCTGCGTCCATCGACCGTAGGGACCACTGGCGCAGTGAAACACGATGGCCGCCCCCTCGCAAACTGTCCGAGCGGCTGCCGGATCGGTCACATCGGCGCCGACGACTTCGACCCCGGGCGGCGCATCCGCCTTCCCGCTTCGATTGACGAGTCGGGCTCGTTGGCCCGACGACATCAGCCGGCCGGCGACGGCGAGGCCCAGCGGTCCGGTGCCAAAAACGACGTTGTCTGCATTTCGCCGCATTGTTCCTCTCTCCCTGGTTAGTGTATGCGGACCACTTGAACGTCGACCGTCCAGGACGAGGTGCCGGCGCGACTAAGTCATGCGCTGGACGAGGTTCGGGATTAGGCACTGCCTGCGAGTCGAGCGCCCAGCCTGGTCGCCGTGCGGCCTCTAGGAGGTGATAGCATCCGCGCGCTGGAGGTCGAAGACTCCGTCTAGTGGCAGCACCATGGAAACCGCGGGTGCAGATTCTACCGAAGAACAAATGACGACAAAGAAGAACGTCCCCAGGCTTTTAGGCGCAGCGTTTTTGATTGTTGTTTTTACCAGCTTGGGCAGTGGCTTCCTGCTCATGTCAGTTGTTAGATCCGGTGATATATCCGACATCCTTGTTGATATTTCAAATCGGCTGACCCTGATGCGAATCTTCATCCTGGGTGATTTGGTTACCAGTCTTGGAATTATTGTCCTGGCAGCCCTGCTCTATGCCGTCTTAAACCAACAGAATAAGGTCATCGCGCTTGTTGCCCTGGGATGCTGGTTGACAGAAGCAATCGCTTTAGCCATAAGCAAGATAGGGGCTTCTGCTCTGATACCTCTAAGCCTGGAATTCGTTAAGGCGGGAGCTCCGCAACATTCCGACTATCAAACGTTGGCTGGATTCCTCTACAACGGCATCGTCATCCAGCTGGGCCAAACGATAGAGTTGTTGTTCTACTGCTTCGGGGCGATGCTGTGGTATTCCCTGTTCTACAGATCAAGGTATATCCCGCGGGTTATATCCCTTTTTGGCCTTATCGCAGTGTCCGTCGCATTAGCTGGGCTCGTGGTTGAATTTCTTGGTCATGATGTTTCGATACTGGTATTCCTTCCAATCCTCCCGTTTGAATTGACGATTGGAACATGGCTTCTGCTCAGAGGCATAGAGGATAAGGTCCCCGTCGTCGTTGATCCCGCGCGGTGACCGGCCGGTCAGGCTCGACCCGATGGCCCGAAGCCGGTCCGCCGAAGTCGGCCGAATGCCGTCACCGCCGGTGCCCTGAGAAGAGCCGGTTAGCGGTCTATCTAACCGACGGGCTTGCGACCGACACCTTTTGGGGCCCGCAAGATGGACACTCATGAACGGTCACCACGGTGGCGGCGACCAAGCTGACCGCGTGCTCTGTCAGCGGCCGGACCATTTCCTGACACCTCTCGCAGCGAACCAGGTCGGTTTCGCGCTTCTCGTCAGTCACCGGGCGAATCCCTCCGAGAGAGCGTAGATCAGTTCAGGAAAGGCGTCAAGGCTACGCGCGGCGCAAGGTGAGAGTCTCGAGACCGAAGCTCAACGGAGGTTGAATAGGGATCCCGTGATAGCAAATCGCCCAGGTCCGACGACGGACAACAAGGCGAAGAGGGCGAGTGTGGCGCCTAGCAGGCTAACGTTGCGGTAGAAGTTCGACGCTTGCGCCCGTCGCTGAGCAGCGTCGGAAATCGTCCAAAAGGCGTGAAAGAGGAGCGTGGTGGGTACCAAGAACGCCGCCATCATCAGCGTGCCCACGTCAGGCCAAATGCCCAGCACCATCGAGACGTCGGCGAGCAATAACCAGACGCCAGTCGGCCATCCGGCTACGTAGGGAATCGGGAGCCGGCTCGTGGCGGTTGCCACGTACCTGGTGTGGTTCAGGATGTGACCCCGGGCGGAGACTGCGAACAGTGCTACGAAGAGGATGCGACCTGCGAGAAGGATCGCGCTTGCCGTGGTGCCCATCGCTCAAGTATTGACTGCCAGACCCTCACCTGCCTCCCGTCCGCCAACGGGCGAGCGGCCTGCCAGCTCAGCCAGACCGCAGTTACGGCGAGGGCGAACGCCACGAGAAGTGCCCTTGACCTTGTGCCGCTGGCAATACTGAGTCACGACGATCAAAGCCGCCGCTAACAGGCAGAGAAGCGCCCCATGGCGGCCGCCTCAGCCCCAACTCGAGCGGTAGATTGGTGAGGTGCGCTCGAGGCGGGGTCGACGGCGGGTTCTTTTTGAGCGCTTCCAACAGGGCACTCAGCGGAGCGGCCTCGAGTCAGTTGCGCGCGAGGCGGTGACAGCCCGAGCCTGCCGTTCACCCTCTTCGCCCGGCGCCTGGGCCTTAGCGGTGACAGCATGGGAGCATCACTGCGATGCATAGCCAGCCGCTCGAGTCGGCGCATGAGGACGACGAGCGCCCACTCATCGCTGCCAGCCTTGCCGGCGATGAGGACGCCTTCCGGCAGCTGGTAGAGCGACACTATCGCCTGGTACTCAACGTTGCCTATCGCGCATTTGGAAGCCTCGCCACCGCAGAGGATTGCACCCAGGAGGTTTTCATCAAAGTTCACAAGAATCTGCACTCGTACCGCGCCGATAAGCCGTTCATCCATTGGCTGCATCGCGTCGCCACAAATACCGTGACTGACACCATCCGCAGGCGTCGGGTAGATCTTTCGCTCGACGCCCTGGTCCGCGAGGCCCCTTCCTTGTTGGGTGACCCGGCCGAAGCGGCTTCACTCCAGGAACAGCGGGCGGCGGTGCGAAGAGCGATAGCCGACCTCCCCGGTCGCCTTCGCGACGCGATCTCGTTACGGGTTTTTCACGAGCTCAGCTACCAGGAAATCGCGCAAGTCCTGAACATTCCGATCGGAACCGTGATGTCCCGCATCCACAACGCCAAACGCCTGCTCCGACGCGAGCTCGCCGGCTACATCACCGAGTCCCGTGACTCGGGGGCCGGCGGAAGCGAATAGCCCGTGAAGAAAATGCGTCAACCCTGACGGAAGAATCCAATGTTGAGTCACCAGTCCATCTACAGGTTGCTGGACGCATACGCAGACGGCACCCTGTCGGATTCGCAACGCGCCGAGGTCGACGCGCACCTGCGGATCTGCGCCGAGTGCGGGAGAAGCGTGCAGGAGATCCACCGCCTCGACCTCGTTCTCGGTGACCTGTCGTTGGCGCCACCCGTCCCATTTCCCCGTTTCTGGTCGAAACTTCAAGAGCGACTGGGCAACGGCGTGGAGAAGCCCGCACCTTTCTACCGACCAGGGCGAGTAGCCGTCGCGTTTGCGCTCGCCGTCCTCGTCTCGCTCGTCGGCGTGGTGGCCCTCGCCTCGGATGCCGTCATGCCAGACAGCGCGCTCTACCCGGTGAAGCATGTACGCCAGGAGTTTCAGCTCGCGCTCGCCGGCACCCGGGAGCGGCCGCGTCTCGAGCTCGTCCTCGGCAAACAGCGCCTCCATGAGGCGCTGGTGATGGTGCAACGCAAGCGTCATGACCTTGCTCTTGCCTCCCTCAGGGACTCCCACGCCCTGCTCGTGGACGCATCGTCCCGGCTCGAGAAGGCCCCCGGCGACAAGCCCGATACGACAGTATTGGCCAGCTCCATCGCGGACCTCGAGACGGAACTCGAAGCCGTCAGTGATGCCAGCCTCGCGCAGGAAGAAAGGTACGCCGTTGACATTGCCGCCTTTGATCTTGCCGTCCACCAGGAGTTGAACGCCGTCAAGCAGCTCGAGACCGGCGTGGACCAGGGTGGCGCCGGGGTCGTCGAATCGCCGTCGCCATCGGCCGAGTCGTCGCCGTCGGCCGAGTCGTCGCCGTCCGCCCAACCGAGTGAGTCGGGCTCCACCGAGACAACCCAGCCGGCCACCGCTCCGTCTCCCTCAACTGATGAGATGAGCTCGTCCAGCCCTTCGGCTGAATCAACTCCCTGAGCAGAGAGGCCGGGGGGCCGGAGCGCGGCGGGCAGGCGCCGATTGGCGCGACTGCCTGAAGACGCTAGGTGAGGCTGTCCCACGCGTCAGCGGCGCTGTCCCTCGAACGGCTTGCCACACCCTGTGAATATCGGCGAGCCCAGCGTCGTCAGGAGGATACATGTGCACGTTCAAATCGCGGCGCATATCGGAGCGGACCAGCAAATCCGCGCCGTAGTCACTGGCGCGGCTGGGTTCATCGGTTCACACCTCTGCGAGGCGCTGGTGTCGCGCGGCCATGCCGTGGTGGGCATCGACGCCTTCGATGCGTTTTACGCTCCAGCCCGCAAGCGCAGCAACGTGGCCCGGGCCGTTAGCGGCCAGGCATTCACCTTGTTGCCGGCAGACCTCAACCAGCTCGACCTGGATGAGGTCCTCCAGCCTGGCGACGTCGTCTTTCACCTCGCTGGCCAGCCAGGCGTGCGCGACAGCTGGGAGGAAGGCTTTCCCTCCTATGCCCGCAACAACCTCGAGGCGACCCAGCGCGTGCTCGAGGCGGCTCGACGCCGTCGGGTGGCCCGACTCGTGTACGCTTCCTCGTCGTCGGTGTACGGCAACGCGCCGCTCCCCATGGTTGAAGACGGCCCCGTGCGACCAGTCTCCCCCTATGGCGTCACAAAGCTGGCTGCCGAGCAGCTGTGCCTCGTGTACTGGACAAGCTTTGGGGTGCCGGTCATCCCGCTGCGCCTCTTCAGCGTTTATGGCCCTCGCCAGCGGCCGGACATGGCGTTCCACCGGTTCATCGAGGCGATCCTCGACGGACGGCCGCTGACGGTCTTCGGCGACGGGGCGCAACTGCGCGACTTCACTTTTGTCGACGATGCGGTGCGGGTGTTCCTGGCAGCGGCCGCAGACGCGGAGCCGGGTCAGCCGGTCAACGTCGGTGGCGGCTCCCCGGTATCGGTGCGAAAGGCGATCGCGATCCTGGAGCGCCTGCTCCGCCGGCGGGCCCAACTTGATTTTCGCCCCACCCCGCCTGGAGACGCCCACGGCACGCTTGCGTCGACAGATCGCCTGCGCGCGCTTGGTGTTTCGATGACTACGAACATTGAGGAGGGGCTGACCCGACAGGTTGCGTGGCACCTGAAGGGCCACTTCCGGTACGAGGAGCCGTCGCTACGGGTCGCGGAGGCTGCGCCGCGCTACCCGGCGCGCGTCCGATCGATCATGCTGTACTCCCACGACACCTACGGCCTGGGCCATCTGCGTCGAAACCTGGCCATCGCTCATGGGCTCCTTCAGCGGGCGCCGGACCTGCGCGTGACCCTGCTTACTGGTTCTCCGCTGGCTTCGAGATGGGTCGGCTCGGACCGCATTGCCGTGGTCCAGCTGCCGCCTGCCGTCAAGGTCGGAGTCGAAGCCTACGAGCCCGCGCAGAGACGTTCTCTATCGGGACTGCGGGCCGAGCGCGCGGGCATCATCGCTTCTACGCTATCCAGGCTCCGGCCCGATGTCTTTCTCGTGGATCATGCCCCGCTCGGCATGAAGGGCGAGCTACGCCTGGCGCTGGATATGGCGACCGAACAGCTCCCTGCCACGCGCCTTGTCCTCGGGCTGCGCGACATCCTCGATGACGGCGACAGCGTGCGCCGGACCTGGGCCGAGCAGGGCATCGTCGAGGTGCTGCGCCGGCTTTATCAGCGGATCCTCGTGTATGGGTCTAAAGATCTGTTCGACGTCGAGCGGGAGTACGGCCTCCCGGATGAGGTTCGCAGGAAGATCCTCTTCACCGGCTATATCGCGAGGCCGCGTCAGTTCGAGCGGCCGGCGTCGACGCCACCGTCCTGGACGCAGGCTGCCGCGCAGCGCCAGTACCGCTACCTGGTGATGGGCGGCGGCGGCGGGGATGCTGCAGAGATGTATCGGGCCTTCTTTAAGGCCTGGCCCCGCATCCACGCCACCTGCCCAGGGCGGGCGCTCGTCGTGACCGGACCGTTGATGGACGAGCCGACCCGGGCGTCGATCCGGCACGCGGCCCACCTGGTCGAGGTCGACACCATGCCGTCCTCGCAGAACATGCTCGGGCTTATTGCGATGGCCGACGTGGTCGTCGCCATGGCTGGTTACAACACGGTGGTCGAGACGCTGGCCGCCCGCCGGCGGCTGGTACTCTGTCCGCGCCTGGTTCACCGGCGAGAGCAACGGATCCGCGCCGGCATCGTCGAGCAGCTCGGCCTGGCGCGAGTCGTGTACCTCGACCGTGCGGCCGCTTGGCAGCAGCTGGTGGCCGCGATCGTTGATGTGGTCGAGCATCCACCATCGAGCAAAAGCTGGGATGCGATTGATCTTGATGGTGTCGGCCGCGTCGTGGACGAGCTCCTATGGCCGGCGCCCGCCGCCACATCGCTGGCGCCGGCCGGGTCGCGTTGGTGACCGCCCGACGGGTCGCGGTCCTGGTCAAGCGTTTTCCGCGGCTCTCGGAGAGCTTCATCCTCAACGAGTTGATCGAACTCCGCCGGCAGGGTCTGGATCTGGTGGTCTACGCAATCATGGACCCTGGAGAGGCGCTCATCAGCGAACCGGCGGCCCTCCTTCGACAGGAGGTCACCTACCTGCATGATGCGCGCCACCGTCTGGCCTCCTGGCGCCGCTTACTATTGGGGGCACTACGCCAGGCGGGCACTCATCCGACGAAAGTCCTCCGAGTTCTGTGGGCACTCGTTTCGGTGCACCGTTCCCTTCCTTCAGTCCGACATGCGGTCGAAGGACTCTGGCTCGCGCGTGAGCTCCGGAGTCGCGGGATCGTACACCTGCATGCGCACTTCGCCCACGGCCCCGCCGCCATCGCTTACATGGCCCGCCTGGCGGGCGGGCCGCCCTTTAGCTTCACGGCGCACGCCAAAGATCTCTACACGACGCTCCCACGGAACTTACGGATCCGGACCGCGGCCGCGAGCTTCGTTGTCACCTGCACAGGCCACAACGCCGCTTACCTTGAACAGGTCGTAGGCGGCCGGCCCGCCGGACTGCGGGTGCTGTATCACGGCACCGATCTGCGGCGCTTCAACCGTGCGGGTCGGGCACCGCAACCGGGGAGGATCCTTTCGGTGGGTCGGCTGGTACCAAAGAAGGGGTATGGCGAGTTGCTCGCGGCGCTTCACCTTCTGGCCGGCGCGGGAGTGCTGTTTCGTTGCGACATCTACGGTGGCGGTCCGCTACGCGACCAGCTGGCCGGCCGAATTTCCGAACTCGGCCTGGTTGACCGCGTCATGCTGCATGGGGCCCGGCTGCAAGATGAAATCCTCACTGCTCTGCGCCAGGCGGCCGTCTTTGCGCTGGCGCCGGTGATCATGGAGGACGGCGACCGCGATGGCATTCCCAATGTGCTGGTCGAGGCGATGGCGGCGGGTGTGCCGGTGGTCGCCACTCGGATCTCCGGCATCCCGGAGCTCGTCCGCGACGGCAAAGAGGGTCTGCTGGTCGAGCCCCGCGACCCACCAGCGCTGGCCGGTGCGCTGCGGCGCGTGCTGAGCGACGCCTCACTCGCCGCCCAGCTCGCGGCGGCCGCCAGGCGGAAGGTCGAGCTCAACTTTGATGTGGAGACCAACACGCAGCGGCTCTGCGCCTTGCTACAGGGAGAGGTCTACGAGCGCGTGCCGGTGCTCACCCTTGCCGAGCGTTCATGAGGATTGCTTACCTGTGTGCGGACCGCGGGATTCCGCTGGGAGGGCGGAAGGGTGCTTCCGTGCACGTGCGAAGTGTGGCGGCCGGCCTGGCGCGGCGCGGTCATCGGGTCCGGCTGGCCTGCCGCCGCACCGACGGGGATGACGCAAGCGTTGCCGGCGTCGACGTTGAGCGACTTCCCGCCGAGGATGAGCAAATGGCCTGGCTTTTTGCCATCTTGCGCGAGTTCCCGGCGGATAGCCTCCTCGAGCGGTACTCATTGTCGACAGGTCCGGCCCTGGCGGTGGCGAGGCAGCTGGGCATCCGATACGTACTCGAGCTGAACGCTCCGTTGGTCGCGGAGGCAATCCGCCACCGGGGACTTACGGATCCGGGTGGCCGGTTGGCAGAGCGCGAGCGGCACCTGATCGCATCGGCGGATCGCGTCATCGCTGTCTCGTCAGCCCTTGCGGAGTATGCCGCGGCGTGCGGCGCGCCGGCCACGCGGATCGTCGTGATCCACAACGGCGTCGATGTCGCGGCTTTTCGCAACCCTGATGGCCGGATGGTGCGGGAGCAGTATGGGCTGTCCGACGTCGTGATCGGCTTTGCCGGGAGCCTCAAGCCCTGGCACGGTGTCCGCGCGCTCGTCGAAGCAGTCGCCCAGGTGCCGGCGCCGGTCTCACTTCTGATCGTCGGGGATGGGCCCGAGCGTGAGGCGATCCGCGAGGCGGCCCGCCACCTCGCTCCCGGGCAGCGGGCCGTCTTGACCGGCGCGGTTGCCCACGACCGGGTCCCCGACTTTCTCGCCGCCATGGACATCGGTGCGGCTCCATTCGAACCCCAGCCAGGCTTCTACTTTTCACCGCTCAAGATCGCTGAGTATCTGGCAGCGGGGCTGCCCGTCGTGTGCACCGCACAGGGCGATCTTCCCGCCATGGTCGGCGACGCTGGGGTGCTGGTGACGCCGGGGGACGGCACCGAGCTCACCGGAGTCCTCGAGAGGCTGGTGCGCGATCGCCCGACACGGGCGCGGATGTCACAAGCCGCCCGCAGGCAGGCGGAGCAGATGAGTTGGGAGCGAGTCGCGGAACGGGTGGAAGCGGCGCTGGCCGGTGAGGAGGTACCAGTATGATCGCGGCCTTACGGCTGCTGGCGCCCTCCCTGCGGCCGTTTCGCGGCCGGCTGGTCCTGGCCCTGGCCGCCATGCTCGGCGAGATCCTCACGGCCCTGGTTCAGCCGATCCCGATCCAGCGGGTGTTCGACCTGCTGGTCCGCACCATCAAGGGCAAGCTTCACCTCGACCTTACCCTGGGAGCCGCCGGCTTTAGGCAGCTGCTCTTGCTGAGCGCGCTCCTGGTGCTAATCGCGCTGGCCGACGCGGCGGTCACCTACCTGGACCTGCGCGAGTCCGCGCGTGTCGCGCAGAACGCGGTCACCGACCTGCGCCGCTCGCTGTTTGCCCACCTGCAACGATTGTCCCTCGCCTACCACCAGAGCGCCGATACCCGGCTGGGCGACCTGCAGCTGCGCCTCAGCGGGGACGTGCAGAGCCTGCAGGATATCGTCGGCACGGGGCTCAGCAACCTGGTGACGAACAGCGGGACGGCGCTGGTCATGCTCACCGCGCTCTTCTTGCTGGAATGGCGCATCGGGTTGCTCGCCCTGGCAGGGTCAGTCCCGACATACCTGCTCAGCCGTCATTACCAGCTCAAGTTCAGGGCGGTTGCGAGAGAGGCACGCAAGCAGGAGGGCAGGATCAGCGCCCTGCTGTCGGAGACCCTGGGCGCGGCGAAGCTGGTGCAGGCATTCGGCCAGGAGAGCCATGAGAATGTGCGACTACATCGTGAGACCGCCCGTGGCCTCGATTTCGGCCTGCGCGCCAGCGAGTACCAAGCGCGGGTCCAGCCCCTCGTGAGCATCACGACGTCGGTGGTCACCGCGCTGGTGCTGCTGCTAGCCGCGGTCTTCACGACGCGCGGCCTCCTGACGATCGGGCAGTTGACCCTGGTCCTTGCTTATACGCGCGGCACCTTCGCTGCGTTGCGCCAACTGGCCAAGCTGCCCGTCCAGACGCAGAAGGCTCGGGTAGCAACTGAGCGGCTCGAGGAGATCTTGAGCCGGGCGCCGACGGTGATCGACCCACCGCGTCCGCGGCCGCTTCCGTCCGGTGCCCTGGCGCTGGAATTCGATCAGGTCATGTTCGGCTACACGGCCGGCCGCCCCGTTATTCGCTCGCTCTCGTGGGGCATCCCCGCCGGGAGCACCGCCGCACTCATCGGTCCAACCGGCGCCGGCAAGAGCACCCTGCTCTCCCTAGTACCGCGTTTCTACGACGTGTGGCAGGGGAGCGTGCGGCTCGGCGGTGTCGACGTGCGAGAAACGTCGCTGGCCCAGTTACGTGCGAGAGTCACGCTGGTCCTCCAGGAGAGCCTGCTCTTTCGCGACACCGTCTGGAACAACATCGCCTATGGGCGTCCCGACGCCACCCGGGAGCAGATCCTGGAAGCTGCAGACGCCGCCGGCGTCACCGCCTTCGTCCAGCAGCTGGACGACGGTTTCGACACCATGGTCAGCGAGCGTGGTGCCACGCTGTCCGGCGGCCAGAAACAGTGTGTTGCCATCGCGCGGGCCATCCTGCGAGACAGCCCGCTGGTGATCATGGACGAGCCGACCAGCAATCTCGATCTCGCCACCGAGCACCTCGTCATCCGCGGTATCCGCCGGTTGATCCAGGGCCGGACCGCGGTCATCATCGCTCACCGCCAGTCGACCATCCGTCACGCCGACGTCGTCGCTGTGATGAAGGACGGTCGCCTGATCGAGACCGGCGAGCCGGCGCAAGTCCTGCCCGTGGATAGCCCGCGGTAGGCGTGCGACTGCGGCTCGTGATCAGCCCAGACCTGAGCGGCAAGCTCACCGCAACTGCCACCGCTCCACATCGATGGTGATGAAATCAGGAAACGGGAGAACCCAACCGTACTGCCCAAGCGACATCTTCACGCGGCGTTTTGAGGGATACGGGATGCCATTCGATACCGCGTGCTCGAAGATGACGTGGGCCACTCTGGCATCGCGACTGGCCGCTACAGGCGTGTAGTCATTGCGCCTGAGGAGCCAGGTGGTCTTGTCGAACCAGAATCGCTGGATGCGGCTGTGGACCGGGAGGTTTGTTCCGTAGTCCGCTTGCAGCACGCCGTCGCTGAGCTCGGTCCATTCGATGTCGGTTCGCATTAGTTGGTAGGGGAGCGAGTAATAGCCCCAGAAGGCATAGCCCAGGAAATACACCAGATTCAACCGGTCCCATTTGGTGCTGACGCTGGCATTCTGGAGATGCTGCCGGGCATCGGCGCGCTGCTCGAGGATCCTGCCGCTGGGCGACACGATCATCACACTGAAGCCGTCGAGGACACCGGTATCACCGGATTCGTCGACCGGGTCGATAACGGTATGGGGCCGTTGAAGGTCAACCGAAATCTTTGCGTGCGGCGGGATGTTGATGCCTTTTAGTTGAAACAGGAGCCCCCCGACAGTCACGGTGCTGTCCACCGTAGTCGCATCGTTCCAGACCGCCTCGCCGCCGTAGGCCTTCAGCGCTCGAGCTGCGGTCGGGGAGAGCGCACCCCGCGATGAAGGCTGCGTGTTGATCGATGGCCCCTGACCCAGGGCGGCCGGCGTCAGCGTGTTGTCATACACCGTCCACAGCGCATAGCTGACCAGCAAGGCAAGCAGGAACGCCAGGATCGCTGCGACAACTCTGGCCCGCCTGGACCTGCGTCTTTTCCGCGGACCCGTTGTGACGGTGTTCGTCATGAAAACCTTCTGGTTTGTCCCGGTGAAACCCACTATCGGCCATGACCGCCAGAATGTCCATACGGGTCAAGAAGGGGCCCGCGCCTTTGCGGGGCGGCCCTTTTCAGATCTTCGTTAGTTCGACGTCATTCAGGCGGCCTCCGCGGAACGTAGCCCATCCAGTCCCAATCGATTTCGCCATGAACAGCCTTCCCATGCTCGATGACCTGCTCCACCCTGCTCCGGGCTGCGTCCAGGCTCTCAGCCGTGACAACGAAGCTGACTCGGACCACAAACCTTGGCACGCCCCCAGCGTCGCTTACCACGCCAGGCCTGTCTAATGCTTTGTTTCTTTCAGCTGATAGCGAACACCTATGACGACTCAGTCAACTGGCCTGCCGCTGGGACGTCTCCCTGTAGGCCTGGCGGAACTCTCGAGCCACGCACAGGAATTGACGAAGGCTCGGCGACGGATTCGTAGGAGGCCACACGGCTGCGACCTGGAACTGAGGAGAGGAACCGCGGATCGGACGGAACACAAGACCCGGAGGCAGGTCCTTGACCATGGCGTCGGCGCTGAGGCTCACGGCCTCTCCAGACTGAATCACCCGCAGCGCAGTGTCATACGTATATACACCCGACCCACCAATGTTGAAAAACCGCGGCTGCAAGCCCGATTGGCGGAACCAGTCCACGATGGCGTCATAGACGGCGGGATTGACCGAGCGATCCACGAGCAGGAGTTGCTCGTCGGCAATCGCCTGAAGAGGAATCTCGGAGCGCGCCGCCAGGCGATGGTTGGCGGCCAGCAACAAGCCTGACTTCTCCTCGAGGATTCGCTCGACCTGCAGATCGCCGAGGTCTTCTGCCGCCGGCAACATCACAAAGGCAACATCGAGCCGGCCATGGCGTAGGTCACCGAGCAGCGCGCGGCTGTATCCCTCGGAGAGCTGCAGCTTTACCTCCGGATGCCGGCTTCGAAAGACTGCAAAGATGTCCGGGATGATGGTCCGATTGGCAAACTCCGGATAGCCGACGCGCAATATCGCTGAGTCGGCCAGCGCGATTCGGTCGGCTTTCATGACGATCGCTTGTAATTCCGTCAGCATGTGTTGGGCATCGTTCAGGATCTCCTTGCCTGCCTCCGTCAACGACACGCGTCGCCGATCGCGGTGAAAGAGGCGAACGCCTAGCGTTGTTTCGAGCAGCGCGATTTGATGGCTCAGCGATGGCTGCGCAATGAACAGCCGCTCCGCAGCCCTGCGGAAATTGAGCTCCTCGGCGAGCGTCACGAAATAACGGATCTGACGGAGCTCGATGTTTTGTCGATGCCGGAAATCTTCAGTCATGCTTACCGTGATTTGATTCCCGAGCCCAGAAACTACGAAACAAGTACATCCAGATACCCCCTCCCCAACCCTCTTACGACGGAGCCCACGATAGATCACGCAGAGAACAACCGCCAGCACAAGGCGTCACTCCCACCACGCCACTTAACATCCACTTCCTCATGCCGCTTGACATCAAGAAGCCCCGCGTGATACAGGGACGGGGGGACCCGTACCGCCGAGCTTTCGTCGGAGCATTGATTCTTCATCGGGATCGGATTCGTGTCCCCGTTCTGAGCTGGCGGCCCGTTAACGGTCCATCAAGGGGGATCCGATGAAGCGCACGTTCATCATTTCACTCGCGACTTTCGCCTGCCTTGCCAATAGCCTTCCGGCTGCGGCGGTGCCCGCCATCAACTTCCCAGCCTTCCCAGCCGAGCAAGGCATAGCCAGCGCCTCGACGCCTGCCCAGAATGCCGCGACGTCCAAACCATTCCTGGGCGAGATCGTCGGCCGGCGCACCCAGAACTCTCGGACTTTCCGGAACGGGAACGGAACCGTTACCACGAGGATCTCGAACGAGCCCATCAATTTCAAGGACAGTCAGGGCAAGTGGCAGGTCATCGATTCACACCTGACCAACACCACCGAAGCAGGCTATGCCTGGCGCAATGCGGCAAATCGTTTCGCCGCGCTCTTTAAAAACCAGCTAGGGAACGACTATTTCCGGTTCGACGTGGGTGGCCAGACCTATCTCTTTACCCTTCAAGGCGCCGCCCGCGTCCAGGCCCGAACCAATGCCTTTGGGCTCAGCTACGCGAACGCCCTGGCCGGCACCGATCTCTCGTACACCCTGGTGACCACCGGGGTCAAGGAGACGATGACGCTCCAGAGCGCCGGCTCGCCGGGCAACTACCGCTTCACCCTGACCCCGCCCGCAGGTGCGACCCTGCAGGCGAAGCAGCTTCCGGATGGATCCTGGGGTTTCTTTACGCCTCGGTTTGGTGATCCCGTATTCATCCTGGTCGCGCCCCGGGCCTCCGATGCGCCCATTCCGATCGACAGCACGAGCCCATCCGCCAAGCTGTCAGCGCAAACCGCGGGCCCAAGCAGCGCGGCGTCGATGACCGTGACCCGGGTCGGTGGACAGTTTGCCATCGATGTCAAGTTGGATCCGCAGTGGCTGCACGATCCGGCCAGGCGGTTCCCAGTCACCCTCGACCCGACCATCACGGTCCAGCCCGACACGCAGGACGCGATCTTCGTGAACAATTGTCCGGGCTGCGCCGGGTACCAGAGCGATCACCTGGTCATCGGCACGAACAGCAAGTACGCCTACCGATCCGCTGTGCAGTTCGACCTGAGCAGCCTGCCCGCCGGGCAACCGGTGGCCAGCGCCCAGCTCGGCCTCTTCTTTGACGCGACCTGTATTGCCGCGAAGACGTTCTGCACAGGTGCTCTCGGTAGCAGCCATCCGATGGATGCCCACCGTGTGACGGCCGCCTGGACGCCGGCCTCGACCACCTCGCAGCTCAGCTACGACCCCACGGTCCTCAACACCTACACGCTCACGAACCCGAGCTCGAACACCCTGTGGATGACCTGGGATGTGACGACCACCCTCCAGAACTGGCTCTCCGGGGCGCAGCCCAACTACGGCCTCTACGTCAATCACGAGAACGACATCTATGCCAACTTGAGCGGTCCCGCACCAGTCTCCAGTCTTTATGCCGGCGACCCCACCATCGTTCCCGAACTCAATGTCACCTATAACAGCGACGCCGTCACCCTCTCGGCCCCCAGCACGCTCCACTCGAATGGAGCCGATCTGAGCTGGAGCGCCTACACCGGCCCATCTGGAGCGCCGTTTCAGAAATACGAGATCCATCGCTCGCTGACGGGGAACTTCACACCGTCCAAAGGGACGCTGCTGGCCGCCATCACCGATCCCTCGGTGACAACCTATCGAGACACGACCGCGGCACCCAGTCGAGCGTTCTTCTACGCCATCGTCGCCAACAGCAGCAAGTCCAACGAGGTCACGGTGACGCTTCCCTCGGACGGAAATGCGACCAAGCTGCTCCAGCCGGGGCCGGCGACCGGCAAGGACACCTTCATCTATGG
>Ga0070707_100001933_pt1 | contig 19892 bp, 19 predicted proteins | sample KBSK5502metaG_FD_65468 | JGI IMG/M metagenome (GOLD analysis project Ga0070707, IMG submission 65468) | Corn, switchgrass and miscanthus rhizosphere microbial communities from Kellogg Biological Station, Michigan, USA - KBS K5-50-2 metaG | ecosystem: Host-associated > Plants > Roots >...
GGCATCCGAGATCGACGCCGCCTTCCGCGAGGTGCAGGCGCGCCAGGGCGGGATCAGCGACGCATGGCGAGCGCGCCGGCTCAGGCCGGCGTGCCGCCCGCCGCTTGCCAGCGGCGGAGCTTCTCCTGCAGCCGGGGCATGCGCTGGGCGCCATCGACGATGAAGCGCTCGTGCGTCCCCTTGCCCGCCTCGTCCAGCTCGTCCTTGACCTCCACCCGGAAGGCGAGGCGGCGGCGATCGATCTCGACCAGCTCGACGGTGATCGTCACCGTCATCCCGACCGGCGTCGCCGCCAGGTGCGCGACGTCGACGCGCGTGCCGACACTCGCCTGGCCGGCGGCGAGGGCGGGCGCCACCGCCTCGATGGCTGTCTGCTCGATCAGACGGATCATGTCCGGCGTCGAGAGCACACGAATGGGTTCGGACCTGAGGTGCGCCGGCGTCATCTCATCCGTGACCGTCACCGACCTCGAATGCCGGAGGCCGACCAGAAGCTGTCGCGTCCCGCTCTCGCTCATGTGATCCTCCCTGGGAATCGTTTCGTACTCATGCCTGAAGGCGTGGGTCCAGCGCGTCGCGCACGGCGTCGCCGACGAAGTTCAGTCCCACCACCGTCACGAACAGGGCGGCGCCGGGCCCGAAGACGATCCAGGGCGCCTGCTGGAGATAGCCGCGGCCGGCGTTGATCATGCTGCCCCACGAGGCGGCCGGCGGCTGGATGCCGAGCCCCAGGAAGGACAGTGAGGCCTCCGCCAGGATGGCGAACGCGACGCTCAGCGACGCCTGCACGACGATGGGCGCGGTGGCGTTGGGCAGCACGTGGCGCCCGGCGATGCGCCAGCCGGGCGCGCCGAGCGCGCGCGCGGCCTCGACGTACTCGCGCGCGGTGATGGCGAGGACCTGGCCGCGCATGAGGCGGGCAAACGTCGGCGTGTAGACGACGCCGAGCGCGATGAGCACGCCGGTCAGGCCCGCGCCGAGCACGGCGCCGAGCGCCAGCGCGAGGACGAGAGGGGGAAAGGAGAGCACCGCGTCCATCAACCGCATCACCAGTCCGTCGACGCGCCCGCCCCAGTAACCCGCCACGAGGCCGAGCAGGCTGCCCACCACCGTCGCCATCGTGACCGAGACGAAGCCGGCGACCAGCGAGATGCGCGTGCCCCAGATCACGCGCGAGAGCACGTCGCGCCCGATATGGTCGGTCCCCAGCCAGTGGGTCGGGCCCGGCCGCGCCAGGGTATTGCCGAGGTCCTGCTTGAGCGCGTCGTAGGGCGCGAGCAGCGGGGCGAGCACGGCGACGGCGAGCGCCAGCAGTGTCACCGCCGCGCCGAACGGGGCGAGCCGGGCGCGGAGGGCCCGTCGCAGCAGCGCGTACCGGCGCGCGGCGAGAGGCCGCGTCGTCACCGGACGCGCGGGGAGGGACGCCGGCTCAGCGATAGCGGATCCTCGGATCGATCCAGCCATAGAGCAGATCGACGAGCAGGTTGCTCAGGATGAACCCGACGGCGATCAACAAGATGACACCCTGGACGAGCGGATAGTCGCGCGCGAAGACGGCGTCCACCACCAGGCGCCCGACGCCGGGCAGGGCGAAGACGTACTCCGTGATCACGGCGCCGCCGATCAGCGTCCCGAGCTGCAGCCCGAGCACGGTAACGACCGGAATCAGCGCGTTCTTGAGCACGTGGCCCCGGATGACGCGTCCTTCCGACAGCCCCTTCGCGCGGGCGGTGCGGACATAGTCCTCGGCGAGGGCCTCGAGCATGCTGGACCGGAGCGTGCGCGTGATCACCGCCGCCAGCGCGAGCCCGAGCGTGATGGCGGGCAGCAGGAGCGAGCGCAGCCCGTCGAGCGGCTCCTCGAACGGATCGACGTACCCCGAGATCGGCAGCCACCGGAGCGTCACGCCGAAGAGGAAGATCAGCAGCAGGGCGATCAGGAAGTTGGGCATGTAGATGCCGAACAGTGCGAATGTGGTGTTTATGCGGTCGACGGGCGTGTTGCGGCGGGCGGCGGAGAGGATCCCGACCGGGAAGGCCACCACGAGCGAGATGACCATCGCGAACGCCGCGAGCTGCAGGCTCGGCCGGATGCGGCGGCGGACGTTCTCGATGACCGGCTCCTGATTGCGAATCGAGCGTCCGAGGTCGCCCTGCAGGAGCCGCCCCATCCAGACCGCGTACTGGACGTGGATCGGCTGGTCCAGCCCGAGCTGTCTCCTCAGGGTCGCCTTGACCGTGGCATCCACCGACTCCGCCATCATGGCGTCGATCGGATCCCCCGGCGTCAGATGGATCAGCGCGAACACCCCGGCGGTGACGAGGAGGAGAACGGGGACGGTTGCCACCAATCGCCGCAGGACGAGACGGCCCACGACGCGCTAGCACCGGTCTCGTGGGGGCACGGCCTACTTGAGCCAGACGTCCTTGAACCGCATCATCCCGTCCGGGATCGCCTCGTAGCCCTGGACCCGCGGGCTGAAGGCCTTCGGCTCGATCGGGTGGATGATGAACACCATCGGCAACTCGTCTTGCAGGATCTTCGTCAGCTCGCTGAAGAGCTTCTTCCGCTCGGGCTGGCTCGACACCTCGCGCGTCTTGTCCAGCAGCGCGTCGATCTGTGGATTGGAGATGCCCGACCAGTTCAGCGACGTGCCCGGGCTGGTCTTGAAGAACTGGAAGGTGTTGCCGTCCGGGTCCGGCCGGCCCGACCACTGATAGCTGATCATCTCGAAGTTCTTGTTGTTGCCCTCCGAGAGCTGCGTCGCGGCGTCGACCAGCTTGATCTTCATCGTGATGCCGACCTCGCCGAGCTGGGCCTGGATCACCTCGGCCTCCTGGACGTTGATGGGGAGATTCGGCGTCGTCAGGGTGAACGAGAAGCCCGTCGGCCGGCCGCCCTCGGCCAGCTTGGCCTTGGCCTTGGCGAGGTCGCGTTTGATCGGCGGGATGGTGCTGTCGTAGGCCCAGCTCGTGGGCGGGATGGGGCCGTTCGCGGGCACGCCGACGTTCAGCCAGACCCCCTTCACGATCTGCTGGAGGTCGAGCGCGTAGGCGAGCGCCTGGCGCAGCGCCTTGGTCTGAAACGGCGGCTTGGTGTGGTTGAGCTGATAGGAGAAGTCGGCCAGCGACGGCACGTCGACCACCACCAGGTTCTTGTCGGCCTTGACGGCGGCAACGTCCCGCGGCTGGACGTAGTCCATCACGTGGATCTCGCCCGCCTGCAGGCTCTGCAGCTTGACGGTGTCGTCCGGAATCGGGCGGTAGCGGATCTGGTCGAGGTAGGGCCCCCCCTGCTTGTTCCAGTAGGTGTCGTTTCGCTTGAGCAGGATGTGGTCGTCCTTGATCCACTCCGCGAACTGAAATGGCCCCGTGCCGGCCCCCTTGGCATTGCGCTCCAGCTCCGAGCCGCGCTCCTGGATCACCTTGGGCGAGACCATCATGCCGGCGCGATCGGTCAGCGTGGCGAGGAGGGCGGCGTCCGGCCGCCGCAGGTTGAGCTTGATCGTGTAGGGATCGAGGACCTCGACGGACTCGATGCTGGCCACTTCGTTCTTGCGGACCGACTTGGGCTCCGTCTTCATGCGGTTGAAATTGAATTTGACCGCCTCGGCATTGAAGTCGGTCCCGTCGTGGAACTTCACGCCCGGGCGCAGCTTCATGATGAGCGTTTTCGCGTCCGGCTGCTGCCAGGACTCGGCGAGACCGGGCTTGATGCCGAGCTTCGTGTCCAGCACCACGAGCGGCTCGTAGATGTTGTGGTAGACCTGGCGGTCGATCTTGCTGCCGGAGAGGTGCGGGTCCATGGTGGCGGCCTCGATGTAGAAGCCGACTCGCAGCGTACCGCCCTTCTTGGGGGCCCCCGCCGGCTGCGCCAGCGCCATGGGTGCGCCGTGGGGCCCGAAGCGCACGACGGGCGCGAGCGCGCTCGCGCCCGTCGCGCACGACCACAAGAACACGCGGCGGGATATCGCGCGCGTGTCCAGACTCCGTTCCGTCGATGCCATCCCGTCTCCTCTGCTGGCCGTCGCGCAACCGAGCGCGCGGCGAATGCGCGCGGCGCCTCGCGTGCGCGGTTGAGTGGCCGGAGTATGGAAGAGCCCCCGGGCCGCTGTCAAGCCACTTTGCACCAGCATCGCCGGAATCGGCCGCGCGGGCGCGGTCTACGCGAGGCCGATGGACCGCGCGACGGTCTCCAGGTGCACGGCCGCGTCGCCCCAGTCCAGCGCGGCGGCCATGATCCGCTTGTGCAACAGATGCCGGCGCCTTGTAGCGGGCCCGAGCCATAGCCGGCGTCCATGCCATCCTCGGGGAAGCGCTCGGGCGGATGCGCGCGCAGGAACGCGCGCACGTCCTCGGCGAATGCCCGCGCTTCGGCGGTGATGCTGAAGTCTACCGGTCACTCCATCTCGCCCGGCGTATGGACGCGAACCAGACGGCGGCCACGTTCGCGCCGTTCGACGTCGCAGCTCACCAGGGGAACACCGAGCTCGGCAGCGTGACGAAGGGGTAACGGCGAAGCGCGTCGTAGACCACCTGCTGCATGTGCTCCACCGCCGCCGGGCTCTGCCCCTCGAAGCGGAGGGTGAGGTACGGGTTGGTGTTGGAGGCGCGGACGAGGCCCCAGCCCTCGGGGAAGAGGATCCGCGCGCCATCGATGTCGATGATCTCGTAGCGGCTCTTGAACTCCCGGCGCAGTTCGTCGACCACGTCGAACTTCCGGTCATCGGGGCAGGGGGCTTTCAGCTCGGGCGTGTTGTAAAGATGCGGGAGGGTGTCGAAGTGGCTCGACACGGGCAGCGGGCTCCGGGCGCACAGCTCGACGAACTTGCACGAGCCCAGGATGCCGTCGTCCACGCCGTACCAGTTCTCGGCGAAGAACAGGTGGCCGGAGACCTCGCCGCCGAGCAGGATGCCGTCCTCGCGCATCTTCTGCTTGAGCAGCGAGTGGCCGGTCTTCCACATGATGGGCTGGCCGCCGTGGGCGCGGATGTCGTCCACGAGCACCTGGGAGGACTTCACGTCGAACACGATCGCGGCACCGACGTGACGGGTCAGGAGGTCGCGGGCGAGGAGCGCCAGGATCAGGTCGGCCTCGTGGCGGCGACCCCGCTCGTCCACCACCCCCAGGCGGTCGGCGTCGCCGTCGTAGGCGATGCCGATGTCGGCGCGGGTCTCGATCACCTTGGCGACGAGATCCCGCATGTTCTCTTCCATCTCGGGATCGGGCAGGTGATTGGGGAAGGTGCCGTCCGACTCGCAGTACAGCTCGACCACCTGGCCACCGAGCCGGCGCAGCAGCTCGGGGGCGAAGCTGCCCGCGATACCGTTGCCGGCGTCCACCACCACCGTGAGCGGCCGCGCGAGCGTCACGCGCGCCGTGATCGCGGCGAAGTACTCCTCGCGCGGGTCGCGGCGCGTGCGCGTGCCGGCGCCGCGCGCGAAGTCGCCCGCGCGAATGGTGGCGAGGAGGCCTTGGATCTCGTCCTCGGTGAGGGGAGCGGCGCCCGCGTGGACCATCTTCACCCCGTTGTCCGAGACGGGGTTGTGGCTGCCGGTGACCGTCGCGCCGCCGTCGAGCTGCCAGTGGGCGGTGGCGAAGTAGAGGAGGGGCGTGTGATTGACGCCGATGTCGACCACGTCTACCCCGGTCGAGAGAACGCCGGCGCCGAAGCTCGCCTTGAGAGGCCCCGAGGACACGCGGTTGTCCATCCCGAGCGCGACGGTGCGGCCGCCCTTCCGGCGGATGAGCGTGCCGTAGGCGCGGCCGACCAGCTCGAAGACCTCCGGCGTCACGTCGAGGCCGACCTTGCCCCGGACGTCGTAGGCCCGGAACATGAACGGGTTGACGTTCATCTGGTGGTCCGCCTCACACCACCGCGATGGCCTCGACCTCGATGAGCCAGTCGGGATGCGCCAGCGCCGCGACGGCCACGAGCGTCGAGGCGGGAGTCTTCTTTCCGAAGAACTCCTCGCGCACGGGCATGAGATCGGCGCGATGGCGGATGTCGGTGAGATAGGTGTTCAGCTTGACGATGCTCTGCATGGTGCCGCCGCCCGCCTCCACCTGTGCCTTGACGGCCTGAAAGACGACGCGGGCCTGGCCCGCGAAGTCGCCGCGGTGGGCCGGGTTGCCCTTGTCGTCATAGGCCACCTGACCGGCCAGGAAGAGGATGGTCTGGGCGCCGGTCACCTTCACGGCCTGGGAGTAGGTCGGCGGATCGAACACGCCCTTGGCGCAGTATCGCTCGACGGTCGCCATGCTGAGAGTCCTTTCGTTGAGCGGGGGCGGGCACCCGGGCTGTCGGCCGCCCGCCCCCGCCGGTGTCCCGCGTTGCGGTTCTGCCCGCGCGCTGTGTGAGTTGCCGTCATGCGAGGGCGGGCGCCCGGGCTGTCGCCCGCCCGCCCCCGCGTGGTTCACGCGCGCCGTGACGCGAGCGCGGTCTGTGAGTTGCCGTCATCCGGATTGGGTTAGTATAGCTTCCTACGCTAGTGGCGTCGCGTTCGACAGTCAACCTCCACGCGAGGGTCCCGTGGTGAGGGGTACGAAGGACGAAGCGGCGAAGGAATATGTGCTGGTGCACGGCGCTGCCCACGGCGCCTGGTGCTGGGACGAAGTCGCGAAGACGCTCGAGGCCACAGGCCACCGGGTCGTCACGCTCGACTTGCCCGGCCACGGCCGCCGGGCGGGCGAGGCGAGGCGGGCGAGCGTGGCCGTGTACGCGCGGGCCGTGGCCGACGCGATGGCGCGCGAGGCGGTGAGCCGCGCCGTCCTCGTCGGCCACTCCATGGGCGGCATCGTGATCGCCAAGGCGGCCGAGCTGGCGCCGTCACGCCTGGCCCACCTGGTCTTCCTGGCCGCCGTGGGCTTGCCCGACAGCGGGAGCTTTGCCGAGACGCATCTGCCGGCGGCGACGCGCGACGTATTGAAGGGCATGGCGGCGGCTCGCGGCGACGGCACCTTCCTCTACTCCGCCGAGGCGGCACGGGCCCGATGGATGGGGGATCTGCCCCGTGATCATCCGGGCACCACGAGGGCGCTCGCCGCGCTCACGCCGCAGGCGCTCCGGCCGCTGGTGGAGCGCGTGGATCTCCGTGTGTTCCACTCGATGCGGCTGCCGCGCACCTACGTCCGCTGCCTCCGGGACGCCGCCGTCCCGCCCGCCAAGGCCGCCCTTTACGCGGCCCGGCTCGGTGTCACGCCCATCGACATGAACACGGCTCACGACCCCATGCTGTCGGCGCCTGACGAGCTGGCGCGCATCCTCGACCGAATCTGAGAGGGAGAACCTGCCATGGACGAAGCGCTCCGGGAGACCACGAAGAAGACCGCGCGCATGCTCTTCCACACGCTCAAGAATGGGACCGGCTTCGAGACGTGGAAGAAGTTCGACAAGGACCTCGCCCGCGAGCTCAGCATGTTCTTCACGGGCAAGCTCTACGCCCGCGAGGTGATCTCGCAGACGCAGCGGGAGCTGTGCGCGGTGGCGTCCTTGACCGTGCTCAACCGGACGAACGAGGTCCATGCCCATATCCACGCCGCGCTCAATGTGGGCGCCACCCGCCAGGAAGTCGCCGAGGTGATCTTCCAGCAGGTGACCTATGGCGGCATGCCGGTCGTGGTCGAGGCGCTCGACGTCTTCAAGCGGGTCCTCGAAGAGCGGGGGGAATGGGAGGCGTGACGAGCCACCCGCCGCATCGGGTCCTCGCCGCCGCCGTCGAGGCGGCCCGCGCCGCCGGTGAGATCGCGCTCGCGTACTACCGCGGCGGCTTCGAGGTCACCATCAAGCCTGACCAGACGCCCGTCACCCAGGCGGACCGCGAGGCGGAGCGCGCGATCATCAACATCCTCGGGCGGGCCTTCCCCGAGTGGGGCTTTCTCGGGGAGGAGTTCGGCGAGGCCGGCGCCAAGGACATCCGCTGGATCATCGATCCCATCGACGGCACCAAGAACTTCGTGCGCCGTATCCCCATCTGGGCGGTGCTGATCGCGCTCGAGGAGCGCGGCGAGATCACGACGGGGGTCGTGTACAACCCGGTCAGCGCCGAGCTGTTCACGGCGCGACGGGGCGACGGCGCCTTCCTGAACGGCGAGCGGATCCGTGTCTCCGCCTGCGATGATCTGAAGGACGCCACCGTCCTCCACGCGGGCCTGCGTCTGTTGCGCGAGGCCGGTCACTGGGAGGGCTTCCTGCGGCTCGTGGACGCCGGCTCCCGGACGCGCGGCTTCGGTGACTACTACGGCTACGGGCTCCTCGCCCAGGGCAAGGCCGAGATCTACGTCGAGGTGGATCTCAAGCCCTGGGACATCGCGCCGGTGAAGATCCTCGTCGAGGAGGCGGGCGGGCGCCTCACCGACTTCTCCGGGCGCCCCACGATCTACGACGGCCGCGTGCTCGCCACCAACGGGCGGCTGCACGTGGAGGCGCTCCGCCTGCTCAGCGGCTAGACCGGGGTATTCGTGAACACACGCCCACCCTCACCCCGGCCCTCTCCCTCACCGAGAGAGAGCCATCTCGATCCCCTCGCCCCCGGAGGGGGAGAGGGTCAGGGTGAGGGGGCACGCAGGACGTGGCGAACGCGTTCATGAATGGTGTCGGTTCGGTTCCCTCGCCCCCGGAGGGGACGCCCCGCGCGCCCTGGTAGCCAATGCGACTGCACGCGTTCAATGCCTTGCGCCCCGCCCCCGAGCTCGTGGCCCGGATCGTCTCGCCCCCGTACGACGTCGTGAGCCGGAGTGAGGCGAGGGCGCTGGCCAGAGACAATCCGCTCAGCTTCCTGCGCGTCGTCCGGTCCGACATCGACCTGCCCGACGACGTCGACGCGCACGACGCGCGGGTGTACGCGAAGGCCAGGGAGAACTTCGAGTGGCTGATTGCCGAGCACACCTTGATGAGGGATGGGCACGCGTGCCTGTACCTCTACCGGCAAGTCATGGAGGGGCGGGCGCAGGTGGGCGTGGTCGGATGCGTGCATGTCGACGACGACGGCGGCGTGATCAAGAAGCACGAGACGACCCGTCCGGACAAGGAGGACGACCGCACCCAGCACATCCTGACGCTCGATGCGCAGGCCGAGCCCGTGCTCCTCGCGTATCGGGGACGAGCGGACCTCGATCAGCTCGTGGGGGCGAACATGAAGATGCGGCCCCTCTACGAGTTGACGACGGCCGATGGCGTACGCCATACCGCATGGCGCGTGGCCGACCCCGCGCCGCTTGTGGGCGCGTTTGAGCAGGTGCCGGGCGCCTACATCGCCGACGGGCACCACCGCACGGCCGGAGCCAGGCGCGCCGCGCGGCAACGTCGCGGCGAGACTCCCGGCCGCGGGGACGATGCGGAGTCCGAGTGGTTCCTCGCCGTGCTCGTCCCCGCCGAGCAGCTCCGGATCCTTCCCTACAACCGGGTGATCAGCGACCTCGTCGGCCAGGCACCCGGCGAGGTTCTCGGCCAGCTCGAGAAGATCGGGAGGCTGTCACGGACGGCCGATCCGGTGCCGCCGCGGCCGGGGAGCTTCTGCCTGTACCTCGATCGGCGCTGGTACCGCCTCGAGCTGGCAGAGGCCTCGATCGACCGCACGGAGACGCTCCGCTCGCTCGACGTCGCCCTGCTGCACGCGCGGGTGCTCGCACCCGTGCTCGGCATCGGCGACGAGCGGACGGACCAGCGGATCGACTTCGTCGGGGGGGGCCGCGGCACTCGTCAACTCGAAGCGCGGGTGGACTCCGGTGAGGCGGCCCTGGCGGTCTCGATGTACCCGACGACGATGGCGGAGCTCATGGCGGTCGCGGACGCCGGCCACGTGATGCCGCCCAAGAGCACGTGGTTCGAGCCGAAGCTCCTGAGCGGGCTCTTTGTCCACACGCTCGACGGAGGCATCGTGTAGGCTTGGCCAATGAGATCGACAGCCCTCGCCGTCGGCTTGTGCCTTGTCCTGTCCTCGGGGGCGCGCGCGCTCGGCCCGGCCCCGGACACGGTCTTCCTCGACGAGCTGACCTGGACGGAGCTGCGGGACGTGATCCAGTCGGGGACGGTGACGATCATCCTCCCGACGGGGGGAACGGAGCAGAACGGGCCGCACATGGCGCTCGGCAAGCACAATGTGCGGGTGAAGACGCTCTCGGAAAGGATCGCGCGGGCGCTGGGCAATGCGCTGGTGGCGCCGGTGCTCGCGTACGTGCCGGAAGGCGGCCTGCGTCCGCCCACCGGGCACATGCGCTTTCCCGGTACGATTACGACGCCGGACGAGGCGTTTGGGCAAGTCCTCGAGTCCGCGGCGCGGAGCTTCCGGCTCCATGGATTCCGCGAGATCGTGCTCCTGGGTGACCACGGATCGACCCAGCCGGCGCAGAAACGCGTCGCCGCGAAGCTCAATCGCGAATGGGCGGCGACGGCCGTCCGCGTCCACGCCGTCGAGGAATACTACCGGGCGAGCGACGCCGAGTTCCGGCAGCTCCTCAAGTCGCGAGGTTACCGGGAGGACGAGCTGGGCCGCCACGCCGGGCTCACGGACACCTCGCTGATGCTGGCCGTCGACCCGCGCATGGTCCGGCAGGGGCGTGGACAGCCTCGGGTCGGAGCGGGAGACGGTGTCGACGGCGATCCCGCTCGGGCCAGCGCCGAGCTGGGCCGGCTCGGCGTCGAGTTGATCGTGACCCGGACGGTGGACGCGATCAAGAAGTCGATCGCGCCCCGTTGACAGTGACCGGGCGTATCGTGAGGCGAACGCTGTGACCGGATCGCACCGTGGGAGGCTCCCGTGCCGCGTCTAACCCGACCTATTCACGAACGCGCTCTCCACCTCCTGCGCGCCCGCTCGCCCTGGCCCTCTCCTGCTCCGAGGGCGACGGCTCGCCGTCTCGCCCTCGTGGGCGCACCTCTCGTGCTCGCCCTCGCCACCGTCGGCGGCTCCGGGCCCGTCACCGCGCAGCCGGGCGCGCGCGCCATCGAGACGATCCCTGGCATGCCGCCGGTGGTCGATTCGCGGAATCTCTACAGCGAGACGGGGGCGGGCAAGCTGAGCCCGGCCGTGGCCGGCGCGCTCTCGCGCGTCTACGTGCCGAACTCGAAATCCCACGACGTGTACGTGATCGACCCGGCAACGCGTAAGGTCGTCGATCGCTTCCGCGTGGGCGTGAACCCCCAGCACGTCGTGCCGTCGTACGACCTCAAGACCCTCTGGGTCACCAACAACGCCGAAGGGCGCACCGACGGCAGCCTGACGCCCATCGATCCGAAGACAGGCAAGCCGGGCACGGCGATCGCCGTCGATGATCCGTACAACATGTACTGGAGCCCCGACGGGCGCTCGGCGATCGTGGTGGCGGAGGCGCTGAAGCGGCTCGACTTCCGCGATCCGCAGACGATGGCATTGCAGGGCTCGCTCGCGACCCCGCAGTGCGGCGGCATCAACCACGCCGACTTCTCGATCGACGGGCGCTTCGGGATCTTCACCTGTGAGTTCCAGGGGAGCCTGGCGAAGATCAACCTGGTCAACCGCACAGTCCTGGGGTATCTCCGGCTCTCGAAAGGCGGGATGCCCCAGGACATCCGCGTGTCGCCGGACGGCACGGTTTTCTTCGTGGCGGACATGAAGGCGGGGGGGGTGTTCGTGATCGACGGCGAGTCCTTCACCGAGACCGGCTTCATCAAGACGGGGCCGGGGACGCACGGGCTCTATCCGAGTCGCGACGGCGCGAAGCTCTACGTGGCCAACCGTGGCTCGTCCCATGTCAGCGGGCCCCCGCGGGGCAAGGGCAGCGTCAGCGTCGTCGACTTTGCCACGCGTCAGATCGTCGCCACGTGGCCGATTCCCGGCGGCGGCAGCCCCGACATGGGCAACGTGAGCGTCGACGGGAAGGTGCTGTGGCTCTCGGGCCGCTACGACAACGTCGTCTACGCCATCGACACCGAGAATGGCCACGTGACGAGCATCCCCGTGGGCAAGGAGCCACATGGCCTCACGGTCTGGCCCCAGCCCGGCCGCTACTCGCTCGGCCACACGGGCAACATGCGCTGAGCATGGAACCGGCCGCGGCCGCACCCGAGTTGCCGCGCTCGCCGCTCCATTCACCCGCGGCCGCGCTCGCGATCCTGACGCTGATCAACCTCTTTAACTACATCGACCGCTATGTCATCTCGGCGATCCAACCCCGCATCAAGGACGCCCTCGCGCTCTCGGATGGGCAGCTCGGCGTTCTGTCGTCGAGCTTCATCGTGGTCTACATGCTCACGTCGCCGTTCTTCGGGCGGCTCGGGGACACGGGGTCGCGGAGGGGCCTCATCGCGCTCGGTGTCTCGGTCTGGAGCCTTGCCACCGCCTCGGCGGGACTCGCGCGGAGCTTCGGCGAGATCTTCATGGCCCGCGCGGCGGTGGGGATCGGCGAGGCCGCCTATGGGACGATCTCGCCGTCGCTCCTCGCGGACTTCTTCCCGCCCGAGAAGCGCGGACGTGTCTTCGCCGTCTTCTTCGCGGCGATTCCGATCGGGAGCGCGCTCGGCTACGTGCTCGGGGGCGTCGTCGAGGCGCATTTCGGCTGGCGGTGGGCATTCTTCATCGTGGGGCTGCCGGGCCTGCTCCTCGCGGCGACGGTCTTCGCGCTGCGCGAGCCGCCGCGGGGCGGGCAGGACGGCGATGCGCGGCCGCCCGGGCACGGCCACGGCCCCGTGGCCGGCGGCGCGCTCCAGGCGTACCTCGGCTGCCTGCGCATCCGGGCGTACACGATGACCGTGCTCGGGTACGCCGCCTACACGTTCGCCCTCGGCGGACTCGCGATCTGGATGCCGACGTTCCTGGAGCGCGTGCGCGGCGTCGCGCTCGAGCGGGCGAATTTCGTGTTTGGCGGGATGACCGTCGTCTCGGGCTTCCTCGGGACATTCGCGGGTGGGTTCACGGGGGACCGGCTGCTCGCGCGCGGAGTGAGGCAACCCTACCTTCTCGTCTCCGGGCTCGCGACGGCGCTCGCGATTCCGGCGGCGGCCGCCGCCCTGCTCCTCCCGGGTCCCGGGAGCTTCTACCCAGCGATCTTCCTCGCCGAGCTGCTCCTCTTCGTCTCGACGGGCCCGATCAACGCGGTGATCGTGGACGTCGTGCCGCCGGAGCGGCGCGCGACCGCGGTCGCGCTCTCGATCCTCGCCATCCACCTTCTCGGCGACGCGATTTCGCCGCCGATCATCGGCTTCGCGTCCGATCGTCTGGGGCTCGAAACGGCGGTCATGATCGTCCCCGTCGCGGTGGCGGTGGCGGCGGCGATCTGGACGGCGGCCGCCCTCACGGGGCCGCGCTCGCGCACGCCCGATGCGCCGGCGGACGCGGCGACGCCGGCATGAGGCGCCTCGTCGTCGCCCTCCTCGGGCTCGCCCTCCGGGTCTTCTACCGCCGAATCGAGGTGGGCGGGATCGAGCGGGTCCCGCCGGCGCCGCGGCCCGTGATCTTCGTCCTCAATCACCCGAACGCCCTCATCGACCCACTCCTCGTGCTCTGCCTCGCACCCCGCCGCGTGTCGTTCCTCGCGAAGGCGGGACTCTTCCGGATGCCCGTCGTCGGCATGCTCGCGCGGGCGCTCGACTGCCTGCCCGTCTACCGCCACGAGGACGCGGGCGAGGACACGGCGCGCAACCAGGAGACGTTCGCGGCGGCGCGTGCCCTCCTCGCGCGCGGGGGCACGGTGGCCATCTTCCCGGAGGGGACGACGCACAGCGAGCCCTCGCTCAAGCCCGTGAAGACAGGGGCCGCGCGGATCGCGCTCTCGGCGCGCGGGACGGTGGACGCGCTCGACATCGTCCCCACCGGCCTCTACTACACGGAGAAGGAGACATTTCGCTCGCGTGCGCTCGTCCAGTTCGGCGATCCGATTCCCGTCGACCCGGTCGACCTCGACAGAGAGACGGGCGAGCCGCCGCGGCTGGCGGTCCAGGCCCTCTCGACGCACATCGACGAGGCGCTGCGGGCGGTGACGCTCAACGCCGACGCGCGGGAGGCGCTCGACCTGATCGGGCGCGCCGAGCGGATCTGGAGCGCGGACATGGAGGCGGGAGGCGGCGCCTCCGCGCGCACGGGACCCCTCGCGCACGAGTTGGAGCTGCGCCGGCGCTTCCAGGAGGGCTACGCCTTTTACAAGGCGCGCGAGCCCGCGGTCATCGCCGCCCTCGACGCCCGACTTCGCCGCTACGAAGCGGCGCTCGAGGCCGCCGGGGGTCTCGACCCGGGGCGGCTGCGCGCGCGGTACCCCGCGGGGGACGTCCTTCGCTTCGTGCTGGTGCGGCTCCTCGTCTTCGGCGTGACCGCGCCCCTCGCCGTGCTCGGCATCGCGCTCCACTACCTCCCGTACCGCGTCACGGGGGCAGTCGCGCGCCGGCTGCGGCCCGATGATGACGTCGAGGTCGCGACGGTGAAGCTCCTCGGCGCGCTGCTGTTCTACCCGCTCGCGTGGCTCCTCGTGGCGCTGGGCGCCTTCTTCGCCGCCGGCGGCATCGCCGCCCTCGTCGCCCTCGCCCTCGCGCCCGCCCTCGGGGGGATCGCGCTTCGGACCCTCGAGACGCTCGAAGGGACCCTCGCGACGGCGCGCGCCTTCTTCTCCTTTGTCGCGCGGCCGCGCTTGCTCGCCGGGCTCCTCGCCGAGCGGCGCGCGATCCACGAGGAGACCCTCCGTCTGGCGGCCGCGCTCGACCACGCCCGCGGGACGGAGGGCACACGCGTGCCCTGACCGGCGCTCCTGCCGGCGCCTCGTTAACGCGCGGGCTTGGCCCAGATGCCGCGGTCGTGCATCAGGCGGATCTGGCGCTTGATGACCTTCTCGCGGTACTCCTTGTGCTTCATGGGCGCGCGTTTCAAGTAGAGGTTCTTCGGGTAGATGGGTCGCTCGTAGAGGAGCTGGTACAGCTCCGTTCTCAGATCTTTCATCCAGTTGTCCCACTGGGCGCGGGCCCGGTGGTCGCGCAAGGCCTCGATGTCGATGACGCCGCCGACATAGGTCGAGCCGGCGCCGTAGTCCTGGCGGCCGACGATCCGGCCCTTGTAGTCGATGACGAAGGAGCGCCCGCCGAAGGTGTCGATGGGCGTGGTCTCCTCGGGGAAGAGGTAGTACGTGCCCATGTTGGGCGCCACGATGTACATGTTGTTGTCGAGCGCGCGGGCGCGGCTCTGGATCTCGAAGATCTCGTTGCCGGTGGCGGGGTGGGGGTAGGAGGCGCGATAGACGACCTCGGCGCCGTTGAGGGCGAGGGCGCGCGCGTTCTCGGGATACGAGCCCTCGTTGGCCATCATGATGCCGAGCCGGCCGATCTCGGTGTCCACCACCGGCCAGAAGGCCTGGAGGGTCCGCCCGTACTTCTCGACCCACCAGTCGTAGACGTCGTGCGGGCAGACGGAGTGCTCGACGGGAAAGAGCGGCGAGACCTTGTAGTGCTGGAGGATGACCTTGCCGCGCGGGTTGATGATGAAGCCCACGTTGAAGTAGCGGTCCTTCCAATCGGGGTGGCGCGCCTTGGCCTGCGCGATGACGAACGCGCCGTACGTCTTCGCGATCTTGCCGAGCGCCTCCGTCTCCTCCCCCGGGATGTCGATGGCGCACTCGCGCGCGAACGCCGCGTGATCGAGATCGAGCACCTCGTCGTTGAAGGCCTGCAGCGCGCCCTCCGGGAAGGCGATCAGGCGCACGGGCAGATCCAGGCTCGACAGCCACGAGGCGGCTTTGACCAGATGCGAGAGGTGATCGAGGTTGATGGCGATGTCCTTGCGCGTCCTGATGCCGCGCACGGTGGGGATGAGGCCGACGGCGGTATAGGGTTTGATCATCGCGGGTCTCCTTTGCGTGAAATGGCGATCGTCAGAGCGCGCGGCGAGACGAGCGGTGCTTGTCCTCAGACCATGAGCCGGAGGCCGGCACCCGCGTAACGCCGAAAGTCCGAGGGGTGCGCGGTGGCGAGCCGAGCGTCGGCGCGCAAGGCCACCGCCGCGATCATGCAGTCCACCAGAGAGCCGTGGCGCCGGCCCCCGTCGTTGAAGAGCCTCGCGGTGAGGGTGGCATCGTCGCTGACGAAGGCTACCGGCTCGCCCAGCACGCGGCGGGCGAGGGCGATCTCGGCCGGTCCCACCGGTCCGCACAGGAACTCGGCCCAGCCGATGGCGCTCATCCCCATTGGCACGCCGAGGCTGATCCAGTCGCGTAGATACCGGTCCTGGGCTGAGCCCCCCGTGAGCGCATGGATCAAGAAACCGGTGTCGAGCTGGATCACGCCTTCTGGCGAAGCCGTCGGGCCGACGCGCTCCGGCGCCCGGCGCGTACCCGCCCCGCCCACCGGGCGGCTTGGCGCGGGTTGAGACGCACCGCCCGCTGAAGCTGGTCGAGGGCGGCGAGGGCGGGCGCGACGGTGGCCGGTGCCGCGCCGGACGCCGCGCGGATCGTTCGGCGGAGCGCCTCGGACTTGGAGACCTTCCAGCGGTGGGCGAGAGCCTCCAGCGCGCGGACGGTGTCCACGTCGAGCGTGTAGGTCGACTTGATCATTGGGAGGGCCATACCCGAGATAGTATGGCCATACCCGAGCGCCCGTCGACGCGGGCCGATTCCGGAGACCTCCGCTGGTCTCGTCCTATCCCTTCATCTGCGGCAGGTGTTGCAAGGCTTCGCTCACCTTGGCCGCCGGGTACTCGTAGTCCTGGAGCTTGCCCGCCAGATAGGCCTCGTAGGCCCCGAGGTCGAAGGCGCCGTGCCCTGACAGGTTGAACAGGATGGCCTTCCCGCGCCCGGCCTTCTTGCACAGGAGCGCCTCATCGATGGCGACGCGGATGGCGTGGGCGGACTCGGGGGCGGGAATGATGCCCTCGGTCCGCGCGAACTGGAGCGCGGCCTCGAAGGTGGCGAGCTGCGGCACCGCCACCGCCTCGATGGACTTCTCGTCATAGAGCTTGCAAACCAGCGGCGCCATCCCGTGATAGCGGAGGCCGCCCGCGTGCAGCGGCGCCGGGATGAACGTATGGCCGAGGGTGTGCATTTTCACGAGCGGCGTCATGCCCACCGCATCGCCGAAGTCGTAGACGTATTTCCCCTTGGTGAGGCTGGGACACGCCGTCGGCTCGACGGCGATGACCCGCGTCTTCTTCCGAGCCGTGAGCTTGTCACCCACGAAGGGAAACGCGAGCCCCGCGAAGTTCGAGCCGCCGCCGGCGCAGCCGATGACGATCTCGGCCTCGTCGTCGGCCTTCTCGAGCTGCTTCTTGGCCTCGAGGCCGATGATGCTCTGGTGGACGAGGACGTGGTTGAGCACGCTGCCGAGCGAATACTTGGTGTCCTCGCGCGTGGCCGCGTCCTCGACCGCCTCGCTGATCGCGATGCCGAGGCTGCCCGGAGACTCCGGGTCCTGCTCGAGGATCTTCTTGCCCGCCTGGGTGTCGGGGCTCGGGCTCGCCACGACCTGGGCGCCCCAGGTCTCCATCATCACGCGACGGTAGGGCTTCTGGTGGTAGGAGACCTTGACCATGTAGACCTTGCACTGCAGGCCGAAGAACTGGCAAGCCATGGCCAGCGCCGAGCCCCACTGGCCGGCGCCCGTCTCCGTGGCGATCCGGGTGACGCCTTGCTGCTTGTTGTAATAGGCCTGGGCCACCGCCGTGTTGGGCTTGTGGCTGCCGGCCGGACTCACGCCCTCGTACTTGTAGTAGATGCGCGCCGGCGTGTCGAGCGCGCGCTCGAGGCGCCGGGCTCGATACAGCGGGCTCGGCCGCCACAGCCGCAGGATGTCCCGCACCTCGTCGGGGATCTCGATCCAGCGCTCCTGGCTCACCTCCTGCTTGATCAGCTCCATCGGAAAGAGCGGCGCCAGGTCCTGTGGCCCGATGGGCTGACCCGTGCCCGGGTGCATGACCGGTGGTGCCGGCGTCTTGAGATCGGCCTGGATGTTGTACCACTTGGTCGGGAGGTCCCGTTCGGAGAGGATGTACTTAGTCGTCATGTCAGCCGGCTTGCGAGCCATCGCGGCCTCCTTCCGGGTCGTGCGTCGGTGGGATCCATGGGCCGGTAAGCCAGGCCCTGTACCGCGCCCACGGTAGACGAAGACCCTCGGCCCGTCAAGGCGGGATTGGCGGGACTGGGGCAATTTGCGTCGCAAGACTTCGTTACTCGGTCGCCCGCGACGCTCAACGTACAGGGAGTACGCCTCGCGTCGCGGGCTCCCTCGTGCCTCGTCTTGCTCGCAACTTGCCCCAGTCCCCAGGCCAAAGCGACCCCTACCGGCTAGACTAGGAGCATGACTCGCTTCGACGATTTCGTTTCGCTCTGCCGGAGTCTCGAGACGAGCCCGCGGCGGCTCGACAAGCTTCGCCTCGTCGCGGAGTTCCTCCGCGCGGTTCACGACAGCGAGGTGGCCACGGCGGTTGCGTACCTCACCGGGCGCCCGTTCCCCCCCTCCGATCCGCGTGTGCTCGGCGTCCGCGGGCTGCCCGCGGCGGGTCCGCCGACGGCCGAGCCGTCGCTGACGCTCGGCGAGGTCGCGGAGGCCTTCGCCGCCGTCGCCGACACGACCGGCGCGGGGTCGCGGCGGCTGCGCGAGGAGCGCCTCGCCACGCTCGCCGCGCGCGCCACCCTCGCCGAGCACCGGGTGCTGGCGCGGATCATCAGCGGTGAGATGCGCACCGGCGTCTCCGACGGCCTCGTGCTGGAGGCGATCGGGATGGCGGCGGCAGTGGAGCCCGCGATCGTGCGGCGGGCGGCCCTGTTCCTGGGTGACCTCTCGGCCGTCGCCGCCCTCGCGCGCGCGGGCGGCGCCGCCGCGCTCGCCGGCGCCACGCCGCGGCTCTTCGTGCCCCTCTTGCCCATGCTGGCCGAGGTCGCCGCCGATTTCGACGCCATCCTGACCGCCCACGGTGGCCGCACCGCGGTCGAGTACAAGTACGACGGCGCGCGCATCCAGCTCCATCACGACGGCGACCGGGTGGCGATCTGGACCCGGAGACTGTCCGACGTCACGGCGAGCCTGCCCGACGTGGTCGAGGTCGCGCGGCGTGAGCTCTCGGGGGCGCCGTGCATCCTCGACGGCGAGGTCGTGGCGCTCGGCGCCTCGGGGCGGCCGCTGCCGTTCCAGGACCTGATGCGGCGGTTCCGGCGCGTGCATGGCGTCCTAGCCCTCGCCCGCGAGATGCCGCTCGCCCTCCACTTCTTCGATTGCCTCGTAGCGGGCGGGCACTCGCTCGTCGACGAGCCGTACGAGCGTCGCTGGGAGAGGCTGACGGCGGTGACGGGGGGCCGTCATCTCGCCGAGCGCGCCATCGTGGAGTCGGGGGACGCCGGCCGCGCCTTCCACGCGCGGGCGCTGGCGGCGGGACACGAGGGCGTCATGGCGAAGGACCCGCGAAGCGCCTACGAGCCGGGCGGTCGCGGGAAGCGTTGGTTCAAGGTCAAGGACGCGCAGACCGTCGACTGTGTCATCATCGCCGTCGATCGGGGATCCGGGCGTCGCGCCGGCTGGCTCTCGAACTATCACCTGGCGGTGCGCGCCGGTGACGACGCCGCCGACGTCGGCAAGACGTTCAAGGGGTTCACCGACGACCAGTTCCGCGCGATGACGGAGCGCCTCTGGGCGCTGGCCGTCGCCGACGACGGCTACACGGTGCGCGTGCGCCCGGAGATCGTGGTCGAGGTCGCGTACAACGAGATTCAGAAGAGCCCGACGTATCCCTCGGGATTCGCGCTTCGCTTCGCGCGCATCACGCGCGTCCGCGACGACAAGGCGCCCGCGCAGGCCACCACCCTCGACGAGCTGCGCGGGCTCTACGAGCGGCAGTTCAGGACAAAGGGGCGGGCGGACCAGGACTGAGCCCACCGACGTCCCGCTCAGGCCGGTAGTGGGTCAATTGGACCTCGGTACTGGGGCAAGTTGCGAGCCAGACGAGGCACGAGGG
>Ga0070707_100001934_pt1 | contig 19888 bp, 19 predicted proteins | sample KBSK5502metaG_FD_65468 | JGI IMG/M metagenome (GOLD analysis project Ga0070707, IMG submission 65468) | Corn, switchgrass and miscanthus rhizosphere microbial communities from Kellogg Biological Station, Michigan, USA - KBS K5-50-2 metaG | ecosystem: Host-associated > Plants > Roots >...
CCGGAACTTACATCCACCGCATCCGGCCTCACGAGTCCCACCGCGTCGGCCACGGTCTCCGCCCGGAGCCCGCCCGCGAGCACCATGCGGCCGGGCAACAACTCCCGCGCCCGAACCGCCAGCCCGAGGGCGAGCGCCACCCCCGCTCCGCCGGCCGCGCCGGCCACCCGCGGCTCGACCAGGACCGCGTCGGCACCCTCGGCCGCCGGAGGCACCCCGTCGAGGCTTGCGGCTGCGTCCAGCCGCGCGACCCGCCACACGAGGAAGCCCTCGCGACGGAGGCGTCGCGCGTCGTCCGCCGCGTACGGCCCATGCAGCTGCGCCCCGCTCAAGCCGGTCGCGTCGCGGAGCCGGAGGATCTCGTCCACCGACTGGGATCCGAACACGCCGAGCACGGGCCGGCCCGAAGCCGCGGCGACGATCGACGCAGCCTGCGCCGCAGTCACCACCCTGGGCCCGCTCGCGAACACGACGCCGAGGTAATCGGCGCCGGCCGCGTTCGCCTCCGCGGCGTCCGCCGGCCGAGTGAGTCCGCAGACCTTCACCTCAACGGCCACGCCGCCGCACCTCCGCGAACGCCGCGACCTGCGCCGCAGGGTCCGCAGCCGCCGAAAGCGCCGTGCCCACCAGGGCGCCGTCGGCGCCGGCAGCGGCCGCGCGCTCCACGTCCGCCGGCGTCGCCATGCCGCTCTCGGCGATGGCCACCCGGTCGCTGGGCACGGCGGCGAGCAGGGACCACGCCGCGGCGACGTCGATCCGGAAGGTGTCGAGGTCTCGGCTGTTGACGCCGACGATGCCGGCGTCGGCGGCGAGTGCGATCTCGAGCTCCGCCGCCGTGTGGACCTCGACCAGCGCATCCAGACCGAGCCCGGCCGAGAAGGCGAGGAGCGCGCGGAGCCGGGCGTCGGGCAAGGCCCGCACGATCAGGAGTACTGCCGCCGCGCCGGCGGCCCGGGCCTCGACGATCTGTGTCTCCTCAAGGATGAAGTCCTTCCGGAGCACCGGCAGCGCGACCCGTCCGACGACTGCCTCGAGATCGGCGATCGACCCGCCGAAGAACGGGCCGTCGGTGAGCACCGAGATCGCCGCGGCGCCGTGTCGCGCGTACCGGTCGGCGCGATCGGCCGGGTCGAGATCCTCCCGGATCGCACCTCCCGAGGGCGAGCGCCGCTTGACCTCGGCGACCAGCGCGACGCGCTCGCCGCCGAACGCCGCACGGAACGAGGGCGGCGGGGGCGCCGACGCGGCGCGCCGCTCGAGCTCCCCGGCCCGCGCCCGGAGGGCGCCGAGGCCGGCGCGCGTGATGTCGAGGATCTGGGTGAGGGTTGTCGCCACTTGCCCTTCGGCCACTCTTCGGGTAATGTAATTCGGGCTCTATTCGGTCGCACCAGCGCACGCGGGAGACGCGGCATGCCGCTCACCAGACGCCAGAGTGAGATCCTCTCCTACCTTCAGCGCCACATCCTGGATCGTGGATACGCGCCGAGCTTCGAAGAGATCGCCGAGCAATTCGGGTTTCAGTCGCTCGCCACGGTCCATGAGCACCTGACCAACCTCGAGCGGAAGGGGTACATCCGGCGGTCCTACAACGAGAGCCGCGCCATCGAAGTCCTGCCCCCGCGCGGCACGGCGGTGGCCACCGAGGTCCCGCTTCTTGGCAAGGTGGCGGCCGGCACGCCGATCGAAGCCCTCATGCAGCAGGAAACCCTGGCGGTCCCCGACGCCATGCTCCCCCGGCGGGGCCCGAACTACGCTCTCAAGGTCGTCGGCAGCTCCATGATCGACGAGCACATCCTCGACGGCGATTTCGTCGTCGTCCACGGCAAGCAGAGCGCGGAGAACGGCGAGATGGTCATCGCCCTGGTGAACGGCTCCGAAGCCACGGTCAAGAAATTCTACCGGGAGCCTGGCGGCTGGATCCGGCTTCAACCCGCCAACGCCACCATGCAACCGATGCGGTTCCAGGAGCGAGACGTGCTCATCCAGGGCGTCGTCGTCGGCGTCATCCGGAAGTACTAACGGCGCGGAGCGACGGCCCTCAACCGATCCAGCACCTCGCCTCCCGCCCCGGTGTCGAGCGCGGCGGTCGCACGCGCCACAGCATCCGCGAACGACCATTCCGCACCCGAAACATAGAGCGCCCCGGCGGCGTTCAGCAGCACCGCCGCGCGCTCAATCCCGCCTCGGCCGGTCCGGAGCAAGCCCTCGATGCGCGCGGCGTTCTCCGCCGGCCCGCCGCCGCGTAAGTCTTCCAACCCATCCGCGGCGAGCCCGACCGATGCCGGGTCCAGTGTCCACTCGCTCATCCGGCCGTCTCGAATCTCCCAGACCTCGGTGGGCCCGACCGGGCTGATCTCGTCCATCCCAATCCGGCCGTGCACGACCAGAGCGTGCAGGGCCCCCAGTCTCCGAAGCGCGTCGGCCACTCGCGGGGCGAGTAGCGGGTCGGCCACTCCCACTACCTGCCGCCGAACCCCGGCCGGGTTGGCGAGAGGCCCGAGCAGGTTCATGATCGTCGGGACGCCAAGCTCCTTGCGGGTCGGGCCGACGTGCCGCATCGCCGGGTGGTAACTCTGGGCGAAGAGGAACACGAGACCGACTTCGCGGAGGATTGACGGCGCACGATCCGCACCCACCGCGATATCGACCCCGAGGGCCTCGAGTACGTCCGCGGACCCCGAGCGCGAGGTGTAGCTCCGGTTGCCGTGCTTCGCGACCGGCACGCCTGCTCCTGCCACAACAAAGGCCGCCGCCGTCGACAGGTTGAGGGTGCCGACGGTCCCGCCGCCGGTCCCGCAGGTATCCACCAGCCGATCGTCATTTTCCGTGGCGACGCGCAGCATCGCCCCGCGGAGGGCCGACGCCGCGCCGGCGATCTCCTCCGCGGTCTCGCCCTTGGCCCGGAGTCCCAGCAGCAGCGCGGCGATCTGCTCCGGACTCGCTTCGCCGCGCATCACGACGGCAAACGCGGCCGCCGCCTCGGGGGCGGACAGCGAGCCGCCTTCCGCCAGTCGGCGCAGGGCCTCGGCCAGGCTCGTGGCGTCGGAAAGGGACGTCTGGGTCACCGGGAATCCGCGGGTCGGGAAGGCGGCGGCAAAGCCGCAGAAAATGGTATCCGGCAAGGGGGCCTTTTGTCAATCGTGACAAGGAGTTGCGTAACTTGCCCGGCACCCCTCTCCACGGCTAGATTTCGGCGCGATGCTCGGGACCTTTCTCGCGGTGGTGCACTTCGACGGCAGCCGGTTCGTCGGCTGGCAACGCCAACGCGAGGGGCGGTCGGTGCAAGGTGAGCTCGAGCGGGTACTTGAGCGGCTCGCCGGGGGGCCCGTGAGGGCATATGCGGCGGGTCGCACCGATGCCGGGGTCCATGCCCTGGGGCTCGGGGTGAGCTTCTCCCTCCCGGACAAGTGGACTGCTTCCGCCGCACACCGAGCGCTCAACGCGCTCCTCCCTCCGGATTGCTGGGTGGAGTGCGTCTCGGCGATGCGACCGGGGTTCCACGCCCGGAAGAGCGCGGCGGCTCGCGAGTACCGCTACGACATCGGCACCGACGCGGCGAGCGCTTCACCCTTCCGCCGCAACTTCGAGTGGGCCCTCGGCCGTCCGCTCGACACCACCGCGCTCCGGACCGCGGCGGCGGTGATTCGGGGAGAGCACGACTTCCAGTCCTTCTCGGTTCGCGGCCAGGACAAGCCGCACTGGCACTGTCGCATCACCCGCGCGGAGTGGACCGAGCGTGGGGAGGGCCGGGGCGTGAGCTTCCACACGGAAGCGGACCGCTTCCTCCATCACATGGTCCGCATGCTCGTCGGGACCATGGTGGAGATCGGGTTGGGCCGCCGGCCGGTCGCCGACATGGCGGCGCTCCTCCTGCGCAGGGACAACCTCGAGACCAGTCCGCCGGCTCCGCCGCAAGGGTTGTACTTCGTTGCGGCCGTCTACCCGCCGGAGTGTTATCTCGCGCCGGAACCTGATCCGGCCGTCGCCGGCGGGGCTCCCGTTCCTGCGTCGCCGGCATGACCCGAGCGCCGGTCGTGCTCGCTTTGGCGGGCCTGCTGGCCGGCTGCGGCGAGCGCGCCGCGGGGCCGCTCAGGAACACGCTCGCGGCCGCCCAGGAGCCGCGTCATGTCGCGTCCGCCCAGGCGCAGACCGGGGTCGCCGGTGCGCGCCGGACCGCCATCGTCGAGGCCACGCAACGGGTCGCCCCCTCCGTTGTCTCCATCCACGTCTTCTCGCGGGAGCGGCTGACGCCGCGCTCGCCGTGGGACTTCTTCTTCGTCCCCGAAGGAGCCGAGCGGGTCGTCGAGGGCTACGGGACCGGATTCGTCATCCGGCCCACCGGCGTGATCGTCACCAACCAGCACGTGGTGGCGAACGCCGAGCGGGTCGTCGTCACGCTGGGCGACGGCGCCGAGCTGGACGGCAAGGTCCTGGGCGAGGATCCGCTGACCGACATTGCGGTCGTGAGGGTGGACCGGACCGGACTCGCCGTCGCGCCGCTCGGCCGGAGCACGGATCTGATGATCGGCGAGTGGGTCGTGGCGCTGGGCAACCCGTTCGCGTACCTCCTCGGGAACGCAGAGCCGACCGTGACCGTAGGGGTGGTGAGCGCCACCGGCCGCAACATCCTGCCGTCGGGCGATCAGCCGGGGCTCTACCTCGACATGATTCAGACCGACGCGGCGATCAACCCCGGCAACTCGGGCGGCCCGCTCACCAACGCGCTCGGCGAGGTGATCGGGGTGAACTCGTCCATCTTCTCGAGCAGCGGCGGGTCCATCGGACTGGGCTTTGCCATCCCGATCGAGCGTGCCCTGTCGGTGGCGGACGCCATCATCCGCACCGGGACGGTGCGGCGGGCGTGGACCGGGCTCGAGGTCGAGGGCCCCTCGAGCATGCGGAACTGGCGGAACGTCGGAGGCGTCACGATCTCGCGGGTGACCCCGGCCGGCCCGGCCGACCGCGCGGGGCTCAGTCCCGGGAACGTGCTGGTCGAGGCCAACGGCCGTCGTCTCCGGAACTATCTCGACTGGGAAGCGGTGAAGCTGGACCTTCGGGTGGGGGACACCGTGGGCCTCACCATCCGGCAGGGCGGGCGTACTGCGACCCGGCGGCTGATCACCGGCGACCTGCCGACGGTCACCGCGGAGAAGGTGACGGTGCTCCGCGATCTCCAGCTCGTCAACGTGACGCCCGCCGTGCAGGCCGAGCGCGGGGTCCGGAGCGAGCACGGCGCCCTCATCTTCCGGATCTCGCCCGAGGTGACCCAGGCGACCGGTCTGCAAACAGGCGACGTCATCGTCGGGATCAACCGGACACCGGTCCGGACGGCCTCGCAGGTCGGCGAGCTGCTCCAGAGCCGCGCGGGCGTGCTGCGCGTCTACTTCGAGCGGGACGGGCAGATCACCTTCACCGACCTCGTTTTCCGATGAGCGACGAGCGCTACCAGTCTCCGTTGGGCACCCGGTACGCCTCCCCGGCGATGCAGACGCTCTGGGGCGAGGCCCGGCGCATCGGCCTGTGGCGCCGGCTCTGGCTCGCCCTCGCGGAGAGCCAGCACGATCTCGGCTTGCCGATTCCGGAGGAGGCGCTCGCCGAGCTTCGCGCCCATCTGGACGACGCCGACCTGGCCGCGGCGGCGCGGTACGAGCGGCGGTTCCGCCACGACGTCATGGCGCACATCCACGCCTTCGGCGACCAGGCGTCCGCGGCCCGGCCCTACCTCCACCTGGGGGCCACCAGCGCCTTCGTCACCGACAACGCGGACGTCATCGTCATGCGCGAGGGGCTGCGCCTCCTGGTCGGCCGCCTCCTGGCGGTGCTGGCCGCGCTGGAGCAGTTCGCCCGGCGGCACGCGGCGCTCCCCTGCCTCGCGTACACCCACTTTCAGCCGGCCCAGCTGACCACAGTCGGCAAGCGCGCGACCCTGTGGATGCAGGACTTTGCCGTGGACCTCGAGGAGCTCTGCCACCGGATCGAGACCCTCCGGCTTCGCGGGTGCAAGGGGACCACGGGCACCCAGGCCTCGTTCCTCGAGCTCTTCGGCGGCGACCATGCCAAGGTGCGGGAGCTGGACCGGCTGGTGACGGCGCGCATGGGCTTCGCGCGGTCGTTCTCGGTGACGGGCCAGACCTACACGCGCAAGCAGGACAGCGTGGTGCTGGACGCGCTGAGCGGCGTCGCGCAGTCGGCCGCGAAGATGGCGAGCGATCTGCGGCTCCTCCAGCACGAGGGCGAGCTCCTCGAGCCGTTCGAGGCCGAGCAGATCGGCTCCAGCGCCATGGCGTACAAGCGCAACCCGATGCGGGCGGAGCGGATCTCGGGGCTCTCGCGGTTCGTCCTGTCGCTCCAGGCGAACGGGGCGCATACGGCGGCCAACCAGTGGCTGGAGCGCACGCTCGACGACAGCGCCAACCGCCGCCTCACCCTGCCCGAGGCGTTTCTGGCGACCGACGCGATCCTCATCCTGGCGACCAACATCGCGGCCGGGCTGGAGGTGCGGGAGCCGGTCATCGCCGGCCATGTGGCCGCGCAGATGCCGTTCATGGCGACCGAGCGCTGGCTCATGCTCGGCGTCGGGGCCGGCGGCGACCGCCAGACGCTCCACGAGGTCGTCCGGCAGCAGAGCCTGGCCGTGGCCGACGCCGTGGGCCGGGGCGGTTCCAACGACCTGCTCGAGCGCCTGGCGGCCCACCCCGCCTTCCGCGGCGTGCCTACCGCCGCGCTCAAGGCGGAGCTGGACCCGGCGCTCTATACCGGCCGCGCCGCGGCTCAGGTCGAGGAGTTTCTCACCGAGTATCTCGAGCCCGTCGTCGCCCGCGCGCGGCCACTGGCTCAGGAGCCCGAGACAGCGGAGGTCCGTGTATGACCCGGACATTGACGCAGAGCGCGCTGCCCCTCCCCCTCCTCCGAAAGGGGAAGGTCCGCGAGGTCTACGAGGTCGACGCCGAGCACCTGCTGCTCGTGGCGAGCGACCGGGTGAGCGCGTTCGATGTCGTGATGCGCGAGACGATCCCTCACAAGGGCGCGGTGCTGACCCAGCTCAGCGCGTTCTGGTTCGAGCGGCTGGCGAAGGTGATGCCGTCGCACTATCTGAGCGCCGATGCCGACGCGATCGTGGCGCGGATCCCCCGGCTGGCTGGACAGCGCGACGTGCTGCGCGGCCGGGCCATGTTGGTCCACCGGACCGAGCCGGTGCCGTTCGAATGCGTCGTGCGCGGCTACATCTCCGGATCGGCGTGGGCCGAGTACAAGAAGAGCGGTATGCTGGCCGGCGAGCCGCTGCCCTCCGGCCTGGTGGAGAGCGAGCGGCTGGCACAGCCGATCTTCTCCCCGGCCACCAAGGCCGAGACCGGACACGACGAGAACGTGACCTTCGCCACCGTGGCCGTGGCGCTCGGCGCTGACGTCGCCGGCCGGCTGCGGGAGGCGAGCTTCGCCATCTACCAAGCCGGCCGGGACCACGCGGCGACTCAGGGGATCATCATCGCCGACACGAAGTTCGAATTCGGAGTCGATGCCGACGGCACGCTGCGGCTGATCGACGAAGTCCTGACCCCGGACAGCTCGCGGTTCTGGCCGGCCGACCGCTACCGGCCGGGCGGCTCCCAGCCGAGCTTCGACAAGCAGCCGCTGCGGGACTACCTTGCCTCGGTCAAGGCCGCCGGCGGCTGGAATGGCGAGCCGCCCCCTCCCCCGCTGCCGCCCGACGTGGTCGAGGCCACGAGCCTGCGCTACCGCGAAGCCTACCGCCGGCTCACGGGACGCGACCTGGAGACCGCGTGATCCGGACCGCCCCGGAAGGACGCTGGTTCATCGCGGGGGCCTGGGGCCTCGCCGCCCTGCTGGCGCTCGCCGGGCGGTGGGTGACGGCGGGCGTATGGCTGCCGGTCGCGGTCTGGGTGGTCGCGTTCTTCCGCGACCCGGAGCGCGCCGGCCCGCGCGGCGACGACCTCGTGCTCGCCCCCGCCGACGGGAAGGTCGTCAGCGTCGGGGACGTCGACGAACCCGCGTTTTTCGGCGAGCAGGCGACGCGGATCTCGATTTTCATGAACGTGTTCGACTGTCACGTGAACCGCTACCCGACGGATGGCTGCGTCGCCTACCGCCATTACGGCGCGGGACGGTTCTTGCATGCGGCGGCCGACAAGGCGAGCGTCGAGAACGAGCAGTCGTCCGTGGGGCTCACGACGCCGCACGGCAAGGTGCTGGTGCGGCAGATCGCCGGGCTCATCGCGCGGCGCATCGTGACCGACCACATCCCCGGCACCAAGGTGCGGCAAGGCGAGCGGCTCGGAATGATCCGCTTCGGCTCCCGCGTCGATCTTTTCCTGCCGCGCGGCACGCGCGTCCTTGTCCGTGAGGGCGACTCGGCCCGCGTCGGCGTCACCGAGGTGGCCCGATGGAGCTGATCCCCCGCCGTCCGCACCTCCCCCGCCCCAACATGCGGCGGGTCGTCGTCGTCATGCCGAGCGCGTTCACCCTCGGCAACCTGTTCTTCGGGTTCTGGTCGATCGTCTCCGCCTTCAACGGGAATTTCCGGTGGGCGGGGTGGTTCATCGTGTTCGCCGCCATCCTGGACATGCTCGACGGGCGCGTGGCGCGCCTCTCCAAGACGAACAGCCGGTTCGGCGCCGAGCTCGACTCGCTGGTGGACGTAATCTCGTTCGGCGTCGCGCCGGCGCTCCTGATGTATTTCCTCGAGTTCTCCGGCACCGGCCGGTTCGGCTGGGTGATCTGCTACATCTACGTCGTCGCCGCCGCCCTCCGACTGGCGCGCTACAACGTCCTGGCCGACACCAAGCCCTCGTCCAGCTGGTTCACCGGCATGCCCTCGCCCGCCGCCGGCTGCACGCTCGCGGTCTATTACCCGTTCAGTCAGACCGCCTGGTACCGCGCGTCGCTCGCCTACCTCGATCTCCAGCATCAGGGTCTGGTCGTGCTGATCCTGCTGCTCGCGGTCTTGATGGTGAGCAACGTCAAGTATCCGCGGTTCCCGGCCATCGGCCTCCGCAGCGTCCGGGGAATCTCCGGGCTGTTCGTCCATCTCGCCGTGCTCGCGGGCGGCCTGCTCGCGCCCGAGCACTTTCTGTTCCCCCTCGGCCTCGTCTACATGCTCTTCGGCGCCGGCCGCGCGCTCATCCTCGGCCTCATGGAGCGCACCGAAGGCGAGTCTGCGGCGCCGGACACCGTGGGCGCTGGCGTGCCGCCGGCCGAGGGCGCCGCCGCGCGCGAGCGCCGCCCCTGGTCCGACCGCCGTCGCAAGGAGCCGAACGCATGACTTACCGGGTGCACGTCCGGGTGATCCCGCGGGCCGGCTTACTGGACCCGCAGGGCCAGGCCGTCGAGCACGCGCTCGGCGCGCTCGGCTTCGGCGGCGTGAGCCGGGTGCGGGTCGGGCGGGCCGTCGAGCTCGACGTGACCGCGGCGTCTCGGGACGAGGCCCACGCCCACGCCCGGCGGATGTGCGATCGGCTGTTGGCCAACCCGGTCACAGAGGACTACATCGTCGAAGTGGAGGAGGGCTGATGCAGCGTGTGGCCGTGCTCCGGTTCCCCGGCAGCAATCGCGATCTCGATGCGCTCCGCGCCGCCGAGCGGGCGGGCTGCGACGCGTATTTCGTCTGGCACCGCGACACCGACCTCCAGGGCGCGGACGCCGTCATCCTTCCCGGCGGCTTCAGCTACGGGGACTACCTTCGGTCCGGCGCGATCGCGCGCTTCAGTCCAGTGATGCAGGCCGTCCAGCGCCACGCGGCCGAGGGCGGCGCCGTGATCGGCATCTGCAACGGTTTCCAGATCCTGTGCGAGGCCGGGTTGCTCCCCGGCGCGCTGGTGCGGAACGGCCGGCTCGCGTTCGTCGCGAAGCCGGTGGATCTCCGGGTCGAGCGGACCGATACCGTGTTCACCTCGGCCTTCGCGCGCGGCGACCGGGTACGGGTCCCCGTCGCGCACGGCGACGGCCGGTTCGTCGCCGACCCGTCCACGCTGGACCGGCTCGAAGCCGAGGGCTGCGTGGTCGTGCGCTACCTCGCGCCGGGGGCCGGCATCGAGCCGAACCCGAACGGCTCGAGCCGGCACATCGCCGGCATCTGCAATCCGGCGGGGACCATCGTAGGGCTGATGCCGCATCCCGAGAACGCGATCGACCCCCTCCAGGGCGCGGAAGACGGCCGGGGCTTCTTCACTTCATTGGCCGCGTGGCAGTCGCTCGCGGGGAGGCGCTGATGCGAATCGCTCCAATGCTGGGCGCGGCCGCCGTGCTCGCGCTCGGCGCGCCGATTGCCCGGGCCCAGGACGTGAAGACGATCCGGCCGGGAATGACGGAAGCCGAGGTGCGGGCCGTCTGGGGTGAGCCGGTGACCGCCCGCAAGACCGGCGAGTATGCCTACCTGTTCTACGACAACGGCTGTCTCCGCGCCTGCGGGACGTATGACCTGGTGATCCTCCAGGGCGGGCAGGTCGTGGATGCCATCGCCCGCGGGAAGGCGCATCGCTACGACGGGGTCTCGTCCTCGCCGGCCGACCGGACACCTCGATACACTCCGCCGGGCGACTCGGCGCGGAGGGCGTCATGACGATGGACAAGCCCAGCAAGAACGAAGACGAATACTTCACGCTGCGCGAGCAGGAGCTGCTCCGAAGGCAGCGGCAGCAGGCCGAGGCGGTGCGCCTGGCCGCCGAGCGGGGGAGCCACTTTATGAAGTGCCCCAAGGACGGGTACGACCTCGCGAGCCGCCAACACCACGGCGTGCAGATCGAAACCTGCACCCATTGCGGCGGCATTTGGCTCGACCCCGGCGAGCTCGACGCCATCCAGCGGCACGAGGATCGCCCCGGACTGCTCGGCCGGATCGTGCACGACGCACTCGAAGCCATCGGCGGCGACCGCCGGAAGGCCGGGCGTGGCTGAGCCCCGCCTCGCCGCCGCCCCGCCCCGCAGCGCGCTGGTGACGTCCGCCGAGTCGTTCCCCGGCGAGCGGCCGGTGACGCCCGAGGTGGTGCGGGAGCACAACCTCAACGAGCTGGAGTATGCGCGGATCCTGGCCCTCCTGGGTCGGGCGCCGACCCTGACCGAGCTCGGGGTGTTCTCCGCCCTCTGGTCGGAGCACTGCTCCTATAAGCACTCGAAGCCGATCCTCCGCCTGTTCCCCACCGAGGGTCCGCAGGTGCTTCAGGGCCCCGGTGAGAACGCCGGCGTGCTGCGCCTGCCCGGCGGATGGGCCGTGGCATTCAAGATCGAATCACACAATCACCCGTCGGCGGTCGAGCCTTACCAGGGGGCGGCGACGGGTGTCGGCGGCATCCTTCGCGACGTCTTCACCATGGGGGCCCGGCCGGTGGCTGTGCTCAACAGCCTCCGCTTCGGTCCGCTCGACGTCCCGCGGAATCGCTACCTGTTCGCGGGCGTGGTGCGCGGCGTCGGCGACTACGGCAACTGCGTCGGCATCCCCACGCTCGGCGGCGAAGTGGGCTTCGCGCCCGGCTACACCGGCAACCCGCTGGTCAACGCGATGTGCGTCGGGCTGCTGCGCGAGGAGGATCTGACCCGGGCCCGCGCGCACGGAATCGGCAACGTGCTGCTCACCGTGGGCGCGCGGACCGGGCGGGACGGCATCCACGGCGCCAGCTTCGCGTCCGAGGAGCTGTCGGAGAAGAGCGAGGCACGGCGGCCCCAGGTGCAGGTGGGTGATCCCTTCACCGAGAAGCTGCTGCTCGAGGCCACGCTGGAGCTGATCACCTCCGAGCTCATCGTCGCCATCCAGGACATGGGCGCGGCCGGCCTCACCAGCTCCTCGGCGGAGATGGCCGCGCGCGGCGGGGTGGGCGTCGAGATCGACACCGGGCTCGTGCCCACCCGCGAAGAGGGCATGACGCCGTACGAGATCCTCCTGTCCGAGTCGCAGGAGCGCATGCTGGTCGTCGCCGAGCCGCGGCGTGTGCCCGAGATCCAGGCGGTGTGCGCCAAGTGGGAGCTCACCGCCACGCCCATCGGCCGGGTGACCGACGACGGCGTCTTCCGCGTCCGGCACCACGGCCGCGTCGTCGCCGCGATTCCGGGCCGGCAGCTGGTGGAGGACTGCCCGATGTATCATCCCGAGGCGCGGGAAGGCGAGGAGGCGCGGACCCGTCGCGCCGCCGCGCCGACGCGGTCCGGACCCGACGCCGAGCGCGCGCTCGAGCAGCTGCTCGACAGCCCGAGCATCGCGAGCAAGCGCTGGGTGTACGAGCAGTACGACTCCACGGTCCAGGGCGATACCGTGCTGGGGCCAGGGGGAGACGCCGGCGTGCTCCGGGTGCCAGACACCGAGTTCGGCCTCGCCGTGACGGTGGATTGCAACGCGCGCCTCGTGGCGCTCGACCCCTACGAGGGCGGAAAGGCTGCCGTCGCCGAAGCCGCGCGCAACGTCGCCTGCACCGGGGCCTTGCCCCTCGGTATCACCGACTGTCTCAACTTCGGAAACCCGGAGAAGCCCGAGGTGTTCTTCCAGTTCCGTGAAGCCTGCCGCGGCATCGCCGACGCCTGTCGCGCCTTCGAGACGCCGGTGACCGGAGGCAACGTCTCCTTGTACAACGAGAGCCCGACCGGTGCCGTGGACCCGACGCCCACGATCGGCATGGTGGGCCTGCTCGAGCCGGTGGAGTCTCGGGTCCCGAGCCATTTCCGCGCGCCGGGCGACGTCATCGTCCTGCTCGGCGCCACCTGGGGCGACCTGGGCGGCTCCGCTTACTGGGCCGAGCTCTTGGCCTTCGTCGGCGGCCGTCCACCGGCGGTAGATCTCGCGGCCGAGCGCCGGCTTCAGCTGCTGCTCGTCACCGCCGCGCGGGCGCGCCTCCTTCGCTCGGCGCACGACTGCGCGGAGGGCGGGCTTGCGGTGGCCCTGGCCGAGGCGGCGATCGGCGACCCCTACGCGCGGCGGACCCTGGGCGCGGATTTGGACCTCTCAGGGTACGCCGACGGCGTGCCGCTCGAAGGACTCCTCTATGGCGAAGACGGCGCCCGGGCGATCGTCACTTGCGCGCCCGACGCCGTCGCCGGCCTGCTGTCCCTGGCCGCCGACCGCGGCGTCCCCGCATACCGGGCGGGGACGGTGGGCGCCCCCGACGGCCGCCTGGAACTGCGCGCGGGCGGCCGGTTGTTGGGTTGGGGCGCGACAGCGTTGAGGCACATCTATTTCGAGGCGATTCCCCGACGGATGGCGCACGCCACGCTCGATCGCTAGCAAGAGAGGTCACGACATGTGCGGGATCATCGGAGTGTCCGGCCTGCAGGACGCGGCCAAGCTGACCTACCTCGGCCTGTACGCGCTCCAGCATCGCGGCCAGGAGAGCGCAGGCATCGTCGCGATCGACCGGGAAGGCGGCCAGCGATCCCACCGCGGCATGGGCCTCGTGTCCGAGACCTTCGACGAGACCGTCCTGGCGCGGCTCCCGGGGACATCGCCGTGGGCCACACCCGGTACTCGACCACCGGAAGCACGGTCCTCGCGAACGCCCAACCGTGCAGCGTCAGCACCCGTTCCGGTTACCTCGCGATCGCGCATAACGGCAACCTCACCAACGCCGCCGAGCTCAAGCGCGAGCTGGTCGACCGCGGAGCCATCTTCACCACCTCGACCGATACCGAGGTGCTCGTCCACCTGATCGCCCGCTCGGACGCCGAAACGGTGGACGGCCAGCTGCGCGACGCGCTCGAGCAGGTCGAAGGGGCGTACAGCCTAGTGGTGACGGTTGGCCGCACCATGTACGCCGTCGTGGACAGCCGGGGGTTTCGCCCGCTGGTGCTAGGCCGACTCAACGGCGGCATGATCGTGGCGTCGGAGACTTGCGCGCTGGATCTCGTGGGGGCCACCCTCGTCCGGGAGCTCGAGCCCGGCGACTTCCTCAAGATCGAGGATGGCCAGGTCACCCACCTGCCCCGGCTCTCGCCCCGTCCCGTCAGCCGCTGCGTCTTCGAGCTCATCTACTTCGCCCGGCCGGACAGCCGGATCTTCGGCGAGTCGGTGGACCGGGTGCGCCGGGAGCTGGGCCGGGAGCTCGCCCGCGAACGGCCCGCCGCGGGCGCCGAGGTCGTCTTCAGCGTGCCGGACAGCTCCAACGCGATGGCGCTCGGGTTCTCGGAAGTGTCCGGCATCAAGCTGGAAAACGGCCTCATTCGCAACCACTATGTCGGGCGGACGTTCATCAATCCGACCCAGGCTCTCCGGGTCGCGAAGGTCCGCATCAAGTTCAACCCGGTCCGGGACGTCATCGCCGGCAAGTCGGTGGTGGTGGTGGACGACAGCCTCGTGCGCGGCAACACCAGCAAGGGGCTGGTGCAGATGATCCGGGCGGCTGGCGCGCGCGAAGTCCATCTCCGTCTCGGCTCGCCGCCGATCACGGGTCCGTGCCACTACGGCATCGACACGCCGACCAAAGAGGAGCTGATCGGCGCCACCCACTCCGTCGAGGAGATTCGCCAGTTCCTCGGCGTGGATTCCCTGGGCTACCTCTCGCTGGACGGCATGCTCCGCGCGGCCGGCAGCCAGACCGGCTTCTGCCACGCCTGCTTCTCCGGGCAGTACCCCACTCCGGTCAATGACGAGCTGGTCCGGCTGCGGCACGCCTCGCCCCTCGTCGCCACGCCGGCATGAGCGGATCCTTCACCCAGCCCCTCCTCTACTTCTTCGGCCAGGGCCGGGCCGACGGTACAGCGGCCATGAAGGACCAGCTCGGCGGCAAGGGCGCCGGCCTCGCCGAGATGACTACCCTGGGCATTCCCGTCCCCCCCGGCTTCACCATCGCCACCAGCGTCTGCAACACCTACCTCGAGAGCCGCCAGTTCACTCCTCGGCTGCGCAGCCAGGTCGAGCACTCGCTCCAGCGGCTCGAGGCCGCCACCGGGAAACAGTTCGGAGGCGCGGAACACCCGCTGCTCGTCTCGGTCCGGTCGGGCGCCCCCGTGTCCATGCCGGGCATGATGGAGACGATCCTCAACCTCGGGCTCAACGAGACGACCGTCGCGGGGCTGGCGGCGCAGAGCGGCAACGCCGGCTTCGCCTGGGACTCGTACCGCCGATTCGTGCAGATGTACGCCGCAGTGGTCTTCGACCTGCCGCGACGGCAGTTCGAGGAACGGCTCGACGCGGCCCGCCGGGAGTCCGGCGTCGAGCGCGACATCGAGCTCCCCACGGCCAGGCTGCAAGCCCTGGTTCACGACTTCAAGGACCACGTGAAGCGGGAGACAGGGTCGGCCTTCCCCGACGACCCGCTGGCCCAGCTTTGGGGCGCGATCGCGGCGGTCTTCGAAAGCTGGAACACCCGGCGGGCCCAGGATTACCGCAAGCTGCACGGGATCCCGGAGGCGATGGGCACCGCGGTGAACGTCGTGGCGATGGTCTTCGGGAACCTGGGCGAGGACTCCGGCACCGGCGTCGCCTTCACCAGGGATCCGTCGACGGGCGAGGCCCGGCTGTACGGCGAGTACCTGCTCAACGCACAGGGCGAGGATGTCGTCTCGGGCAGCCGCACGCCGGAGCCGATCCCGTCGCTCCGCGACAAGCTACCACATGCCTTCCAGGAGCTGGAACGCACGGCGCGGATTCTCGAGCGCCACTTCCGGGACGTGCAGGACCTCGAGTTCACCATCGAGCGCGGTCGGCTTTACATGCTGCAGACCCGACGGGCTCAGCGGTCCGGCCCGGCCGCCGTCCGGATCGCCTGCGACATGGTCGGCGAGCGGCTCATCACGCAGGAGGAGGCAGTCGCCCGCATCCCGCCCCGGGACCTGGACCAGCTGCTCCACCCCACGATCGACCAGGCCAGCAAGCTCGATCTCCTGGCCGTGGGGCTGCCCGCGTCGCCGGGCGCCGCCTGCGGGACCGTCGTCCTGGACGCGGACGTCGCCGAACGCCTCGGCCGGACCGGCCAATCGGTCATCCTCGTGCGCCGGGAGACGTCCCCAGAGGACTTTCACGGCATGGTGGTCGCCAAGGCCGTGCTCACGGCGCGGGGCGGCATGACCTCCCACGCGGCCGTGGTCGCGCGCGGGATGGGGAAGCCCTGCGTGGCCGGGGCTGCAGCGGTGGAGGTGGACGAGCGGGCCAAGCTCTTCAGGGTGGATGGCCGGGTCGTACGGGAAGGCGAGTGGATCAGCCTCGACGGCGGCACCGGCAAGGTGTTCGCGGGGCAGGCCCGGCTGATCGAGCCCACCCTGGACGAGCATTTCAGGCGGCTCATGGGCTGGGCCGACGGCGTGCGCCAGCTGCGGGTCCGGGTGAACGCGGATACGCCGGCGGACGCCCACCGGGGCCGCGACTTCGGCGCCGAGGGGATCGGCCTCTGCCGCACGGAGCACATGTTCTTCGAGGGCGATCGTATCATCGCGATGCGCGAGATGATCATGGCGGAGGACGAAGTAGGGCGGCGGCGCGCCCTCGACAAGCTGCTCCCCATGCAGCGGGGCGATTTCGAGGCGATCTTCCGCGCGATGGAGGGCTTCCCGGTCACCATCCGGCTCCTCGACCCGCCGCTCCACGAATTCCTGCCCAAGACCGACGCGGAGATCGAGGCCCTCGCCGGCGAGCTGCGCCGACCCGCCGACGACATCCGGCGGATCGTGCACGGCTTGCAGGAGGTGAACCCGATGCTCGGCCTCCGCGGCTGCCGGCTCGGCATCGTGTATCCTGAGATCACCCAGATGCAGACCCGGGCGATTTTCGAGGCTGCCTGTGCCGTGGCGGCGCGGAAAGGCCGGGTGCTGCCGGAGGTGATGATCCCGCTCACCGCCTCGGTGGTGGAGTTCCGCAAGCAGGCGCTGGTCGTCCGCCGGGTGGCCGAGGACGTGTTCAACGAGCGGCAGATCACGGTGCCGTATCTCCTGGGCACGATGATCGAGCTCCCCCGGGCCGCCCTGACGGCCGACGAGTTCGCGCTCGAAGCCCAGTTCTTCTCGTTCGGCACCAACGATCTCACCCAGACCACCTGGGGGCTCTCCCGGGACGACGCGGGCCGCTTCCTCCCCCACTACATCGAGCTGGGCGTCCTGCCGAGCGACCCGTTCCAGGAGCTCGACATCCCGGGGGTGGGCAAGCTCATCCAGATGGCGTGCGAGCTGGGACGGAAGACGCGGGCGGACCTCAAGCTCGGCATCTGTGGGGAGCACGGCGGCGAGCCGAACGCGATCGGCTTCTGCGATCGGCTCGGCATGAACTACGTCTCCTGCTCGCCGTTCCGCGTGCCGATCGCCCGGCTCGCGGCGGCGCAGGCGACGTTGGCGGCTCGCGGGACGATGGATAGAACCAGGGCGACTGTGTAGCTATTAGCCGCTTCATCACGAACCCGGGAACCCCGATGGCCTCCCCTCTCGTCGGCATCGTCATGGGCAGTGAATCGGACTGGCCCGTCATGCAGGTGGCGGCCAAGCGGCTGAAGGAAATGGAGGTCCCCTGGGAAGCGCGGGTGCTTTCCGCGCACCGGACCCCCGACCTCGCCGCACGCTACGCCGAGGAGGCAGCCGGGCGCGGCATCCGCTGCCTCATTGCGGCCGCCGGCGGCGCGGCCCACCTTGCTGGCGTGCTTGCCGCGAAGACCCCGATTCCGGTGCTCGGCGTACCCATGCCGAGCAAGCACCTCCACGGGCTCGACTCCTTGCTGTCGATCGTGCAGATGCCGGCCGGGATTCCAGTCGCCACGTTCGCCATCGGCGAGGCGGGAGCGGCCAACGCCGCCCTGTTCGCGGTGGCGATGCTGGCGGGCACTGACGCGACGCTGGCCCGCCGTCTGGCCGACTTCCGCCGGGCCCAATCGGAGCGGGTCGGAAAGATCACCCTGCCCGATCCCGCGTGACCCTTATCGACGGACACGATATGCCGATTCTGCTCACGATCGCCCTCGCGCTGGGCACCGCCGGCTCCGGCCCCGGTCCCCACGCCTGCATCACGATGAACACAAAGCAGCTCCCCCTGGCCACACGGAAGAGCCCCCTGGATTCGGTGTCGTTCGCGGTTGGCGGCAATGCCGTGAAGGTCTGCTACGGCCGCCCGTCGCTCCGGGGCCGGAAAATGGTCGGTGCCGAAGCGGTGCCGTTCGACAGAATCTGGCGAACCGGCGCGAACGAGCCCACCATGATCCACACGGCCGGACCGATCGCGATCGCGGGCATCAGGGTGCCGGCCGGCAGCTACTCGCTCTACACGGTGCCCGGTCCGAAGGAGTGGGAAATCGTCGTCAACCGGTCGATCACCCAGTGGGGCGAGGAATCGAACTACACGGACGCGGTGAAGGCCCAGGAGGTCGGCCGGGCCAAGGTCAAGGCCGAAACCCTGACGACCCCCATGGAGACGTTCACCATCCGTCCGGAGCCGGCCTCGGGAGATGCGACGGCGCTGGTCCTGGAGTGGGAGAAGACGAGGGTGAGGGTGCCGGTGGGGAAGTGAGAAATCACGCCACCGCCTCCACCAGCCGGTCCACCTCGCCCGCCGTCGTGTAGCAGGCGCACCCGGCTCGCACCAACCCGTCCCGCCCGTAGCCCAGACGCTCCAGCACCGTGGTCGCGTAGAAGTCGCCGTTGGACACGAATACGCCCCGCGCCGCACACGCCCGCGCGATGTCGGCGGACTTCCGCCCCTCCACCGCGAACGCCACCGTCGGAGTCCGCGGCAGACCCGGCGCCGGCCCGAAACAGCGGACCCCGGGCACCCGGCCGAGCCCCTCCCACAGCCGGCGCAACAGCTCCTCGCCCCGCCGATGCAGCGCGCCGAAGGTGGCGGCCAGCCGCTCCCGGCGAGTCGGTCCCGCGGGGGCCAGCGACGCGAAGAACTCGACGGCGGCCTTCACCCCGGCGATGCCCTCGTGATTCTGCGTACCGGTCTCCAGCTTGTCCGGCGCCTGGGTTGGCGCCGGATCGAGCTTGGGGACGTCCAAGGCCTCGAGCCGCTCCCGCCGACCCCAGAGAATCCCCACGTGAGGGCCGTAGAACTTGTAGGCCGAGCAGGCCAGGAAATCCACGCCGAGCGCCCGCACGTCCACCAGGATGTGGGGGGCGTAATGCACCGCGTCCATGAAGGTGAGCGCACCGACGCTCCGGGCCAGCGTCGTCGCCGCGGCCAGGTCGTTGACCGTCCCCAGGGCGTTTGAGGCCCCCCCGATAGCCAAGAGCCGAGTCCGGGGGCAGACGGCGCGCTCCAGCTCGGGCCAGTCGAGCTGGCCGGTCTCCGGCCGGAAGGGGATCGAGCGGATGGTAACCCCACGCTCCCGCTCGAGCGCACACCAGGGGGCCACGTTGGCGTGGTGGTCGAGCTCGGTCACGATGATCTCGTCCCCGGGTCCCCAGCCCCGCCCGAGCGCCCGGGCCAGGTGGAACGTCAGCGTCGTCATGTTCGCCCCGAACGCGACCTCCGTCGGCGCCCCGTTCAGAAAGTCGGCGACTGCGGCCCTTGCCTCGGCGATCAACCGGTCGGTCTCCTCGCTGCTCGGGTAGTGCCAATGGGTGTTCGCGTTGTGGCGGAGGAGGTAGTCCGACATGGCGTCGACGACATCCCGGGGGACCTGAGTCCCTCCGGGCCCGTCGAAGTAGCCGACCGGCTGCCCGGCCTGCTGGCGTTCGAGAGCGGGGAAGCGACTCCGGATCATCTCGACCGAGGCGACGCCCTTGACTGACTCACGGCGCTGATCCACGAGCATGGGAAGCCCCAGGATTCAAGGTGAGAATGACCTAATAACAAACGTGATTAAGTAGATCATATATCATTACGTGACAATATATTACGTAGTAATGATACCTAGTTAACACACTCCGCGCCCACCGAAACGAAAAGCGGGACGCCCCGGGAGGCGTCCCGCTCAACCATGGAGGCGCAGGGAATCGAACCCTGGTCCGAGTAAGGCTCCAGAACCACGTCTACGTGCGT
>Ga0070707_100001935_pt1 | contig 19884 bp, 15 predicted proteins | sample KBSK5502metaG_FD_65468 | JGI IMG/M metagenome (GOLD analysis project Ga0070707, IMG submission 65468) | Corn, switchgrass and miscanthus rhizosphere microbial communities from Kellogg Biological Station, Michigan, USA - KBS K5-50-2 metaG | ecosystem: Host-associated > Plants > Roots >...
TTCTCGCGCAAGCCGATCTTCGGCTACAAGGCGATCGCGTTCTCGACCGTGGCGATCGGCTTCTACTCGATGCTCGTGTGGGCGCACCACATGTTCAGCGTCGGGCTGCCGAACTTCCTGAACGTCTTCTTCATGCTCTCGTCGATGGTGATCGCCGTGCCGACCGGCGTGAAGATCTTCAACTGGCTCGCGACGACCTGGCGCGGCAATCTGATCTTCGACACGGCCATGCTCTGGGCCCTCGGCTTCATCGCGGTGTTCACGATCGGCGGGCTCTCGGGCATCTTCCTCGCCGCTTTTCCGGTCGACTGGCAGGTGACCGACACCTACTACGTCGTCGCGCACATGCACTACGTCCTCTTCGGCGGCTCGGTGTTCGGGATCTTCGCCGGGCTCTATTACTGGTGGCCGAAGATCTTCGGACGCATGCTCGACGAGCGTCTGGGGAAGGCTCATTTCTGGCTCGTCTTCCTCGGCTTCAACCTGACATTCTTCCCGCAGCACATGCTCGGGCTCCTCGGCATGCCACGTCGGGTCTACACGTACTCCGAGCATGGCCTGTGGCAGACCTACAACTTGATCTCGTCGATCGGCTCGGGCGTCATGGCGATCGGACTGGCCCTGTTCGTCGTCAACGTCGTCCAGACGTCGCGCAAGGGCCAGCGCGCAGTGAACGACCCCTGGCTCGCGGACACGCTCGAGTGGTACACGACCTCGCCGCCGCCGCCGCACAACTTCGATCGCCTGCCGTACATCACGAGCGCCCGGCCCCTTCGCGACCTGCGGCGGCGACTTGCGGAGTCGCGTGGCTAGGCCAGGGCCTTGGCTGCGCCTGACGGCGGTGTTCGCCGGGCTCGCGACGCTGCTCGCCGTCGTCAGCGGCGCGGCCTCGCTGGGTGCGGCGCATCGCGTCCTCGCGGCGGTTGCACTCCCGCCCTTGCTCGCGCTCGTGGTCGCGGCCGTCCTCGTCCACCGGCGGCTGCTCGTACCCTCGGTGAGCGCGCTCGTCCTGTTCGGCGTCGCCGCGCTGGTGACGGCGCCTGGTCTGCACCTCGCCCTGGCCGCAGTCGCCTTCGCGACGACGCTCGTGCTGGCGGCCTCCACCTATCGCGGCGAGCCTGCACCCCGGGCCTCGTGGCGCGACTACGTGACGCTGACCAAGCCGCGCATCATGTCGCTCCTGCTGATCACGGGTCTCTGCGCGATGTTCGTCGGGGCGCAGGGCGCGCCCAGCGGCTGGCTCGTGCTCGTGACCATCACCGGCCTTGCCCTTGCCTGTGGCGGTGCGTCCGCGCTGAACCACGTCCTCGATCGCGACATCGACAAGCTGATGGGGAAGCGCACCCGGGCGCGCCCGTTGGCCGCAGAACGCATGCCCGCGTCGCGCGCGTTGGAGTTCGGCCTGACGCTTTCGGCCTTCAGCTTCGTGCTGCTCGCTTCGCTCGTGAACGTCCTCGCCGCCGTGCTCGCGCTCGTCGGGAACCTCTTCTACGTGCTCGTGTACACGCGGTGGCTCAAGCGCACGACACCGCAGAACATCGTCATCGGCGGCGCTGCAGGAGCCGTCCCGCCGCTCGTGGGCTGGGCGGCCGTGACCGGAAACCTCACCCTCCCCGCGCTCTGGCTGTTCCTGATCGTGTTCTTCTGGACGCCCCCACACTTCTGGGCGCTTGCGCTGCTGATCAGGCGCGACTATGAAGCGGCGCGCATTCCGATGCTGCCCGTGGTGCGTGGCGTACGGGAGACGACAAGGCAGATCGTCCTCTACTCACTCGTTCTCGTCGCGATCACGGTCGTGCCGTTCTTCTGGGGGACGGTCGGCTTCGTCTATCTCGGCGCCGCGCTTGCACTGGGTGCGGCGTTCCTGCTCCTGGCGGTGAAGCTGCGGCGCGAGACGACCCCGCGCCGGGCGTCCGTCCTCTTCCACTTCTCGCTGCTGTACCTGGCCCTACTTTTCGCGGCGATGGCGGTGGACCCGCTCCTGTGATGCCCGAGCCGCTGGCACCAGTCGAGCCGAGCCCGGAGGTCGCGAAGAAGAACGTCGCGCTGGCCGTGGCCCTGCTCGGGCTGGCGATCCTCCTCGCTGCGGGAGCGATCGCGGTTGCATTCGTCTACCTGCACTACGACTGAGCCGCAGCTAAAGGAATCCCCGCCCCGAGCCGATCTGGCCCGTGATGGCGCGTTCGTCTCGGTTCCTGCTGCCCTTTATCCTGATCGCCCTCGCGGCCGCGCTGGCCGTCGGCGTGCCACGAGCCGTGGCGGTCGACCCGTTTCCCACCAGCGGCGTCGCGACACTTTCCAGCGATCACTTCCAGATTCATTGGAGCCGCGACGCGGCGCCGTGTCCCACCGCAGCCATCAGCCAGGAGAAGGCCGGCGAGGTCCTGGGCCTGGCCGAGCGCGCGTACGCCCTCTACAGCAGCTGGGGCTACACCGCGCCCGGCGCTTCGGTCGACATCTCCGTCGATGACTTTTCGACCGACTGTTTCGCTTTTGGCGCGATCCCGCTCGGCACGCCAACACCGCACGCCCGGTGGGACGCCATCATCTCACCGGTCGGACCGGACCAGCTCCATCTCAATTTCTCCAGCGGCCTCGAGTATCACGTCATCGCGCACGAGGTCTTCCATCTGTTCGAGGACGCGGTCGCATCAGGAGCCGATCCGTGGTTGCAGGAAGGTCTGGCCGAATGGGCCTCAGTGCGGGCGAACGCGGCGGTCGACGGCCTCGAGTTGAACCCGGACCGCACGCTGGACTGCGTCGGCTCCGAATGCGGTGACAGCGAGTTCGATCGGAACGGCTATCCGGGCTGGATGCTCTTCGAGTATCTGGCGGAGCGGTTCGGCGACGCCAAGGTCAAGTCTGTGCTCGACGCGGCTGCCGCAAATCCGGGCTGGACCGGGACTCAGGCACTCTCGAGCGTCGTCCAGCCGCTCGGCCCGACACTCGGGAAGTTCTTCGAGGACTACACGACTGCCCGCCTGACTGGAAATTTCACCTCCACGACGCTCGCAGGTGTCCTGCCGAAGACGCAAGCGTCGATCGTGGTCGCCTCCGCGAGCGGCGCGGTGTCGCCGGTGACGCTCGCCGTCAACCATCTTGCCGTCCGCTATGTCGATCTGGCCCACGGGCTCGACACCGACACGGGCCCTTGCTACTCGGCGTCACTTGCCCTCAAGGTTGCACTTCCCGCCGGCGTCGCGTCGACGCCCTACTACTACGCGAACGCCAAGGGAGCGGTCGCCCAACCCTTCTCGGTCTCCGGCACGACTGCCTCATTGACAGTTCCGTGGAACACCTGCGGCGCCAGCCCGCATGCCTATGTCTCTCTGCCCAACGAGACGAACGACGTGTCCCCGCCCGCCCTCGACGGCCGCGAGTTCACACTCTCGGGCACCGTCACGGTCGACAAGTCCAAGCCGGCCGCCGCAAGCGAGGCACCGGCGGGCGTCAAGATCATCGGTCCCGTCGTTCAGGCGCCGACGACCGACCCGGCACCCGACCTGACGCTGCATGCGCCAGAGCTCATCCGCGTCTCGGCAAAGACTCGCGTCCTCCGCTTCATCGTCTTCTCGAGCGGCGACGGGACGCTGAAGGCGACACTCGGATCGACCTGGCTCGGCTCGGCCGGCCTGCATGCCGGCAACAACGACGTGCGCTTCATCCTGCCGGCCCAATTGCTCACGACCCTCCGCAAGACGAACACGCCCGACAACGTCCTCCTGCTCACGAGCTACTCACCCGGCGGCGCGCAGGGTGCGAGCACAACCCGCCGCGTGGCGGTGCAGCTCGTGAAGAAGACGACGAAGCCGAAGCGCCGCCGGTAGCCAGTAAGGTCGCCACGTGGCGGCCGACGGGATCTTCCTCGCGATTCCAGAGGACACCCGCACAGGCATCCGGCTTGCTGTCAAGGACCTGCTCGACACGGCGGGGCTGAGGACCACATACGGCTCGGCCGTGTTCGCCGACTACGTACCGGCGACGAGCGCGGAATCGGTGCGCCTCGCAGAAGCCGGCGGGTACGCGAACGTCGGGAAGACGAATCTCCACGAGTTCGCCTACGGCGTCACCTCGGAGAACCCGCACTACGGCACGGTCCCGAACCCGTGCGCGCCTGGACGAATCGCCGGCGGCTCGTCGGGCGGCTCCGCGGCCGCCCTCGCCGCCGGCCTCGCCGACGCGGCCCTCGGAACCGACTCAGGCGGCTCGATCCGCATCCCCGCGGCGTGCTGCGGCATCGTCGGCTTCAAGCCGACGTACGGCCTCGTCTCGAGCGAGGGCTGTTTTCCGCTCGCCCCGAGCTTCGACCATGTCGGACCGATGGCGCGGACCGTGGAGGAGTGTGCCGCACTGCTCGAGGTCATAGCGCCGGGCTTCGCGACGGCCGCGCTCGACTCGCTCGACGAGATCGTCATCGGCACGGCCTGGGTCGAGGAGGCCGACCCACTCGTCTCCCGGCGTACGCGGGAGGCGGCCGACCACTTCTCGCGCAGCCGCTCGCTCGAATGGCCGCGACCCGAGATCGGCGCCGCCTTCATGCACGAAGTCGCGGCTGTTCATCGGGAGCTCTATGCGGAGAACGATGAGCTCTACGGTGAAGAGATCGCCGTGAAGATCGAGCGCTGCCTCGCGGTGTCGGCTGGGGAAGCAGACCGGGCCGAGCAAGCCCGCGCCGAATACGCCGAACGCTGCCTCGGCCTGCTCGACGGACTCGACTTGCTGCTCACACCGACGCTGCAGTGCGTCGCGCCGGCCACGGGCGTTGGCGACCTGGCGCTACGAGAGCGGCTGATCGCGAACACGCTTCCGTTCAACACGCTCGGCTGGCCCGCGCTCGCCCTACCGTCCGGGCCGGCGGAGGACGGCCTGCCGGCGTCGGTGCAGCTGGTGGGAAGACCCGGCGCCGACGCGCTCGTTCTGGCGGTCGGGCAGCGCCTGGCATCCCTCATTCGAGGGACAGCCGAACGGGGGAGGCTGCCGACAAACACCTAGGAACGATGCTGCGTGCTCCTCTACTTGCCGCCGTCTGTCTCGGCTTGCTCTTCCTTGCGCCCGCCGCGGAGGCAGCGAAGCCTGTGCGAGGCGCCGGTCCGGCGAATCTGCACGGCTTCCTGCTGCGTTCCGACGAGCCCGTCGCGAACTCCTTTCCGCGCACACCGTCCTTCGCGTGGAATCCGGTCCCCGGCGCCATCCACTACCAGTTCCAGCTGGCGACGAGCTCGAGCTTCAGGGAGAGCGGTCTCGTCTACTCGACGAGCGGACTGAGCACCCCGGTCGCCGCACCCACGGTGACGCTTCCGTGGATCACCGGCAACCCCCACGCGCTGTTCGCGCGCGTACGCGGGATCACGGCATCCGGGACAACCGCGTGGAGCGCCCCGTTCGGCTTCGACATGCAACCTGGGCCGGCGCCGAAACCGTTGCCGAGCGAGCCGGGACTGCTGCGCTGGACGCCGATCGAGGGCGCAGACGGCTACCAGGTCTGGTTCGTCGACATCAACAACCCGACGCCGAAGATGGAGACCGTCTTCACCAACGTTCTGGACGAGCGCGAGTTCTACACCTTTCACCGCACGGCGAGCTGGACGAGCACGGTGCGCTGGCGCATTCGCGCGCTACGCACGGACCGCACCGACGACAACGAGAAGACCCGCCAGAATGGGCTGCCGGCAGTGGGCTACGGCCCGTGGAGCCCCGTCTACAGCTCCTCGAACCCGCCGTACGTCGGCGGACCGATCAGGCTCGGCGACACGGTCTCCGATGTCGTCTCGACCGGCGACGGGTCCTCCCTGGCGCACCGCCTGATGCCGGCATTCACGTTCAGCGGCGACCAGGCGATCGACGGCACGAGTGCGGAACTCTTCCGCGTCTACGTCTTCACCGACCGGCAATGCCTCAACCGCGTCTTCACGAGTGCTGTCATCGGCGGTCCCGCCTACGCCCCGCGCCCGTTCGGGCCGCTCGCCCTACCCGCCGTCCCAACGGCGCTTCCAGCGGCACGGTCGTCGTACCTCAGCGACGGCTCCGAGCCCGCGAGCTACAGCTTCGACGGTTTGAAGGTACAGCCGTCCGAGCTCGCAACGCCTGCAACGCCCACGACCGCGGTGCCGGCAGATTCGGACGCGAATCCTGGCTCGAGCACCACGCCAGCGGCGGGCCCGACTCAGATTCAGGTCGGGAACGGCATCGTCGGCGCTCCGGTCGATCTGTGGGACACGGACTGGCCGAGCAGCGGCTACTACTGGACGGTCATTCCCGTCGCAGCCGTCTCACCGGGAGCGATCAGCACCAGCACCTCGTCCGCCGCGGCGATCGGCGCCACCACTGTCAGCGTCGTGAACGCGGTCGGTTTCTCGAGCGGTGACACCGTGCTCCTCGGAGGCAAGGCGAACCAGGAAGCAGTGACGGTGGTCACGGTCAGCGGCACGACGCTTTCCCTTGCCGGACCGCTGAAGCTCGCGCACGGCGTCGGCGAACCGATCGTCCGCACCGGAGGCAATCTCCAGTACCAGGATCTCGAGCTGCCGCAGGATGTCTGCGCTGCCCCGTACAACCGTGTCGCTCGCTTCGGCAAGAACAGCGAGCCTTCGCTAACCGCCGCCGGCGAGCTCTTCGCCTCGGGTCTGTCGACGAAGGGAACGCTGACGGCCGGCCGCTCGAACCAGGCGTTCTACGGCGCCCCGCTCGTCGCCTGGACACCCGCCCTCGGCGCGTCGGTCTACGAGGTGCAATGGAGCAAGAAGCGGTATCCGTTCAAGCCCGAGCCGAACCCCCAGAACGCCAACGCGCTCGGCACGCTCACGCTCGGAACCTCGATCGTCCTCCCGCTCAAGCCGGGTACGTGGTACTACCGCGTGCGCGGGTTCAACTACGCCCTGCCGACCGGAGCCCAGCAGATGTCGTGGTCAGATCCGGCCAAGATCGTCGTCGCGAAGCCGAAGTTCCGCGTCATCAAACCCGGCAAGTAGCTCCGCGCGAAAGCTGCTCCGCGCGAAAGCTGCTCCGCGCGAAAGCTGCGCTTTCGCTCGGTATTTGGTACGGCGCTTCGCGCGTAACGTGCGCGGGCCGAGCCCGCGCACTCCTCTGGTGTTGGCGCTTGGCGGTTGTTCCCTTCCGTGCGGGCACGGGCGCTTCGCGGCCGCGCCCGCATCAGTCCGCCTCCAGCTAAGCCCTGCTTCGCCTGGTCTTAGCTTCCGGCTTCGTTGATCGTTTGAACCGAACGGCTACTGAATGACTTTGAGGATCTTGCGCCCGAGGCGCTCGACTGGCTTTGGCAGCAGTTTTCTCTGCTTCTTCAACGCGGTCGAGCCGAGCCAGAACGCGGTCTTGACGCCGAGGACATAGCGGTTGCGAGTGCGATCGGCGAGCGAGTTCTGCTCCACCTTGCGAGCGACGGTGGTCGAACCGACCACGAACCTCGCATCCTTGAACCGGTTCGACCGGTAGATCGCCTGGCCGACGACCTTGCGCGGCCCGGACGTCCAGGTCGTGTCGTGAAAGGCGACCCAGCCTGCCTCGACCACCTTCGGGACCCACTTCTCGAAGTCCTCGAGCACCAGGTCGTACTCGTGCGAACCGTCCACGAAGAGCAGCTCGATCGGTTCGTCGAAGTCGTCCGCGGCGGGTTGGGAGAGGGACGCGATCGGCCTGACGAGATCCGTGATCCCGGCGCGGTCGAGGTTCGCCTTGAAGTCGCCGAAGCGATAGTCGGCGTGCGGGTCGATCGCATAGACGGGAACGCCTGCGCCCGCCAGTGACCCCCGGCCGAGGCAGATCGTCGACTTGCCCTTCCACGAGCCGATCTCGACGATCACGCCCATTCCGGTACACGCGCGCGCGAGATCGTAGAGCGCCTCGCCTTCTTCGTCCGTCAGCCAGCCGGGAACCTCCGCGATGAGCGGTTTGACGTGCACGGCGAAGTCGTTCATACGCTCGCGGAGCGTACGGCTTCTTCGTAGACGCGGTCGCGCTCGAAACGGTCGAGCTCGTCGGAGAGCAGGTCCGAAGGAGTCGGGGGATCGCCCGGAGGAAAAGGCGCGGGCTCGCCGTCTAGCTCGACGCCCTTCAGCGTGTCGGCGGGCTCGTGCTCGAGCTCGATCGACCGGTCGAGCCGGGACCTCAGCCAGCCGGCGAGCAGATGCGCCTGCGCGGCCGTCCCGGTCACGCGAGTCCGCTTCACGTCCGCGATCCCCGGCCAGAGCGAGGCGAGCTGGGTGCGCCATCGGCTCGTCCGCGCCCACGCAATATCGGACACGACGACGCGGTCGAAGATGCTCACGAGCGACGCGTAGGTCGCCGGGAGATCCGGCCACTCGGTGCTGTCGACGATCAGGCGGTCGACGACGTCGACGAGGCTTTCGAACGAATCCGACCCGAAGTCGGGAGCGCCCCGCCAGCGCAAGAAGGTCGGCAGATCCGGCAAGAAGAGCGGCTGCACGACGCTCGCCGGTACCCCAACGCGGTTTCCCTTCAGCCGGATGCGGATCGTCTCGGTGCAGATCTGTCGTCCTTCGCTCGCGTTGAAAGATTCGACCGCGACGTCGGCCTCGAGCCCGTCCTCCTCATCGGGGACCGGCACGAGGACGATCGTCCTCGAGGGGTGACGCTCGGCCAGGCCGGCGAGCACGTCCTCCGCGGCCTCCACCCATTCGGCCGGTACCCACGCCGTGTGGGTCATCACGCTCGTGCGCTGGAGCGGCATGTCGGAGCCGGGTGGGAGGCGAAGCGTCGCGACCTCCCGTTCGATGTCGCGGATGGACGCTAGCGCCGCCACTGAGGCTCCGCGTGCGGTGCCGTCATCAGGATGCGCCGGCTCCGCCGGCGCATCCGTCGGAAATCGCAACCCCGATTCGACGGAACACTCATCAACGACGCCAGGCCCGCCCGTCACGCTCTATCAGCTCGTCGGCCGTCGGGGGCCCCCACGTTCCCGCGGCGTAGTTGGGGAACGCAGGACGGTCGCGCGACCAGGCCGCAACGATTGCGTCGACGAGCTTCCACTGCTCCTCAACCTCATCGATGCGCGTGAACAGCGTCGCGTCGCCGAGCATCGCGTCGAGGATCAGGCGTTCGTAGGCCTCCGGGAGCCCCATTCGGAATGCGCCGCCGTAGAGGAAGTCCATGTGCACCGTGCGGATGGTCATCCCTACGCCGGGAACCTTGACGCCGATCGCGAGCGACACGCCCTCGTCGGGTTGCACATGGACGAGCAGGACGTCCGGCTTCAGGCGCTCGGCCGAGATGTCTTCGAACGGTGGATGTGGGGCGCGTTTGAACTCGATCGCGATCGTTGTCTCGCGACGGGCAAGGCGTTTGCCGGTCCGGACGTAGAACGGCGTGTCGGCCCAGCGCCAGTTGTCGACGTAGAGCTTCGCCGCGACGTACGTCTCGGTCGTCGAGCTCGGGTCGACGTCTTCCTCCTCGCGGTACGCGGGCACCTCCTCGCCCTCGATGTAGCCGCGGCCGTACTCGCCGCGGACGACGGACTTCGGCCCGGGCGTGTGTATGGATCGCAATACCTTGACCTTCTCGTTGCGCACGGAGTCGGCGGTGAAGTCGATCGGGGGCTCCATCGCCGTGATCGCAACGAGCTGGAGCAGGTGATTCTGGAAGATGTCGCGAATCGCACCGGCCGCTTCGTAGTAGCCGGCGCGCCCTTCGATCCCGAGCGTCTCGGCCACGGTGATCTGGACGTGATCCACGAACTGGCGGTTCCAGATCGGCTCGAAGATGCCGTTCGCGAACCGGAGCGCGAGAATGTTCTGCACCGTGTCCTTGCCGAGGTAGTGGTCGATCCGGAAGACCTCGTTCTCCTCGAAGTGCTGCTCGATCACCCGCTGCAGCATGAGGGCGGACGCGAGATCGTGGCCGAAGGGCTTCTCGATGATGAGACGCACCCAACCCTGGGTCTTGCGCCGCTTACCAATCCCCTTGACGACGGTCTCGAAGACCGCGGGTGGGATCGCCAGGTAGTAGACGCGGTTTCCGCGCGTGCCCCGCTCGTCGTCGAGCTCGGTCAGTGTTTCGCCAAGCTTGTTCTCGGCTTCCTCGTCGGTGAAGTCCATCGCGACGTACCGCATACCTCCTGCGAGGAAGTCCCAGACACGGTCATCGAAGGGATCCCGCGCGAACTTCTGCACGGACTCCTTCATCCGGTCCCGGAAGTCGTCGTCCGACTCTTCCGTCCGAGCGACACCGACGATCGCAAAGTTTTGCGGGAGCAAGTTGCGGTACGCGAGCGAGTAGAGCGCCGGGAACAGCTTGCGCTTCGTCAGGTCTCCCGAGGCGCCGAAGATGACGAGCGTGCACGGGTCCGGAGCGCGACGGAGCTCGAGTCCTTCCAGCAGCGGATTCTCTTGGGCGATCGCCACGGTTACCGTTGGTCCGGGCTTGGCTTCTCGCCCTCGACCGCCTTGACGGCATGGCCGCCGAACTCGTTCCGCAGAGCGGCAGCAACCCTGGCGGAGAACTTGATCTCGTCGCGCGATGCGAAGCGGGCGAAGAGCGACGCCGCTATCACCGGGACCGGCACGTTCTCGTTGATCGCCTCGTTGATCGTCCAGCGGCCCTCTCCCGAGTCGTCGACGTAGGGCGCGATGTCCGCGAGCTTGGAACCGTGCGTCTCGAAGGCCGAATGCAGAAGGTCCAGCAGCCACGAGCGAACGACCGACCCGTTGCGCCAGATGCCGCAGATCTCCAACGCGTCGAGGTCGTACTCGGAGTGCTCCAAGATCTCGAAGCCTTCGGCGTAGGACTGCATCAGGCCGTACTCGATCCCGTTGTGCACCATCTTCACGAAGTGGCCGGCGCCGGAGGGCCCGACGTGCGCGTACCCCTCTTCGGGCGCAAGGGCATTGAAGATCGGCTCGAGTCGCTCGACCGGCTCGGTGTCGCCGCCGACCATCAGGCAGAAGCCGACCTGGAGACCCCAGACGCCACCCGACACGCCGGCGTCCACGAAATGGATCCCCTTGTGCTGCGCCTCGACGTACCGGCGTTTCGAGTCCCGGAAGTTCGAGTTGCCACCGTCGACGATCGTGTCGCCTTCGTCTGCGATCTCGAGCAGCTGGTGGAAGGTCTGCTCCGTGATCTCGCCTGCCGGGATCATCAGCCAGAAGGCGCGCGGGGCGTCGAGCTGTTCCTTGAGCTGCTCGAGCGAGTCGGCGGTGCGCGCGCCGACGTTGGGGTCGTAGGTGTGCATGTCATGGCCGTGCTCACGCAGGCGCGCGGTCATGCCCGACCCCATGCGCCCGAGTCCGATCATCCCCAGCTGCATTACAGATCCTCCAGCCTGAGTCGCACGATCGGCCGGCCGCGTTCCTGCAGGGAGCGGTAGTCGCCCTCCGCCTGGGCCCGGATCAATCGGCCGAAGCCGAAGTCCTGGCCGGGAATCGGGATCTCCTCGCCGGTGTCGTCGACGACCTGGACGAAGAGCCCCGTCGGCGGCCCGCCCTTGTGGAGCTGCCCGGTCGAGTGCAGGTACCGCGGGCCGAGCCCGTGCGTGACGACACAACCGGTCCCGTGCCCCCGCTCGATCAGCGGCTGCAGCTCACGCTCTCGCATCGGGTCGATGAAAGCCTGGAGCGCGATGTAGTTCGGCGGCTCGGCGCGCGCCAGCAACTCGTCGAGGGAGCCTTCGGGCGTCAGTCGCGGGTCCTCACCCGACGCCAGGACCTCCTTCGTCTTGTCCTTCGCCGCCTGGACGTCGGGCTGATCGAACGGATTGATCTCGAGGATCGCTCCGGCGACCGCGACGGCGAACTCCCACCGGAAGAACTCGGCGCCGATCTCATACGGATCGGACAGTTGGACTTCGGCGGCCTGGCGGTCGGGCCCGTCGGGGCTCTCACCCGGCGCCGGCACGAGCCCCTTGCCCTGTTTGCCGGTGGACTCGGCGATCAGTTGCTCGGCCCACAGCCCGAAGTTGCCCTCCGTCTCTTCGATGCAGACCTTGTCGCGCCCGTCGCGCCAACGCTCGCCAAGTTGCAGGCCCAGCTGGAAACCGGGGTTGGCATCGGCTCGGCACGCTGCCGCCATCCGGTCACCGTTGTCGAGCAGACGATCGATGTCGATCCCCAACAGGGCAGCCGGAACGATGCCGAACGGCGACAGCGCCGAGTAGCGGCCACCGATGGTCGGCTCGCCTGCGAACACACGCATGCTGCGTGCGTTCGCCAACTGCTCGAGCGCCGAGCCCGGGTCGGTGATGGCGATGAACTGCTTGCTCTCACCACCAGCTTTCCTCCAGAAGTACTCGAAGTGCGAGAGCGTTTCGAGTGTGCCGCCTGACTTCGACGAGACGATGAACATCGTCTTGCCGAGGTCCAGGGTCTTCGCTGCGTGCCGGATCATCGCTGGGTGCGTCGTGTCGAGGACGTGCAGCTGCTTCGCGCCGAACGTGCGCTTCAACACCTCGGGAGCCAGGGACGAACCGCCCATGCCGAGCAGGACGAACGTCTCGAACCTCGTGCGCGCCTCCGTGGCGAACTCGACGATCTCGACGGCCCACTCTCGCATGCGCGTCGGCTCGTCGAGCCAGCCGAGCCACTTGTCCTCATCCGTACCGGTCCACACGGTCGGGTCGCGGGCCCAGATCCGCTCGACGAGCTCCTGCTGCGTCGCGACCGTCACGCCCGCACGAGTTCGCCGCGCTTCGAGCTGATGCCGTCCAGCAACTCCTTGAAGGAATCGGTGAACTTCTGCACGCCCTCGCGCTCCAGCGTGTTGGAGACGTCGTCGTAGTCGATGCCGGCCGCAGCGAGATCGGCGAACAGCTTGTGCGCGGCGTCGACGTCCTTCGTGAGCGTCAGCTCGAGCTTGCCGTGATCCTGGAAGGCGCGGATCGTCTCCTCGGGCATGGTGTTCACCGTCTCCGGGCCGATCAGCTCCTCGACGTACATGACGTCGCGATACTCGGGATTCTTCGTCGACGTGGACGCCCACAGGCAGCGCTGCTTTGCGGCGCCCTTCGCCTCGAGAGCCTCCCAGCGTGGGCCGGCGAAGGCCTCGAGGTAGTTCTGGTACGCGAGCTTCGCGTTGGCGATCGCGAGCTTGCCGTTCAGCTTCGTCGCCTCGCCACCGATCTCGTCGAGCCGCCTGTCGGCCTCGGTGTCCACGCGGGAGACGAAGAAGCTCGCGACCGAGTGCACCTTGCTCGGATCGCCGCCACTCTCGACGAGGCGCTCGAGACCGTGGATGTACGCCTCCATGACCTCCTTGTGCCGCTCGAGGGAGAAGATCAGCGTGACGTTGATGTTCTTCCCCGAGGCGATCATCTCCTCGATCGCGCCGAGACCGGGCTCGGTCGCGGGGATCTTCACGTAGAGGTTCGGCTTGTCGATCCATTCGTGCAGCCGGCGCGCTTCCGCAACCGTGGCGTCGCGGTCGTAGGCAAGCGTCGGATCGACCTCCCAGGAGACATAACCGTCGAGGCCTCCGCTCCCGTCCCAGACGTTGCGCAGGAGCTCGCAGGCATCCGAGATGTCGTGCGACGTGAGCTGGAGGAAGATCTCCTTTGGATCCACTTCGCCCGACTCGAGGATCTCCCTCAGCTGCTGGTCGTACGCATTCCCTTCGGCGATCGCCTTCTGGAAGATCGTCGGGTTGGACGTGACGCCGACGACGGCATCGTCCTTCATCATCTCCGCGAGCTTGCCGCTTTGCAGCATTTGCCTCGAGAGGAAGTCGATCCAGACGCTCTGGCCGAGCGCGGACAGCTTGTGCAAGTTGGATTCAGGCACTGGACATCGCCCTTTCGAAAGCATGCGGGAACCCATGGTTTCGCCACGAGCCCCCTCCTTGTGTGTCTGGAGAGTCGAGATTCAAGTCGGGCTCCCGCCGGGCAGAGCCCGGCTCCGCCCGCGAGGGCAACAGGTACCAAGTCGGTCTCTCATGTCGAGATCCGCGCTGACATGCGCTCCAAGTCTTCGATCTCCTTCAGTCGTTTCACGTAACGCTCGCCACCATTGAAGCGTGCCCCGAGAAACGTGGCCACCAGGTCCTGCGTGAGGGACGGCCCGACGACTTCGGAGCCAAGACAAAGAATGTTCATGTCGTCGTGCTCGACGCCCTGGTGAGCCGAGTAGACGTCGTGGCAGATCGCGGCGCGAATGCCCCGCAGCTTGGAGGCGGCGACCGAGGCGCCCACACCGGAGCCGCAGACGAAAACCCCTCGCTCGGCGTCCCCTCTGAGGATGGCCTCGCCGATCTCGCGAGCCTTGACCGGATAGTCGATCCGCACTGCGTCCGTGTCCGTTCCCAGGTCCACCACCGAGTGCCCGGAAAGCGCCTCGAGCACGGCCTCGCGCAGGCGAACACCCCGGTGGTCGAATGCGACCGCCACCTTCACGACTGGACCGTACCCCACCGGCACGGGCGGACGCCGGCTCCTAGAATGGCGGAGATGGACGCGAACGAACTCCGTGAGCTAGGCCAGCAGTTCCGGGTCGATTCGATTCGCCCGGCCGCCGTCGCGAAATCGGGGCATCCCACTTCGGGGATGTCCGCCGCGGACCTGATGGCTGTGCTGGTGGCGAACCACCTCCGCTACGACTACGAGAACCCGAAGCAGGCGACCAACGACCGGCTGATCTTCTCGAAGGGACATGCCTCCACCCTCTACTACGCGATCCTGCGTGCTGTCGGCGCCATCAGCGACGAGGAGCTGCTCACCTATCGGAAGTTCGGCAGCATGCTCGAGGGGCATCCGACGCCGCTGATCCCATGGGTGGACGTGGCGACGGGCTCACTCGGACAGGGCCTGCCGATCGGCGTCGGCATGGGGCTCGCCGCCAAGTATCTCGACCGTCTGCCCACCCGTGTCTGGGTGCTCTGCGGCGACAGCGAGACGGCCGAAGGCTCGATGTGGGAGGCCTTCGAGCACGCATCGCACTACGAGCTCGACCACCTGACCGCCATCATCGACGTCAACCGGCTTGGGCAGCGCGGCGAAACGATGATCGGCTGGAACACCGGCGTCTACGTCGAACGCGCGCGCGCATTCGGCTGGAATGCGATCGAGGTCGACGGGCACGACGTCGAGGAGATCGACCGCGCCTACAAGCAGGCGGAGGAGACGACCGGCCGTCCGACCGTGATCGTTGCGCGTACGCTCAAGGGCAAGGGCGTCAAGGCTGTCGAGGACAAGGAGGGGTGGCACGGCAAGCCGCTCGACGATCCCGATGCGGCGATCGCGGAGCTCGGCGGGATCCGCAACATCCACGTCGACGTCGCCAAGCCTGAGCCCGGCGAACCACACGAGTTCCCGGACGGACCGCTCGAGTTGCCACGCTACGAGCTCGGCCAGGAGGTGGCGACACGCAAGGCGTACGGCGAGGCGCTCGCCGCGCTCGGGTTCGCCCGCGGAAATGTGGTCGCGCTCGACGGCGAGGTCAGCAACTCGACGTTCGCCGACATCTTCAAGCAGGCGCACCCCGACCGTTTCTTCGAGATGTACATCGCCGAGCAGCAACTCATCGCCGCAGCGGTCGGCCTGCACGCCCGCGGTTGGAATGCCTTCGCCTCTACCTTTGCCGCGTTCTTCTCGCGCGCGTACGACTTCGTCCGCATGGCCGCGATCAGTCGCGTCGATCTGCGGCTGGCGGGATCGCACGCAGGTGTGTCGATCGGCGAGGACGGCCCTTCCCAGATGGCGCTCGAGGACATCGCTTCGCTGCGTGCGATTCACTCCAGCGTGGTCCTGCATCCGTGCGACGCGAATCAGACCGCCAAGCTCGTCGCGGCAATGGCGGACACCAAGGGCATCGTGTTCCTGCGCACACTCCGCCCGAACACGCCGGTGATCTACGGGCCTGACGAGGAGTTCGAGGTCGGCGGCAGCCGTGTCATCCGCTCAGCGGATGACGACGACGTCACGATCGTGGGCACGGGCATCACCGTGCACGAAGCGCTGAAGGCGGCAGACGCACTCGAAGACGAGGGCCTCAGCGCGCGCGTGATCGACGCCTACTCGATCAAGCCGATCGACGCCGAGACGCTGCTGGCCGCTGCCGAGGCGACGGGCAAGATCGTGACGGTCGAGGATCACTTCCCCGAGGGTGGCCTCGGCGACGCTGTCCTCGCGGCGCTCGCCGAGCGCGACGAGCATGCTCACGTGCTGAAGCTGGCGGTCCGCGAGATGCCGCGCTCCGGCAAGCCCGAGGAACTGCTGAACGCCTACGGCATCGATGCAGAACACATCGCAGCCGCGGCACGTCAGCTGGTCGGTTCGGAAGTCACGACCTCGTAGAGCCGCCGCGAACGCTCGCGTGCGGCCCGGAACCGGTCGGCCTTGTCGGGACGGGGCTCGACTACGCGGCCAAGCGGCGCAGGGGCGGGCATCCGGCCGAGTCGCTCGAGCACGATCACGGCGGCGCCGCGCAGAGACGCCTCCTCGACACCGGACATTGTGACCGGCCGGCCGAGCGCGTCGGCCATGATCTGGACCCAGTCCGGGTCCCTGAGCAACGCACCACCCGTGGCGACGATCTCGTCGATCTCGGGCATCAACTGCGCAACCTCCGCAAAGCGGAAGGCGACTCCCTCGAGGCCGGCCTGGCGCAGGTCGAGCGCCGTTGTCTCGAACGTCAGCCCGTGCACGGCGCCTTTGGCGTGGTAGTGCCAACCCGGACTACGCTCGCCGCCGAGAAGCGGCAGAAACGTCAGCCCGTGCGAATCCGGGTCGCGGTCGAGAAGTGACCCGGTGTCGGTAGCTCTGAACGTCCTTTCCATCCAGGCGTGAAGATTGCCGCCGTCGGAAAGCGAACCGCCCTCGACGACGCGTCTCCCGTCGACCCAGTGCAGGAACAGGCCCGAGCGGGGCTGCGGGCGCTGCGGCTCGTAGACGACACGCATCGCACCCGACGTCCCGACCATCAAGGCCGCGCGCTCCTTGCTGACGCAGGCCGCACCGACGTTGGAGCACGCCCCGTCGAACAGCGCCGGGTACCAGCCGTCGACCGGCGCGTCGGAGATCTCCGGCAGGCGTTCCGCGTCGAGGCCCAAGGTGTCGAGGAGCTCTTCGTCCCACGTCCGCGTGCCCAGGTCGACCAAGCCGGTCGGCGAGGCCATCGAGATGCTTGCGGGAACCTCTCGCCCGAGCAGCTGCGAATAGAGGTAGTCGGAGAACGAGACGAAGCGGCGCGCGGAGCGGAACACCTCCGGCTCTTGCTGCGCCAGCCACGCCAGCTTCGCGGGCCAGTAGCTCGTATGGATCTGACAGCCGGTACGTGCGTGAACCGTTTCGTTGTCCAGGCGGCCCAAGAGCCAGTCAGCCGCGTCGGCCGAACGAGTGTCACGCCAGGAGAGGATCGGCGTCAGCGGTCGCCCGGCACGGTCGAGCGCCAGCAGGCTGTGACCGAAGCAGGCCACGCCTACGGCGTCGACGGGTTCGGCCCCACCCATCTCGTCGATTGCCTCGCGTGTGTGCGCGACGAGACGGTTCGGGTCGTACTCGCCGGCGTAATCACGGCGGGCCGGCTCGCCTCCCTCCTCAGCGGCGTCGTCGAATACCTGCGCCCGCACCGATGAGGTGCCGATGTCGAGAGCAAGAACCCGGACCACGGCCCGTACCCTTACAGCGATGGCCGTCGTGATCGCATCCAACCTCCGCAAGGAGTTTTCCGGCGACCCGCTGTTCGAAGGGGTGTCGTTCAAGGTCGAGCGCCGCGACCGCGTCGCGCTCGCCGGGCCCAACGGCGCCGGCAAGACGACCCTGCTCCGGGCGCTCGTCGGCGAGACGAGTCTCCAGGGCGGCGACCTGGCGTTCCAGAAAGGGACGCGTGTCGCCCTCCACGACCAGAGGCCCCCGCTCGAGCGGCGACTGACCTTGCGCGAATACGTCCTCTCCGGCGCGCGCGACCTGATCGCCTTGGAGGAAGAGCTGCGACGCCTCGAGCACGCGATGGCGGCGGGGGACCACGACGGCGCCACGATTCGCCGGTACGGCGAGGCCCAGGCACGGCTCGAGCATGCGGGCGGCTACGACTGGCGTGAGCGCGCAACCGCGGTCGTCCGCGGTCTCGGCTTCGCCGACGATCAGCTGGACCGCCAGCTGGACACGTTTTCCGGGGGCGAGCTCACGCGGGCGTCGCTTGCGCGCGCGCTCGGCGGCGATCCCGATCTCCTGCTACTGGATGAGCCGACCAACCATCTCGACGTGGAAAGCCTCGAGTGGCTGGAGCGCGAGCTGCAGTCACTGGACGCCGGGATCGTGATCGTCGCGCACGACCGCTGGTTCCTCGAAGCGGTGACGAACGTGGTGCTCGAGCTGGATGCGGGTCGTTCCACGTACTTCAAGGGCCCGTGGCACGCCTGGCGTCTCGAGAAGGCGTCCCGCCTCCACGCCGCTTCGAAGGCCGCCGACCGTGTCGGCCGCGACATCGAACGGCTGGAGCGATTCGTCGCCCGCTTCCGGGCATCGACGCAAAAGATGGCGCGCAAGGCCCAGGTGAAGCTGACGCAGATCGAGCGCCTGGAAAAGGAACGCGCGAAGTCGAAGAATGAAGTCGATCTGCTCACGCGCAGGAGCAGGAGCCTCGGCTTCGAGTTCCTCAAGCCCCCTCGCAGCGGCCGGACCGTCCTCGAGGCGGAAGGGGTCGCGCTGCGCATCGGCGATCGCGTGTTGCTCGAAGACGCGAGCTTTGCGATCGAGCGCGGCGAGCACGTGGGGCTCGTCGGTCCGAACGGATCAGGAAAGACCACATTGCTGGAGGCGATCCTGGAGCGGCGAGAGGCAGAGGAAGGCTCCCTACGCCTCGGACACGGCGTCGTGCCGGCGTACTTCTCCCAGCAAGAGCTGGAGCTCGACACGCGCGGATCTGTCCTGCAATGCGTACAGCGCGCGACCGGCCTGCAGCGGCCCGACGCGCAGAAGCTGCTCGGCCAGTTTCTCTTCTCCGGCTGGACCGAGCACGAAAAGCCCGTGCTCGCGCTCTCGGGCGGTGAACGGCGCCGGCTCGCGCTGGCACTGGTCGTCGCCTCCGGCGCGAACTTTCTCGTCGTCGACGAGCCGACGAACCACCTCGACCTGGAGAGCCGCGAAGCACTCGAGGCGGCGCTCGAGGCATTCCCCGGCACGATCCTGCTCGTCTCACACGACCGCGCCCTCCTCGACGCGGTGGCCGAGCGAACGGTCGCGATCGAAGATCGCCACCTCAACTCCTACGACGGCGGCTGGGCGGAGTACGTTCGGCAGCGGGAAGCGCGCCAGGCTCCTTCTCCTCAACCGGCCGAGCGCAAGCCTCCGGCCAAGCGCCGCAAGGCACCGACCAAGCAGGAGGTCCCCTCAGAGCTCGAGCGCATCGAAGCCGAGATCGCCGCACACGAGAACACGGTTGGCGAGCTCGAGCGGCGCCTGGCCGAAGACTGGAACGACGTCGACACGCTCGAAGCTCATCGCAACGCTCGCGAAGAGCTCCAGGCTCTGCTCCAGAGATGGGAGCGGCTCTTCGAGCGGGCCCACACCTGAGGGGGCGCCTATTCGAAGGTGGCGATCAACGCTTCCGCAACGACCTTGAGCGGACGTCCGGAAAGCTGACTGGCTTTGCGCAACCGCGCGAAGGCATCCTGCTCGGAAAGGCCCTCCTTCTGCATCAGCAGACCTTTCGCTCGCTCGATCGCCTTGCGCGCAGCCAGCGCCTCCGCGAGTGACTCCGCCTCATCGCGCAGGGCCGCGAGCTCTTCGTGGCGCGCCCGGGCCGTGCGGATGGCCGGTAGCAGATCCTGCTCTCGAAAGGGCTTGACCAGGTAGCCGAACACACCGGCCTCAGCGGCACGCTGGACGAGCTCGTCCTGCCCATATGCGGTCAGCATCACGATCGGAATCGGCCGCTCGTCCAGGATCCGGCGCGCCGCCTCGATCCCGTCGAGCTTCGGCATCTTCACGTC
>Ga0070707_100001936_pt1 | contig 19873 bp, 16 predicted proteins | sample KBSK5502metaG_FD_65468 | JGI IMG/M metagenome (GOLD analysis project Ga0070707, IMG submission 65468) | Corn, switchgrass and miscanthus rhizosphere microbial communities from Kellogg Biological Station, Michigan, USA - KBS K5-50-2 metaG | ecosystem: Host-associated > Plants > Roots >...
AACAGCCCGAACACCAGCAACGACGCGGCGGAGCCAATGCTCGACGCGGTCCAGATATAGCTCATGGCCGACGCGCGCCCGCCATTGGAATAGGCATAGGCGACCGCTGTGATCGAACCGGCCTGCAGGGTCGGTATGGCCACACCGAGGATCACCTGCGCAAACGCGAACGTGGCCGGTGTCGTTGCGAAGCTGAGGATGAATGCCATCAAAGCGGCGGCGCCTACGCCCAGCACGATGAACCGCCGAAGACCGAAGCGGTCGGCGAGAACTCCGCTCGGAATCTGCAACAGCGCCGAGGTCAGAGTTGAAAGTCCGAGGAGCGCGCCGAGTCTGTCGGGACCGAGGCCGAGATCGATCGCAATATCCGGGTACACCGGGCTCAGACCGAAACAAGTCAGCGAAATGGCGAACCAAGCGCTCGTCGCGGTAATCAGGACGGCTCGCCTGCCCCTGTTCCGTGTGACGGAACGCTGTACCATCTAGTGGGGCATGGTAGCGGAAACGACCAGCGCGCATGGCGGGGAGGAAGACACAGTGGTGAACCAATACGACCTGATCTCGGTCGGCGGCGGGCTCGGAGGCTTCGTCGCCGCCCTCAGAGCGCACGAGCTCGGACTTCGCCCGCTGATCCTCGAGAAGACCAATCTTCTCGGCGGGGTGGCCGCTTACAGCGGCGGATCCGCCTGGATCCCGAATACGGACATCGCTCGCGCGGCGGGATACGACGACACGCCACAGGCAGCCGCTCGCTATATGGACTTCCTCGGCGACGGCAAGGCGGTCATCGATGAGCAACTGCGGGATGCGTTTCTCGCGAGCGGGCCAGAGGCGATTCGCTTCCTTACGGATATCGGTGTGCCCTTCCACGTCACCGATACGCCGGACTCGGCCTTTCCCAACGGCGATGGTTCGAAGCGCGCAGGACGCGTACTCGGCGTCATCTTCAACGGGATTGAGTTGGGACGCTATCAGGCGATGCTGCGCCGCAGCCCCTACTACCCGCGACCAGGCATCAGTCACATGGAGCTCAATGCCGCTGGCTCTTTTAGGCAAGCGGTCGCAGACGCCGCCGCGGAGTTGGACGAGCGCACTAGGAACGACCGTCTCACGTTCGGCGGCGGCCTCATGGCAAGCCTGATCCACGCTGCCCTCCTTGAACGTGGGATCGAATGCCGGACACGGTCCCGCGCGCTGCGCCTGCTCGCTGATGAAGGTCGCGTGGTGGGCGTTGTGTTCTCCCGGGAAGACGGGGCAGAAGTCACCGCCCACGGCGCCGTCATGCTTGCGACCGGTTCGTACGGCTACGCGCCATTCGCCGCCCAACTCGAAGGCCTCCCGGACTTCAGTGAACAGGCGCCGCCTGTGGGTGAAGGCGATGCGCTGCTCTTAGCCGGCGATGTCGGTGCTGCCGTCGTGCGTGCTGGAAACGGTTTCTGCACGATTGGGTTCCGATCCAAACGGTTCCACCCGGGCACTCGCATCCCCATGCACCTTCCATTGATCGGATCGGTTGGGCTGCCGCATGGAATCGTCGTGAACCAGAAGGGTCGTCGTTTCGGAGACGAGTCGCAGCACGGGACGTTCATGTCGGCGTTCCGCGGAACCGGGGGCTACGGTGGGGTGCGGTTCGAGAACTGGCCCGCCTTCTGGATTTGCGATGACGAGTTCCGGCGGGAGGGCCACGAAATCATGGGAGCTCGCGATAGCTGGCCGGGCGAAGATCTGGTCCGGTCCGACACCCTGGCGCAGCTCGCGGACGCCCTCGAGATCGATCGAGCGGGCCTCGAGTCGACGGTGGGGCGATTCAACGAGTTCGCGACGACCGGCCATGACCTCGACTTCGATCGAGGAGCACACGCGGGCTTCCGCCCGAACCGGAACGAGGAGCGCTTGCCGAACCCATCGCTAGGCGCGCTGACGAGGCCCCCGTTCTGGGGTGCGCGCGTCCAGATCCTTGGCGCAGGGATGGGTTCGCATGGCCTGCGCATCGACGCGAAAGGCCGCGTGTTGAGTTGGCGCGGGCTGCCGATCGAAGGTCTTTACGCAACCGGCAACGCGACTGCGTTCACGGACCACCCGTTCGGCTACCAGGATGGGCTTGCCAACGCGCGAAATATCACGTACGCGTTTATTGGAGCGACCACTGCAGCCGCAACCACCGAGCGAACTGCGACGGCATTGACAACGAGATAAGCGTCACATACTGTCGGCCGGTCACCGGAATGACGTTCCGATGAACGGAACACCAGTAACGACGCCGTAGGGGGGAGGGTCGAAGCAAGCGTGCTCGAAGCAGGTGTCGAAGCTCCGGATTTCGACCTCGCAGATGACTCCGGGACTCGCGTTCGATTGAGCGACCAGAGGGGGCGATGGGTCGTTCTTTGGTGGTATCCCGAGGCAAAGTCGGAAGGGTGCACCATCCAGGGCCGAGGGTTCCAGAAGACCTACGAGCAGTTCGCGGCGGATGGGGTCGTCGTTCTTGGCGCGTCATTCAACGATGCTGACAAGAACCGCGACTTCAGCGAGTGCGAGGCCATGCAGTTTCCTCTTCTTTCTGATCCGGATGGCACCGCTGGCCGTGCGTATGACGTCGTGCGCAAGCCCGATGAGCGTTTCGCCGACAAGCCGCGACGCGTGACTTATCTCATAGATCCCGAGGGCCGCATCGCCAAGTCGTATCTGGTGACGGACGTGGCGGGACACGCATCCCAAGTGCTCGCCGATCGTCGCGAGCTCGCCGCAGCGACGGGTCGCTGACAACCGTGGAGGATGACATGGCGCCGATCATCGATATGAACGTGAACTACCGATTACACCCAGTGCTGCCATACGGCAAGTACATGACACAGGAGGCGAAGGAAAAGGCTGGGCGCCCGCTCGACGTCGACGCGCTCATCGCACGAATGGACGACGCTGGCGTCGCCATGACGGGGATCGTTGCGAACGTCGGCGCCCTTGACGTCGGACGCGGAAACGGATTCGGCCAATTGCTTGACGACAACACCGCGGACCTGGTCCGCGAGGCTATCGACAAGCATCCGAATCGCCTCTTTGGCTGGGTCGGTGTCAACCCGCTGGGCGGTTTCTCGACGCTCCGCTACATCGAGCATGCAGTGAACGACCTGGGCTTCAAAGGCGTTCACATCTTCCCGCATTGGTTCGTGTTGCCCGTAGACGATCGAAAGTATTACCCGATCTACGCAAAGTGCGCGGAGCTCGGGGTGCCGGTCGCAATGCAGACCGGTATTGGAGGATCACCCTCAGGTGGAAAGGTCGTCGGTTGGACCGCGAGTGTCGAGAATGTTCTCTTTGACTTCCCTGAGCTCTCATTCTTCGCGCTTCGGGTTGGACACCCATGGGAGCGAGACTTCGTGACGCTCGCTCGTAACTACACGAACCTCGTACTCGCAGCGGACAATCCCGTCGCGGGGTGGGCGCCTGAGTTCATTGACCTCCTGCGCGGAAACCGCCCGGGCAAGCCGGACATGACCGAGCAGGTTGTCTGGGGCACGAATGGACCGGTCGTAGATCCGAAGGTCGCGTTGAAGCAGATCGATGACCTCGGACTCGATGACGCCATCAAGGGCCGACTCATCGGCGGAAACGTGGCGCGCCTGTTGAAAGTCAAGGCACCAGAGCCCGCCATGGCCGGAGCAAGACGATGACATTCCAAGCGAGCACCTCGAAGGTCTGTACCGGGCTCGTCCTGCTCGCAGGTCTACTAATCGGCGCGTGCGCGCCCGGATCGAGCACGAGCCCCGGAACGACCGCATCGAGCAAACCTGCCGAGCAAGGACAATACGGAACCCTGACCGTGGCAACCCCCGCGGTACCCAGCACTGTAGACCCAGCGATTCTCGCGGGCGGTGCGCACTACGCGCAGCAGTCTTTGACGGGCCAGCTCGTCATTCATGGGCCGATTCCCTCGAACTCGACCAAGCTGCACGGGCCCCAGGACCTCGTTGGTGAGCTTGCGGAGAGCTGGACTCGCGATGCGGACGGTAGCTACACCTTCACATTGCGTGACATGGTGAGCGAATTTGGTAATCCGCTCACGTCCGACGATGTCAAATACACGTGGCAGCGCAACCAAACACTCGGGCCGATCTTCAACGCGATCGGGAACGCGGTGAACATCGACACGAAGAATCCAATAGAGGTCATCGATGCGAAGCACTTCAAGCTGAGGGCGACCTCACCAGGTCCGGACGTGCTCGCCGGTCTCGTCCAGTTCTATCTAGGTGTGCTCGATAGTGTGGAAGTGAAGAAGCACGCGACCGCCGATGATCCCTGGGCAAAGACGTGGATGACGACCCATTCGGCCGGGTACGGACCTTACACGGTGAGCGCTTTCGTTCCAGGCGACACGCTGACGCTCGCTGCAAACCCGAACTACTGGCAGAAGAGCAAGGGCCTTCCGGGCTTCAAGACCGTCATCATTCGACAGGTCCCTGACGCTGGTACCCGCGCGAGCCTGATCGCGAGCGGACAGGTCGACTTCGTGACCTCCGTCGCATTCGCACGCCTAAAGAACCTCTCCGAAGCGAAGGGCGTGCGCATCGCAGTAGTGCCGACACTTGTCGGTGCGTTCTTGACCTTCGACGGAAAGAAACCGCCGTTTGACAATCCCGACGCGCGGCGAGCTGTTTCGGTCGCGCTTGACCGAGAGGTCTTGGCGAACACTGGCTTCGCTGGATATGCCAAGCCCATGTACTCACTTTTCGTCGATCCCCTTGGGGTGACACATCCGGCGGGCGAGGACAAATACACCAAGTACGATCTCAATCTCGCGAAGAGCCTGGTGGCCAAGGTGCCTGGCGGCATCAGCTTCCAGATGACCTACAGCTCGGGCGCGGACCCAGAGATCATCGCTATGGCGCAGGTGATGCAGCAGCAACTGGCGCTGGCCAACATCAAGATGGATCTGAACCCAGTTACACCTGCCCAGGCTTCTGCCGGCCTCACGCAATTCCAGTCGGCACTGAGCGGCGGCATCGGCCCTCTGATCCCCGACGCGGGCTACTTGGCGAAGCTCGAGTGGTACGGGCCGAGTTCTCTGTTCGCACCCGGCTACACGAACCCCCGAGTGACGCAGCTCATCGATGGCTTGCAGTCCGGCCAGACGAAGACTCGCGATGCGGACATAACGGAGATGCTCGGAATCCTCGGGAACGACATGCCGTCGATCCCGTTGATCCAGCAGCCATTTACGTGGGTATTCGCGAACGGCGTGACCGGCGAGTACGGTAACCCCGCCCAAGGCATCAACTACGAGTACTTGAAGCGGAGCAGCTAGGCAGGGGAGTGTCTCAGCAGCCACTGGGTGGTTCGACGATCAAAGATGGACCGGCCAACGCGCAAGTCGCGGGCCGGTCCATCAGTCTTTCGTTCCCCAGTCGTGTGAGTTGGTACGCCGAGCATCGACAGCTGATCAACTACTGCCTCAAGCGGCTCGCCTTCATCCCGCTTGGTGTCTTCATCATCGTCACGGTCTGCTTCGCGTTGGTAAACCTCGTGCCAGTTAACCCTGGCCGTCAGATCTTGGGCGACCTGGCTACGACCGAGGCGATCGACGCAATCAACCGTCGACTGGGCTTCGATCTGCCGATCTCGGATCGCTACGTGGTTTACATGAAACGCCTCGCGGCCGGGGATCTTGGGACGTCCTTCTACACGGGCGCCTCGGTCCGAGATGACATCGCGCGGTTGCTTCCGCGAACACTGGAGCTCACGCTTCCTGCGCTAGTCCTCGCGTTCATCTTCGGTCTCTTCTTGGGATGGCTGACGGCGCGCACACCAGTTCGCCTCTCGGGCCGGCTCGCGAAAGGTGTCTACACCGTGCTCCAAGCCACGCCGGAATACGTCAGTGCGGTCCTTCTGATCCTGATTCTGTTCTCGCAGCTTCACTGGGCAGCTGCCCCCTTAGGACGGATGGGCATCGGCGATGTCCCACCGAAACCAGTTACTGGGTTTCTCTACATCGATGCGATCCTCGGGGGGCGGTTTGAGCTACTGCCGATCATGCTGAACCACGCGATCCTCCCGACGATTGTTCTCGTCCTTGGCATCTCCCCATTATTCGCGCGCATCAGCCGATCCAATTTCAGGGAGGCCATGTCTTCTGGCCATGTCGAGTTCGCGCGCGCGTCTGGACTTCCGCGGCGCCAGGTGTTCGGATACGTCCTGCGAAGCGCTCGTGCGCCACTGGTTACGGTGCTCGGTCTCGGCTTCGCGGGAGCAATCGGCGGCGCCGCGATTATCGAGAGCATCTTTTCCTGGGGCGGCATCGGGCAATGGGCGGTCACAGCGATGCAGACGCTGGACCTCGTGCAGGTACAGGGGTTCGTTCTTCTGACGGCGACGACCAGCCTCGTTGTCTACCTACTTATCGACATCGTTGTGGCGGCGCTTGATCCAAGGATCTCGTATGGCCGCAGTTAGCGGCATGCGCGAGCGCATCCGACCGGGATTCAGCCGTCCACGATTGCCTCGAAAGGCAGGATTTCTTGTTGGCTCGGGGTTCATCGTTGCGTTGCTCGCGATCTCGTATTTCGTGCCGACGCCATATCCGCCTAATGCGACGGATGCGAATCAGACGTTCGTCCCGCCCGGCGCTGCCCATTGGCTTGGGACCGACAACATCGGTCGTGACGTCCTATCGCGGGTGATGGCGGCAGCCCGGACAGACCTTCCCCTCGCGATCCTCGGCACGGCCGCAGCGCTCGCGATCGGCATACCGCTTGGTCTTGTCGCGAGCACGCGGAGCCGCGCGGCTGGCTTAATCATGCGGTGTTTGGACATGCTCCAGGCGTTCCCTTTGTTGATCCTGGCCATCGTTCTGGTCGCGCTCGCGGGCAGCAACATCTACAACATCATCCCCGCAATCGCGCTCATCGGCGGCCCGACATGCATCCGGCTCGTGCGCAGTGCTGCGCTCAGCATCCGCGAGAGCCGGTTTGCTGAGGCGTCGTACGCGATGGGATCGACGACGAGTGAGGTCATGCGGCGGCACATCTTGCCGAATGTCGCGCCGAACATCGTTGCGCAGGCATCCCTGATCGTCGCCGGCGGGTTGATCGTTGTATCCGCATTGAGTTTCCTGGGCATCGGCATCAAGCCGCCCACAGCGAGCTGGGGCGCCATGCTCAGCGACGGGCGAGACGCCGCGCTCATCGGCTACTGGTGGGTCGCTGTGATCCCCGGTGTGCTCATTTTTCTCGCGGTGCTGTCGTTCAACTTGATCGCTGACGGAATCGAGGGCGCTCTCCATGGTGACTGACACGCCGCTGCTGAGCGTCTCTGATCTCTACGTGTCGTTCCCAACGCCGCGCGGTGTTGTCCACGCTCTCAACGGCGTGTCACTCGAGGTGCACGCCGGGAAGCTCGTCGGGGTGATCGGCGAGACCGGCTGTGGAAAGTCGGTGACGGCGCGTAGCGTCCTGGGCATCCTGCGCCCGCCCGGCCGGATCGACTCAGGATCGATCCGGTTCCAGGGCGAAGAGTTGCTCGAGATGAGCGAGAGGGCACTCGCGAAAGTGCGCGGGGCACAGATTGGCTTCATCCCGCAGGATCCAATCGCCGCGCTCGACCCGATCCTCCGGATCGAAGATCAGTTCGCGAACGTCCTCCGAGCGCATCGACCGATTTCTCGGAAGCGCTGCCGGGATCTCGCACGGGTCGCCCTGGAGCGCGCCGGGATCGCGGGACCGGATCGCGTTCTGCGCGGCTATGCGCACCAGCTCAGCGGCGGAATGGCCCAGCGGGTCGTCATCGCGATCGCGACGATTCTTGACCCAACACTCGTCATCGCGGACGAGCCGACCACAGGACTAGACGTCACCATCCAGCGACAGATCCTCGATCTGATCGCCCAACGCTTCCGTACTGAGAAGCGGACGCTGCTGCTCGTGACGCACGACCTCGGCGTCGTGGCTGAGTATTGCGACGAGATCTTCGTGATGTACGCCGGCAAAGTTGTTGAGAGCGGAGCTGTCCAACGCGTGTTCGGCCGGCCGAGTCATCCATACACCCGCTTGCTCATCGAATCCGTGGAGCTGCGCCGGTTCGATACCGGAGAGGAGCGGCCGTCCGGCCTTCTCGACCTTGTGAACTACGCCCGCGGCTGCCCGTACGCGAGCCGCTGCCCGCTCGCCGACGATCGATCAAGGTCCGAGGCACCTGAGATCCGCGAGCTCGATGGCCGCATGGTCGCGTGTCACCACGCCGAGGAGGTCCTGGCGGGTGCCGCTCCTCGAAGCTGATCGCGTCACGAAGACCTTCTTGCGCGAGGGGCACGCTCGAATCCACGCGCTCAACGGTGTCTCCGTTTCGGTGGAGCCGGGCGAGGCCGTCGGCGTTGTGGGCGAGAGCGGATCGGGAAAGTCGACACTAGGGCGACTGATCATCGGGACCCATCGGCCCGACTCCGGCGCGATCCTATTCCGCGGCGAGGACCTTGGGCGCCTGGACGCGAAGCAGCTCCGCAAGGTCCGGGGCGAGATCTCAATCGTTTTCCAGGAGCCTCATGCGGCTTTTGATCCCCGCTGGACGGTCGGATCGATCGTCGGCGAACCCCTTCTCATTCATCGACCCGATATGAGCGGGCGTCAGCGCCGCGAGCGTGTAATTCAGGCGCTCCGCTCTGTGACGCTCGATGAATCGATGTACGACCGCTATCCGCGCAGCCTCAGCACGGGTCAGGCCCAGCGGGTCGGCATTGCACGCGCAACTGTGACCGATCCAAAGCTCATCGTGCTTGACGAGCCGACATCGTCTTTGGACCTATCGATCCGCGCTCAGATCCTGCGCCTCCTCGCGCGACTGCAGAAGGCGCTTGGTGTGTCGTACCTCCTCATCTCTCATGACATCCGCTCGGTCCGCGTTACGACTCAGCGCACAGTGGTCATGTACCTCGGGCAGATCATGGAATCCGGACCAACGGACACGATCCTCAGTGCGCCTCGCCACCCATACACCCAGATGCTCCTCGACTCCGAGACGACAATCCATCCGCGGGCCCAGCGCCGGGTGCCGGCTCCGCTCGGCGAAATCCCAAGCCCGACTCAACTGCCGACGGGCTGTTTCTTCTACAGTCGCTGCCCACTTCGGATCGACGCGTGCGCCGCCGCACCCGTGGCGCTTCGCACGATCGCGCCCGGTCACGAGGTCGCCTGTATTCGCGTGGACGCAACGGCGCGAGGTGCGGTCGGGACTCCCGAAAGCCGGATCGCCGTGCCTGCCGACGCCGCCGCGACCAGCGCGGTTTCGTGATGCTCGAGGGGCGGGCTGCAATAGTGACCGGCGCGGGGAACGGGATCGGCCATGGCATCGCGACGGAATTTCTCCGTCAGGGAGCCGCCGTCACCGCCGTCGATATCGACTCCGGCGGGCTCGAGCAACTGCGCGCTGCGTCAACCGGCGAACGCCTGGAAACGGTGACGGCCGACGTCTCCGATGAAAGCGCGGTTCGCCGAGCCGTCGACGGAGCCAAGGCCAGGTTCGGCCCAGCCGCGATCCTGGTGAACTGCGCCGGGATCCGCGGTGCGGGTCGGCGCGTCGGAGAGCTGGGGCTCGCGGACTGGAACAAGCGGCTTGCGGTCAACCTCACGAGTGCCTTTCTCTTCTCGAGCGCGGTCGTTGACGGCATGAAAGAGCGCCGCTGGGGGCGCATCGTGAACATCTCTTCTCAGCTCGCTCTCCGCGGAGCTGCGATGCGTGCTGACTACTGCGCCTCGAAGGCTGGCCTAAACGGATTCACTCGAGCCTTGGCCCGCGAGCTCGCGCCGTTCGGGGTCACTGTCAACGCGGTGGCCCCAGGGCCCACCGAGACCAAGATGCTCGGCGCGAATTCGATGGAGGCCTTGGACGCGCTGAAGGCCGAGATCCCCCTCGGCCGTTTCGCGACGGTCGCCGAGATCGTGCCGACAGTCGTTCTGCTCGCCTCCGATGCGGGCGCGTACTACACGGGCCAGGTGTTGAACATTTCTGGCGGCCATGTCATGGCGGAATGAGAGCGCGGGGAGGAACGGTGATGCCGGCTGCGTCGAACACGAGTACGACCGAGCTACGGAAGGTCTGGACGCCATTGAAGATCGGGCCAGTCACGATTCGCAACCGAATCGCGATGCCGCCAATCTCCACGTATTACTCATCGGGAGCACAGCGGTTTATTAACGAGCGACACATCGCGTACTACCGCGAGCGCGCGTACGGCGGCGTTGGCCTAATTGTGACGGAGCAACAGCTCGCCCACTCGGTCACCAACTTTCGGTCGGGGGTCCTGATCGTTTGGGACGAGCGGGCGATCCCTCATCTCGAAGAGGCCGGCAAGGCAGTGCACGAGCAGGGTGCCAAGCTCTTCGCGGAGCTCCTCATACCGGGCGCATGGGATACAGGTGTGAGTTCGCTCGAGGACTGGCATGTGGCAAAGGCCCCATCGCGGATGTTCCTGGACTACCTCGGGGAATACGTCGACGAGCTGACGAAAGATGACATTAAGCAGATGTACAAGGACTTCGCGCGCTCAGCCGATAACGTGCGGCGCGCTGGCCTGGACGGCGTGGACATTCACGGCACACACGGCTATCTCGCTGAACAATTCATGAGCCGCCACTACAACAAACGCACCGATGAGTACGGCGGCACCCCGAAGAACCGCATCCGATTTGTGATTGAGGCGGGACAAGCAATCCGCGATAAGGTCGGCGGGGATATCGCCGTCGGCATCCGGCTTTCCATCGAGGAGTTCAAGGGCGATGCCGGGCTCCAGGAGTCGGAGGTCCTCGAGATGCTTGACCTCGTGGCGGCCGAGCGCGTGTACGACTTCTTTGACATCTCTTGCGGCGGCTTGGGAATGGTACATACCACGATCTCGCCGATGGGGACGCCCGACGCGTTTCTTGAGCAACAAGGAATGCACGTCAAAGAGGTCGTTGGAGACCGCGCGAAAGTGATCCTGGTCGGCCGGATACGCGACCTCGCGACGGCCGAGCGCCTCGTGTCCGAAGGGGCAGCGGACATGGTTCACATGGGGCGTGCGCTGCTCGCGGATCCGCTTCTGCCACGCAAGACGATGGAAGGACAAAAGGACGAGATCATCCGCTGCATCGGCATCACCAACTGTTCGGGTCAGCCAATGACGAACTGTGCGCTGAATCCGATCACGGGCCGCGAGCGTCAATGGGGCGCGGGGAAACTAGCGCCGGCAAAGTCGAAGAAGCGCGTCGTCGTAATCGGTGGCGGCCCTGCCGGCCTGAAGGCGGCGGGCGTCGCCGCGACACGCGGTCACTCGGTGGTCCTGCTTGAGCGACAGGAGCAGCTTGGCGGAATGATGAATCTGCTGAAGCAAGGGCCGACTCGAGGCGACTGGCAGTTCCCGATCGATGACATGACGCTGATCGCGACACGGCGGGGCGTGGACATTCGCCTCGGTGTTGACGCCACGGCCGAAGCAATCAAACAGGAGAAGCCCGACGCCGTGATATGCGCGACCGGGTCCAACTGGTCACTCGGTACCGCGACGTGGACGACGACGCGCGATGGCGTGGCCATTCTCGATGGTGGGTCTGCCCTCGCGAAGTTCCTCGACGACACGACGGCCCTGGGCCATCGCGTAGCGATCGTCGATGAGACGGGCACGTACATGCCGCTCGGACTTTCGGAGATGCTTCGCGGGGCTGGCGTGGAGGCCTTCTTCATTACCAGTCGAGGCACACCGACTGGCATGAAGATGAACCACAACGACACGCCTTACCTCATGCCACGCCTGCGCGCCGCGGGAGTGAATTTCGTGACGAACTCGCGGATCGACAGCATCGAAAAGGGTTCCCTGTGCCTCGCGAACAACTACATGTCGACGAAGGAAGAGCTTCCGAACATTGACAGCGTCGTGGTGTTTGTGCCGAAAGTGCCAAGCGACGCGCTCTATCGCCAGATCGAAGGGACATATCCGGAGACGTTCGTTATCGGCGATGCGCTCTCGCCGCGCATGGTCCGGGAAGCGGTCTACGAAGGGGAAAAGACAGCCCGAATGCTCTGATCCGAGGCCCATGGGTGCCAGACGAGGGTTTTGGAGCTCCATCCAACGTTGACGTGTACTCGTGAGTGATCTAGCTTGCTTGGCGAGGTCGGAATGTTGTTCCGTTCATCGGAACATAGATGGGCGGAATGGGGTAGGAGGGAACTGACCAGATGAGCATCGCTCGTGCGGTCCCCAACATCCTGGACGGGGTCAGAAGAGCATTCACGCTAGCGTCGGTGTTGGCGCTCCTCGTTGCGTGCCAACAGAGCAGCACAACAACTCCGTCGGCTTCGCCGGGCGCGACAGCAGATCAGACGCCGCTTGTCGTCGCGGTGGGCAACGTTACGACGACCCTCGACGCGTCCAGCTCTGCCCTCTCGGGCGACTGGAGCTTCAACTCCATCGCCAGCCCGCTGTTCCGCTACAAGAAGGCCACCGACTTACGTCCGCTCGGCCTCGGCGATATCGAGGGCGAGCTCGCCTCGGCGTGGCAGATCCAGAGCGACGGCAACATCCGGGTCACGCTGCGCGACGCGAAGAGTCCGTACGGCAACACAGTGAGTTCCACCGATGTGCAGTGGTCGTTCCAGCGGCACTTCGCGAGCCCCGGCTTCCAGACGTTCCTCGGAACCGTGGCGCAGATCGACATCAAGAATCCGATCGAGATCGTTGACCCGAAGACCTTCATCATTCACATGACCGCGAAGAACAGCTTGGCGGTCCCGACGCTGTCGTGGTGGGGTTTCAGCGTGCTCGATAGCACCGAGGTAAAGACCCACACAGATGCCGGCGATCCGACCGCCAAGACTTGGCTTTCAGCGCATACCGCGACGTACGGTCCATACCAGGCCGAGTCATACACCTCTGGGGCAGAGCTCCGGATGAGCGCCAATCCCAATTACTGGAACGCCTCCAAAGGTATTCCCGCGATCAAGACCATCATCCTGCGTTCGGTCCCCGACCCGGCCACGCGTCTTAGCTTGCTGCAGGGTGGCTCGGTCGACTTCGTGACCGATCTCACTTGGGCCCAGGTGAAGCAGGTGCAGGCCGTCGGCACCGGCGGCACCTTCAAGGCTGATCCGGTCGCAAGCCCTTGGGTGAACTGGCTCATCACATACAACAAGCTCAAGCCGTTCGACGACCCGCTTGTGCGAAAAGCCGTATCGATGGCGATCGATCGCAACGCCCTGATCCAGACCGCCTACGCGGGTTTTGGCAAGCCGTCACGGTCCCTGCTCCAGAGCAGCATCCCGCAGCCGACGCCTCCCGCGGGCTCCGACAAATACACCGCCTACGATCCGGCGGGCGCGAAAGCACTTCTGACACAGGGCGGCTACGCACCGAACGCAGTCAGCTTCACGCTGAACTATCAACCGGCGGGCCAAGCGAATGCGACTGACCTGGCGACCGTCATACAGACGCAGCTTGCCGCGGTCGGCATAAAGATGGACCTCAACCCGGTTGGCTCTGCTGCTGACTTCAGCGCGAACGCTCAGGCTCACAAGTACCAGGCAACATTCGGTAGGTTCACCACGCTGATCAACGACGTCGCGTACTGGTCACGGCTCCAATTCACGTCGATGGGTAACAAGAACCTCGGCTACTTCGAAAACGCAAAGCTCGACTCGCTCACCGTGCAGCTCGCGAGCACGATCGAAGCGCCCGCGCGTGACGCACTCGTCACGCAGATCCAGGCGATCCTGGGCGACGATCTGCCCACGGTACCGCTCGTCGAGGAAGTCGAGAACTGGGCGTACAAGACGAATCTCGTCGGCGTGTTTCCAAACGCGCTCGCAACTGCGAACTTCCAGGACATGAGCCGCAAGTAGTCGCCGGCGCCCGGTGCCAAGGGCTCCGACGCGGAAACGAATCCCGCACCGTCCAGCCGGGACTCGCCCGGGGTGGCGGTGCGGGATGCTTGAATCCAAATGCTGATCGGTCCCGCGCGTATCCGCCGCGGCATCGAAAGTCGTCCGCTGCTCGGTTACACGCTCCGGCGGATCGCTTTCCTTCCCGTCGCGATCGTTCTCGTCATGAGCTTCGCCTTCGCGGTAACGAATGTCGTGCCTTCGAACCCAGGAGCTCAGATCGCCGGCGCGATCGCGACACCGGAGCAGGTTGACGAGATAAACCGACGCCTCGGCTTCGATCGCCCGCTTATCGAGCGCTACCTAACGTACCTCGGCGGCGTCGTGCACGGAGACCTCGGGCGGTCGTTCAGCACCGGCGTCCCCGTTATCGACAACATCAAACAGCGTCTCCCAAGTACGCTCGAGTTCGTCGTCCTCTCGCTGTTCCTCGCGGTCACGATCGGCACGACGCTCGGTACAATCAGCGCGTACAACGTCGGCCGGCCCGCCGACGTGGCGATCCGCGGCTTTATCGCTGTCATGCAGTCGACGCCAGGGTTCTTCCTCGGCCTGATCGCGATTCTCGTCGCGTACTCGTACCTACGGGTCGTGCCGGCGCCGATCGGCCAGCTCGGCATCGTGGAACTTCCACCGCCGCGCGTAACCGGGGCCGCGCTTATCGATAGCGCACTTGCCTTGAGTTGGCCGACGTTCGCGAGCGCCCTGTCGCACGCGGCGCTTCCCGTGCTGACCCTTGGCCTCGAGGCGTCGGCGGTATTCGCGAAGGCAGCGCGGTCGTCCTTGCTCCGTGCTCTGCGTTCGGACTACGTCGAATACGCCCGCGGGCTTGGTCTCGGCGAGCGGGCGATCTTCGGCTATGCCATGCACACTGCGCGCGGTCCTCTCATCACGTACGCGAGCATCCTGTTCGCGGGGTTGGTCGGGGGCGCCGCGATCCTCGAACAGATTTTCGCCTGGAACGGGTACGCGCAGTTCATCCTCGGCCGCATCACTGCGCTAGACCTGCCCGAGATCGAGGGCTTCGTGCTTGTCGCGGGGCTGATCACATTGATGACATATCTCGTTCTCGATCTTGTCACGGCGTTGCTCGATCCACGTGTCGTCCTGCACCGGACACGGGGGACGGTCCAGCAAGGCGCCCCGCTGATCGGCGCCGCTGCGCGCGCGGTTCGCTCCGCGGCGAGAGCCATTCGGGGCGCGACGAGCGTGACGCGGAGGAACGCGGCGCCGGCGGTAACAGTCGCCACCACCGTTACGCGCACGAAGGGACGCAGATCGACACGAAGCGCGCAGAGCGCGGGCGCCGCTGTTCCCCAACGACGACCGCGTCGCTCAACCGATTGGCCACGATGGCTCGGTGTCTTCATTCCCGTTGGGGTAATCGCCGCGCTGGTGCTGGCCGCGTTTATCGCACAGCTGCCCTACGACCCGCTTGAGATCCATGGCGGGGACGTGCTTCAGCCGCCAAGCCCTCGATTCTGGTTCGGCACCGATTCGCTCGGGCGAGACATCTTCTCCCGCACGATCGCGGGCGCCAGGCTCGATTTGCCACTCGCCCTGCTCGGCGTGAGCGTCTCGATCGCGATCGGAGTCTGTCTTGGCCTTCTTGCGAGCACAAAGACATCTGCGGCCGATCTTCTCATGCGCGGCCTGGACATGTTCCAAGCGTTTCCTCTGTTCGTCCTCGCGATCGCGGTCGTCGTACTCACGGGCAACCACATCGGAAACGTTCCATTCGCGATCGCGCTTTTCTCCGTGCCGGTCTTCATCCGCATCGTGCGCGGTGAGGCGCTTGCACTTCGTGAAAGCCGTTTCGTTGAGGCAGCTACGGCGATCGGCGCATCTCGCATCCGTATCCTGCTGCGCCATCTCCTCCCCAACATGACCGGGCCGATCCTCGTCCAAGCCTCGCTGAACGCGGCTGGTGCGATTCTGACGATCGGCGGCCTCGCCTACCTTGGCTTTGGCATCCGACCGCCCGTCGCGAGCTGGGGATCGATGCTCCAGGCTGGAAGCGGTGGTGTCCTTCTTGGGCAGTGGTGGCCCGCGATTTTTCCAGGTCTAGCGATCGTCGTGTGCGTGATGTGCCTGAACGTGATCGCGGAGAACCTCGAGGTGATCCTTGGCCGTGGCGCTCGTGGCTAACACTCCCCTCCTCGAGGTGCGGGATCTCGCGATCGAGTTCCCGACCCGCGGCGGGACAGTGCACGCGGTGAACAGAGTCTCGTTCGATGTCCAGCGCGGAGAGATCGTCGGCCTCGTCGGCGAGACAGGCTGCGGCAAGTCCGTGACCGCGCGGGCCCTCATCGGCCTGACGCGCTCACCCGGACGCCTCTCGTCCGGGACGATCGCGTTCGAGGGAGAAGTGCTCGGTGGCGGAAGCGCTCCGGATTGGCGCCGAATCCGCGGCTCCAGTGTCGCACTCGTCCCACAGAACGCGGTTGCTGCGCTCAATCCAGTCCTGCGCATTGGCAAGCAGTTCGAGAATGCGCTTCGGGCCCACGGACGGGGCGGGCCGTCGGCGATGCACGCGGCCCGCGACATGCTCGGCCGGGTTGGAATATCGGATCCGGATCGCGTCTTGCGCAGCTACGCGCACGAGCTATCCGGAGGAATGGCGCAGCGAGTCGTCATCGGGATGGCTACGATCCTGGCGCCGCGGATGCTCATCGCGGACGAGCCTACGAGCAGCCTGGATCTGACCATCCAGCGGCAGATCCTCGATCTACTCTCCGATCTCTCGCGCCGCGAGTCGCTCGCGATTCTCGTCGTCACGCACGACCTCGGTGTGGTCGCGCAGTACTGCGAGCGCGTGCTCGTGATGTACGCCGGGAAGATCGTCGAGCATGGTCCGGTGCTCGAGGTCATGCGCGCGCCAGCGCATCCCTACACGCGGGCCCTTGTGGCGGCGATTCCCGTCCCAGGTCAGCGTCCGACCAGCCTGCGCGGCTCGCTGCCCGACCTCGTGAACTACCCGCCCGGGTGTCCTTTCCGCGATCGGTGCGACATGGCGGTTGCGGAGTGCGCGAGCGTCGAACCGCCACTTCTACCGAACGGCCCCCGCATGGTGGCCTGCCACGTCGTGAATAGAGGATCGGGTGGAACCGCTCGTCTCGGTTAGGGACGTCACGAAGAGCTTCGCGCGTGGCTCGAGCCCGATCGTCCACGCGGTGAACGGCGTAAGCTTCGACCTCGCTCCCGGCGAGACGCTTGGGCTGATCGGCGAGTCAGGCTCGGGAAAATCCACGGTGGGCCGTCTCGTCCTTGGCCTGCAGACGCCAGACACCGGGCAGATCGCCTTCGAAGGCCGGGATCTTGCTTTGCTGAACTCGATCGAGCTTCGGCGAATGCGCGCTCGCATGACTGTGGTCTTCCAGGAGCCATACCAATCCTTGAATCCGCGTCAGACGATTCGCGCGACGGTCGAGGAGCCTCTCGCGATCCACGAACCCGAAGCGCTTAGATCGGAGCGGCGCGCTCGCGCGGAGCAGGCGCTCGCCAATGTCGCGCTCGACCCCTCTTTGTATGACCGCTATCCGCACGAGCTGTCCGGTGGCCAGCAGCAGCGCGTCGGCATCGCCCGGGCGATCGTTACCGAACCTGACTTCGTCGTCCTCGATGAGCCGACGTCGTCACTCGACCTCTCGGTACGCGGTCAGATTCTCGAGCTCCTAGCAGATCTGCGCGAGGAGTACCAACTCTCGTATCTCCTCATTTCGCATGACATTGCGACGGTGCGCTACATCAGCGACCGCATCGCAGTCATGTACCTCGGCCAAATCGTCGAGATCGCGCCAGCCGGTGGGCTCGTCGACAACCCCGAGCATCCATATACGCGCGGTCTGCTTTCGTCGGCGCTGTCGCCCGATCCGAACGTATCGAAGGCGCCCATTGCACTCCAGGGCGAGATTCCCGGCTCCGTCCATCTCCCGACTGGCTGCTTTCTCTATGGGCGCTGCCCCATCGGGACGCTCGAATGCACGACTAAGCGGATCCCGCTGCATCGGTCGTCGCCCGACCATGAGGTCGCGTGCATCAAGGCTCCCTATGCCGGCTGAGGAGGGTTCGATGCGACGTTATCTCGATCTCCCTACGGGACAGGTGCATGTCCGGGTCGCCGGATCCGGCGGCGAGGACTCACTTCTGCTTCTGCATCGGGTCACAAGCTCATCGTGGTTCTGGGACCCAGTGATTCCACTCTTCGCGAGAGAGGGATATCAGGTCATCGCACCGGACCTTCCCGGTTACGGGCTCTCCGATTCGCCTGCCGAAGAGCCGACGCTGGAGTGGTATGCGGACATCGCGCGAAGGGTGGCGGAAGCGTTTGGTGCACTGACGCCTTGGGTGCTCGGAAACCACACCGGCGCCTCGGTTGCTCTGCAATACGCGGCCTCATTTTCGGATGCGCTGCGCGGCGTGATCCTATGGGGTCTGCCGTTCTATCCAGCGGAGACTCGCGTCCGGTTCGCGCAGGAGGCCGAGCCGACGTACGACCCCGAAGGCGTGGACATAGCGCATTGGTGGAAGTGGAATTACTCCTCAGCCGGACGCGGCGATGGCCAAGCCGTCGCGACCCGCGCGGTCGGCGAGCTGATGCTCTGCGGTCGTGCCCGGCCACTGGGTCACCGAGCGCTGGGGCGCGTCGACCATGAGCCGCTGCTTCGGCGAGTGACCAAGCCCACGCTGCTCATCGACCACGCGCGTGACGTGCTCGTGGAGGAGACAAGAAGGGCATCGGCGCTCGTGAAAGGAGCCGAATACGTCGAGTTGGCCGATGGCACCCCGGCACTCACCGACGATGATCCCTCACGATTTGTGTCTGAAGTCCACTCCTTCATCGGCCGGCGCCGAAGACCGATGCAATCGACCTCGGTCGGCGGATAAGGAGTTATTCCCGATCTTGAGCACCCGAGGCGAGCAGCAGGCGAGGACGCTTTCGGGCGGCGAGCAACAGATGGTTGCAGTCGCGAGGGGGCTCATGTCGCGGCCGAGGCTTCTTATGGTGGATGAGCCGACTCTCGGGCTCGCGCCCAAGGTAGCAGCCGAAGTGGTCCAGCTGCTGCAGAAGCTCCGCGACGAACACGAGATCACGGTCATCTTCGTCGAGGCCAATGTGCAGTTAGCGCTTTCCGTCGCGTCGCGGGCGTACGTCTTGGAGTCGGGACGGGTTGCTGTGTCTGGCTCCGTCGAACAGGTCAGGGCATCGCCCGAACTGCGTTCCGTCTTCCTCGGCACTGTCTGAATCAGGGCGATGATTCGTCCGCGAAAGATGATCTTCCGAGGTTGGCCGCCTGAGTCCGGCCGTGTCGTGGAAGGATTGTCTGCAGCAAATATCACGGCGGAAGTTATTGAAACGGTCGTGGCAGGCCAAGGAATTGCGGTCGTTGTCTCCGAGATATTCGTTTCCGAAGTGGACTTTGCCACTGCGCGCCGCGCTGTGGCTCGCAAAGCCCGGCGTCCATCAGCTCCGCGCGATACCCGTCGCTGAGACCCAAACACGCAAGTCCCAACCGGTTCGGCGTTGGCTGAAAACCGGGTCAATCTGCGCTTGGGGCAGCCCGATCTTCTTGGATGGTCGCCGAAGACGGTCTGGTCGTTCCCTGCTCCCTGACTTATTAGGGCGGATGACCGTCCTGACCTTTTCAGTAGTGCCTCGCGAGTTTCCCAGCAAATCGCTGCTGGCTGCGCTTCGGAGCGGAACTTTGGGGCGGATGCCTGTAGATCAGCTGCCTCTGGCTGTGGGGGTCGGTTCGTTTCAGCCCACCGAATTCTCCGCGCCCGACTGAAACCGAGGGCCCTTCGACAGCGAAGGGCCCTCGGGCGGAAAAGATTCGGATGCCCTCGTACACGCGACAGGAGTAGTTACATCGCTCTTGCGGGCGTGGACATCCGAGCGCCGAGGAACGCCGCCGCGAGCGCCCAGATCCCGACGACGAGGTGAAGGATGTCGTCTGCGGGGCTCTCGAGGTTCGAGATGCCG
>Ga0070707_100001938_pt1 | contig 19870 bp, 19 predicted proteins | sample KBSK5502metaG_FD_65468 | JGI IMG/M metagenome (GOLD analysis project Ga0070707, IMG submission 65468) | Corn, switchgrass and miscanthus rhizosphere microbial communities from Kellogg Biological Station, Michigan, USA - KBS K5-50-2 metaG | ecosystem: Host-associated > Plants > Roots >...
AGCGGCAGGTTGGCGCCGTAGCCGTATTCTGCCCAGATCATGAGGTGCGTCGCCCGCTCGGATGGCGGCACGGCCCGGAGGACTTCGGCGGCCGGGACCCCGAGCCAAGTGATCCCCAGCACCGAGAACTTCGTGACGCAGTGGAAGTCGGCGATGATCTCTGTTCTGGGCAGCGCCCTGAAGCCGTCCCAGGTCCACCCGCGCTCCCGGCCCGCCTCAGTCGCGCCGTACACACGCAGATCCCAGGTCTGCTGATTGCACACCGGAACCGGCCCGTAGTGCAGCACCGGCATCATCGCCTGAACAAACTGGCCCGGCGGAAGCCTGGGGTGATCGCCGCGGCCGCGCCCGGGCCGGTCACCGGCGGGCCCGGGTCGCTCCTCGCTCGCCTGGCCGGGCATCTCATGGACCGGCTGGCGGGCAGCAGGCTCCTGTCCTGCTGGCTGCTGCGGAACGCCAGCCGTGCGCGGGGCCCCCGGCTGCCTCATGACCGGCTGACCTGTCCTTTCCTGCTCGAGCGGCCGACCAGACGTTTCCTGCGAACGCCGGATTCGGCCAGCGCAGCCATCTTGTCATCCTCTTCCGGCATCGCGATCAGCGACCAACGCAGACTACCCGGCCTGCGCTAAGCTACCGAGCGTGCATCACGCCTATGAGTTTTTTTACGGCTTCTCGCCCGGCCCCGGGGAGGTAGCCCGCTCAGTGATGCGTTAACGCAGCAGCGGCAAGACTCCAAGCCCTCGGCCGGATGGCCGGGGGCTTTTTGGTCGTTAGTGAGGGCAAGGAGGACGAGATGGTGATTGTGATGGCTCCCGAGGTCACCCAGGCAGATATCGACTCGGTAGTGGATCTGGTTAGATCGGCGGGCGGCGAGGCCTTCGTGAGCCGCGGTGTTTCCCGGACGATCATCGGCCTGGTCGGCGACGTCGACCATTTCGGTGCCCTAAACCTGCGCAGCAGGAGCGGCGTCAGCGACGTTATCCGAGTGTCGGTTCCTTACAAGCTGGTCAGCCGGGAACATCACAAGGAGCGGTCGGTCATCTGGGTGGCCGGCGTCCCGATCGGCCCGTCAACCGTGACGCTCATCGCCGGGCCGTGCAGCGTCGAGACACCCGAGCAGACCCTGGCGGCCGCGCTGATGGCCAAGCAGGCTGGCGCGTCCCTGCTCCGCGGCGGCGCCTACAAGCCGCGCACCTCCCCGTACGCGTTCCAGGGCCTCGGCGAGGCTGGCCTGCAGATCCTGGCAGAGGTCAGGGCAGAGGTCGGGCTGCCCATCGTGACCGAGGTGGTCGACCCGGCGAGCGTGGACCTGGTCTGCGCGCACGCCGACATGCTCCAGGTCGGCACGCGCAACATGCAGAACTTCGCGCTGCTCCAGGCTGTCGGCTCGGCCGGCAAGCCGGTCATGCTCAAGCGCGGCATGAACGCCACCATCGAGGAATGGCTCATGGCGGCCGAGTACATCGCTCAGCGCGGCAACCTCGACATCGTGCTCTGCGAGCGCGGCATCCGCACGTTCGAGACAGCCACCCGCAACACGCTCGACATCAGCGCCGTCCCGGTCGCCCAGCGGCTGTCGCACCTGCCGGTCATCGTCGACCCGTCGCATTCAGGCGGCCGCCGCGACCTCGTCTTGCCATTGACCCGAGCTGCGGTCGCCGTCGGAGCCGACGGCGTCATCGTGGACATGCACCCCGAGCCGGCCAAGGCGCTCTGCGACGGCGATCAGGCGCTCGCCGGCGACGACATCGACGGGCTCGCGGACGTAATGCAATCAATGCCTGCCTTGCTCGGTCGCACTCTGGCAGCCGCCGCTGAGCCGCTCATCGTCGCCTAACCCTGACGGCAGCCGCGAATGAGTCCTTGCGGGCCACGGCGCATGGCCGAGTCTGCTGACGGTCCTGCGCTTCAGCCTGGCCGGTACTCCTGAGCTGAGGCGGCGAGTTCGTCGGCGAGCTCGTCGACGTCGAGCCTGGCCTCGATCTTGTGCAGGTCGGCGACTCTCGCCCGCGTTTCGACCTGCCGAGGGAGGAGCAGCGAGCAGCAATCCTCGTCGGGCAGCTGGGACAGCGCCAGCGTGCTGATCCGCCGCGCCTCGGCCATGATCTCGGTCTTGTCCAGGCCGATGAGCGGCCGCAGGATCGGCAGCCGCACGGCCTCGTCGAGAGCGGTGATGTTGGCGAGCGTCTGGCTGGCGACCTGCCCGAGCGAGTCGCCGGTCACCAGGGCGCCTGCGCGCGCCCGGCGGGCCATGGCCTGCGCGGTCTTCAGCATCAGCCGCCGCTGCGCGACGATCTGGAGCCGGCCGGACCCCGATGTGGCTAGCTGCTGCTGCGCCCGGCCGAACGCGATCACGTAGAGCCGCGACCCCCGCTGGAACCGGTCGAGCTGGCGGACCAGGCCGTACGCCTTGTAGACCGACTCGGGGCCGGTCAGCGGCATACCAGAGAAATGCAGGAAGCTGCAGTAGAGCCCGCGGCGCATCATCCGGTACGCGGCCACCGGCGAGTCGATGCCACCGGACATCAGCACGAGGCCGCGCCCGCTCATCCCGACCGGCAGGCCGCCCTGGCCAGCAAGGCCGTCGGTATAAACGAAGATCTCGGACTGGTCGACCTCGACGTGGATCGTGAAGTCAGGATGCCGCAGGTTGACCTGGTTGCCGAATTGCCGCTGGATGCGGCTGCCGATCGCGATCGCCAGCTCGGCCGACGTCACGGGAAAGCGCTTGTCGCGCCGCTTGGCACGGACCGCGAAGGTGCCGGGCCGGCCACCGGCCAGGTCGGCCGCGGTATCGATCGCGGCCTGCGCCTCCTTGGCGACACGGACCGCACGGCAGACCCTGACGACACCCATCACGTTCAGCATCCGCTCGGCGATCAGGTCAGCCGCCGCCTGCGCCGCCTCGCGCACCGCGGGCGACTCGGTCTCCTGGACGGCCGCTGCCGGGGTCAGGACAATGACCCCGTCGCGCTGCCAGAGCCGGATACCGACCCCGATATCCGCCGCCGCCATCCTGATGTTGTTCTGCAGCAGCCGCTCGAACTGCTGGCGATTCTTGCCTTTCAACACGATCTCGCCGAGCTTGAGTAGCACGCATGGCTCATGCAGGCCGGTCTGCGCGTGGCCAGCGGTCCGCAGCGCGGGCAAGGCGGTCATGAGTAAAGTCTGACAGGTCTCTGACCCAGATTTATCCGCGCGCTTGCCACCTCCCCGGTATGACATGGTGGCGTGGTGGCAGCTGCCGGAGGAGAACGGACCGCCGTCCGCGCGGCCGAAGCGGCCGATATCCCGGCGATCATCGCGATCGCGATAGCGACCGGGCAGGACGAGGACTGGGAGGAGGTGTACCCGGAATACATCAGGCACCTCATTACGCATGGCTCGCTGCTGGTGGCCGAGCGAGCCGGCGCGGTGACAGGCTTCGGGGCGACGCTTCAGATCGGGACGGGCCTGCACGCCATCTGCCTGCTCACCGATCTGTTCGTCGATCCCACGGCGCACGGAACCGGGACCGGCCGGGCGATGCTCGCCGCGCTCTGGACCGGTGAGCAGCGGCGGATGACGTTCAGCAGCCTGCATGCGAACGCGCTGCCGCTCTACACCAGCTTCGGGGTGGATGCCTGGTGGCCGCTGCTGTACCTGCGCGGTGACGTGCGCCGGTTGGCTATGCCGCCTGGCTGGTCGGTGACGCCTGTGCAACCCAACCGAGCCGCAGTGCTCGAGCGTGACTGGACCGGAATCGATCGCACCACCGAACATCGGTTCTGGGCTGGCTGGCCGGGCGGCGGGGCGGTCGTGGCGAGCCTGGATGGCCAGCCTGCCGGAGCCGGGACGGTCGGCGGAGCAGGACCCGAGTTCGGGATCTGTCACCTCGCCGCCGATCCGCGAGCTGGCGACGACCTTGCCAGGGATGCGGTCGTCGCCGTGCTTTCCTGGCTGGAGCCCGCAGACGGGCGCGCCAGAGTATGCCTTCCCGCCCCGCACCCGGCGACCCGCTCCTTGCTGCGGGCCGGCTGGCGAACCGAGGAGTTCGACCTCTACATGGCGTCCGAGCCCGGGCTTATCGACCCGCACCGGCTGGCGCCATCCCCAGCCATGGCGTGACCGAATCCAGTAGCCAACTCGGTATACCTATAGGCATACTGAAGGTATGACTGCGACGACGATCAAGGTGGACACAGCCGTTCGCGATTGCCTCGCATCTGTGGCCCGTGCGCGAGGGATCACGATGGCGGCGCTGCTGCGCGACGTGTGCAGCGAGCTGGAAGCGCGCCAGGAGTGGGTAATCATCGAGGCGTCTTACGAGCGCCTGAAGCGTGACGACCCGAATGGCTGGGCCGAGTACCTCGGTGATCTCGATGCGTGGGATTCGGTCGCGAGCGGACTCGGCGACGCTGCCGACGAGTGGCCGGAATACAACGGGTGAGGGCTCGGCGCGGTCAGATCTGGTCGGTGGCCTTGGATCCAACCCGTGCCAACGAGCAGGCCGGGACGCGGCCGTGCATCGTCGTGTCCGCCGACCGCTTCAACACGCTGCCGATCGGCCATTGGATTGTGGTGCCGCTGACAAGCAGGGACCGCCGCCTGCCGCACCACATCGCCGTCACCGATGACGGCGGACTCAAGCGGCCGAGCTGGGCCATGTGCGAGGCCGTCAGGTCGGTGTCCGTCCAGCGCTTCGGCATCCTGATCGGGACGGCCGACGCCGCGACGACCGAGGCAGTCGCCCGGCAGGTCAGCAGATGGATCGAGCCGCAGAGGCTGCTCTAGCGGGAACATGCGGGCCGCCGGTAAAGCCAAGGTCGATCCTCAGGTCGCCGATCCGAGTTCCTCGGCCAGCGCCTCAGTCTCGTCGGCGTCGCGCTCATGGCCGGGCCTGGCGAGCTGCGCTGCCTGCCTCTGCTCAGCGGCGCGGAGCAGGCCGTGCCCGGTCGACAGGACCGCGATCGCGACCAGGACGCTCGCCGCGCAGACGTAGAAGGGCACGTGCACTCCCCAGCGCTCGGCCATCCGGCCAGCGAAGTAGGGCGCCAGCCCCAGCCGGTGAAGGCGATGCCGAGCTGGTGAGTGTCCAGATGCATCGGGAACGGCGCGAAGCCGAGCACGGTGAAGAAGCCCCAGTTATACAACAGGGCGGTGACGCCCATAGTGAGCAGGCCGCGATGGCGAAGCGCCCGGAGCGGCGCGGTCAGCGAGAGTCTCGTGGCTGGCGCCAGGGCCATCTTGACCAGCACCATCGTGGCGACTAGCGCGATCGCCATCAAGGTCGTGACGCCGAAGAACGGACCGCGCCAGCTGATGCCGCCCAGCAGGGATCCGACCAGCGGGCCGGTGGCGATGCCGATCCCGAGCGCGGTCTCGTACAGCACGATCGCTCCGGCGAATCCGCCGCTCGCCGACCCGACGATGACGGCCAGGCTGGTGGCGATGAACAGGGCATTCCCCAGTCCCCAGCCAGCCCGGAAGCCCACGATCTGCCCGATGCTGCCTGACGCGCCGGCGAGCAGGCTGAACACCACGATCAGCGCGAGCCCCGCAACGAGTGTGCGCTTGGCGCCGATCCTGCTGCTGACCCAGCCGGTGACCAGCATTGCGACGGCGGTGACGACCAGGTAGCTGGTGAAGAGCAGTTCAACCTGGGCCGGCGTGGCGTGCAGCTTCCCGGTAAGAGACGGAAGAATCGGGTCGACCAGGCCGATGCCCATGAAGGAGACGACGCACGCGAACGCGACGGCCCAGACCGCCCTGGGCTGCCGGAACGGGTTCGCGACTGGGCTATGCCGGCCCTGGCCGGCTGGTGCGTGGTCGATGCCGACGTGCTCGGCAGAGAGCGCGCTCATCGAGACTGACTAGCTCCTCGCAGCCGCGCTGATGACCCTGGCATCGCCGACCCGTCGGCGTACGGCTGGCAGCACGGCGGCCAGCGCGTTTGCCAGTGCGCGGACGTCGTTTTCCGGCAGGTCAGCCAGCAAGTCCGCGATCCGGCGGGCGTTGCGCTCGCGGCGGGCACCGAGCACGGCCCGGCCCTCGTCGGTCAGGCCGACGAGGGCGACCCTGCCATCGGACGGGTCAGATGTCCGCGTTACCAGGCCGCGTTGCTCGAGGCGCTGTACGAGCTGAGTCATCGAAGGCTGCGATACTCCTTCGGCGGCAGCTATGGTCGTGAGCCGCTGCGGCCCGCGGCGGTCAAGGGAACCAAGCACAGCCACCGCCGTAAGGCTCAGGTCGCGGTTCTCCGACACGCCTCGGACGATGAGCGAGACCAGTTCGAGCAGGTCGGTCGCGGGCTGGTTGAGGTCCATGCCGCAATTATATAACACACCTATGTATCTATCCGACCGGCCCGCACGGCCACGCTGTGACCACGGAAGCGTGTCCGCAGCCCGCGCCGACAGGCTTCCGTGATCACGCAGTTCGGCCCTCCGACCTTTCAGGAACCTAGGACGGCGCAGAGCAGGCGGTTGTCGCCACGCTGCCAGATCGTCCCGACCTCGGCGAAACCGGCGGCGCGCAGTGCATCGACATGAACATCGAGCCGCCCGGACGGGGAGCCGTGGTGCTCGGGCACGAACCCGCGGAGGGCGCGCTCGGCAACGACATCGGCCAGCGCGGGATCGGCCTTGGCACTGTCCCACCAGCCTGCCCAGGTCTCGCCATAGCCGCCGGGAGCGCGACGGTGCTCCTCGCGCTGGATCAGCGCCTGGCCGAGCTTGGCCAACGTCGGCGCAGTCCGCTCGTCCTCGGTCAGGTGATCGCCATTGAGCATCAACCCGCCTGGCCGGAGGACCGTCGAGACCTCCGCGTACATGGCCGCCAGTGCGTCCGGCGGCAACCAGTGCAGCGCCGTCGTGCTGACGGCCGCATCCGCCTTCCTGTCCAGCCCGAGCGCGCCGGCCCAGCCGGGGACGCGCAGGTCGTGATCGGCGAACCGCAGGGAACCCGCCGACGCTCGTCCCGCACGGGAAGCCGCGCCGCCTTCCCACACGGCCTCGCCGAGCGCCAGCAGCAGCGGGTCGGTGTCGATCGCGACAATGCGGGCCGCGGGAATCCGCTGGATCAGCCTGAGCGCCAGCGACCCAGGGCCGCACCCGAGATCGAGCACGAGCGGGTCATCCCGCCCGGCGCACTCCTGCACGGCGTCGATCAGGGCCGTGAACCGTTCTTCCCGGTCGGGCAGGAAGGCCTGCTGCTGTGCATCCCACCGGTCGATCCACGCACTGGCCGCCGCCTGCGTGAGCGTTGCCGTCATCGCCGTTACCTCCGACACGCGTGACTGGTTACTATCATTTTGACAGTCACTAAACCTAAGAGCGAGGACGTCACTGGTCAAGTGAACTTCAGCAGTCATATGGATACGGTCGTCGCCGTAGCGGTGCGGCTCGTCAACACGCTCACGGCCGGCGCGGCCCGGGGCAGGAGCTATGCGCCGCCCTCAGCAGAAGACCTGCCGGCGGCCGTCACGGCGGCGCTTCGCGGCGGGCGGCGGGAGACCAGGGACGTCACGCCAGGCGACGCAGCCGAGTTTGGCATGGTCGCCGCCGCGCTGCGCGCGGTCTTCGACGCCGTGGCCGACGGGCGGCTCGACGAGGCTGCCCGCGAGGTCAACTCGCTGCTAGCGGTCACCGGGGCACGGCCGCGGCTTGACCGGCACGACGGCGAGCCCTGGCATCTGCATTTTCACGGAGCGGACGACTCGCTCGTCACCGGCTGGGCCGCTGGCTGCGCCACTGGCCTGGCCATCGTCCTCGGCAGCGAGCTGTACGGTCGCCTCGGGGTGTGCACCGCAGACCGTTGCGACCGGGTCTACGTCGACACGTCGAGGAACGGGACCAGGCGGTTCTGCTCGACGACCTGCCAGAACCGGGTTAAGGCCGCGGCCTTCCGTGCCAGGCAGGCCTGACCGAGCGCTGCCCGGCACTCGCCCCGGCGTGTTCTGCTGTTTTGCTGGGCGAGTGCTCCGAGCGATTGCGTAACGCAAATCAGGGCTTGTGGCCGCAGGCGGCGGCTCCCGCGCAGCGCGCCGGTCAGCCGAAGAAGATCTCCGCCTCGGCGTAGCGCTCGGGCGGCACCAGCTTCAGTTCCCTGGTCGCCTCCACAATCGGAACCCGGACGATGTCCGTGCCGCGCAAGGCGACCATCTGGCCGAACGCTCCCTCGGCCACCGCGCGGATCGCGTGGATGCCAAACCTGGTCGCGAGCAGCCGGTCGAAGGCCGTCGGCGTTCCGCCGCGCTGGATATGGCCGAGGACCGCGGTGCGGGCCTCCTTGCCGGTTCGTCGTTCGATCTCCTCGGCGAGCAGCTGACCGACACCGCCGTACCTCGTATGCCCGAATGCGTCGCGCTGATCATCGATGACCGACGTGCTGATCGTCTTCGGGTGTGCGCCCTCGGCGACCACCACGATCGGCGCGTACCTGGTCTCGAAGCGCTTCTGGACGTAGTTGCAGACGTCCTCGATGTCGAACGGCTGCTCGGGGATGAGGATGACGTTGGCGCCGCCGGCCAATCCGGCATGCAGCGCGATCCAGCCCGCATTACGGCCCATTACCTCGACGATTAGCGCCCTGTGATGGCTTTCCGCGGTCGTGTGCAGCCGGTCGATCGCCTCCATCGCGATGTTCACGGCGGTGTCGAAGCCGAAGGTGTAGTCGGTCGCGCTGAGATCGTTGTCAATCGTCTTGGGGACGCCGACTACCTGCACGCCATTGTCACAGAGCTGGCCGGCCACCCCGAGCGTATCCTCGCCGCCGATCGCGATGAGGGCGTCGACACCGAGACTGGCCAGGTTCTCCTTGATCTGCTCGAGGCCGGTCTTCCCGTCCAGCGTGGCCGACTCGGACAGCGGGTTGGTCCGCGACGAGCCGAGTATTGTTCCGCCGCGGGGCAGGATGCCTCGGACCGCGGCGACGTCGAGCGGCTGCGTCTCCGCCTCAAGCGGGCCGCGCCAGCCGTCGCGGAAGCCCACGAACTCGCAGTCGTGATCGTAGCTGCCGGTCCGCACGATCGCGCGGATGACTGCGTTCAGCCCCGGGCAGTCGCCGCCTCCAGTCAGAACTCCGACGCGCATCTGGTTCCTCCGCCAGTCTCCACACGGTTGGTCGCTCCGACGCCACACTAGTCCCCATGAGCGTCCTTGCGATCGACGCCGGCACGACCGGCGTCACAGCCCTTATCGTCAGCGCGGACGGTGCCGTCGCGGGCCGTGGTTACGCGGAGTTCAGTCAGTATTTCCCGCAACCTGGCTGGGTGGAGCAGATGCCGGAGGAGATCTGGCAGGCGACGCTCACCGCGTGCGCGCAGGCACTCCGCGCGGTTGGCGACGGCTCCGACCCGGTTATGTGCATCGGCATAACCAACCAGCGCGAGACCGCAGTGGTCTGGGACTCGGCTACGCTGAGCGCCCCGCACCGCGCGATCGTCTGGCAGGACCGCCGCACGGCCAGGATCTGCGCCGAGCTGCGCGACGCCGGTCATGAGGACCGGGTCGCCGAGCTGACTGGCCTGCGGATCGACCCGTATTTCACCGCGACCAAGCTCACCTGGCTGTCCCGGCACGCGGCCGATATCTGGGCGGGCGTGACCGACCGGTCGCTGGCTCTCGGCACCGTCGACTCCTACCTGATTGCCCGGCTGACCGGCGGGAGGCGGCATGTCACCGACGCGTCCAACGCCAGCAGGACGCTGCTGTTCGACATCGCGGCCGGGCAGTGGTCGGCGGAGCTGTGCCAACTGTTCGGGGTGCCGCCGCACGCCCTGCCTGAGGTCACGGCGTCGACCGGGGTTATCGGCCACACCGACCCTGAGGCGTTTGGCGGGCTGACGCTGCCTATTGCCGGAGTGGCCGGCGACCAGCAGGCTGCCCTGTTCGGCCAGGCGTGTTTCGCCCCAGGGGCTTCGAAATGCACGTACGGCACGGGGTCGTTCGTCCTGGCCAACACTGGGCCGCAGATCATCAGGTCGCGGGCCGGACTGGTCTCGACAGTGGCGTGGATGGATCATAGCGGGGCGCTGACCTACGCGCTGGAAGGGTCGGTGTTCGTCACCGGGGCGGCGATCCAATGGCTGCGCGACGGGCTCGGCCTGCTGACGCGGGCCGCGGACAGCGAGGCTCTCGCGCGGTCGGTGGACGATTCCGGCGGTGTCGTGTTCGTGCCCGCGCTGACCGGGCTCGGCGCGCCGGACTGGGACCCCGACGCGCGCGGCGCGATTTTCGGCCTGACCAGGGGCACGACGACGGCACACCTGGCCAGGGCAACGCTCGAGGCGATCGCCTTCGAGGTCCGCGACGTAGTAGACGCGATGGCCGCCGACATGGGGCTCGGTGACGGCGCGGCCGCTGATGACCGCGCCACGGGCGCGGGGGTTGATGGCGCGCGGGATGGTGGCCCGTGGGCTGATGGCGCCTGGGTTGGTGCCGACGCCCCCCTGCGGGTCGACGGCGGCGCCGCCGCAAACGACCTGCTGATGCAGATCCAGGCGGATCAGCTGCAGCGGCCGGTCGAGCGCCCGGTCGTGGCCGAGACCACCGCGATCGGTGCCGCGTTCCTTGCCGGGCTCGCCACGGGTGTCTGGTCCTCGACCGATGATCTCGCCGCGACCTGGCGGCTCGACAAGCGCTTCGAACCCGGCCCGCGCGACGACTCGGCTCACAAGCGCTGGCGGGAAGCCGTCCGCCGGTCGATGGGCTGGGCAAGTCACGCAGACCAGGCCAGCTAGCTATCTAGGCGTCCGCCCCGCCGACATCAGCCCGCGCGGCCGCCGCTTCCGAGCCGTCAGGGCGGGTCACATCCGCGCTCGCAACCGGCGCATGGGCACCCGCGCTCGCTGCCGTGGCCGCACCATGGGCGGCATCCGCGATCGGCGCATCGGGCCCTGCCGCCGCATCGACGTCGGGTGCCGCGTCCCCCGCCCGATCGGCGGCAGCCGTTCCTGCACCCGCGTCCCCGGCCGATGTGTCCTCAGTTGTCGCTGCACTCGCATCCGCCGCAGCCCCAGGCCCCGCCTCCCCAGCAGCCGACGTCTCCGCATCCGACGCCTCCCCCTCCGCCGGGCCGGCGGTCCGCCCCCCGGCAGCCGGCGCATCCCCCGCCGACGCATCCCCCGCCGGCGCATCCCCCGCCGACGCATCCCCGGCCGACGCCTCAGCGGCCTTGGCTTTCGCGGCTCCATCATGCTTATGAGCGCGCCTTTCGGCGTGCTGAAGGGCCTTGTGCCGGGCGGCGTACTGGTCGACGTACTCCTGCCCGGACAGATTCATGATCTCGTAGATGATCTCGTCCGTGACGGCCCTGAGCACCAGCTTGTCGTTCTCCATGCCGTAGTAGCGGGAGAAGTCCAGCGGCTCGCCGAAACGCACACCCGGCCGCACCCTGAGCCGCGGGGTTATCCTGCCTGGGGGCTGGAATTCAAAGCCCCCGACCATCGCGCACGGAATCACCGGCACTCGCGCCTCGAGGGCAAGCCGGGCGACGCCGGTCTTGCCGCGGAACAGGCGGCCGTCCGGGGTCCGGGTTCCCTCCGGGTAGATGCCCAGCAGCTGGCCGCTGGCCAGGACGCGCAGGCCCGTTGCGAGCGCCCGCTCGCTCGCCTCGCCGCCTGATCGGTCGACCGGGATCTGCCCAACTCCGCTGAAGAACGCTTTGCTGAACAGGCCCTTGATGCCGCGGCCGGTGAAGTACTCGGATTTGGCCAGGAAAACTACCTTGCGCGGAATTGGCAGCGGCGCGAAGAAGTGGTCTGAGAAGGACAGGTGGTTACTGGCCAGGATCGCCGGTCCGGTCCTGGGAACATTGTCGGCGCCCTCCGCCCAGGGCCGGAACAGCACCCGGAGGACCGGAGCCAGTACCGCCTTGACCACCCAATAGAACATGCGTCAAATGATCCCACGCAATCGCCGCCGCGCGAACACTTAAGCCTGTTCAATCGGCATTTCACGGTGACCACACACCTGGCGCCGGTCAGCAGCGCGGTGCCGGCTGCGGAACATGATGCGACATGCGACGATTCGGGATACACACAGCTCGGTGATACAACAAAGCTCGGGGATACACACGGCGAGCCGCCGGGAAGGACGCAGCCATGACAGTACTGCCGGGCGCGGAGCCCTACAGCCACGAGGGCGGTCCAACGGGAGTCCTGCTCTGCCACGGGTTCACCGGCTGCCCCCAGTCGCTGCGCCCGTGGGCGGAATACCTCGCGTCCGAAGGCCTGACCGTCAGCCTGCCGCGGCTGCCCGGCCACGGCACCACCTGGCAGGAGATGAACCGGACCAGATGGGAGGACTGGTATGCCGAGGTCGACCGAGCATTCGGCGAACTCCAGGCCGCGACCAGCGAAATCTTCGTCATGGGATTGTCGGTGGGAGCTTGCCTCGCCTTGCGGCTGGCCGAACTGAACGGTGCTGCGGTGTCTGGCCTGGTCCTGGTGAATCCATTGATCACGGCCGACACCAAGCTGTTCCTGCTGGCGCCCGTGCTGAAGGTCATCATTCCGTCGCTCAAGGGCGTCGGCAGCGACATCAAGAAGGAAGGCGTCACCGAACTCGCCTATGACCGCACTCCGACGAGGGCTGCGGCCACGCTTCCTGCTCTGTGGAAAGTCACCAAGCGGGACCTGGGCAAGATCGCTGCGCCGACGCTCGTCTACCACAGCACCGAGGACCACGTCGTCGGTCCGGCCAGCCTGGCTGTCCTGCGCAAGGCCGTGCCGGCCACCCGGCTGGAGGTCATCGATTGCCCGAACAGCTATCACGTCGCGACCCTGGACAACGACGCAGAAGCCATCTTTGCGGGAAGCCTGGAGTTCGTTCGCTCGCACAGCCATGCGGGAAAGGAATGACAGGATGGATACCGACAGGCATACGCGGCAGACAAGGCTAGCCATGATCGGGCGACGACGCGGGGGGAACCGTGGGGCGCGACACGGGTAGGGATCAAGACGGCGACCAGGCAGACTGGCGGGATCTGGTGGCCAGGTTCGCGCTGCCACCGGCCGTCGATTCTGCACGCCAGCCTTGGCCCGATCGGGAGAATCTGCATCCGGCCCACACCTCGCCAGCCGAGCCCTGCCAACCGGAGTCGGAGGCCCACCGCGGTCATGGCGCCGTCGCGCAGTCAGCTGCAGGCAAGAACATGAACCCGGCAGCCGAACCGGGCCCAGGCGAGAAGTCTGGCACGCGCAGGAACCCTGCCTCGGGGACACGAACCTCTGCCGAGCGCGGCCGTGTCATCAAGCCAGCCCGGTCGGTGCGGGACTCCGTGCCCGCCGACGGGCAGTCGCCAGAGACGGCCGGGGACGTTACCGGCCCGGTCGATGCGCCCAGCGCCGACGGCATCCCGCCAGCTAGGAACCTGGCAGCGGGCTGGAACTTCGGCCCATTCACCGGGCCCGTCAGGGAGGCTCCAGAGAGCAATGACCCCAGCGAGGCGACCAGGCGCCCCGAGCTCGGCTGGCTGGAACTCGACGACGAGGATGGGAACGGCGACGACCGTTATGTCCCGCCACACCTACCGCCACTGCCGAAGCTCGATCCGGTCGCGCGCGGCGCCTGGACGGCGCTGTTCGGCGGGCCTGGCTATCTCTTGATCGCGACGACGCTCAGCTGGCAAGTTCCGGGCTGGGCTGAGCTCGCGGCCATCATCGCCTTCGTGGCCGGGTTCGTGGTGCTTGTGTCCAGGCTGGGAGACGGTCCGTCCCGGCGAGACGGCCCGGATCAGGGCGCCGTCGTCTGATTCCGCCCGGTCCCAGCCCGACTGCCGGCACCGGCACCGGTGGCGGGATCGGCCGCAACCTAGCGCTTTCTGGCCAGGTCCGCTGCCCCGATCATCCCGGCGTCCGGCCCGAGCTCGGCGAGCACAACCGCGGCATGGGGGCGGTACTGGCGGCCGGTCAGCCCGTTCTCGAACGCTGCCCTGGTCTGACCGATCAGCAGGTCACCAGCCTCCGACACGCCTCCGCCGAGCACGAAGCAGCTGGGGTCGAGAATCGCGGCCATATCCGCGAGCCCCTCCCCCAGCCACCGGCCGATGATGTCGAAGCAGCGCAACGCTGCGGCGTCGCCCTCCCGCGCGGCGGTCGTGACCTCCGGCCCGGTGATGCCTTCCGGGGTGCCGCCTGAGAGCTGCAGCAGCCGGACAGCCGCTCCCGGCGAGCGCCTCGCAAAATCGCGCGCCTCGGCGACCAGCGCGCTGCCACTCGCATACTGCTCCCAGCAACCGCGGTTGCCGCAGCCGCAGAGCCTGCCGTCCGGCACGACCCGGTAGTGACCTGGCTCGCCGGCCATCCCCCACCGGCCTCGGTAGAGCTCGCCGTTCAGCACCAGTCCCCCGCCGATCCCCGTTCCGATTGTGATCATCACGAGGTGATCATGACCTCGCCCGGCGCCGAACTTGGCCTCGGCCCACGCCGCCCCGTTAGCGTCGTTCTCCACCACGACCGGGCGGCCGGTGCGATCCTCGACTTGCCGAGCTACCGGCTCATTACGCCAGGCCAGATTGGGCGCGAACACGACCGACGAACGGCTCTCCTCGACAAAACCCGCTGCCCCGATGCCGACAGCCTCGATTTCGTGCCTGGACAGCAGTTCCCTGACCGCCTCGCTGATCATCTCGATGGTCCCGGACGCATTAGCGGCCGGAGTCGGCCGCTTGACCATCTCGACAATTGCGCCCTTCTCGTCGACCACCCCCGCGGCAATCTTGGTGCCTCCGACGTCAACCCCGATGGCCAGGCTCATCCTCAGGTGCTTTCGCTCGGATCGTCGGTGGGCTCGACGGCGGATTGCTGGGCTGGCTCATCGGCGGGTACGTCGACGGTAGATCCCCCGGCAGCTGGCCGCGGCTGCGGCGGGGCCGCGCGCGGCGGCTCCTGCTCCGCCGGGGATGGCGCCGACTGCGGCGTGGCCGGGAGCGGCGGCTCCGGCGAAGGCCGGGGCTGCGGTGGCTCGCCCGGACGGTACGACAGGATCGAGTCGAGGCTTGCGAAGGCGTCACGCATCGCGCCAGCCATCATGTCGGCCGCGTCAGACAATTTCGGCCCGCGGCGGCTGTCGCCACCAGCCCGGGCTTGAGCGATCAGCCGCGCGGCGCGGCAGAGCGGGCACCAGGCGCACTCGGGTGCTTCATCAGCGGCGTGCGGAGGCTCCGTCGTGGCCGTGGCCCAGGTGTCAGCCGTGTCGTCGCCCGAGCCGCGGAACGCCTTCTTGACCTGGTCGCCGAGCTCGTCACGCATGTTCCTCGCGCTGGTCCTGATCAGCCAGCGCTGAACTTCGCTGGCGAGTCCGGCCGCACGCTTCTCCCACGACGCACCAGGCCCGGCACCTCCACGCTCGGCCCCGCCTGATCGGCCGCGACCCTGCTCACTGCTACTCCGCTGGCCGCCGCTCTGCTGGCTGCTGCGCTGACCGCCGGCCGGCTGCCCCCTTCCCGACGGCTCTGTCATCTGCCACCACCACTCTCGCCGCTGGCCTGCTGCACCCGGCTTCTGAGGCCTTTCATTGCCGTATCGATGATCGCCTTCTCGGCCCGCCGCTTCAACATCCCGATCATCGGTATGGCCAGGCCGACGGCAAGCTCGTACGTCACCTTAGTCGCGGTGCCGGACTCATCGAGCCGGTAGGCGCCCGACATTTCCGATACGGCAGCGCCGCGCTCAACCAGGTCCCAGCGAACCTGCTCATCGCCCTGCCAGGTATAGCCAAGGGTGTAGCTGTCCTTGATCACCCCGGCGTCGATGGTGAAGCGGACCTGCTCGGCACGGCCGTCCAGTCCCGCCTTGACCACCTCGGCGGATCGCACTCCCGTGGCCCACTGCGGGTACGCGCCGAAGTCCGCGATTACCGCCATGACTACCGACCGAGGCGCTTCGATTGTCATGGTCGAGCTAGTCTTGTCGGTCATTCTCGGAGCGTACCGCTACCACTGCAGCACGTACGGAGTGCCACTCGCCCTGAAGTGGCCGACGTTGACGCACTGCGTGCTGCCGATGGTCAGCCGGTCGACCAGCGGCTGATGGACATGGCCGAAGAGCAGGTAGCGCGGCTGGGTCCGGTGCACCGCGTCGAGCAGCGCCTGGCTGCCGCGTTCCATGCGCTGAGCGATCGTGTCGAAGAGCAGCTCGGGCACTTCGGGCGGGATATGGGCGCACAGCACGTCGACCGCGCCGACAGCGTCGACCTTGGCGGCGAACTTGTCGTCGTCGATTTCATTGGGTGTCCGGTAGATCGAGCGCAGGCCGCCACCCACGAAACCGAAGGTGAGGCCGCCGATCTCGACGCGGCTGCCGTCAAGCACCTGATGGCCGGCCCGCACATGATCGGCCCACAGGCGCGGGATGTCGACGTTGCCGTAGGTCAGGTAGGCCGGGGTGGGCATGGCATCGAACAGTTCGGCGTACTGCGCGGAGACGGCCGCGTTGATGGTCGCGGCCGGCTCGCCTGGCAGCGAGGCCCAGAGCCTGGACGAGAACTCCCGCGCCACGCCGAACTGCTGCGCCGTCCGCAGCGCAATGAACTCGCGGGCGGCCTCGGCGCCGAATAGGTCGGCGAAGATCCCGCGCGAATGGTCCGCGTAGTCGAGGAAGAGCAGCAGATCGCCGAGGCAGATCAGCGCGTCCGCACCGTCGCAGGCCCGGCGGAGCGCGTCGGTTCTGCCGTGCACATCACTGATCACGTGCACCCGCATTGACCAACAATAAGCAGATCATCCTGAGCCCAACCAGGCCACCCGAGGTCGGTTCAACGGGTTACTCGCGGTACCGTCCACAAAGATCGGGTACGAGCATATCGATGGCAGGAGGCCCGTTGCGCGAGTTCAGCATCCCCGCCATGGCCGAGATCCCAGCCACGGCCACTCTCACCGACGTCATCGCCGACCGTGCCAGCCGCGCACCCGACACCCTCGTCATGCGCTGGCGCGAGGCAGCGAACCAATGGACCGACGTCTCTGCCCGACAGTTCAGCGACCAGGTCCGCGCGCTGGCCAAAGGCCTGATCGCGGCCGGGGTCGGGCCAGGCGACCGGGTCGGCCTGCTGGCGCGGACCAGCTACCGCTGGACTCTCATCGACTATGCACTCTGGTCCATTGGCGCGGTCACCGTGCCGGTCTACGAGACGTCCTCGGCGGAGCAGGTTGAGTGGATCCTGTCCAACTCAAGGTCGCGCGGTGTCTTCGCGGAAAGCGAGGCGCATGCCGCCACGATTAGCCGCGTCAAGGGCAATCTCCCCGACCTGGAGAACATCTGGCTGATCGACACGATCGGCGTCATCACGACGGCTGGCGCTGACGTCACCGACAGTGAACTCGATCAGCGCATGGCCGGCCGCACCGCGGATCAGCTCGCCACGATCATCTACACCTCAGGCACAACCGGGCCGCCTAAGGGCTGCGAGCTGACCCACCGTAATCTCCTGTCCGCCTCCCGCAATGCGGTCACCGGCGCCCTGCACGAGCTATTCGAGTTCTCCGGCTCGTCGACGTTGCTGTTCCTGCCGCTCGCGCACGTATTCGCCAGGATCATCCAGGTTGCCTGCATCGAGGGCGGAGCGATCCTCGAGCACTGGGAGGACTCGTCAACGCTCGCGCAGGCGCTCCCCCAGACCAGGCCCATGTTCCTGCTTGCGGTGCCGCGGGTCTTCGAGAAGGTTTACAACTCCGCGCAACAGCAGGCGGCCGTCAGCGGCGTGAAGAGCAGGATCTTCCGGGCCGCGGCCGATACCGCCATCGCGTACAGCCGGGCGCAGTCTGATTCGCGTGCAGGCAGCTCCGGACGCCAGGGCGCGGGGCAGGGCCTAAAGCTCCGGCACACGCTCTTCGACCGCCTCGTCTACACCAAGCTGCGTGCGGCGGTGGGCGGACAGGTTAAGTTTGCCGTCTCCGGCGGAGCCCCGCTCGGCGAGCGGCTCGGCCACTTCTTCCGCGGCGCCGGCATCACCGTGCTCGAGGGCTACGGGCTAACCGAGACGTCAGCAGCGGCCATGGTGAACAGGCCAAGCCGCAACAAGATCGGGACTGTCGGCCTGCCGATCCCCGGCACCAGCATCCGGATCGCCGACGACGGCGAGATCCTTATCCGCGGCTCGATCGTGTTCCGCGGCTACTGGCGGAACACCGAAGCAACCGCCGAGGCGCTGGACTCCGATGGCTGGTTGCACACCGGCGATATCGGCTCGCTGGACGACGAGGGCTTCCTGACCGTGTCGGGGCGCAAGAAGGAAATTATCGTCACGGCGGGCGGCAAGAACGTCGCTCCCGCAGTCCTGGAGGACCGGCTCAGGGCTCACCCGCTGATCAGCCAGTGCATGGTCGTCGGGGACAATCGCCCGTTCGTCGCTTGCCTGATCACGCTCGACGCCGACGCCCTTGATTTCTGGAAGCAGCAGCACGGCAAGCCCGCCGACGCCACGGCCGCCGATCTTGCCGATGACCCCGAATTGATCGCGGAGATCCAGGCCGCCGTCGATGATGCCAACAAGGCAGTGTCGCGGGCCGAGTCGATCCGCAAGTTCAGAATTCTGAGCTCGGACTTCACCGAAGCCAGCGGCCATCTGACGCCTTCGCTGAAGGTGAAGCGAAGCGTCGTGAACATGGACTTCGCGGCAGAGATCGAGATGCTCTACGCCCGCGGGTAGTGCCGCATGCCAGTCGGCCGCGATCGGTCAGCCGGCCAGGATCTCGTCCAGCCGGCCGACGACAATGTCCCAGCGCCACTCCCGATCGACCCACGCGACTCCCTTGTCCCCCATGGTCGCCGCGCCCTGCGGATCGCGGAGCAGCTGGATCAGGCGCTCCGCCAGCGCGGCTGCATCGCGACCGCCCACCACGTAGCCGGTCTCACCAGGCAGAATCGCATCCGGTGCCCCGCCCGAGTCGCCGCCGATCACCGGCAAGCCGGTTGCCGATGCCTCCAGGTAGACGATGCCGAGGCCCTCGACGTCCAGACCGCCGCGCCTGGTACGGCACGGCATCGCGAAGACGGTACCTGCGGCGTAATACGCAGGTAGGTCCTCCCACGGCACCGACCCAGCGAAGATCACCGATTCGGATACCTGCTCGCGTCGCGCGAGCCTGCGCAGGTTGCCCGCGTACGGTCCGTCGCCCACGAGCAGCAGGACCGGCCGCGCCGCTGCAGCGTCCCCGCCAGCCGCTGAGCGGCGCTCCTGCGCGGGCAACCCGTTGCCGAGCCCCGCCAGTACTCGGGCCCAGGCCCGGATCAGCGTGTCCTGGCCCTTGCGCGGCACCATCCGGGAGACACACAGGACAACGGGGGCGGCTGGCGCGATCCCGAGATGCTCTCTTATCGCGGCCCCGCCGGCACCCGGTCTGAACGACTCATTGTCGACCCCGGGCGCCAGCCGGACCAGCCGCGCGGCGGCCGCCGGATCCAGCGCCCTGGCCAGCCGGATCCTGAAGTACTCGCCGAGATAGGTCAGCACGTCGACGTGATCGCCGATCTGCCGCAACAGGGCTCTGGCGCCAGGCAACGCAGCCCAGCCTGACTCATGCCCGTGGGTCAGGGCCACCATCCGGCGCGCGCCCGCGCGGCGAAGGGCGGGTGCGAGCAGCCCAAGTGGCGCCGCCGCGCCGAAGAGCACGGTATCGCAGCCATGCTCGGCCAGGATTGCCCTAGCCCGCCTGGCCACGGACGGCACGGGAAGCATGAGCGACGTCGGATGCCGCACGACCGGGAAAGGCTGCCTCGCGTCGAACTCGGCAGCGCCGCGCCAGGCAGGTGCGTAGACCACGACCTGTCCTGGCGGCAGCCGTTTCGCGAGCGCATGCACGAACGACTGGATGCCGCCGCTGCGCGGCGGAAAGTCGTTGGTGACGATCAGGATCTTCGGCATACGGATGGCTACCTTACCCATCGGCG
>Ga0070707_100001940_pt1 | contig 19862 bp, 17 predicted proteins | sample KBSK5502metaG_FD_65468 | JGI IMG/M metagenome (GOLD analysis project Ga0070707, IMG submission 65468) | Corn, switchgrass and miscanthus rhizosphere microbial communities from Kellogg Biological Station, Michigan, USA - KBS K5-50-2 metaG | ecosystem: Host-associated > Plants > Roots >...
GACCACCCCGTCTGCGGCGCTTCGGAGGCTTCGCGCCTTTTTATTAATGCCGCAGCCACCCCTCCTTTTCAAGGAGGGGAATAATGCCTGATTCCAATTCATTCACACGTTCTCAGCCCTGGGTTAACCGGACAGAAGACCACAGCGCCGTAAGTGCGACAGAGCACGACTTTTTGTGCAAAGCCCGACACTTTTGAAACAAAATGGGCGCGCATGTTTCTCTTAATGATCTTGCTGGCGGTTTCTGTCGCTGGTTGCCGATCGGCTGATGAAAATCGGCCGCCATCACCCGCGCCCCATCACCCCGCCCTCGTATCTCCATCCACACCTTCCGCCACCGCCAGACTCATGGACGGCATGGGGAACGTTAACTTCGCAATCACGACAAACTCCAAAGAAGCGCAGGCGTTTTTCAATCAGGGGGTCGCGCAACTCTACGGGTTCTGGTTCGTGGAAGCCGAGAAGTCGTTCCTTCAGGCGGCCAGACTCGATCCGAATGCCGCGATGGCTTATTGGGGAATTGCGATGGCAGCACCCGCCACGTTTGTTCCCATGTATCAAATTGCTCTGACTCCGAATCCACTTCCGCCGGTTGCCCCTCCCAACTCACCGGAATCGCGCGCACGGGTGGCGATCGTCAAAGCCCAGGCATTGAGTGATTCGATCACGTCTCGCGAGCGCCTCTATATCGAAGCAGTCGCTGCTCGCCACAATCCCGCGTTGCCGGATCCCGATGCGGCTTACATAAGGGTCATGCGGAAACTCGTCGACGGGTTTTCCGACGATTTGGACGCGAAGTCCATACTCGCGCTGGCACTCGAGAATGGATTTGATGGAGCGACGAAGGCTCCTAAAGCAGGGACGGAAGAGAGCCTGAAGTTATTGCGACAGGTCCTGGCGAAGGATCCGGATCACGTGGGCGCCAATCATTTCCTGATTCACGGTCTCGAAGGGGGCAAAGAGGTGCGCGCTGCGATCCCTGTGGCCAACCGTTATGCCGCGCTGGCACCGAATATCCCTCATGTGCTGCACATGCCCGGTCATGTTTATGCACAGACGGGCATGTTCGACGAAGCTGTGAAGGCATTTCTGGTAGCGGCTGCCAAAGAACGCGAATATATGTCGGCCGATCCGCGTTATTCGAAAGTGAGCTACGTGCACAACGAGATTCTTCTTCTCCACGTGCTCGGCCTGCAAGGCCGCTACCGTGACACGATGTCCCGCGTCGCCGATCTCATGTCGGCGAAAGAAACCTTCGCAGACCGCGACACTGCCGAATTCTTCTATCGCGTCGGCTGGTTTGCGCTGATGAAGACGCTCGTGCGCTTTGAAAAGTGGGAGGAGATTCTCGACGGAAAGACGCTTCCGTTCGTCAACCAGCCTCCTGAATTGCTTTGGTATCACTGGGCGCGTGGTCTCGCGTACGCATCTACTTCGAATCTGGCGGCTGCGCGGAAATCGCTGCAGATGATGGAGGCCTTCAATCCGGTTCCGCAGCAGTTCCGCATCGCACACGATGAACTGGCGGGTTACATCGACGCGAACGCAGGCAACGTGAAGAAGGGACTCGACGAGCTCGGTCGCGCCGCCCGGGCGGAATCTCAACTGCCTTACACCGACCCCACCGTATATCCGCGCCCAGTACTGGAGCTGTTGGGCCAAACCGCGCTCAAGGTTGGCGATTTCCGAACTGCAGAGTCGGCTTATCGCCGGGCTCTCGAAAACGAGCCTGGTAGCGGTCGCGCCCTGTTGGGTTTGTCGAAGGCGTTAGAAGGCCTCGGGAAAAAGCAGGAAGCGGAAGAAACACTTAAAGAGTTTCGACGCGTCTGGCGCGGAGAATCTTGACAACCTCAGCCGAACGGGCGTAGCTAATCCACATATATTTCGGAACGAAAGATGGGGGTGGAAGTATGTGGGATAGGAAATCTGCAGCAGCGATCATTGTATTGATCGCATTGGGAACTTGTCTGGCTTTTGGTCAAGGCGCTACCGGAGCCATTTCAGGAGTGGTGCGCGATACCACGGGAGCGGTAATACCGGGAGTTACGATTACTGTCAAACACATCGAGAGCGGGCTGACACGCACCGTGATAACGAACGAGACCGGCGGATACAGCGTGCAGCTTCTTCCAGTCGGTGCCTATGAAATCACCACAGATCTGGCGGGCTTCAAGCAGCAAGTGCGGCGCGGAATCAACCTGGTCGTCGGTCAGGAAGCGGTGGTCAATCTGACGCTGGAAGTCGGAACCGTCGCCGAGTCCGTCACGGTGACAGGCGAAGCGCCCATCGTCAATACGACGCTCGCCTCCACTACCGGAGTCGTGAACGAGTCGCAGATTAAAGACCTGCCGCTGAACGGCCGCGGCTTCGACCAGTTGATGATGGTGACGCCCGGCACGGTCAATTACACGTCCAATGTAAATCTCAACGGCAACTTCTTCTCAGTGGTGGGCCGGAGGCCGGAAGAAAACACGTTTTCGATTAACGGCATCGAATACATCGGATCGAATTCCGCCGGACAGCCGATCGGGCCCGCCGGCGCCAGCGGACAGACACTCGGAGTCGATGCCGTGCGCGAATTCAACCTGCTCCAGCACAGCTATGGCGCCGAGTATGGGAAGAGGGCCGGCGGCCACGTCGTCACCGTGACGACGTCGGGTACGAACCAGTTGCATGGATCTGTCTTCGAGTACCTGCGCAACAGCGCTCTGGATGCCCGGAATTTCTTCGACGCCACCAACGCAGCCCCGCCGTTCAAGCGGAATGAGTTTGGCGCGTCCCTGGGCGGGCCAATCAAGAAGGATAAAGTGTTCCTGTTTGGAAACTACGAAGGATTCCGGCAGCGGCTGGCGCTCAGCAACGTTGCGGTAGTTCCCGATGCGCAGATGCGTCAGGGTTTGCTGCCTTGCTACCTCGCCACGCCGACGGCCTGCGGGTCGAATCCGGGCCAGTACGTTACTGTTCCCAATCTCAAGACGGGCATGCTTCCATACGCCAGCAATTTCTGGCCGGCGCCGACTGGAAGTCAGTTGTTCGTTGCGGCCGGTTTGCCCAACGCCGGTTTGCCCACGGGAACCGCCTATGCCATCTCGAATCCCAAACAGTCGGTCCGCGAGGATTTCGGCCTGGTGCGGTTCGATTACAACCTCTCCAATACCAATTCGTTCTCGGCCAACTACCTGATCTCCGATGGAGACAAGAACGACCCGAGACCAGACACGAATTTCACCCAGATCAGCCGCAACCGGAGCCAGGTGGTCTCATTGCAGCAGACCCACGTCTTTTCCCCCACGCTTCTGAATAGCCTGAACGGGGGTTTCACGCGAGCGTATTCGCCGGTCGTAACATCGCCCGCCGTGCCGATCCCGTCCAACCTCGCCTTCATCACCGGGCGAGTTCCCGGGCAGATCACCATCGGCGGAGGCGTGAGCGCCGCGGCTGCCGCTTCAATCGTGGTGGCGAACGGAAACGATCCGACTGCAAACGCGTTGAATTTTTTTACAGTCAGCGACGATGTGCGCTGGACGAAGGGTAACCACTCTTTCAGCTTCGGCGGATGGTTGCAGCGCGTCCAGGAAAACCAGAGCGGGCCTGCTCAGAACAAGGCAGGCACGGTTGCCTATCCGACCCTGTTACTTTTCCTGCAGGATTCCCCGACGGCCTTCAATGCCAATGTGGTGGTGACTCCGGTGGGATATCGGCAATGGTTAGGGGCCTGGTACGTCCAGGATGAAATGAAGCTGAAGCCGAATCTCTCGCTGCGCCTGGGTTTGAGAGACGAGATGACGAACGGGTGGAACGAAGTCAAAGGCCGGTGCGCCAACCTTCTGTTTGATCCAAGTGGGATACCACTCAGCGATCCGTTGATCGGGCATTCGTGCTTCACCGAGAATAATGCGAAATTGCTGCTGCAGCCGCGCGTGGGCCTGGCGTGGGATCCCACCGGCACCGGGAGTTGGGCGGTTCGTGCCGGCTTCGGAATTCATAACGATCTCCAGGACAATCTGGCATTCCGGCTGGACTCGAATCCACCGTTCAATCCACGGATCGTTCTGAGCGGCCCGATGCTTTCTCTGGTTCCGATCAATCCGTCAATCCCCATGCCGCCGACCTGCAATGCGCAACTGGTCGCAGCAAAGGCGAACTGCGCGATTTACTCCGTGGGAGGAGTGGAGCCGACCATGCACACTCCTACGGTTCAACAGTGGAGCCTCGCGCTCGAGCGCGGCATCACGCAGAACCTCGCACTCCAGCTCAGCTACGTCGGTTCGGAGGCCTACCACACGCTGGTTCCGATGAATCTGAATGCGCCTCGTCCCCAGGTGTGCGCGAACGCTGCGGGTTGCCTGAGCGGCGGGGTCGGCAGAGTCCCGGTGACCGTGGCGCAAGGGACCACCTACATTGCGCCGACGGGAACGTGTGCCGGGTCCAACGGAGCATCGATAGCGTGCTACCCCAATCCGTACCAGAACAAGAGCAATTCCCAGATGTTCGAGGGAACCATGAGCTACAATTCGCTGAACGTTTCCCTCGTCAAGCGCGCCAGCCGCGGCCTGAGCTTCAAGACCAACTACACGTTCGGAAAGGCGCTTGATTACAATTCGGGTGGCTCTTCCAACGCCAGCACGAATCAGCCGAAGGCGGCCTTGAATCCTTACAACCTTGCTCTCAGCAGGGGAATTGCGGCCTTCAGTCTCGAGCACGCGTTCAACGCCAATTTCGCCTACCAGTTGCCATTCGGACAAGGACAGCGGTTCGCCGGTGGTGCCAGTGGCTGGGTGAACAAACTCGTCGGGGGCTGGCAATGGAACGGAATCTTCAACGCCCAAAGCGGCTTCCCCTTAACGCCCCAGGTTGGAGCGAATGTTTCCGGAACCGGCGATACCGATAACCCCGACGTGCCAAACCGGAATCCAGCCTTCACCGGGCCGGTGATTCTGGGAGTGGATGGGTTCAAGAAGACTGGCCGGTATTTTGATCCTAATGCTTTCTCGCTACCGCTCTCCGGAACGTTCGGCAATGTGTCGCGCGGTTCCTTGAACGGACCGCCCCTGACCACCATCGACACATCGTTGTTCAAGAGGATCAGCATTAATGAGCAATTGAACTTGCAGTTCAGGGCGGAGGCATTCAACGTTCTGAATCATGCGAACTTTGCGGGACCCAACGCGGTCATATTCCAGGGAAGTAACTACAGCTCTTCGGCCGGCGTCATCACCGCCACGGCGACGACGTCGCGCCAGATCCAGTTTGCATTGAAGCTGCTCTGGTAGCGTTAATGGGGCCGCGAAATCGATTCAGCCGCGCAGCGGCGAAAAGATCGTAGCCCAGGGCTGAGAACGTGTGAATGAATTGGAATCAGGCATTATTCCCCTCCTTTGAAAAGGAGGGGTGGATGCGCGATCAAGAAAATGTCGCGAAGCAACCTTAGTTCGCGCAGACGGGGTGGTCAGTTCGGCGAAATCTTTAGGCCTGAAGAGTTTCGCCGAACTGACCACCCCGTCTGCGGCGCTTCAGAGGCTTCGCGCCTTTTTATTAATGCCGCAGCCACCCCTCCTTTTCAAGGAGGGGAATGTGTCCGCACTGAAACAGTCTGTCAATTCATTCACACGTTCTGACGCCCGGGGCTATGTTCTAACGCCGCTACGCGGCTATATTTCGCCAACTGGACGCTAGTTCGACAGACTCGGATTCCAGAACGTAGCTTCGTTCCCTGGGTTCTCCGTGTAAACCTTCTTCGGGTCGACGCTTCTATCCAGTATCAATCCAATCCACGGGGCGTCCATCTCTTCCCAACTTTGCTCTCCGCCGAAGACGTCTGTACCGGGATCACGAGCAAATTTGTTATTTGGAGAGTTATCGAAGTGGGACATCACGCGGAGCTTCGTGCCTTTCGGTATCTTGAGCGTCCTTTCCAGGTTGTACGTCATCTGCCAGTTGAAGTCGTAGCGTGGTTGACTCAGTATCGTCTCAACTCTTCCGTCCGGATACATCAACATGTACATCATGTCCTTGCCGTGTTCATGCATGTGAATGCTCATCACGGCCAACTCGGTATCCATGTTGAAGACCAGATCTTTGGGCGGCGCTTCCCAATTGGAATCACCCGCCGGAATGCGCCAGCGCACGCGATCATTCCAGCCGTCATTGCCTCTTGGTTTCAGGGCTCTCATGATCAACTGGCGCTGAGGCTCCTGTTGTGCGACGACGAATCCGATCTTCGTGATGTCGGTCACGGCCTTTCCGGTCGGAGTCCAGTGAAGGCTGAGGACCATGTCGGTGTCCGCCGGAATCAGATACGCCGTTTTATAGTAGCCATAATCCAACGGCGCAGCGCCGGGCCTGTAGAAGCCTTCGAAGCCTGCACCAGCGCCATCCGGAATCACGTCAGTTTCGGGAGCCGGGCATACCTTGTGACGGTCGTCGGTGCAAAATGTGACTCGCTGCGGTTTCGGCTGTCCGGGGATGTGGATGCCCGCCTCATCGCGCTTGATGTCGGACCAGAAGAACTGGCCGTACTTCACACCATCGACATGGCGCGCAAAGCGGACCCCGGCATGATGCATGGTCGCAGGCACTCCAGGACGAATCTCGATGCTCGTGACCCAGGTATCTTTCTTGAACGGGTTCGGCAGCACCATGATCATGTTCTCGACCCAGCCCTTCGCCGGCACGTCGAATGGGGGCACCTCGACCACAACATCCGGTTTCGTACGCCAGCCTTCCACCCACTGGACGGGAGGCGGAGCATCTTTGGCATCGCCTTCAATCGCACCGCCGTCGGCCCATTTTGCGATGGTGTCGATCTCACGTTGAGCGAGAGAAAAGTTCTCGATGAAGTGCCCGTATTTCGGATCGAGGCCGCCCGGCGGCATTTTTCTTTCAATGACGGCGGCTTTCATCGCCTTGGCCCATGGACGCGTGGTCTGGTACTCGAGAAAGGACATCGGTGCCACTTCACCTGGACGGTGACAGCTCTGACACCTGGCCTCCAGAATCGGGAGAACATCTTTATAAAAGGTCACGCTCTGACCAAACGCGGCAGTGGTGAACAGGAGCAGGCAACAAACTGCAATTCCAATCGAACGCATGATGGCCTCCCCGAAATTGTGCAGAAGAAATGCTGCCCGACATTATACGACGCAAATTCGGCTAATGGAATTGATCAGCAGTTGACAGTGCGTCAAATCGAGAGGACCCGCACACCCGGAAAAAAGGCGCGCAGTTTTTCCATATCACGTACATCACCGGTGTAGACCACGTCGCCTTGAAGGGCAGCGACGGACATAACAAAAGCATCGATCGTCGTGGCATTCCGCACTTCAGCGAGAGCTTCGCCAGCCAGCTTCGCGACTGCTTCGCTAAGCGGTTCGACTCGGACGGAACAGACAATGGCTTCTCGGACTGCGGTTCGACCGCGCCACCATTCACCCAGCACTGGTGCTGGGATAGTTACAGTGGCGTGTCTTTCTCGCGCGCGATGGAAGATCTCCCACGCGCGCTGCTTGCACCGCTCGAGAGCGACCAGCATTCCGGTATCGAACGTAAGCCCATGTGCCGTCACGCAGCATTTCTCCGGCGTCGTTTTTTCTTAGCGGTATACTTTCGCGCGAGCTCCCATCCCTCTTCAAGCTCCTTATCAATAGCCGCCCTGGTATCTTCGGTCAAGTCCGGCCCCCCGTACCAGCGCCACGCGCGCTCAAACGCGGCCTGACGTGTGGCTTCTTCGGCCATTTCCGCTATGAGCGCAGACACGTTGCCCTGATGTCTCCTGGCTGCGAGTTCCTTGAGCTTCCGCTTCGTGGCCGGATCGAGCGAAACTCCGATTGTCTCCGTTGCGCCCAAACGACGTCTCTTTCTCGGTTTCATGCCTTTTACTGTAGCAGAAAAATCTGAGTCGTTGGAGCTCGTTGGAAGCACTTTCGCGAAAGTAGCGGTTACCTCGTTGGGCGCGTGTTACCTCGGATCTGCGTGCGATGCATGATCCTGCGCGAGCTGTCATCAAACCCATCGCGCCGGTGCATGGTGCAGCGGTTGTCCCACAACACGAGATCGCCAACCTGCCACAAGGTGCGCCAGGCGAATGCTTCGTCGGCGGCATAAGACCACAGCTCGTCGAGTAAAGCCTCCGATTCGGGAAGTGCCAGTCCGCGGATGTACGCGTTGCGCCGCCGTCCAAGGTAGAGAAGGCGTCGCCCGGTTTCAGGATGCGTGCAGACCAACGGATGATAGATACCCGGAGAATGAACCGGGTCATCCGTTGCCGCTGTCCCCAGCCGCACATAGCCACCACTGTTGTAGGTGGCATCATGCTTCAGACTGAAACCTGCTATACGGCGCTTGAGTTCCTCCGGCAGGCAGTCGTATGCACGATACATGCTGCAGAAGTACGTGTTTCCGCCTTCCGGAGGAACTTCCAGCGCATAAAGGATGCTGGCCCTGGGCGGATCTTCGATGTACGACATGTCCGTATGCCAGCTGGCTTCGCCGCTGCCGAGACTGCCAATCGGTTCTCCATTTTCGATCACGTTCGAGACGACATAGAGTTCCGGATGACCCTCCACAAAGCGGCGTCCGCTCTCCTGGATCGGCGCAAAGTCGAGCTCGCCGAAATGGCGGCTGAAGGCAATCAAATCGTCGTCGGTCAGTTGCTGCCCTCGAAACAGCAGGACCTGATGATCGAGCCACGCCTGGTAGATGAATTCAAACTCATCCCCGTGAATCCTTCTGATGTCTACGCCTTGAATCTCGGCGCCGAGCGGCTTTTCAGTTGGAATGACGATCAAACGATTGACACCTCAAGATCGCAAGGCATAGTATCGCCGCAAGTTATCGATTACAACGCATGAAACGCTCTTTGGCCTTCGCCATCCTTTTTATAAGTAGCGCTGCTGCTGGAAGACTTCCCAACCTGGAGCTGAAAGATATTTCGGCTGATGCGCTTCCTTATATGAAGCGATATGCGGTGCCGATTACCAATGGAGCGGCATTCTCCAGCTACCTCGAGCGCATCCAACAGGAACACGAAATCAAAGTTGAGGAAGGTTTGTTGGACATGATGGGGGATTACTTCCTCACGACTCAAAAGATCGAAACGGGTTATTACTTCACTTACAAAATCGGATCGCCCGGCCGGGAAATGCCCCAGGTCATCCGGGATCGGGTCTCTTCGGAAAGCGAACAGGCGGAGTTGTTTCTCAAGGCCGTCGATTCCGATGTCGACCCTGCAAGAAAGGCGTTGTTTGAAAAACAGATCAGAAATCTCTCGCCATCCGATCGAAAAGAAGGCGCCCTCAAACTGATTCGATTACTGTTTGAAAAGTCCTGGGTCTTCAATCCCTCAGTCCAAAAATACCTCGCGTCAGAAAGCTATCATGACGACAGCTACGGCTTTGTCGATCGAGGCTTGAGGACGACCTCCTACTCTCACATGGGTACAACGGTCGATGCATTCTTCAATGGGCCGGCCCCCGAGGCAGCGAGAAAACTTCTCCCCGAGAAGGCGAAACGGATCCTCATCGTCGGACCGGGTCTGGATTTCAGCAGTCCCGAACTTGGAGAAGAAATCCCGCAACAATCCTACGAACCGTTCGCCATCCTGGACGTTCTTTTGAAATCGAGAAGGGCAGATTTTGAGGACGTTCAAATCGACCTGTTCGATATCAGCCCGCGAGTCGTGGATCATTGGGAAGTTCTTCTTAAGTCCGCCAGCCAGGGGAAACCAGGCAGGTTGATGCTCGTCAGCGGGTCCGCGATGTTGAGAGGAGGAAATGAACTATCCAATGAGATGACAAAAAGCTATGTTGCTCACTTTGGTAGTTCGCTCCCGGGAGTGACGGCCGAAATCTCCACGAGGAAAAGCCGCCGTCCCGTTCCTCGAACGCTGGAGCCAGACTCCGTATCCCTGCGCAGTTTGACTATTCCTGCTGCCGTTATTAAGAAATTCCGTCCCTTTCAAGGCGATTTGACCACGACGGATCTCGAAAAATTGGCCGCGAAAAACGGCGGCAAATACGATCTTATTTTTTGCTTCAATACCATGGAATATCTGAACGAAACTGAACGGGCGTTGGCAGGAATCAATATCACGAGGTCGCTTGCCCCGAACGGCGTCTTTGTAACGGACAACCGTTTTGAAACGCAGGGCGGCTCGGTTGCCACACCCATCTTAGAAACTTCATTCTTCGCCATGGCTGCCGATGTCGTTACTGCGACGGGTCGTCACCTGGTCATTTATCGGAAGGTGTGGGGGGACCGGCCGGTAGTAAAAGGGCCGCCGCGAAGCGCAAGCCCGAAAGGGCGCAGCATAAATTGAAGCGGTGTACAGAAGCAATCCGGACGGTGGGCCCGACACTAATTGACGGTGGGCCCGACACTAATTAAGGAGCGCTGACATGAAAAAACTTCTGGTTGTTTCAGCAATGCTGATTTTGTCGCTCATGCTGCTTGTGCAGCTGCAGGCTCAGCAACGTGTGCGGTCTGTGAGCGTGGGCGGCACTCCACTACTTCCAGATAATCTCGTCAAGGGCCCGGTACCGCGGCTGCCCGACGGTCACCCGGATCTGACCGGCCCCTGGATGTACGGCGGTTCGAACGCCGACATCGAAGCTGAAGGCGGACTGAAGCCAGGCGAGCTTCCATTGCTGCCGTGGGCGAAAGAACTCAGAGATAAACGCACGGAAGAGGAAGAGCCCTACGTCGCTTGTTTGCCGATGAGTGTGCCGAGAATCAATCCTTACCCGTGGAAATTCGCGATGTCGTACACGTCGAAAGGGCTGACGCAGATCTACATCCTTCATGAGACCGGTGACGCCGGCGCTCATCGTGTGGTCTATATGGATGGCCGCAAGCACCCGGACGATCTTCTTCCAACCTGGTGGGGCCACTCGATCGGACGGTGGGAAGGCGACACGCTCGTCATCGACACCATTGGCTACAACGAGAAGTTCTGGTTCGATAGTCGCGGCACTCCGCACACGGACAAGCTTCACACCATCGAGCGATGGACGCGCATCAACTACGGCACGCTCGTCAACGAATTCACCATCGATGACCCCGGTGCATTCTCGCGGACGGTCCAGTTGAAATTTACGGCCAAACTGGTGCGCCCGGACGTCGACCTGATGGAGTTTATCTGCCTCGAGAACAATCAGGTGGGTCTGGCCGGTGGCTACGTGCCTGGTACGGGTACGAGTAACGAGGCGAAGCCCAAGAAATAACGCTTTAGCCCGCGTTCGACACCACCGAAATAATTTCAGGAGGTATTGCAATGAGAACCAAACTTGGCATGCTGATGGCCGGCATCGGTTTTCTCTATATGGCGCTTCCCGCCGTTGCCCACCACGGATTCGATACCGAGTATGACGCGAACAAGAAAGTCAAATTGACAGGCGTCGTGACGAAGATTGAATGGTTGAATCCGCATATGCGCGTATACATCGATGTCACCGATGCCAAAGGTAACGTGGCCAACTGGAATCTGGAATTGACCAGCCCAAATACGGTGCGCCGTCAGGGTTGGGGTCCGAGGGATCTTCTGCCGGGCGAAAAAGTCATCTTTGAAGCTTATGGAGGCAAGGTCGTGGAGACTCGCGGCGCCCTGGCAAGAATCGCCAAGGCCGAGACGCCGGACAAGCCGCTGTTCATCGCAGGTGGCCCCGAGCAGCCCGGCTTCCCGAAACAACAGTAGATGATGATGAGTGTCGTTCTGCTGGGCCTTATCGTAGCGCTCGGGCAGGCTGGGCCGGCGGGCGCAGATCCGAGTCCGCAGATGTCGGACACGGTCTTCAAGAACGTCCGTGTTCTGAAAGGCATTCCGGTCGACGAGTTCATGGACACGATGGGAATGTTTGCCTCTTCCCTCGGCTATGACTGCAGTAGCTGCCACTCTCCGGAAATCCGCACCAATCGTGATGCCTTTGCGATCGAAACCCCGGCGATCCAGCGGGCCCGCGGCATGATAACGATGATGAACACGATCAACCGCACTTACTTCCGTGGCGAGCCGCGCCTGTCCTGCTTCACCTGCCATCGGGGGAACTACAGTCCCGAGATCATTCCGAGTCTCGCGCTGCAGTACGGAGAGCTCAAGGAAGATCCCAACGCCATCTCCATTTTTCCCGATCGGAAGGTCTCAGCCGACCAGGTCTTCGACAAATATTTCCAGGCACTCGGCGGCAAGCAGCGGCTGGCGCAACTGACCACGTTTGTCGCCACAGGAACTTATACGGGGTTTAATACCGGAGGTGCGGACGTCCCGCTGGAAATCTTTGCCCGCGCTCCCGATCAGCGCACGCAGATCATTCATCTGAATGAGGGCGACGGCGTGAAGACTTACGACGGCCGCAACGCCTGGATCGCGGAAGAATGGAGACCGGTGCCGTTACTGCCGCTGACCGGAGGGAATCTGGCGGGGGCCAGGTTCGAGGCCATCATGTCTTTCCCGGCGTCTCTCCAAAACGCTTTCACACAATGGCAGGTCGGCAGCACCGTCATTGACGATCGCCCGGTTCAAATCCTTCAGGGAACCAACGCCGGAGAAACTCCAGTCAACCTGTACTTCGATGATTCGGGTCTGCTGATACGGATGGTCCGCTGGAACAAAACGACTGTCGGCACCGTGCCGGTTCAAATCGATTATGCCGACTACCGCGAGGTCACCGGCGTGAAGCTTCCCTTTCGCACAACCCTGACCTGGACCGACGGGCAGAACACCTTTGCCCTGAAAGAAGTGCGGCCAAACGTCCCAATCGACGCCGCAAAGTTCGCCCGCCCGGCCCCCTTCAAACGACGTTAGCGAGGTCCATGAAGTTAAAATGCGGCAGACATGGGCAACTCTCGCAGCAGGTAAACGTAAAATGCGGCGTTGCCCGCGCACCACGCGGCGCGCATTCATCCGATGAGTGCTCTGCGCTACGACTGATGCATCGTGACGAGAGGGTCGTGTGATTCAGGATTTCCGCCAGGCTCTACGCCTGATTAGAAGATCGAAGCGACTCGCTTTCGGCGTTGTGATTTCGATGGCGCTTGGTCTGGGAGCTACAGCATCTTTCTACAGCCTCGCGGACTTCTTCGTTTTTCGTCCGTTACGTGTTCCGGAAACGGATCGAGTGGTTCGCTTCACGAATTCCACGGCTGCGCGTTCCGTTGGAATGTTCTCGTATCCCGAATATCAGGATTACATGCAACGAAGTCATAGCTTCAGCGCGATCGCAACATATGAGACGCCGCTTTTGTCGCTGGCTTCGAACCGCGCGAATCAGCCACACGTCGCGATGGGCATGCCCGTCAGCGGAAATTTCTTTTCAATGTTGCAGGTGAAGCCTGTCATCGGCCGTGAATTTCTGCCGGAGGAGGATTCCGTTCCAGGGAGGGATGCCGTCGCTGTGATCAGCTACAAATTATGGCAGCGGGATTTTGGAGGAGGAGCGGATATTATCGGCCGCGATGTCCTGATCAATGGTCGCGCTTTCACGATTGTCGGCGTTGCTCCTGAAGACTTCCGTGGAGTCGAGCAATACGTTCAACCCGAAGTTTACTTTCCGCGAGGTACTGCCGCACGGACGGATCGTTCCGCACGTTCAGCTCAAGTATTGGCGCGTTTGAAACCCGGAGTAACACTCGAACAAGCCAGGAAAGATATCGCAAGAATTGCGAGCCAGTTGGAACAGGAGCACCCTGAAACCAACAAGGGGACGAAAGCGACTGTCTTGACGCAGGTTGCATATCGATTGGCGGATGATCCAAGGCTGCTCCGCATGGCGGTGACTTTTCTTACTATTGGATTCGTCGTTTTGGGGCTCGCATGCGTCAACGTTTCGAATTTGCTTTTATCCATGATCCCCCAGAGAACTCGCGAAATGGCAGTGCGAGTCGCGATGGGTGCGCCGCGAGCACGGCTGCTTCGTCAATTGCTGCTCGAGAGCGCGATCCTCTCCGGCGCCGGAAGTCTTATCGGACTTGTCATTGCTTCATGGTTCTCGGGATTCATTTCCTCGATCCGTCTTTATGGATCTGAATTGTCGATCGGTTTTCAGACTCAGGTGGATGATCGCGTTGTCATTTTTACGATTGCGGTGGGACTGGTTTCGGCATTGATATCGGGCGCCGTTCCCTCATGGCGTTGCTCCCGGAGTGATCTGAATTCCTTGCTGAAATCATCAGATCCGCGGAACCAACCCCATAAAACATGGGGCAGGGAAATACTCGTGGGAGCTCAGGTCGCAGTAGCGTCGGTGTTCCTGGTTGTGTTGGGATTTTTGCTACAGGATTTTCAGAGTGTGGGGAGAACAAATCCCGGCTTTCGAGTGGACCACATTTTGACGATGTCTTTCAATCCTTCGATGGCCGGATACGATGCCGAAAAGACCCGCGCGTTTTACGCCGAGCTCGTCGAGCGGCTGCGGAGTCTTGCCGGTGTCAAGTCGGCAACGATCGGTCAGGACAAGCCCTTCGGAATTTTCTACAACTCGACGAATCTGACTATCGAGGGCTACGAACTGCCACCAAACCAGCAATTCGTGCAGATCCGAAGCGCGTTTGTCGGCAACGGCTACTTTGAAACCCTGGATATCCCGGTCATTCGTGGGCGCGCTTTCGACCGCCGCGATGTTGTGAACACGTCTCGAACTGTGATTATCAACGAGACCATGGCTCAGCGATACTGGCCGAATCGCAACCCGGTCGGTTCACATGTGGAAATCAAGGGCGACGATGGCGGATCGGCGGAAGTGATCGGAATTGCGCGAAACTCAAAGTACGGAGCCATGGATGAGCCGCCGATGCCGTTCCTTTATCGAAGTTACGAGCAGGGAACGGAAACCGCCGCGGCGCTTTTCGTCGAGACTGAAGGCAGCCCGGACGTCCTGACGTCGGCGGTCAGGACCGAACTTCACAATATCGCTCCGAATATGCCGGTGTTCGACATTCGCACCATGCAGGATCAGGTACGCGAAAACGGATTGCTCGAGGTGCGCATGGCCGCACAGGCATTGTCGCCATTGGGCGCCGTGGCCCTGCTCCTCGGAGTTTTGGGATTGTATGGAGTGATCGCGTACTCGGTTGAACAGCGCACTTATGAAATTGGAGTCCGCATGGCTGTCGGCGGCTCGGGCCGGCAGATTTTGAGAATGGTGCTGTGGAAGGGATTGAGATCGATCGGCATCGCTGCGGCCATTGGGATTATCCTCTCTCTGGCATTCCGCGGCGTGACGACAAACGTGGCTCACGTTGCTCCCAACAATCCCTTCGTTTATGTCAGTGTCTTCTTCCTCATGCTGATCGTCACCGGCGTGGCCTGCTATATACCGGCGCGCCGCGCTTCCATGGTCGATCCCAACATCACTCTGCGTAGCTGATTTAAATCTGAAGTTTTCTGCATTCAACCCCGTATTTTTCTGGGCCGTTGTAATCGAAATCGGTGTCTAAGGGGCTCATATGCACAAGATCCTGCAGGATCTCCGCTTCGCGTTTCCGTCTGATCAAGGACAGGTGGTTCACGCTGGCTGCGATTGCCGCGGTCGCGCTCGGCATCGGCGCCAACAGCGCTGTGTTGACGAGAATCTGACTGCCGAGGTCGATCCGGTCACCACACTTCGGCGGCAACGCGGCTTATCAATAGCGCTGCCGGACAGATCGACAGAAGGCGGACATGAGGAAACATGTGAAAGGCCGTGGCTTTTTTTGCCCCACCCCGGGTAAAAGATGTCGCCTGCCGGCCAAGCTTTGCGCGAGTCGTGGCATCTTTTGCCGCACCTGTGCCAAAAGGAAGCCGTTGTATTTTGGGGAGTTTGCGCGCAAGGCGCTATCTTTGCCTCGCCTGCGCCGATGGACGCCCCCCCCGCGACTGCCAAAGCGCGTGTAGTTCAACTTGGATACGGCAGGCTAAGACAGCAGACTCGAGGATTCCGTAATCGCCCGTGCAGCTTTCTCCAAAAGTCTTCTGTATGTGCTACACTGTGCTACATGGATAAGCGTCCAGACAGCGTGGGGGTGCGTGAGCTTCGGCAGAATCTGAGTGTGTATCTTCGCCGGGTCGCCGCCGGTGAGAAGTTGCGCGTTACAGAGCGGGGACGAACGGTCGCGGCCTTGGTTCCTCTTCGGGAGGACGAGTCGATCTTGGATCGTCTCGTCAAGCAGGGGCGCCTCTTGCCGCCCAAAGACGATCTACTGAAACTGGGCCCGCCTCGCGGCCGGCCATCGACGCGTGCCTCAAAAGCACTTGAGGAGCTTCGCCAGGAACGCTTGTGAACGACAAGCTGCTATACCTGGACTCTTCCGCAATCCTCAAAGTTATCGTGGCAGAACCCGAGAGCAAGGCGCTCTTCGAGCTACTGACTCATTGGCCGACTCGGATTTCGAGCGAACTTGCGCGGACCGAAGTGTTGAGAGCTCTGCGGCGCGCGGATTGTACAGTCGCGCAGTTCCGGAGAGGGCAAAGAGCGCTTGATCGAATCGGATTAATTCCCGTCGATAGCCGCATTCTAACCGATGCGGCATTGCTCAAGCCGATTCTGCTGCGGTCCCTCGATGCCATTCATCTGGCAAGCGCGCTTTCATTACAGCAGGAACTGGCCGCCATCGTAACCTATGACGACCGCCTCTCTTTCGCGGCCGCCGCCGCCAAAGTAACGGTGTTGTCTCCGGGCTCTTAGGACTGAGCGGTATTCCCGCAAGGCGACTTGCAAGTGTCAGGATTCGTGCTGCGGCGTGCTGTTCGCCGGGGCGCCCGCGGCGAGAGTTGCCCAAGTCTGCCGCATTTTTTCGGAGGCTGGAGAGGGCCACCGTGAGGACCTGCTCATGCATCTCAACGAACTGGCTGGCAGCCGAGTTGGAAAGGACGAGGCCGCTCTGCCCTAGGCTACGTCGGCCTTTACACTCCAAGTCGAGTTTCGTGCATCCGCGGCGGAATGAATTCTGGCGCCAACCGAGCCGCCGGGTGGCTTACGGAATCGGCGCGATTTCGCGGAGTACTCTCTCGACGAACGATTTCCGGAACGTCGTGCGCCAGCCTTAAAATTCTTCGTGCGCCGTTGACATAACCCATCATATTCGGGCGCGAGTCTATGCACGCAAACATCGAAGTCAGCAGCAACTGTTATGGCAGTCACGACGAAAGTTCTGGTGCCGGCGAAGCGAAACTACGCTACTATCCGGGCGGGGGATGCGCCATTGCTGATGAAGCTACAGATCCCTACTCTTCTGGTTGTCACGGTGACGGTGTTCGCTGTTCTCGAGTGGCCACCGAGTGCCGCGTTCGGGCAGGGAACAGAGGCGCGGGTACAGGTACTCTCGCCGGGGGTACATAATCAGAGATTGCCGCGTACAGGTGAACCTGCAATCGATTACGCGATCTCCATTCCGGCGAACTACTCGCCGTCAAGGCCCGTTCCTCTCGTGTTGGCGTTGCATTACGGCGGAGACCCGAATGGAGCCGGCAGAGGCGTGCTCAGTATCCTGGTGGGTCCCGCCCTTGCGGAGCTGGGAGCGATCATCGTGGCACCGGACTCAGTGGGAGGCGGATGGAGCACTCCTGAAAACGAGAGCGCAGTGAACACGCTGCTGGAGGCGGTCCTGGCGAGCTACAGCATCGACACAAAGAAAATCCTTGTCACCGGATTCAGCATGGGAGGCGCAGGCGTCTGGCACTTTGCCGGCAAGTATCCGGATCGTTTCAGCGCGGCCGTGCCCGTGTCCGGCAGACCGCCGGCGTCTGCCGCTGGTTGGCGCGTTCCAGTGCTCGCGGTCCATTCCCGCAACGATGAAGTCGTGCCGATCGGTCCGGCGGAAACGCGCATCGCCGAGCTGAAGAAAGCCGGACTGCGCGCGGAGTTCATCGCCCTCACCGGCATTTCGCACTACGAGACAAATCGATTCGTCGACGGGTTGCGGCGGGCGGTCCCATGGATAAAGGAGACCTGGAAATAGGGACCTCGATTCGAGGATCTCTACCCAAGAGTGAACCACTCGTGGCGATGCTTTCCTCGCGCGCCACTTCGATTGGTGACGTCATCGACCGGCTGTCAGCCATCATTCAGTGGGCCCTGGCCAACGACTCGCGGCTCGGTTATTTCCCCGCCCTGTACCGCAAGGTGACTGTCAGCGTTCGGGATGGAATTCAAAAGGGCGTTTTCGACGACGGCAAACGAATGGAACGATTCGATGTGATTTTTGCGAATCGTTACCTTGACGCCTTCCTCACCCACTGCACCGGCCGCTTCCCGACTCAATCCTGGCGACTCGCTTTTGAGAGCGCGGCGGACTACTGGCCCATCGTCCTCCAACATCTGTTGCTCGGTATCAATGCCCACATCAATCTCGACCTTGGAATTGCTGCCGCCGAAACGATGAGGAACGGGGATCTTGGAGACCTCCACGACGACTTCAACAAGGTCAACGGCGTGCTCGCCTCGTTCGTTGATGACGTCCAGAATGAACATGTTTCAGTGCGCGTGTCCGGCTGACAAACTGACCGCTTGAATGCAGGAGTACGTCTTTCACTGGAACCGCGCGTTGATCCACTTCGCAACGTAATCGAATAAATTCTTCACGGAGTTGTTGTAGGGTCCGCCTTCGCAGTCGCGACACGGCGTATATCCATGGGTGGCGCCTTCGATGGCGATGAACTCTTTGTCGGAGCTCTTTGCGATGTCGAGGAAGTATTCGCTGTCGGTGACGAAATAGTGGCCTTGCATGGCCACGATGAGGACCGGAACGCTGATGGTCTTCAGCGCGCAGGGAACCGAGTTGTTGCTCGTGCACCAGTCGATCTTGCTGTAATCGAGGGAATCGGTCGCCCGGATTGCATTCGCACTCAAGAAAGATTTCACCGTGAGGACTCGCGTCCCGCCGAGGTTGAACGAGCCGTCGCCGAATGTTCCATTCATCTTCGCGCGCGTCGTGTCCGGCGGCCGGACGCTCTTGATGATCTGGGTAACGATGGTTCCATCATTTTTCAACAGGCGCTGCGGGCGCTTCGTGCAACAGAGGATGCCGGTGTCCATCGCGAAGAGGTTCGTGGACCGGTCGTTTCCTCTTGGAATGATGAACGCGTCATTGTCCGGATAAATCCAACGCCCTTCCTGCATTAGTTTCCGGATGTACAGGCCGCGGTCGATCCACCGGTTCATCCGTTTTGCCTGCGCTTCGGAATATCGCTTGATGAAGTCCGGCGAGTAGTGCGATTGGCCTTCGGCGTTGTAGCCGTTGGCGGGATTGAATGGATCCAGCGCCGGGTCCACCAGATCCGGACGCTCTTCATTGAATACTGCCGGATTGATGGCGCGCAGTGCATTGGAAGCGTTGGAAGGGTGCGCATCCAGAAACACCATTCCATCCGCGCGTGGCAATCCTGCGAGGCTGTTGTCGCAGGGCGTCAGCTTGTTTGGTCCCTGGCAATAAGACAGACCCGCTTCCGCCACCGCCTGATACAAAGCCGTCGTCGCGCCGCCACCGCTGTGCCGAGTAGAATCACCTTCGCCACGCCCTGCTTCTTCAGGTATTCCACCCCCTGCTTCACATCGAGAGGAATCTTCTCGAATTCAACGAGCGCCTCGTTGTTTACGAAGCGGGTGTTCAAGCAGAGGACCGCGAAGCCGCGCCGGGAGAGTTCCGTGCATTCGGGGGCGGTGAATTTGTCTCCCGTGCGATGGACGGTGAGCACGCCCACGCGCGGGGAGGGGTTGTTGTCCGGGCGATAGAGGAGGGCCTTCGCGCCTCCTGGGAAGGAGGCGTAAACAGGATTGCTCTGCGCAGCAGCCGGCGAGACTGCCAATGCCAGCGCAAGGACAAGCGTTGCAAATCTCATGCGCGATCTCCTTCCAAACTCCCCTCCTCAGCCGAGGAGGGGAAAGTCGAGGCGAAGC
>Ga0070707_100001941_pt1 | contig 19855 bp, 23 predicted proteins | sample KBSK5502metaG_FD_65468 | JGI IMG/M metagenome (GOLD analysis project Ga0070707, IMG submission 65468) | Corn, switchgrass and miscanthus rhizosphere microbial communities from Kellogg Biological Station, Michigan, USA - KBS K5-50-2 metaG | ecosystem: Host-associated > Plants > Roots >...
GAACGTCGAGCACGGCTTCCGTCCCTGCGGCGTGCCGTTCCGCCTGCTCAACTTCCACACGCCGCGCACCGGCTTCATCGAAGGGCTGCGGGGCTAGTCTCATCCGCACAGTCTAGGCGAACATATGTTCGTGCGCGACAGGCTTGCCCACTCACGCCTCTACCTCGTCCTCGCCGGCAGCGACGCCCACGTTCTCGAGCCGGCGCTTCGCGGCGGCGTCGACGTCGTCCAGCTGCGCGACAAGGAGCTTTCGGACGAAGCGCTTCTCGCCGCAGCCGATCCGTTTCGCGCGGCGTGCGATGCGCACGGCGCGCTCTTCGTGCTCAACGACCGACCCGACCTCGTAGAGGCTTGTGGCGCCGACGGCGTCCACATCGGCCGGAGCGACATGGCGGTCGCACAGGCGCGATCGCTGGTGGGAACCGATCGGCTGCTCGGCCTCTCCGTCTCCGCCCTCGACGAGCTCAGCGATGTCGACGGCGCCGACTACGTGGGTGTGACGGCGTTCGCGACGCCGACGAAGCAGGATGCGGTAGCCGGTGGTCTGGAGCTCCTCCGTGCGGCGGCAGCCACTCTGGTCGTCCCCTGGTTCGCAATCGGCGGCCTCGAGCCTGCGAACGTCGCCGAAGTGGTCGGCGCGGGTGCGCCGGGCATCGCGGTCGTCCGCGCCATCCGGGACGCGGAAGATCCGGAAGCAGCGGCGGGCATGCTGCGGGCTGCGCTAGACCGGAAGCAGTAGATCGATCTCGTCGTGGCGGCGGTAGTGCTCGAGGCTTGGCCGCGTCTCGTCCGGCTTCGCCTGTCGCGTGAGCTCTTCGAAGGTCGACCCGATCCGCTCGTAGACGCCGGGCGGGTCGCCGCGCAGCCGGGCTCGGAGGAAGCGGCCACCGGGCAGCGTGCCGGACTCGAGACCGGGGACGAGGTCGCCGCCCTCCCGAACTTCGACGCACGCCCGGTAGTCATCTGCGACGGGATCGAAAGCGCCGTAGAAGTGACGCCCGCGTAGCGCGACGACCGCTTCGAGCTCGTTCCACGCTCGGCGGATGTGCTCGAGCCCGTCGGGGACGCGGATGAACTGCACCGCGATTTCGTCGCGCTCGACCTCCACGAAGTCACTCATGCGCCTCGCTCTTTCGTCTTGCGCAGGTGCTACGCACCGCGCTGGGTATACCAGCCCCCGCTCGCGCCGTCGTGGAATACGACCGTGTTCTCCCCGCTCTCGAGCACGAGCTCGAAGTAGCCGCGGAGGACGGGCTCCTCCGTCCACCAGCGGTCGACTACACGCCACTCCTCCCGTACGAGCGCGACGGCTCGGTGGTTCACCTCGAGCGGCCTCCCGTTTGCGTCGGCCTCGACGCGCGCCGCCCGCGGCGCGTTGAAGCGTGCGACTACTCGTCCTTCGGCACGAGCAGCGCGCGACTCTCCGGCACGCGCGACCACGGCGCCACCTCCACGACGGTGCAAACGGAGCCGGAACCGGTGCTCGCCCGCACCTGCCGCAGCCCGTCTCGCAGACGGGAGCGGTCCTCGGCGCCGGCTGCGAGCAGTTCGAGCTGGTGCCCGGTCGGCTCGGTGAGCTCGACAAGCTCCAGGCGGAGCTCGACGACTGGACCAGGCAGTTCGACGAGGCGCGGCGAGAGGGCTACGCGGATCCGCTCGGGATCGGCGCTCGGATCGCGCAGGGTCAACGTCCGCCGCCACGAACCGCCGCTTTCAAGCCGGGCTGTGAGTGCGACCTTGCGAACGAAGCGATCGCGCCGCTCGGGTCGTGCCAGCGCGGTCTCGATGAGTCCCGCCAGCGCACGTCTCAGCGTCAGCTCGTTGCCGACCGCCTCCGGGAACTCGAAGGAGGCGGCCACGAGCGTCGGCGGGCGCCGGCCGCGCACGCGCGCGGCCGTCCCACCTCTCGCCAGACCCCAGGCGCGCCGGCCGTCCGGCCCCAATCGTTCGGCAACGGCACCGCCCGGGAGCCCGGCAAGCTGTCCCAGCTTTCGAACTCCGAGTGCCTCGAGCTCTTCGTAACGGCCGCGCTCGAGGGGTAGAAGCGTGAGCGGGAGAGGTGCGAGGAACTGCGGCAGCTCTTCGTCGGCGACGACGACCACCTGACCGGGCCGCGCGACCGAAGCGGCGGCGAGCGCGGCGAAGCGCCGTCCTGCAGCGCCGATGCGCGCGTCCCACTCGGTCCCGACCGCGCCCAGTGCGCGCCGGAGCGCCGGTTCCAGGCCGCCGTAGAGCCGCTCGACTCCCCGCGTCTCGAAGTAGGCGGCGCCGAGCGCGGCCGACTCGACCGCGAAGCCGGCGTCCTCGAGTGCATGCAGGATCTGCTCCCAGGCACTCTCGGCGCCTGCCGCGTCCGGCTCGATGAGAGCCAGCGATGGGCAGGTCGCGAGTCCTTCTCCCAGCCGCATCCCTGGCCGCACACCCGCTGCCTCGGCGGCTGCCGTCACCGGCCCGAGGAGTGGCTCTCCCTGCGGCTCGGGGGCCAGCGCAGCCGGACGCAACGCGAGCGAAGGAGTCCGGCGTAGCGCGGCCTTCAGCTCGAGTCCTGGGATGGTGAGACAAGCGATCACGGGAACAGATGTTCTATACGAACACACGTTCTCCTGTCAAGACATCGGCAACAATCGAAGCCATGGATCGGGTTCGCGTGGACAAATGGCTCTGGGCGGCGCGTTTTGCGAAAACGCGGAGCGCGGCGACCGACCTCGTCCTCGCCGGGCACGTGAAGGTCGGCGGCGAGCGGGTCAAGCCGGCGCGGGAGGTCACGCCGGGCGACACGATCGAAATCCGACTCGGCACGACCCGCCGCCTTGTCGTCGTGACCGGCCTGGCCGACCGCCGCGGTCCGGCGAAAGTGGCCGCGACGCTCTACGAGGAGACGCCGGAGTCGCGCGAGGAGCGCGAACGGCTCGCGCTCGAGCGCCGGCTTGCGCGTCCGCTCGGAGCCGACCTCGGTGCGCGTCCTACGAAGCAGGAGCGGCGGCGGCTCGATGCGCTGCGGCGGGGACAGCGCAGGCGATGAGATGGATCGCGCTCCTCCGGGCGGTCAACCTTGGCGCGCGCAACAAGGTGCCGATGGCCGAGCTCCGGAAGCTGCTCGAGGCCGCCGGCTACGAGGGTGTACGGACGTACATCGCGAGCGGCAACGTGATCCTCGACGGCCCCACCGGCCGCGCGGCAGTCGCCGCGGAGCTCGAGCGTGTCGTTGCGGACTCCTTCGGCGTGTCGACGACCGCGATCCTGCGCAAGCCACGCGAGCTTGCGGCAACCCTGGATCGACACCCATTCGGCGCCGACACCTCGGAGACACACGTCGCGTTCCTCGCCAAGCGACCGGGCAAAGCCGCGGCCGCGCGGCTGGAGGATGCGGTCGGCGCTCACGAGCGAGCAGTGCTCGCCGGCGCCGACCTCTATCTCCTCTTGCCTCGTGGTGTCCACGGCGCGGGTCTCTCCGCCGCGAAGGTCGAGTCGTTGCTCGAGGTCCGGGCGACGATGCGCAACTGGAGGACCGTGGCGGCGCTGGCCCAGCTCGCCTCAGGGGCGTAGGCTCGGCTCGACAGCGAAGAAGGAGAGTGCGATGGCACTGGCACGGGTCGTTACGTTCGAAGGCATCGACGCAGACCGGATCGCGGCGTTGAAGAGCGAGATCGAGGACGGCGAGAAGCCCGAGGGGCTCCCTGCGACGGAGATGATGATCCTCCACGATCGCGAGGCGGAGAGCGCTCTCGCGATCGTCTTCTTCGACAACGAGGCTGACTACCAGACGGGCGACGCGTTCCTCAACGCCATGCCCACATCGGATACGCCGGGCCGGCGGACCTCAGTGGCGAAGCACGACGTCGCAGTCCGCGCGATGGGCTAGAGCGTCACTTCGGCTGCGGGGCCGACGCGGCGGACGTAGCGTGGAACGACGTCGAGGACGTTCTCCCGCGCACACCGCTCGACGTCGGCCTCGAGGCCGTGCCTCTGCAGGTTTGCAGCGCTGCGACCGGCTCCGAGCCCTTCGAGCGCGCTCGGGAAGCTCCGCGCGAGCAGGATCGCCGCACGGCCCGAGTCTGTAGTCTCGCCGCCGAGAGCTTCGGCGATGCGGCCGGCGCAGTAGGCGTCGTCGAGAGCGAGCTCGCCCAGCACGCCGGCACAGAGGACGGCGACGTCCTCCCCGCTCTCGCGCGCTGCGGCCGCGACGGCGTCGACGTTGAGGAGCGACCCGACGTAGACACGTTCGAACCGCTCGGCAGCAGCGACGAGCAGCCGCGTCCCGTTCGTCGTCGTGAGGATCAGCGTCTCGGCCGCAGGCTCTCCGTCGAGCTCGCCCGGCGAGTTGCCGAAGTCGAAGCCCTCGATGTGCTCGAGCCGCCGCTCGCCCGCCAACTTCGCCGGTCCCTCGGTTTCCGCGAGGGCCCGCGCCTCGTCGATCTCGGCGCAGCAGAGGACACGCCCGTAGCCGGACGCGAGCGCCTGGCAGATCGTGGAGGTAGCGCGAAGAACGTCGACGACGATCCCGATCGGGGCGGGCGTCAACTCGCCGGGTGTGAAGGCCACGTGGACGCGCATTGCGAGGGCTACGCTAGCCCGGATGACGACGACCGAGACCCAGTACTGCTACCGGCACCCTGACCGGGAGACCGGGCTGTCCTGCTCCGACTGCGGGCGCCCGATCTGCGCCGACTGCGCCAACTTCGGGCCGGTAGGCATCCGCTGCCCGGATCACGCGAGCGTTCGTCAGAGTCCCGCGGCCCGTTTGAAGCCGCGGCCGGTGCGGCGGGCGCCGGGCGTCGCGCTCGCCTCCGGGCAAGCGCCCGTGACCAGAGCCCTGATCGCGATCAACGTCGCGATCTATCTCATCACCGTCTTCCAGAGCCATAGCACCACGCCAAACGGCTCGATCGTGACGAGGTTCCTGCTGTTCGGACCCGCTGTCGCCCACGGCGACTGGTGGCGCCTAGTGACCGCGATGTTTCTCCACGCATCGATCCTGCACATCGGGTTCAACATGTACGTCCTCTGGGTGATCGGGACGCCAGTCGAGCAGTACCTCGGCAAAATGCGCTACCTCGGGCTCTACTTCGTCTCTGGGTTGGCCGGGTCTGCCGGGGCGCTCCTGCAGTCGCCGTTAACGCCCGTCCTGGGAGCATCCGGCGCGATCTTCGGGATCCTCGGAGCGATGATGATTCTCGAGTGGCAGGTCACGGGCCGCCTCGCGGGACAGGCCGCGGCGTTGGTCGCGATCAACCTGGGCCTGTCGTTCGTGATTCCGAACATCTCGTGGGGCGGTCACGTCGGCGGCCTGATCGGCGGGATCCTGATCATGCTCGCCTACGCACATTGGGGCAAGCGCGGCCGGGCTCAGTACGGGCAACTCGGGCTCGGTGGAATCCTCGGTCTCGTCGCCGTCGCGGCCGGCAGTGTCGCGGTCGCGTACTTGCGCGTCCGCGGCCTCGCCTAGGCGCGGCCAAGCGGGTTCAGTACAGCCTGTATCTGAACGAGGCCGGGCGGCTGCTTCCGCAGGTACGCACGTAGCTGCGGTGTCACGAGCAGCACCTCGAGGTTCGTCATCGGCTGACCAAGCCCGCTCACGGTTGTCCCGCCGCCTCCGGTCGGCCAGCCGAAGGTCGCGGCAGAGGCCGAACTCGGCTGTTTCATGAGCGCGACCATCTTCTTGCCCTCGCGGATCAGGAGGGACCGCGAGTAGCCCGCCTTGACGACGCAGAGCTGACGCGGCCAGTACCGACCGAGCACCGCCCGCGTCCGGGCGGGGTTCGACGAGGCGACCGTGAGAATCGCGCCGTGATCGAAGTACGCGATGTCTACGAGGTCGTGATGATGCGAGAGCTTCGAGTAGTGCTCGACGGTCCCGCGCTGACTTTGAGTCGGGGCGGAGACCCGCCAACCGTCCGGCGGCGCAACGCAGGGAACCTTGTCGAAGGACGAACCCACGGGCTGATTCGACGGGCCGTGGCGACTGGAGGAGGTGACATAGAAGTTACCGGCGCGGTAACGACCGACGACGTACAGGTAGTCCCACCGCTCGGAAGGTTTCGAGGAGCGATTCTTCAAGGCGGCTGGGGCGATGCCGAGTGCCCGCGGACCGCCAAGGCACGTGGGAGGCCCGAACATGAGGTCCGAAGCCTGACTTCCGCAGATGCGGACCGGGCCGCTTCCGACGGCGGCAACGAGCACTTGGCCGGCGAGGCGCGGGCCGTGCAGCGGAGGGGAGGCGTCGGGGGAGCGGACGAACGGGATCCGCCGCAGCCGGCGGCTGCGACGGCAATCGCTGCGAGAAGCGCGATCAGCGCCGCCTTCATCCCTGCGTTATACGGCGGCGAAGCGCCGAATGTCACCCTCCGGCCTGGACGTACTCGCCTCGGCGCGCCTCTTTGAGCGCTGCCTGCGCCGCGGCGAGGCGCGCGAGCGGAACCCGGTAAGGCGAGCAACTGACGTAGTCGAGCCCGATGCGGTGGCAGAACTCCACCGAGGAGGGCTCGCCGCCATGCTCGCCGCAGATGCCGAGCTTGATCTCCGATTTCGTCTCCCTCCCACGCTCGACCGCGATCCGCATCAGGTCGCCGACGCCGGCTTGGTCGAGCGCCTCGAACGGATTCCGCTCGAGCACGCCGTCCTCGAGATAGAAGGTGAGGAACTTCCCCTCGGCGTCGTCGCGCGACATCCCGAGCGTCGTCTGCGTCAGGTCGTTCGTGCCGAAGGAGAAGAAGTCGGCGACCTCGGCTATCTCGTCTGCGCGCAGCGCCGCCCGCGGCAGCTCGATCATCGTCCCGCAGAAGTACTCCAGCTCGGGCGCCTCTTCCGCCATCACGCGCTCGGTGAGCTCGCGCAGCCGGCGCAGCTCCTCGCGGAAGCCGACCAGCGGATGCATGATCTCGACGAGCGGCGCGTCGCCGGCGCGTTCCTGCACAGCCTTTGCCGCACGGGCGATCGCCCGCACCTGCATCTCGTAGATCTCCGGCCACTGGATGCCGACCCGGCAGCCGCGAGTGCCGAGCATCGGGTTCGTCTCCGTCAGCGCCTTGATTCGCCGGCGCATACGCGCGTCACGCGCGTCCTCGAGCGGAGGCAGGAACTCGTGCAGCGGCGGGTCGAGCAGCCGGATCGTCACCGGCAGCCCGGCCATCGCCTCGAAGATGGCCTCGAAGTCGGACTGCTGGAACGGGAGGAGCCGGTCGAGCGCGTCGCGGCGTCCGGCCTCGTCACCCGCGAGGATCATCTCCTGCATGACGGGGAGCCGCTCCTCACCGAAGAACATGTGCTCGGTGCGGCAGAGGCCGATCCCCTGGGCGCCGAACTCACGGGCCTTCGCGGCGTCGTCGGCGTTGTCGGCGTTCGTGCGCACCTTGAGCCGACGCAGGTCGTCCGCCCATTCGAGGATCGTCTCGAAGTCCTCGTTGATCGCAGGCGGAACGAGCGGAACCTCGCCGACGATGACGCGGCCGGTGCCGCCGTCGATCGTGATCACGTCGCCCTCGCTCAGCTGGTGACCCCCGATGCGGATGGTCTTCGCGCCGGTGTCGATGTCGAGGCCGTCGCAGCCGGCGACGCACGGCTTGCCCATGCCGCGTGCGACGACCGCGGCGTGCGAGGTCATCCCTCCGTGCGCGGTGAGGATGCCATTGGCCTGGATGAGGCCGTGGATGTCGTCGGGTGTCGTCTCCCAGCGGACGAGGATCACCGATTCGCCAGCCTTGCCGCTCTCCTCGGCGCTGTCGGCGTCGAGGACGATCTTGCCGGACGCGGCGCCGGGTGAGGCGTTGAGGCCCTGGGCTGCCACCTCGAACGTAGCGTCCGGATCGAGGCGTGGGTGGAGGAGCTGGTCGAGCTGAGTGGGATCGATCCGCGCCACGGCCTCTTCACGCTCGATCAGCCCTTCGGCGGTCATGTCGACCGCGCACTTGAGCGCCGCCGCCGCCGTCCGCTTCGCCGTGCGCGTCTGCAGCAGGTAGAGGTGTCCCTGCTCGACGGTGAACTCTATGTCCTGCATGTCGCGGTAATGGCGCTCGAGCGCTGCCATCGTCTCGAGCAGCTGGTCGTACGCCTCCGGCAAGCGCTCGCGCAGCTCGGCAAGTGGCTGCGGCGTGCGAACCCCGGCGACGACGTCCTCGCCCTGTGCGTTGACGAGGTACTCGCCGTAGACACCCTGCTCGCCGGTTGACGGATCGCGGGTGAAGCAGACACCGGTCGCGGAGTCCTCGCCTTTGTTCCCGAACACCATCTGGACGACGTTGACCGCCGTGCCAAGGTCGTCGGGAATCCCGTACATGTTGCGGTAGACCTGCGCGCGCGCCGAGTTCCAGGAGTCGAACACGGCCGTGATCGCACGGCGCAGCTGTTCGCCTGCGTCCTGCGGAAAGCCCCGGCCGACGTCGCGCTCGTAGATCTCCCGCGCCCGCTCGAAGGAGTCGTCGACGCTGAAGCTCTCGTGCGGGATGTCGTCGACGGTCTCGCCGAACATCTGGATCAGGCGTCGATAGCAGTCCCGTGCGAACTCCTCGTTCCCGGTCGAGCGCGCGAGACCCTCGACCGACTCGTCGTTGAGCCCGACGTTGAGGATCGTGTCCATCATCCCCGGCATCGAGATCGCCGCGCCGGAGCGAACCGACACGAGCAGCGGATCGTCGGGGTCGCCGAACCGCTTGCCGGTCTGCTCCTCGAGCCACGCCATGTGCTCCGCAATCTCCTTGTCAAGCCCTTCGACCTCGCCGCCGGAGGCCATGAAAGCGCGAGAGGCGTCGGTCGTGATCGTGAATCCCGCGGGAACCGGGACTCCGAGCTGTGTCATCTCGGCGAGCCCGATGCCCTTGCCTCCGAGGAGGTCCCGGCCACCCTCGGAAGGCTCGTCGAAGTCGTAGACGTAGCGGGTCATTGGGGCGCAGATGTTCTCATATGCAGGCAGCTTGCCCGTCAGCGACGCCTGGCACGGAACTCCGCCGCCCAGGCGAGGGCGCGCAGCCCGATCCAGATCGGCGTGAGCAAGACGTAGAAGAGGAAGTCCCCGATCAGCAGGGCGACCCCCCAGAGGGCCCAGCGCCAGAGCGGGATGCGCGGCTTCGCCGTCAGCGGGCGACCTGCGCCTTCGCCTCGCCGGCGCGCTCCTGGACGACGCGGAGGATGCGGTGCGCGGTCTCTTCGATCGACAGCTCGGAGATGTCGATGACCGGGCAGCGGAGCCGACGATGGAGCTTCTTCGCCTGCTCCAGCTCCTCGTAGATCTCGGCGAGCTCGGCGTACTGGCGGTTGCGGCCCGGAGCGCCCATCGCCCGCACGCGTGCGCGGCGGATCTCGACGAGCCGGTTCGGGTCGATCGTGAGACCGACAACCTTGGTCTGGTCGACCTCAAACAGCTCGGCGGGCGGCGCGATCCCCTTCACGACCGGGACATTCGCCGCTTTGTGGCCGAGGTAACCGAGGTAGATCGAAAGCGGAGTCTTCGACGTACGAGAGACGCCGAGGAGAATGACGTCCGCGTCGTGGAGACCGTGCGCCACGCCGTCGTCGTAGCGGACGGCGAACTCGATCGCCTCCATCCGCTTGAAGTAGGCGGAGTTGAGCGGGGGTCGCGAGCCCGGAGTCATGGTGGCGGCCTGGCCGGAAACGCGGGCGACGGCGTCGATCGGCTGGCCCAGCAGGTCGCAGTAGTGGAGGCGCGCCCGGCGGCACAGCGTGCGCATCGCCTCGCGGAGCTGTGGCTGGACGAGCGTGTATACGACGACGGCCGGCCGCCCGCGCATGCGGTTCACCGCGAGCTGGAGGTCGTCCTGCGACTCGACGCGCGGGTGGCGGATCTCGACGAACTCCTGATCCGGGAACTGCGCCTCGAGCGCCTGAACGAGGCGCGCAGCCGTCTCGCCGGTGGCGTCGGAGACGACGTGGAGCTCGACCGGCGGGTTCGGCATCTGCGGCCAGCGTAACGGGGGAGTCTCTCCGGTCCCATCCCAAACCCCCACCCACCCACGGGGAAAGGAGCCTACGCGGGCGGCTGCGCCTGGAATGTCGCAACTTCGCGCCGATTCGCCGTTCGACACCGGCCCTGACCCCGACCTCCCGAGCCGTCCGGTCCGCTGCAATCGCCGGGGTAACCTCCGCGCATGGCGGAGACGGCGCAACCGGTGACGATGGACACGATCGTCTCGCTCTGTCGCCGCCGCGGCTTCGTATTCCCCTCCTCCGAGATCTACGGCGGCCTCGGCTCGACGTACGACTACGGCCACTACGGCGTCCTCACGAAAAACAACATCCGCTCGCTCTGGTTCCGGGCCATGGTTCAGGAGCGGGACGACATCGTCGCCCTCGACTCAGCGATCATCCTCAACCCCAGCGTCTGGGAGGCATCCGGTCACGTCGCAGGCTTCACGGACCCGCTCGTCGACTGCCGCACCTGCAAGCTCCGCTTCCGCGCCGACCAGCTCGAGCTCGCGAGCTGCGGCCGCAAGCCGAGCAAACGACCCGGCGAGACGCCCGACTGCGACCTAACCGAGCCGCGCCAGTTCAACCTCATGTTCGAGACACACGTCGGTGCACTCCAGGACGAGAGCTCTCTCGCGTACCTCCGGCCGGAGACGGCTCAGGGCATCTTCATCAACTTCAAGAACGTCGCCCAGCTCGCGCGGCGCAAGCCGCCGTTCGGCATCGCGCAGGTCGGCAAGTCGTTCCGGAACGAGATCACGCCGGGCAACTTCCTCTTCCGGGTGCGCGAGTTCGAGCAGATGGAGATGGAGTTCTTCGTGCCGCCGGCCGACGCGACGCAATGGTTCGGGTACTGGCTCGACCAGCGGCTCGACTGGCACCGCAGTCTCGGCCTCCGCGAGAGCAACCTCCGGATACGGGAGCACGATGAGCGCGAGCGCTCGCACTACTCGAGCGCTACGAGCGACATCGAGTACCTCTATCCGATCGGGTGGCAGGAGCTCGAGGGAGTCGCGAATCGCGGCGAGTACGACCTCACACAGCACACGCAGAACTCCGGCACGAAGCTGGAGTGGATCGACCCCGACGGCAACCGCTACACGCCGCACGTAATCGAGCCGGCGGTCAGCATCGAGCGCATCTTCGTCGCGCTGCTCTGCGACGCGTACCACGAGGAAGTCGTAGGCGATCGGGAGCGCGTCGTTCTCCGCCTCCATCCCAAGGTTGCGCCCGTGAAGGCGGCGATTCTCCCGCTGGTGCCGCGCGACGAGGGCATGGCGACCCGGGCGCGCGCACTCTACGAAGAGCTGCGCCGACACCACGTCGTCGAACACGATGACAGCGGCCAGATCGGCAGGCGTTACCGTCGTCAGGACGAAATAGGGACGCCGTGGGCCTTCACCTTCGACGAACAGACACTCGAGGACGAGACCGTCACCGTGCGAGACCGGGATTCGCTCGCGCAGAAACGGCTTCCGATCAGCGGCGTGCGCGCGTGGCTGGACGACGCGCTGGAGCGGGACTGGTCCTCGCCGTCGTCGGACTGACCGCCGCCGGCTGCCTCGGCTCCGGCAGCCAGGTCACCGTCACGCAGACGCAGACGATCACCTCGACCCAGACGGTGACGACGACGGGATCGGTGGCGCTGGCCAAGCCATGCCAGGGGACCGACCTCACGGCCATGTTCGCTCTGATCCCCAACAGCGCCGGAGCGGGTCAGATTGCGTACACGCTGACGGTGAAGAACAGCTCCCAGACTCCGTGCTCCGTCCAGGGAATCCCCCGGGGGACGCTCCTCGGCGCGACCGGCACCGCACTTCCGACCCACATCCGAGCTTCAGGTGGGGCCGGGAAGCGAATCGTGCTTCCTGCAGGAGCGTCCGCCATGGCTCAGGCTCGGTTCTCTCCGGACGTGGCCGGCGAGGGAGATTCGCAGTCCGGCGCGTGCCAGTCTCAGGCGCACACGTTTCAGCTGATTGCGGCCGGCGGTGTGACGGAGGCGCCGATCAAGCCACCGACGAGCGTCTGCCAGCGGGGCACGCTGAATTTCGCCGCTTTCGACTACGCCGGATAGCGCGCCGGCTCAGGCGCTGAGCGTCCGCAGCCGGAAGCCGCCGTGGTACTCGTACGAAGTGGCGATCACGCGCAGGATGTCGCGCTGCGCCCGCTCGGAGAGACCGAGTCCCGGGGCATCCGCCAAGGGCCGCGCGAGGAGCGCTTCGATCCCCGTGATCCCGTCGGGGGCGAGTGCGAGCGCTTCGGTCGCCGGCGCACAGCCTGCGCAGACGGCGCCTCCCGCGCGCGGGGAGTAGCCCACGAGCGATGCCTCCTCGGAGCCACATTCGGCGCAGGCGGTCACGTGCGGCAGGTAACCCGCCAGCCAGAGCAGCTTGAGCTGAAACGCGAGTCCGAGCGGGTCGAGGGTCGGCCGGTCGGCCACGTGCGGCGTGCCGTCGAGGAGGTCGAGGAAGCGCGTCAGCGCGACGAATGCCCGTTCGTTCGCCTCCTCCTCGCTGAACAGGCGGAGCATCGCCTCGGCACCGATCATCCCGACCGAGAAGCGGTAGTAGTCCTCGCGCGCCTCCCGGTGCGAACGGACGAGCTGCGCCGCGGTCACGGTCTCGAGCTCTCCGCGACCGCGATGGAGGACGAGCTCGACGTGCGAGAGCGGCTCGAGCCTCGCGCCGAAGCGCGACATCGTCTTCCGCACGCCCTTCGCCACCGCACCGACCCGGCCGTGCGCCTCGGTGTAGAGATGAAGCACGCGGTCGGCCTCACCGAGCCGCATCGACCGGAGCACGACGGCTTCCGTGCTGTACGCCCGTCCGGCCATGCCCGTTGCAGTCTAGGGACGGCACCGGCAGGAACACATCTGACGGGTTATGCGTTGTAAGACGGAATGCCCAGGATCCAGATGTACACGACGCGCTGGTGCGGCTACTGCGTGCGCGCCAAGACACTCCTCGATTCCCGTGGAATCCCGTACGAGGAGATCTCGCTCGACGACGATCCCGCCTTCCGGCAGACGGTGCTCGAGGCGACGGGCGGGTGGACGATTCCCCAGATCCTCATCGACGGCCGGCCGATCGGCGGCTACACCGAGCTCTGGCGCCTCGACCGGGACGGCTGCCTCGACGAGCTTCTCGCCGCCTGAGCCGGCTGGCACGTGGGACAGAACCAGGTCGTGCGGCCCGCGACGGTCGTGCGGGCGATCGGCGTCCCACAACGGTCGCACGGCTCGTCGCGGCGCCCGTAGACGTGGAACTCGTCCTGCATGGAACCTCCGCTGCCGTCGGGGAGCCGGTAGTCGCGGAGGGTGGAGCCCTGCCGCGCGAGGCCGTGCTCGAGCGCTGCACGAATCGCGCGGTGTAAGCGCCGCAACTCGTTCCGGTCGAGACCGGCGGCGGGTCGCAGCGGGTTGAGACGAGCACGCCACAGCGCCTCGTCGACGTAGATGTTTCCCATGCCGGCGAGCGTGCGTTGGTCGAGGAGCGCCGCCTTCAGCGACGTGCGGCGCCTCGCGAGCCGATCGCCGAGCCGGGCGGCCGTGAAGAGCGCGTCGAGCGGCTCCTCCCCCACCCGCGCAGCGAGGTATGGCTCGGCTTCCCCGGGCTCGAGCAAGAGCCAGGTGCCGAAGCGCCGCACGTCCCGGTACGCGACCTCGGTCCCATCATCCAGCGTGACGACAGCACGCCGATGTGTGTCCTCGGGCAGCGATTCGCGCGGAGCGCTCCGGAGACTTCCCGTCATCCGAAGGTGGATCAGGAGAACGCGACCGCTCTCGAAACGGACGACCAGGTACTTGCCGCGACGCTCGACCGCCGCAACCCGCTCCCCTTCCAGCTCGGCCGCCACCTCGGCCGGCTCGTAGGGGCGCACGAGACGCGGATCGTCGATGCGCACGTGCTCGAAGCGACGGCCTGCAAGTACGGGCTCGATCTGCCGCCGAACACTCTCGACCTCGGGCAGCTCCGGCATTCCGCCTACGGTGTGACGATCGGCTGCCCGGGGATCCCGCGCGACGGCGCCTTGCCGCCGAGCCAGGCGTTCACGGTTGCGCCGACGTCGGCGAACTCCCCCTCGTGGATCTGCCCGGCCGCATTCCGTCCCTCGACATAGGTGAGCAGAAGCCCGTACTCACGCGAGTGGTCCGTGGAGGGTGTCGTCGGATCGCAGCCGTGGTCCGAGGTGATGATGAGGAGGTCGCCCGAGCGGAGCGCGTCGAGCAGGTCGGGGAGCCGGTAGTCGAAGTCCTGCAGGCAGCGGTGGAAGTTCACGGGATCGTTCCGGTGGCCCCACAGCATGTCCGTCTCGACGAGGTTGACGAACACGAAGCCCTCGTCGATCTCGCGCAGGAGCCGTTCGGTCTGCTGGATCCCGTCGATGTTGGACTTCGTGGGATGCGACTCGTCGATGTCCTGTCCCGCGAAGATGTCGCCGATCTTCCCGACGCCGTACACCTTCTGGCCGGCCTCGCGCATGAGTGTCAGATAGTTCGGCCGCCGCGGCTCGAGCGAGAAGTCGTGCCGGTTCGGCGTCCGCGCGTAGTTGCCGGGCTCACCGGTGAACGGTCTCGCGATGACCCGCCCGACGGCGTGCTTGCCGGTGAGGATCTCGCGCGCCGCCCGACAGCCGTCATAGAGCTCCTCGAGTGGGATCGTGTCCTCGTGGGCCGCGATCTGGAAGACGGAATCCGCCGACGTGTAGACGATCCATTTCCCCGTCCTCTGGTGCTCCTCCCCCAGCTCCTGGATGATCTCCGTCCCCGACGCGGCCCTGTTCCCCAGCACCCCACGAGCCGTCCGGTGCATGAACGGGTCGATCACGTCATGCGGAAAGCCGTGGGGGTAGGTCGGGAACGCCTGCGCGGTCACGATTCCCATGTGCTCCCAGTGACCCGTCGTGGTGTCCTTGCCCTTCGACCGCTCGAGCAGCCGCCCCGCCACTGCCGGCGCGCCCGGCTGCGGCGGGCAACCCTCGAGCGGCTCCACGTTGCCGAGCCCGAGCGCCTCGAGGCTCGGCAGGTCGAGGCCGCCAACAGCTCGTGCGACGTTGCCGAGTGTGTCCGAGCCCTCGTCGCCGTACTGTGCGGCGTCCGGCAGTTCGCCGGCGCCGACGGCATCGAGCACGATGACGCACGCCCTGGGCACCGGGCTATTCTAGGGAGCGCATGGCTAACGTCCTCGGCCTTCTGGGTTTCGTCGTCTACGTCGCGCTGATCGTGGGCTTCGCGGCCCTCATCACCTGGTTCGTCGTCAGGTTGACGCCGCCGCAGAAGAAGTCCGGCGGCTCGACGCCCAGCTAGACGGCCCAGCTAGACGGCCCAGCTAGACCGGCGCCAGCGGCAGCACGTCGGCAAGCGGTGTGTAGTCGAGGCCATGTGCCTCGGCAACCGCTTCGTACGTGATCTTGCCGTCGAGAACGTTCACGCCCTGGCGGAGCGACGGGTCCTCTGCGACCGCCTCTGCAAGTCCGTGGTCGGCAATCGCCTCGACGTACGGCAGCGTCGCGTTGGTGAGCGACTTCGTCGAGGTGACCGGGACGCCGCCCGGCATGTTCGCGACGCAGTAGTGGACGATGCCGTCGACCTCGTAGACGGGGTCGGAATGCGTGGTGGGATGCGCGGTCTCGATGCAACCGCCCTGGTCGATCGCAACGTCGACGATGACGGCGCCGGGCTGCATGTCGGAGAGCATCTCGCGGCTGATGAGCTTCGGAGCTCGTGCGCCAGGAATGAGAACGGCGCCGATGACAACGTCGGCGTGCGCGATCGTCTGCTCGATCTCGAGGCTCGACGACATGAGCAGGCTGACGCGCCCGGAGAGGATCTCGTCGAGGTGGCGCATCCGGTCGATCGAGCGCTCGAGCACCGTGACGCGGGCGCCGAGCCCGAGGGCGATGATCGCGGCGTTGTAGCCCACGATCCCGCCTCCGAGAACGACGACATGGCCGGGCTGGACTCCCGGCGTTCCCGCGAGAAGAACACCGCGCCCGCCGAGCGGCTTCTCGAGGAAGTGCGCGGCAGCCTGCGGGGCAAGCCTTCCGGCGATCTCGCTCATCGGGGCGAGGAGCGGGAGCCGGCGATCGTCCGTCTCGACGGTCTCGTAGGCGACTGCCGCGATGCCGCTGTCCACGAGCGCCCGCGTGAGCGGCTCGTCGGCCGCGATGTGGAGGTAGGTGAAGAGCACGAGCCCTTCCCGCAGCCGCGAATACTCCGGTTCGATCGGCTCCTTGACCTTGAGCACGAGGTCGGTCTCACCCCAGGCCGCGTCGACCGAGACGATCCGGGCGCCCGCTCGCTGGTACTGCTCGTTGGGGAAGGCGCTGCCCTCCCCCGCGGTGGTCTCGACGAGAACCTCGTGACCGCGCTGAATCAGCTCACGTGCGCCCGCGGGGGTGAGCGCGACGCGGTACTCGTCGGTCTTGATCTCTTTGGGGACGCCGATACGCAAGGCCCGGAGACCCTATCTCCCGGCGGTCTACCGCAGGTACAGCAACAGGCCGGCGAGCGTCTTCGCGTCCTCGATCTCGTGCAGTCGCTCGCCGATCTCGCCGACCGGCCAGCGGACGACTTCGAGGTCCTCGTCAGCGGCTGGTGAGGCCTCTCCGCGCTCAACATTTTCGGCCGCGAAGACGTGCATCCGCTCGCGACAGAAACCCGGTGTGGTCCAGAACGCCGCCAGCTCGCGCCACTCGCCGCCGGTCAGGCCACACTCCTCCTGCAGCTCGCGCCGTGCCGTCTCCAGGGGCTCCTCGCCCTCTTCGGCCGTGCCTGCCGGAAGCTCGAGGAGATACTTGCGAGCCGGCTCACGGAGCTGCCGAACGAGCGTCACGTACCTCTCACGGTCGACCGCCACGATCGCCACGGCGCCCGGGTGCTCGACGATCTCGCGCTCGTTCTCGCCCCACCGCTCGACGGTGAGCCCGAGCAGCGAGCCCTCGTAGACCCGCTGTGCCGAATCCGGTTCGAGACTCACGCGCGCGCGGCCTCGACGAGCGCGACCGTCACGTCCACCATCGCCTCGAGATCGGAGACGGACACATGCTCGTCCGGCGTGTGGAAGCCGAACACGCCGTGTGAGAGGTTCACGCAGCGGCGACCGCGGCCGTTGAAGACGTTTGCGTCCGCACCTCCGCCTGACAGCCCGTAGCGCGGCTCGAAGCCGCGGCGCGAGAACGCCGTTGCTGCAAGGGCCACGGCCGGCTCGTCCCGCTTCAGCCGGTAGCCGTCGTAGCTCTTGCGCATGGTCGTCTCGACGTCGCACTCGGTCTCGGTCGCAGCAAAGGAGAAGGTGTCGAGCATCTCCTGCACGACCTCACCCAGCTGCGCCTCGTCATGTGAACGAGCCTCGGCGTCGAACCTGCACCACTCGGGCACCACGTTGCCCGCGGTGCCGCCCGTGATCGTGCCGACGTTGGCCGTCGTCAGCTCGTCGACGCGACCGAGCCGCAGATCGGCGATCGCCTTCGCCGCTGCCTGGATCGCGGAGCGTCCTTCTTCGGGCGCCATCCCTGCATGCGACGAGCGGCCGTGGAAACGCACCTCGAGCGCCCGCGACCACGGCGCACCGAGGACGACCTCGCCCATTGCGCCCTCCTGGTCGTAGACGTAGCCCACCTGGGCGTGGAGCCGGTTGTTGTCGAACGCGCCCGCGCCGATGAGGCCGACCTCCTCCATCGGCGTGAACACGAGCTCGATCCCGGCGTGCGGCAGGTTCTCCGCCAGCACCCGCCGTACGCCTTCGAGCATTGCCGTGATCGCCGCCTTGTTGTCGCAGCCGAGGATCGTGCCGCCGGCGTTGCGGACGATGCCGTCCTCGATGACCGGCTCGAGTCGCCCGTCGGGTGGCACGGTGTCCATGTGGGCGCAGAGGAAGAGCGGCGTCCCGTCAGTCGTCGGCTCGACGCGTGCGTACACGTTGCCGGCCGTGGAGCCGATCCGAGGGCCGCAGGCATCCTCGTCCGGCTCGAGTCCCAGGCCACGCAGATAACGCAGGATGACGTCGGCCACACCGCGCTCCTCGCCCGACGGGCTCGGGATCAGCGCGAGTTCGGAGAGGAGGTCGACGGCCTCGGACACGCGCCGATCCTACGGGCGACGCGTCAGACCGCGACGCGCTCGCCGGCCCGCATCCGCGCGCGGTCAAGCGCTGCACCCACGAAACCGCGGAACAGCGGCGCCGCCCGGGTGGGCCGGGACTTGAACTCCGGGTGGAACTGGCTTGCGACGAACCAGGGATGGTCGGCGAGCTCGACGATCTCGACGAGCCTGCCGTTCTGGAAGGTGCCGCTCACCACGAGCCCGGCTTCGACGAGGCGGTCGCGGAACGCGTTGTTGACCTCGTAGCGGTGCCGGTGGCGCTCGTGGATCGTGTCGTCGCCGTACAGCTCACGGGCACGCGTGCCCTCCGCGACTTCGACCGCCTGCGCGCCGAGGCGCATGGTGCCGCCGAGGTCCTCGATCCCCTTCTGCTCCGGCAGGAGATCGATGACCGCATACGGGGTCTCGGGATCCATCTCCGTCGAGTTCGCGCCTTCGAGCCCGACGACGTGGCGCGCAAACTCCGACACCGCGACGTGCATGCCGAGGCAGATGCCGAGGTACGGGATGCGCCGCTCCCGAGCGACCTGGCAGGCGAGGATCTTGCCCTCCCAGCCGCGCGAGCCGAAACCGCCCGGCACGAGCACGCCGTCGACGCCCTCGAGTAGCTCGGCGGTCTCGTCGTAGGACATGTCCTCGGCGTCGACCCAGCGCACGCGGACCGCGCAGCCGTGCTCCAGCCCCGCGTGCTTGAGCGCCTCGTGGACCGAGAGGTACGCGTCCTGAAGCTTCACGTACTTGCCCACGAGGGCGATCTCGACGACGTCGCGCCGGCTGTGCACGCGCTCGAGCAGCTCGTCCCAGTCGGAGAGATCCGGTTCGCCGAGCTCGAGGCCCAGCCGCTCTCCCACGAGCCGGTCGAGCCCTTCGCCGTGGAGGACGCGCGGCACCTCGTAGACGTCGGGGACGTCAGGGCTGGCGACGACCGCTCCCGGATCGACATCGGCGAAAAGCGCGATCTTGTCCCGGATCTCACGTGAGAGCTCCTCGTGCGAGCGGCAGACGACGACGTCGGGATGGAGGCCGATCCGGCGCAGTTCGTTCACCGAGTGCTGGGTCGGCTTCGTCTTCAGCTCCCCGGCGGCCTCGATGAACGGAACGAGCGTGACGTGGACGTAGACGACATTCTCGGGCCCGACCTCCCTGCGGAACTGGCGGATCGCCTCGAGGAACGGCAGCGACTCGATGTCGCCTACCGTGCCACCGATTTCGGAGATCACGACATCTGCCGGGTTCGCCTCGGCGGCGCGGCGGATGCGCGCCTTGATCTCGTTCGTGATGTGTGGGATCACCTGCACGGTCGCGCCGAGGAAGTCGCCCTTGCGCTCCTTGCGCAGCACGGTGTCCCAAATGGCGCCAGCGCTATGGCTGGCACTGCGGAGGAAGTTCTCGTCGACGAAGCGCTCGTAGTGGCCGATGTCGAGGTCGGTCTCGGCGCCGTCCTCCGTGACGAACACCTCCCCGTGCTGGAACGGGCTCATCGTGCCCGGGTCGACGTTGAGGTACGGATCGAACTTCTGGAGCTGGACGCGCAGCCCGCGCGCCTTGAGGAGGCGACCGAGCGAGGCGGCGACGATTCCCTTCCCCAGAGCCGACACGACGCCCCCTGTCACAAAGACGTACTTCGGGGCCCGCGTGCTCACGGGATTTCAGGGTAGCAGCGGCTGCGGCCGGTGCCTACTCGGCCGGCGGACGGACGAGCGCGGCGAGGCCGGCGAGTGCCTGCGAGGGAACGCGGCGCCCCATCCCACCGAACCGTGGAGCGTCGACAGCGAGCGTCGCCTGCGTCTCGTCGTCCTCCACCGGAACGAGGTCGAGCTCGACTTGCGCGTGCTCACC
>Ga0070707_100001942_pt1 | contig 19854 bp, 18 predicted proteins | sample KBSK5502metaG_FD_65468 | JGI IMG/M metagenome (GOLD analysis project Ga0070707, IMG submission 65468) | Corn, switchgrass and miscanthus rhizosphere microbial communities from Kellogg Biological Station, Michigan, USA - KBS K5-50-2 metaG | ecosystem: Host-associated > Plants > Roots >...
AGGTAGCCCATCAGGTCGTCGTGCCGGTTGAGCTCGGTGTAGTGGGTGTCGAAGCCGCCGAGGGTGACGTGCAGGAGCTTCACGCCGGTGCCCGTGGTGATCAGCTCGGCCGCCAGCTGGAGCGCCGCCGCCAGCTGGTTCTTGGAAGAGTAGACGAGCTTGGCGTCGTCGGTGTAGTGGGCCATCGGCTGGTACGCGCCGGCCGACGACTTGAGGGTGCTGATGGTCTCGCGCGCGGTGGCGATGGCGGTGTCGAAGAGGGCGCCGTAGATGCCCGGCGTGCCCTTGTACAGCGCGCCCACCGCGGCCTCCACCTCCGATCCGCCGCTGAACCCGAACTGCTTCTGGTTGTTGATCACGGTCAGCGTGGCCTGGAGGTCGCGCAGCGCGCCGGGCACGTCGGTGGTACCGCACGCGCAGCCCGTGAGCGGATGCCCGAAGGAGTCGTAGGCCTGGGCCAGGGTCCGGCCCAGCCAGCCGTCGACCTGGCGGCGGGTGGGATCCCCGGTCTCCCAGATCCGGATCGACTCGAAGTGGGAGAAGGTCGGATTGGGATAGCCGACGCCCTCGACCACGGCGACCTTGCCCTGGTCCCAAAGGCCCTTGATGCCCTTGAGGTTCTGGTTCAGCCCGAAGTCCTTGTTGATGGGCAGGGCCTGGCCCACGGACATGCCGGCCAGCTTCGGCCGCAGGTCGTGCAGCTTGGAGTCCTGGAGAGGGATCACCGTGCGCAGGCCGTCGTTGCCGCCCGCCAGCTGGATCATGACCAGCACGTGGTCGTTGCTGACGCCGTTGGTCTTGGCCGCGTAGACGGCGCGCGCGAAGGCGTCGGGGACCGCGGCATAGCCGGCGGCCAGGCCCGAGGCGCCGGCGCCGAAGACCAGGCCGGCCCGCAGGAAGTCCCGCCGCTTCAACTGGTTGATGCCGATCTCTTCCGTCATCGCTGTTGCACCTACTTGAGCTGGAATTCCGGCGAGGCCAGGACCAGCAGCCAGCGGCTGTGGTCGTCACTCACGTGGTTGAGGGCGGCCGCGGTCTGCGGGCTCAGGACGCCGTCCAGGTGGTGGCGGTAGGCGTCCCCGGCCGGGGGTGGGTTCTTGACCTGGTCGAGCAGCGCAGTCACGAAGTTGACGCGCGCGACCACGGTGTTGGACGAGATCCAGGCCTCGTTGTTCGGCCAGCCGCCCACGTCGGGCGGGTCAAACAGGACCTGGCCCATGTTGGGGGCCGCGCCCATGACCAGCTTCAGCTGGGTCTCGCCTCCGAGCGCCCGCAGGGCGTGGACCATGAACTCGGTCGGTGACTTGACCAGCGACCGGTAAGCGGCGCCGCTGGTGAACTCGGGGCTCTTGAAGACGTCGCGCATCAGCGTCTTGACGTCGTACTTCGACTTCCGGAAGTCCGTCGCCAGCCGGTTCACGTAGTCCTTGGGCGGCGCCTGCATCACGAAGTGCTGCAGGACCCTGGTCACGATGTAGGGCGCGGTCGCCGGCTGGGCCAAGATCTGGTCCAGGACCGTGTCCGTGTTCCACTGCGCGGTCTTGCCGAGGTACTTGAAGGCGCCACCCTTGTAGGCGCGCTGGGGGACGAAGGCGCCCGCGACCGGCTGGTCGTAGGTCGGAACCTGGCGGGTGACGTTGTTCTTGGGGTCGACGGTGATGGTCGCGGTGCCCGACGGCCGGGGCTCGGTCCAGCCGGCCAAGGCCTTGGCGGCCGCGCGCACGTCGTCCTCGCTGTAGTTGCCGGCGCCCATCGTGAAGAGCTCCATCAGCTCGCGGCTGTAGTTCTCGTTGGGGCTGGTGCCGGTGCTGGTGCCGAGGTCCAGGTACCGGAGCATCGCGGGGTCGGTGGTGACCCGCTTCAGCATCGACCGCAGGTCCGTGAGCGCCATGTCGCGCCAGGTCAGGTTCTGCCAGTAGACGAAGGGCGTCTGCAGGCCGACCTTGCGGTAGTCGCTCGTGAAGTGGCCGTGCCAGAAGAGCGTCATGCGCTCCGCGAAAGGCGTCGGCGAGGTCAGGATCTGGCCCAGCCACCACGACTGGAGCTGCTGCAGGTTGAGCCGGCCCGCGCTCAGGCCATCGAAGGCGGGCGGGGCCGCGTACCGGGTCTCCACGAGGCGGTCGACGGTCTTCCCGAAGCCGTCGGAAGCCGCTTTCTCGAGGTCGGCGGAGGAGGCGCCGAAGGTGGCCCGGCGCAGGAGCTGGGCGACCTGGGCGCTCTCGCTGCCCAGGGGCGAGTTCCAGTCGCCACGCCCGGCCAGCGCCGGCTGGGTCTTGGCAGGCACCAGGCCCTGCAGCGCGGGGCCCCAGAGCCGGATGGCGGCGACACCCGCCCCACCGGCCACGGCGGCGCCCAGAACGGCTCGGCGGCTGACTCCCCGGAGAGGAGTGCGGGCGATGCTCATGTCCGAATTAGACCGCCGGGGACCGGGGCCACGGCATCAGTCCATTGTCAAAAGTTCGTAAGTCCTCTCAGGAGATTCACAGGCTGAACAGCGCTCTGAGATCAATACTTGATAGAGTTGATGTGGCGATTCCTTAGAACGGAGGTGACGCGAACGTGATCCACGCGCTGCTGCTGATCGCGGTCGTTCTGTTCGTGCTCTGGCTGCTCTTCCACGCCGCGGCGGGCGCCGCGATGAACCTGGTCTGGCTGGCCATCATCGCCCTGGTGGTGCTCTGGCTGGTGGGCTTCTTCCGGCGCAGCTCCTCGTACTGAGCCTGCACCGGGCCTTACCCTTCGGGGCCAATGGCCCGGATCCTCTTCTGCGAGGACAGCCCAACGATCCGGCGCCTGCTCAGCGTGGCCCTGCGCGGCAGCCAGCACGATATCGAGATGGCCGCCGACGGGGCGGCCGGGCTCGCCCTGGCCCTGCGCTGGCAGCCTGACCTGATCGTCACCGACATCTCGATGCCGGACATGGACGGCTTCCAGCTCGTGGCGGCGGTGCGCGAGCACCCCCGCCTGCACGAGGTCCCCGTGCTCGTGATGTCGGCGACCATGGAGCGCGACAAGCTGGAGTCGATCGTCGAGCAGGGAGCCAACGGCTACCTGACCAAGCCCTTCAGCCCCCAGTCCCTGCGCCAGGCGATCGAGGCGGCTCTTCGGCCGGGCTGATCACGATCCGGCCGTCGTAGGGGTGGGGCTTGCCCCTCCCTAGATCAGTCCGCGGCCGGTTCGTAAGCCAGGTTCGGCCGCAGCCAGCGCTCGGCTTCGGGTACCGACATGCCCTTGCGCGCCGCGTAGTCGTCGACCTGGTCGCGCCCGATCTTGCCCAGCGTGAAGTACCTGGCGTCCGGGTGCCCGAAGTAGAGCCCTGAGACCGAGGCCGGCGGCGTCATCGCGTACGTCTCGGTGAGCCGGATGCCGGCCGCCTCCGCCCCCAGGAGCCGGAACAGGGTCGCCTTCTCGCTGTGATCGGGGCAGGCGGGGTAGCCGAAGGCCGGCCGGATGCCGCGGAACTTCTCGGCCACCAGGTCCTCGGGCGTCAGCCGCGGGCCCTTCTCGTACCACTCGCGGCGGGCGACCTCGTGCAGGTGCTCGGCGAAGGCCTCGGCCAGGCGGTCGGCCAGCGCTTTGACCAGGATCGCCCTGTAGTCGTCGTTCTCGCGCTCGTAGCGGCCCGCCAGCTCGCCGGCGCCCAAGCCGGCCGTGACGGCGAAGGCGCCGAGGTGGTCGCCGGCGGGCGCCAGGTAGTCGGCCAGGCTGCGGTTGGGCCGCTCGTCCCCGTGGTCGACCTGCTGCCGGAGCATGGGGAAGCGCACCGTCCCCCCACCTTGCCTCCCCCCGCCCGCGGGGGGAGATTGGAGGGGGGCACAGTCGAGGACCAGGTCGTCGCCCTCGGCGTGGGCCGGCCAGAACCCGTAGACGCCACGCGCGGCCAGCGAGCCCTCGGCCACGATCTGCGCGAGCAGCTCGCGCGCGTTGCCGTAAAGGTCGCGCGCGGCCGCGCCCATCTCGGGATGGTCGAGGATGGCCGGGAACCGCCCCTTCAGCTCCCAGGCGTGAAAGAAGAAGGTCCAGTCGATGTAGGGGATCAAGGTCTCCAGCGAGGGCTCGACCAGGCGCACCCCGGTGAAGGATGGCTTCTCCAGGTCTGTGAAGGGCAGCCGCGCCCGGTTCTCCCGGGCGGCGTCCAGAGCGAGTAGCGGCCGCGCGACCTTGTCGGCGTGCTGCACGCGCAGCTTCTCCTGGAGCTCGCGGTTCTCGGCGTCCAGCACCGCCTTGCGCCGGGGGTCGAGCAGGTCGGAGACCACGCCCACCACCCGCGAGGCGTCCAGCACGTGCACCGTGGGCTGGCTGTACTCGGGCGCGATCCGGACCGCCGTGTGCTGCTTGGAGGTGGTGGCGCCCCCGATCAGAAGCGGCAGGTCGAGCTTGCGGCGCTCCATCTCCCTGGCCACGTGGACCATCTCGTCCAGGCTCGGCGTGATCAGCCCGGAGAGCCCCACGAAGTCGGCCCCGATCTCGGCGGCGGTGTCCAGGATGCGGTCGGTGGGCACCATGACCCCAAGGTCGGTGACCTCGTAGCTGTTGCAGCCCAGCACCACGCCCACGATGTTCTTGCCGATGTCGTGGACGTCGCCCTTGACCGTGGCCAGCACCACCTTGCCCCGGGCCTGGCGGTCAGCACTGTCCTTCTCGGCCGCCATGAAGGGCTCCAGGTAGGCGACCGCGCGCTTCATGGCGCGCGCGCTCTTGACGACCTGCGGCAGGAACATCTTGCCGGCGCCGAACAGGTCGCCGACCACCTGCATGCCCGCCATCAGCGGCCCCTCGATCACGTCCAGCGGGCGCCGGTACCGCTGGCGGGCCTCCTCGGCGTCCTCCTCGATGAAGTCGGCGATGCCGTGTACCAGCGCGTACTCCAGGCGCTTCTCGACGGGCGCCTCCCGCCACGCCAGGTCCTGCTCGCGCTTGGTGCCTTCGCCGGTGACCGTCTTGGCGAACTCGACCAGCCGCTCCGTGGCGTCCGGCCGGCGGTTGAAGAGGACGTCCTCGACCAGCTCCAGAAGCTCCTTGGGGATGTCCTCGTACACCACCAGCTGGCCGGCGTTGACGATGCCCATGTCGAGGCCGGCGCGGATGGCGTGGTAGAGGAACGCCGAGTGCATGGCCTCGCGCACGCGGTCGTTGCCGCGGAAGGCGAAGGAGAGGTTGGAGATGCCGCCCGAGATGCGTGCGCCCGGGCAGCGCTCCTTGATCCGGGTGGCGGCCTCGATGAAGGCGCGGGCGTAGTCGTTGTGCTCTTCGATCCCGGTGGCCACCGCGAGCACGTTGGGGTCGAAGATGATGTCCTCGGCCGGGTAGCCCGCCTTCTCGGTCAGCAGCTTGTAAGCCCGCTCGCAGATCGCGACCTTGCGCTCCGCGGTGTCGGCCTGGCCCCGCTCGTCGAATGCCATCACGACCACGCCCGCCCCGTAGTCGCGGATGCGCCGGGCCTGGGCCAGGAACGGCGCCTCGCCCTCCTTCAGCGAGATCGAGTTGGCGACGCCCTTGCCCTGCAGGCACTTGAGCCCGGCCTCCAGGACGCTGAAGCGCGAGCTGTCGACCATGATCGGGAGCCGGGCCACCTCGGGTTCGGTGGCGAGCAGGTTGAGGAACGCCGTCATCTCACGCTCGCTCTCCAGGAGGTCGGCGTCCATGTTCACGTCGAGCAGGTTGGCGCCGCCGCGCACCTGCTCCAGCGCCACCTCCAGGGCCCCGGCATAGTCGCGGCCCTCGACCAGACGCCGGAAGCGCGCCGAGCCGGTCACGTTGGTGCGCTCGCCGATCGTCACGAACCCGGAGTCGGGACCGATCTCGTAGGGCTCCATGCCGCTGAAGCGAGCCCGCGACGGGCGTGCGTGCGCCCGCCGGGGCGGGATCCCGGCCACGGCCTCTCTGATGGCCGCGATGTGCTTGGGGCCCGTCCCGCAGCAGCCTCCAACGGCGTTCACCCAGCCGCTGCGGGCGAACTCCCGGAGCAGGCCCGCGGTGGTCGGGGCCTGCTCGTCGTAGCCGCCGAAGGCGTTGGGCAGGCCGGCGTTGGGGTAGCAGAAGACCGGGACCGGGGCGACTCGCGCCAGGTCGGCCAGGTAGGGCCGCATCTCGGTCGCGCCCAGCGAGCAGTTGACGCCGACCGCGATCGGGCGGGCGTGCTCGATGGAGATCCAGAAGGCCTCCACCGTCTGCCCCGACAGGTTGCGGCCGCTGCGGTCGACGATGCTGACCGAGATCACCAGCGGCAGCTCGGGCGCCACCGCGCGGGCGGCCGCGATCGCCGCCTTGCCGTTCAGGGTGTCGAAGATGGTCTCGATCAGGAGCACATCGGCGCCGCCGTCCTTCAAGCCGCGAGCCGCCTCCGCGTAGCCGTCGCGCAGGCGGTCGAAGGTGATCGTGCGGTAGGCGGGATCGTCGACCCTGGGCGAGAGGCTGAGGGTGACGTTGGTGGGCCCCAGGGAGCCGGCCACGAACCGGCCGGGGTACCCGGCCACGGCCTGGCGTGCCAGCTCGGCACCTCGCCGGTTGATCTCGTAGACGTGCGCCTCCAGGCCGTAATCGGCCTGGCTGACCGGGGTGGCCGTGAAGGTGTTGGTGGTGACCCAATCGGCCCCCGCCTCCAGGTAGCCGCGGTGCATGTCGAGCACGGCGTCGGGGCGGGTGAGGTTGAGGAGGTCGATGTCGCCCTGGAGCGGCCGCGGGTGGTCTTTGAAGCGCTCCCCGCGGAAGTCGGCCTCGCTGAGCTTCAGGCCCTGGACGAAGGTGCCCGAAGCCCCGTCAAGGACCATGATGCGCTCGTCCAGGAGCGCGCGCAGGCGCTCCTCGACACTGCCGTTGCCTACCTTGGTGCGCTTGGTTTCTGACACTTTGTTGCCTGGAGAAAGTGGCCGCATCTCCGCTCGCGGAAAGGCACCTTGGCGTGCCGGCCAGGTTGCCGGGCCCGGCCCTGATCAGGCGCCGGGCCGCTCGGGATGCCGCTACAGGATACCCGACGCTCGGTAAGCCTGATGTCCCGGGATATCGGCCATAAATCGCGAGTCGGGTGCCTGATATCCCGGGATATCCGGCCGTGCGGTCCCTCTTCTAGCGGTTCGTCTCAGAACGGACGAAGAGCGCGGTCCCGACCACCATCAGCACCACGAACATCGCGCTCATCAGCGCCAGGTTGGTAAGCGGGCTGAAGAGCACGATCCGGTCGTACTCCGGGCGGCCGGTGTACAGGATTCCGCGCATCAGGTCGACCGCGTAGCGCAGGGGCGAGATGAGCGAGAGAGGCGCCAGGTACCAGGGCAGGATCTTGATCGGGTTGAAGATCCCGGCCAGGAAGAACTGCGGGAAGATCAGGAACGGGAAGATCTGCTGCGCCGCGCGCTGGTTGCCGAGCACCGACATCACGGCCACCCCGAAGGCGCCTCCCAGCAGGCAGGCGATGATGGCCGCGGGCACCATGAGCAGCACCTGGAGCGGCGTCAGGGGCACCCGGAAGACCACGGCCATGATCACCATCGGAACGGCCTGGAACAGCGCCACCCCGGTCTCGCCCAGGATCTTTCCGAACACGATCGAGTAGCGCGAGACCGGCGCCACGAACATCTCCTGCGCGAAGTCGTTCTCGCGGTCTTCGATCAGTGAGAGCAGGCCCTGCGCGGAGGACTGGAAGAGCGTCATCGCGAGCACGCCCGTGAAGATGAAGCCGATGAAGTTGAAGCCGGCCGCGCGCCCCAGGTTGGCCTGCAGCGCGCCGCCCATGAGCCCGATGAAGAGCACCGGGAAGACGAAGCTGAAGACGACGCGAGCGCGGTCCCGCGCCAGCTTGAGCACGTCCCGCGAAGCGATCGCCAGCACCGCGTGGACCTCGTTCACGCCAGGGCCTCCACGGCGCCGCTCACGATCTTGAGATAGGCGTCCTCGAGGGAAGGCGAGCCCGTGCGGAGCAGCGACAGCGGCGTGCTCAGGCTGCGGATCACCTCTTGTGCCGAGTGCCCGTTCAGCTCCACCCGGAAGGGACCGGCCTCCGTATAGGCAAGGCCCATCCGCTCCAGTTCGCGGCGCAAGCTCGGCCGATCGTGGGCGTCCAGCAGCAGGTACTCGCCCAACAGGTCGGCCTTGATCTGCGCGGGCGTGCCGATCGAGAGCACCCGGCCCTGGTCCAGGATGCAGATGCGGTCGGCCGCCTCAGCCTCTTCCAGGTAGTGCGTGGTCAGGAAGATGGTGATGTCGTAAGCCGCGCGCACCTCCCGCAGGTAGGACCAGAGGCTGCGCCGGCCGGCGGCGTCGAGCCCCGCGGTCGGCTCGTCCAGGAAGAGCACTTTTGGCCGATGCATGAGGCCCCGGATGATCTCCAGCTTGCGCTTCATGCCCCCGGACAGCTTCTTCACCGGCTTGAAGATCTCCCGGTCCAGCCCCAGCACCCCGGCCAGGTCGCGGAGCTGCTCGCGATAGGCGCTTGGCATGGCCCGGAAGAAGGGCCGGTACGGATAGAGGCCGTAGAGGATGGCGTGGAAGCGCACGTTCTCCTCGCCCGACAGGTTCAGGTCGAGGCTGTGCTGCTGGAAGATGATGCCCACCCGCGCCCGCACCCCGGCGGGGTCGCGGACCGCGTCGCGGCCGTCGATGACGACCCGGCCGGAGGTTGCGGTGAGGGTCGTGGTCAGGATCGAGATGGTCGTGGTCTTGCCCGCGCCGTTGGGGCCGAGCAAGGCGAAGAACTCGCCGGCGTCGACGTCGAAGGACACGCCATCCACCGCGTTGCGGTCGGCCTTCTTGTACCGCTTGACCAGGTCCCGCACCTCGATCATGCCGGTCATCGTAGGGGAGGGGCTGGCCCCTCCCTCATTCAAGGAAGCGCGCTATCTCCTGGGCGAACGTTCGCGTATTGATCGGCTTGCCGATGTAGCCGGAGCAGCCGGCCTCCAGCGCGTGCGCCTCGTCCCCCACCATCGCGTGCGCGGTCAGCGCCACGATCGGGATGTCGGCGGTGGCGGGCTGCGCCTTCAGGTCGCGCGTGACCAGGAGCCCGTCGCGGTCGGGCAGCGCGACGTCCATCAGCACGAGCTCCGGCCGGCGCTCCGAGATGGCCGCCAGCGCGGCCGCGCCAGAGGAGACGGCCTCGACCTCGTAGCCCGCGCGCTCGAGGACGGCGCGGGTGAGCGCCTGGTTGAACTCGTTGTCGTCGACGACCAGGATCATTTGAGCGCCGGTTCGGCGGCCGGTTTTGGCCGGCGGCCGTTCAGCAGCTCGTTGAGCCAGGACACCAGGTCGACTCCCGCCACCGAGGATTTGTCGAGCACCGCTGCCGCCTGGCCGTTGAGCCACCGCTTGTCCGCCGCGGTGAGGTCCTTGGCGGTCATGACCAGGATCGGGATCGCTGCCGTGGCCGCGTCCGACTTGAGCGCGGTGACCACGTTGAAGCCGCTGAGGTCGGGCATCAGAAGGTCCAGGATCACGACCGACGGGCTGGAGTCGCGCGCCCGCTGGATGCCCTCCAACCCGCCCATGGCGTTGATCACGGCGTAGCCCTCTGACTTCAGCAGCCCCTCCAGCCGCCGGTGGTGCAGCGGGTCGTCGTCGACCACCAGCACCGGCCCCTGGTGACCGGCCTGGCGGCGGATCAGGCGGTGGCGTCCGAGACAGTCGAGCAGCGCCTTGGGATCGACCGGCTTGACCAGGTAGTCGACCGCGCCCAGGGCCCGGCCGCGCCCCGGCTCGTCGACGACGGTCACCACCACGACCGGGATGTCCGCGGTCTCGGGGTCGTGCTTCAAGGCCGCGAGCACGTCCCAGCCGTCGATCTCGGGCAGCAGCACGTCGAGTGTGATGGCGTCGGGGCGCAGCCGCCGCGCCTGTTCCAGCGCGCCGGTGCCGTTTTGGGCCACCTCGACCTGGTAGCCGCCCCGCGACAGATAGGTGGTCAGGAGGTCGGCAGCCTGCCGGTTGTCCTCCACGACCAGGATCAGGGGCGCGCCCGGGGCGACCGGCCGCAGCGCCGGGGGAGCCGCGGCGGCGGCGGGGCGCGCTTCGTGGGGCAGGTGGAGCGTGAAGGTGCTGCCGCGGCCGACCTGGCTGCGCACCTCGACCCAGCCCCCGTGCAGCTCGGCGAAGCGTTTGGTCAGGGCCAGCCCCAGGCCGGTTCCTTCATGCGACTTGCCGGGCGCCGCCCCCACCTGCTCGAACTCCTCGAACACGCGCGCGATGTCGTCGCGGGCGATCCCGACGCCCGTGTCGCGGACCGCGAGCGTCACCTCTTGCGGGCGCCTCCGGCAGTAGACGTCGACCCGCCCCCCGGGCTCGGTGAACTTGATGGCGTTGGACACCAGGTTGATCAGCATCTGCTTGACCTTGGCCTGGTCGGCCAGGATGCTGGCGGCCTCGGTCGCCAGCCGAAGGTTGATCTGCTTGCGGTCGGCCAGCGGCCGCACCAAGTCGAGCACCTCGCGCGCGACTCGCTCCACATCCACCGCCTCCAGGTAGAGCTCGGTCTGGCCGGCCTCGACCTTGGCCAGGTCCAGGATGTCGTTGATCAAGCCCAGGAGGTGCCTGCCGCTGGTGTGGATGTTGTTCAGGAAACCGAGCCGCATCTCGGGCGTGAGCTGGCCGTCGTCGTCGATCAGGAGCTCGGAGAAGCCGAGGATGGCGTTGAGCGGCGTCCGCAGCTCGTGGCTCATGCTGGCCAGGAACTTGCTCTTGTGGCTGCTGGCCTCCTCCAGGTCGGCATTGGTCTGGCGGAGCTGCTCGACCAGCGCGACCCGGTCCAGCGCGGGCGCCACCGTGACCGCGTACTGCTCGGCCCGCTGGCGCTCGTCCGCCCCGAAGACCGGCGAGAAGGCGCCCGCGGCCAGCCCCAACCAGCCCTGGCCGTCCGAGAACGCGAGTGGGATGACGATGTCCGCCGCCGAGGAGCGCTCGGAGGCCACCAGGGCGGCGGCGGCATCGGGGTCCAGGCCCCGAACCGCCACCAGGCGGCCGCCCGCGTCCTGGATGACGCCCGCCTCGGCGCCCACCAGGCGCAGGGCCCAGCGCAGCGCCAGCTCCGCGGCGGCGTTGGTGGAAGCGGCGGTGAGCAGGTCGTGGGTGGCGGCGCGGAAGGCCTCCTCCTCCCGGGACCGCCACAGGCGGCGCAGCCAGCCGGGTGGGGCGAAGCTGACGTAGAGCAGGGGCACGATCGCCAGCGCCAGCAGCTGCAGGGCCACCTGCACGGCGGGGACCTTGGCGGCGCTGCCCGCCACCACCGCCAGCACGATCACCAGCAGGAGGCCGGCGAAGCCGCCGCTCAGCGCCCGCAGGCGGGCCCGCTGCACGGCCGGGCGGTGGCGTGCGACCTGCCACAGGCGCAGGCTCGGCTCCGCCACCATCAGGCACCAGGCCCCGAGCGCCCCCAGCGTGAACCAGGTCAGCGGCGAGGCCGCGCCACCGTGGCCGTCGACCAGGACCAGGGCCAGGAGCACCGCGGCGGCGGCCGCCGCCACTCCCAGCACCGCCCGCTGCCAGCGCGGCGACACGGGCAGGAAGGCCGCCCGGAACCGGAAGAGGGCGTAACCCGAGCCCACGAAGGCCAGCGCCGACAGGGCGCCCATGAAGCGCCCCCCGAGCAGCGGCTGCAGCGCCGACAGGCCGGACACCGACGCCAGCAGCACGATGGCCAGGACCAGCCAGCCGCGCTCACGGTCGCGCGTGCGCAGCCAGTCCGCTCCCACCAGGATCCCGAGCAGGACGAACGCCGCCAGCACCGCGTGCTGGAGCCAGGCCAGGACCTCGCTCACGCGACTCCGCTGCCCGCGGTTTGCAGGCTGTCGACGAAGACGTCGACGAGGTCGGCGTCCCACTGCTTGCCGCGGCCGTCCAGGAGGATGTCGACGGCCTCCCGCGGCGGCCGGCCGCGCCGGTAGGGCCGGGTGCTGGTGAGGGCGTCGAAGCTGTCGCAGACGGCCACGATGCGGGCGGCCAGGGGGATCTCCTGGCCGCGCAGCCGATCCGGGTAGCCGCTGCCGTCGTAAGCCTCGTGGTGGTGGCGGATGATCGGCAGCAGGTCGCCGGCCGAGCCCAGGGGACGCGCGATGCGCTCGCCCAGCTCCGGGTGCCGCTGGATTTCGCGCTGCTCCTCGGCGGTGAGCAGCCCCGGCTTCTGGAGGATGGCGTCGGGAATCCCGATCTTGCCGATGTCGTGGATCATGCCTCCCCGCAGCAGGGCGTCCAGCTCGGCCTCGCCCAGCCCGATGCGCTGCCCCAAGCGGCGCGAGGAGAGGCCCACGCGCTGGGTGTGGGCTTCGGTGTACGAGTCCTTGGCCTCGACGGCCGCGGCCAGCGCGTAGATCACGCGCTCCGCGCTCTCCAGGCTGTCGTAGGTGGCCTTGAGTCGGAGGGCCGAGCGGGTGCGGGCGACCAGCTCGCTGCGCTCGACCGGCTTGGTCATGAAGTCGTCGGCGCCCGCCTCCAGTGCGGTCACCCGGTCCTCGACCTGGCTGAGCGCGGTGATCATGACCACCGGCACCAGCCGGCCCGCGGCGGTCGACTTGAGGCGGCGGCAGACCTCGAAGCCATCCATGCCCGGCATGTCCACGTCGAGCAGGACCAGGTCGGGGCGCTGCTCGGCGCAGATGTCGAGCGCGTCGCGACCCGAGGCCGCGGTCAGCACCGAGCAGTCGACGTTGCCCAGGTAGGCCTGCAGCAGCTGGCGGTTGATGGGGTGGTCGTCGACGACCAGGACTCGGGCGGGCTGATCCGGCATGGGGAACCTCCATCGTGAGTGGGCCCCGGCATCGATCCGGAGTCATCCCCCGATCGCCCCAACGTCAATCGGCGACGATTGCGACGGCCTCCACCTCGATCAGGCACTCCGGACGGAACAGGCCCTTGACCTCGACCAGCGTGCTTGCGGGCCGCTCGGCGCTCAGGTAGCGATCGCGTACGGCGCGCACCGTCTGCAGGCCGCCGATGTCGGTCAGGTAGTAGTTGAGCTTGACCACGTCCTCGAAGATGGCGCCGGCGGCGCGCAGTGCGCGCTCGAGGTTGGCGAAGACCTGCTCGGCCTGCGCCCCGATGTCGTCGCCGCCGACCAGGTTGCCCTGTTCGTCGAGCGCGACCTGCCCGGCGACGAAGACCATGCGCCCGGAGCCGGTCACGACGTGGCTGTAGCCGGGGCCCGGCGCCAGGCCGGGAGGTGCGGTGAGGTGACGGTTGCTGGCTGGCATGCAGCAAAGTAGACACCGATGGCTGACCACGACCCCGGGCTGGAGGTGGCCGGCAAGCGCGGAGACCAGGCCGCCGAGTTCGCGCGCGGCCCGCTGCGGATCGGCAAGGGGAAGGTGCGCACCGGCACCGCGAGCTGGACCGACCCCACCATGACCGCGCCCGGCGTCTTCTATCCCAAGGGCGCCGACAGCGCCGAGGAGCGCCTGCGCCACTACGCGGCCCAGTTCCCGGTGGTCGAGGTCGACGCCACCTACTACGCCCTTCCGTACAAGCGCATGGCCGAGGCCTGGGCGGAGCGCACGCCCGCCGACTTCGTCTTCGACGTCAAGGCGCACGCCCTCATGACCGGCCAGCCGACCGAGGTTTCGCGGCTGCCCAAGACGATCCGCGAAGAGCTGCCCGCCGAACAGAAGGAGAAGAAGCGGATCTACGGCAAGGACCTGCCCAAGGACCTCATGGACGCCGTCTACGAGACCTTCCACGTCGGGCTGAGCCCGATCATCGACGCGGGCAGGCTGGGCGCGATCTTCCTGCAGTTCCCGAAGTGGGTGTTCCCCTCCAACGAGGCGCGGGACCTGATCCTGGAGAACCGGGAGCGGCTGGGGCTGCCGGTCGCGGTGGAGTTCCGGCACGGGTCCTGGTTCAACGAGAAGAACGCCGAGCGCACGGTGCGCTTCCTGCAGGACAACAAGATTCCCTACGTGGCGGTGGACGAGCCGCAGGGCTTCAAGTCGTCGGTTCCGCCGGTGGTCGTGGAGACCTCACACGAGCTGGCCGTCTTCAGGTTCCACGGACGCAACGCGGAGAACTGGGAGAAGAAGGACATCCCGCCCTCCGAGCGCTTCCGCTACCTCTACGACGAGGACGAGCTCGCCGACTGGACGCCGCAGATCCGGGCGGTGGCCCAGAAAACCAGGGAGACGCACGCGATCTTCAACAACTGCTTCTCGAACTACGGCACCACCAACGCGCGCGAGCTGGCGAGGCTGCTGGCCGAATACCAGTCATAGGGCGGGGCAAGCCCCGCCCCTACGGGTGCGGGTCCAGGAGCAGGGGCGGCCTCGGAGCCTGGTTGAAGTCGAAGTCCAGGGCCAGGTCGCCCAGGACGCTCGCGTTCTCGCGCACGTCGGGGCGCGGGTCGGGACGCCCGTCGGTCTTAGGATCGAGGCGCTGGCCGTTCAAGAACACGTCCTCGATGAACTTGTCGTGGGCGTCGAAGCTGAGGACCTGGTGGTCGACCAGGCCCTGGCGGGCGTAGGGGCTGATCACGATGCCCGGCACCCGCAGGCCGTACCCGTTCTGGTCGACCGCCGGCGGCTGCACGTGATCGTAGAAGCCGCCCCAGTCGTCCCAGGCCAGGAAGATGGCGGTCGAGCTCCAGTCGGAGCTGTGCATGACCGCGTTGATGAGCGTGGTGACGTAGGTCTGGCCCTCGCTGACCAGCGCGGTCGGGTGCTCGCTGACCTTGCCGTTGGGCACCACCCAGGACACCGCCGGCAGCCGGCCGGCCTTGGCGTCCGCGTAGAAGTGGTCGATGGTCTGGATGTTGCCCAGCTGGCCGTCCTGCTTGACTGTCGTGAACCACGGCAGGGGGTTCCAGATCTCCGGTGTGCCCACCGTCTGCAGCCCCGGGTTGCAGGTGGCCTGGTCGTCCTCGCAGTCGGGCTGGGTGCCTTCGGCCACGTAGTACTTCCAGCTCACGTGGCTGCGGTAGAGCAGGTAGGTGAGGTCCGTCCAGGCGTAGTTGGGATCCGGCACGCCGGCCTTCTTCTTGCCGCCCGTCTGCCGCGGTGACTGCAGCTCGTTGACGCAGCTCATGGGGTCGCCCGGACGGCTGCAGAGCGCCGACCACTCGCTGACCATGAACAGGTGCTCCGGCAGCGACCAGGAGGCGTTGGGCTCGAACATGTGGTCCTGGAGGACGAAGTTCTGGGCGTAGCTCCAGTAGTTGGGGATCTCGCGCGCGTCGTGGTAGCCCATGACGTCGCTGCCGCCGGAGCGCCCGTTGCCGCCGCAGCGCGGATCGTCGGGCGTGCTGCAGACGGCCGTTTGACCCTTCAAGGCCTGCGCGATGAAGCCGTCCATCTTGCCGCCGTTGATGTCGGCGGTGGCGTCGGTGGCGCCGTGCGGGCCGCCGTAGTTGAGGTCAGAGGCATCGTGGTAGGGCTTGACGCAGGCCCTGGTCGCGGGGTCGGGGACGCAGACCGTGAACTGGCCGTTCTGGCTGGGCAGTCCGTCCGCGCCGGGGAAGGTGCCGAAGTAGGAGTCGAAGCTCCGGTTCTCCTGCATGACCACGATCACGTGCTTGATCTTGTGGAGTCCGCCGGCCGCGACCGCCGGGCTGCCGGAGGCTGCGGCTGACGGGCTGCTGGAAGGTCCCGCGCAGGCGGCCAGCAGGGAGCCCGCCAGCAGGAGTCCGAGCCGCGGATTCAGAGTGCTCATGCTCCTATTCCGCGGCCCGATTCGCCTGCCGTTGTTTATCGGCGCGTAAGGCTTGTGTACGAGGCGAGGACCTCCTCCAGGCGGTCCATCGTCTCCGCAGCCCCGCTTTCCATGCCCGAGGCGGCGGCCGCGTCGCGGTCGGCGACCGACTGGAAGACGCTGTGTGTGGTCAGCCGGGTGCGGCCGCCAAGGTCCTCCAGGGTCGTGGTCTCCAGGGCCACGTGGCCGGGCATGCCTTCGAACTCGAAGGTGTCGACCACCCGCTCCGGGCCCGCGATCTCGTGGTAGACGCCGTGGAAGCCGAACTCGCTGCCGTCCGGCGCGCGCTGGACGAAGCGCCACTGGCCGCCCGGGCGCACGTCCATCTCGTCGACGGTGGTCGTCAGGTACCGCGGCCCCCACCACCTGGGCAGCAGCTCCGGGTCGGTGTAGACCTTGAAGACCAGGTCACGGGGTGCATCGAACTCACGGGTCAGGCTGAGCTCGTGAGTCCCCGGCTCGATCGTGAAAGCGGTCTTGTTCACTGCGGTTTCTCCTCCTGTTGAATTTCGCGCAGGAACTCGCCCAGGCGATCCATGCGCCCTTCCCAGTGCCGGCGATAGCTCTCGACGAACTCGGCCACTTCCTTCAGGGGCTCCGGCTCGAGGCGGCAGGGCCGCCACTGCGCCTTGCGCCCCTGGCTGACCAGCCCGGCCTTCTGGAGCACCTTCAGGTGCTTGGAGACCGTGGGCAGCTTCAGCTGGAAGGGCTCGGCCAGCTGCAGCACGGTCGCCTCGCCGCGCCCCAGCCGGGCCAGGATGGCCCGCCGGGTCGGATCCGAGAGTGCGGCCAGGGTCACGCTCAGCTGGTCATTCGCCATCGCATTTCACCACTTGGCTAATTAGCCACAGAGGAGAATAAGCAAGTTGCCCGGCCGCTGTCAACACCCTCGCTCCTCGACCTCGCGCACGCGCGTCTTCAGAACCTTGCGGATCAGGGGCAGCGGCAGCGGCTCCGCGTACGGAAAGCGGAGCGTGCTCTTGGCGCCCAGGTATGGCTCGAGCTCGTCCGCGTAGTCCGTCAGCGCCCTGCCGACGGAATACACGCCGACGTGGTTCTTGAAGGCCCCGAAGTAGATCAGCCGGCCCCGGTATTCGTAGTAGGGCATGCCGTAGCTGATCTTCTCTTCGGCCTTCGGGGCCGCCGCCCTGATCTCCGCGCGCAGCCGGCGAAGGTGGGCGCGCGCCGGCTCCGGAGCGGCCTCGACATAGGCATCCACGCTGGTCGGAGCTTTCTCGGGCATCATGAATCAGTTTCCATGCGCAAGGTGTACCGCGGCACCGACGTCGAGGTCAGCTTCGACCTCGACATCTGCATCCACATCGGCGAGTGCCTGCGCGGCCAGCGGCAGGTCTTCCAGCTGAAGCGGCGACCCTGGCTGCTGCCGGATGCCGCCGACGCCGATTCCGTGGTCGAGGTGGTCGAGCGCTGCCCGAGCGGCGCGCTCCAGTACCGCCGGCTGGACGGCGCGCCCGACGAGCACCGCGAGGGGGTCAAGGTGACCGCCATCCGGGACGGGCCCCTGCTGGTGGTCGGCGAGATCGAGGTGCGGCGCGAGGACGGGACCACCGAGACGCTGCCCCGGGCGACGCTCTGCCGCTGCGGGCAGTCATTGCACAAGCCGTTCTGCGACAACCAGCACCTGAAGATCGGCTTCCAGGCGCCGGGGCAGGCCTTCAAGATCCACATCTCGGAGGTGCGCCCGCGACTGCGCGAGCCCATCACCAAGGCCGAGGACCCGCGGCGGCTGGGCTGAAAGCGTGCCGTCCAAAAAGCCGGAGCGGACGATCTCGCTCCTTTTCGACCTCTTCGTGCTCAACCAGCACCTGCGCCGGCTGCTGGCGGCGGGGCTGGCCGGCGCCCCCCTGCGCGCGGACGAGTACGCCGTCTACAGCCTCCTCTTCGAGCAGGGCCCGCTCACCTCGACCGACATGAGCCGCCGCCTCGGCCTGCCCCTGACCACACTGCTCGACTACCTGCGGGCCATGGACGAACGCGGGCACCTGCGCCGGCGCCCGCACCCGCGCGACGGCAGAGCGCAGCACCTGGAGCTGACGCTGAAGGGCCTCAGCGCCCAGCGCCGCACCAACGCTCACTGGGAGCTGGTGCGCGCGCAGCTCGAGGATTCCCTGGCCATGCCTCGCGGCGAGGTGCGTCGCGCGCTGCAGGCTCTGGACGACGCGGCGCTCTCCGCGTTGACCGCGCTGGAGACCCGGGGCCAGGTCGGATAGCACGGAGCCGTGGCATTTACCACGAATCCGTGGTAGATTGCCCGCCCGGTGCGATTGCTCACGGCGCTGGCGGCCGGGCTCGCGGTGGCCGCTTGCGCGTCGCAGCCTCCGCCACCGCCGGTCGCGGCGAGCGCACCGCGCCTCCCCACCGCAGGGGCCTTCGACGGCTGGTACGGGAGCTACCGCACGGACGCCGGCGACCTGCTGCTGGTGACCAGGCTGGGCTGGTTCGCCGACCTCGGCGACAGCACGTACCGAACCGTCTATGCGGGGGCCTCACCGGCGCGCTTCAGCATCGGCCCGGGGTTTAGGGTGCCGGCGCCGGTCGCGGCCACGCTGGAATTCGATCCGGCCGGGCTGACGGTCACCCGCGCCGGACGCACGGCGCACGCGTCGCGTGTGGCCATGCAGCGGACGGACGTGACCATTCCCGCGGGCCGCGCGACGCTGGCCGGGACGATCACGCAGGCCGAGGGCGCGGGCCCGCATCCCGGCATCGTCGTCGTCCACGGCTCCGAGCCCGGCCAGCGCTACTACTACGACTTCTGGGTCGGCCTCTATACCAGCCTCGGCCTCACGGTCCTCACCTACGACAAGCGCGGCCAGGGCGCCTCGACGGGCAGCTACCCCGGCGAATACCCGACCGCCGAAGCGCTCGGCATTTACGCCGACGACGCCGGCGCCGCCCTTCGCTTCCTCGCCGCCTGGCCGGGAGTGGATCCCAACCGGGTCGGCTTCCACGGCGGTAGCCAGGGCGGCTGGACCGTGCCCCTGGCCATCGCCAGGCACGGCCAGGCCGCGTTCGCGGTCTTGGTCTCGGCGCCGGCGGTCACGGTCGGCCAGCAGGGGGTCTGGAGCGACTTCAGCGGAGGCGGCGCCCGGCTCCCCGCAGGGACGCCCGCGGAGATGAACGCGGCCGTGCGCGCCGACCACTCGGGCTACGACCCCGCGCCCGCGCTGGCCTCACTCCAGGTGCCGGCGCTCTGGCTGCTCGGCCGCAGCGACCGGACGGTCCCGACCGAGGTGTCGGTCGAGAACCTGATGGCGCTCAAGAAGCCGAACCTTCGGGTCGAGCTGGCGACCAGCGGCCACGCCCTGCTCCTCAACCAGACCGGGCTGACGGCCGAAGACGACGCCGCCCCGGGCCTGGCGCCGGAGGTGATCGCCTCGATCAGGGCCTGGGCGCAAGCCCAGGGCCTCTCCTCCCCGCTCCGCGGGGAGGTCCCTCCGCGCAGCGGAGGGGGAGGGGCTCGGCGGGACCCCTCCGCCGCCTTCGGCGGCACCCCCCCGGCGGGGGGAGGAGCTAAGCCCGAGAGAGCCTGACGCGTCCGTCAGGGACCGCGCCGATTCGGGCGGCGCCAGCGATCAGGGCGAAACTCGGCGCCCGGCGGTGCCACCAGGTCGAAACCACCGTCGGCCCGGGGTTCCAACCGGTAGCCGCCTTCCGTGACCTGCGGGTGATGTTTTCGCCGGCACAGGGGCACCCCGTGTCTGGCGTCGGTGTCGCCGCCTTCGGCAACCGGGAGCATGTGGTGGATCTCGCACTCGCGGATGGGCACGTCGCAGTTGCCGCCAACACAGGTCGGGTAGCGGGTGGCGATGTCCTCGCGCTGGGGCTCGCTGTGCAAGCGGCGCGCCCGCCCGAAGTTGAGCGTCACCCCGCGACCGTCCACCTTCTGCCTGCGCTGGACGTGGTTCTGGCCGCGCAGCCGGGCCAGGGTGCCCAGGCTGATCGGACCCACACCCTCCAGCTCGGCTGAGACCTCGGAGCCGGCCTGGCTGCGCACGATCACGGTCAGCTGGGGCCGGCGCCCGGCCTGGCGGGGCAGCTGGCCGGAGCCGATGGCCCGCGCGGAGAGCTCGATCAGGGCGTCCGCCTGGCGCTGCTGCTGGCTGCGTCGGTCGCCCTTGGCCGGAATGCCGATCAGCGACTCCAGGCAGAGCCGCAGCTTCATGCCCTCGGGCGCCGGCA
>Ga0070707_100001943_pt1 | contig 19835 bp, 20 predicted proteins | sample KBSK5502metaG_FD_65468 | JGI IMG/M metagenome (GOLD analysis project Ga0070707, IMG submission 65468) | Corn, switchgrass and miscanthus rhizosphere microbial communities from Kellogg Biological Station, Michigan, USA - KBS K5-50-2 metaG | ecosystem: Host-associated > Plants > Roots >...
GTCGTCGAGCTCGACTCCGGGGGCGAGCTCACAGTCGTCAAACAGAACCTCGAGACCTCCTCGCGCGAGGCACTCGAGTTCAGGGGCAGACGGGTGCGCCTCGAATGGCGGCCCGAACACACCTTCGAGATCCAACCAGGAGGAGGAACATGAGGAGGATTCGCAAAGGGCATGTGCTGCTCGCGGCGTTCGTGGCGGCGCTGTGCGTGCCCGCATCGGGAATCACCTCCGGCGGCGCGGCGGGATCACTGCCGACGAAGATCGGAAAGGGCGAGGGATCGCTGAATCTGATCGAGTGGCCGGCGTACTCGGATAAGAGCTTCGCGAACAAATTCGTTCACCAAACCGGGTGCAAGATCCACCGCAAGGATGCGGGAACATCCAACGACATGGTCGCTCTGATGCGGACGGGTGGCGGCGGCGGGGGCGGCCAGTACGACCTGGTTTCGGCATCTGGTGACGCCAGCCTCCGTCTGATCAGGGGCGGCGACGTTCAACCGATCAATATCAATCTGATCCCGAGCTGGAAGGATTTCATCTCGATCTTCAAGTCCCCGGCGCACAACACGGTCAACGGCGCCCATTACGGGGTCTCGGTGCAGTGGGGACCGAACACGCTCCTCTACAACACGAAGAAAGTGAAGCCCGCACCGACCAGTTGGGCGTCGATCTACGACAAAAAGTACAAGGGCAAGATCACTGTCCCGGACAACCCGATCCAGATCGCGGATGCCGCCTTGTACCTGATGAAGTCGAAGCCGAGCCTCGGGATCCGAGATCCCTACGAGCTCAACAAGTCCCAGTTCGACGCCACGGTGTCGCTGCTCAAGCAGCAGCGGTCGCTGATCAAGAAGTACTGGACCACCGAACCCGACGAGATCGGCCTATTCAAGAGCGGCGACACGGTCATCGGCGCGACGTGGCCCTATCAGACGCTCCAACTGCAGGCAGCTAAATCTCCCGTCAAGGAGCTCATCCCCAAGGAAGGCGCGACCGGTTGGGCCGACACATGGATGCTCGCGAAGAAAGCGAAGCATCCGAACTGCGCCTACCTCTGGATGAAGTACGCGACGACGCCACAGGTCGAGGCCAAGCAGGCACTCGTCTTCGGCGAGACACCGGTCAACCCGAAGGCGTGCCCGTTCATGAACAAGATCGAGGCGGGCTCGTGTGCCAAGTACCACCTCAACCAACCGCTGTCGTATTACCAGCAGATCCACTTCTGGAAGACCCCCATTGCGGACTGCGGCAATGGCAAGAAAGACTGCATGGACTACAACGCCTGGCAGAGAGCCTGGACGCAAGTCAAAGGCTGAGAGTTGCCTCTTGACGTTGCCAAGGCGGGCCCCACGTACCGTGGGGCTCGCCTCCGGCTCTCTGCGATTCTCTGGCGGCATCCCTGGCTCAAGGGGGCTGCCTTGCTGGTGCCGCCTGTTGCCGTGTTCCTTGTCGTGTACGTCGGCTCGCTCTCGGTGCTCTTCGTCTCGTCGTTCTGGACCGTCGACTCCTTCAGCGGAAAGCTCGAGCACATTTGGAACGTCGGAAACTTCCGGACGATCTTCTCGACCGCTGATCCGACGTATCTTCGGATCGCCGGCCGGACGGTGGGAATCGCCGCCGCCGTCACCGTGACCGACGCGATTCTGGCGTTCCCGCTCGCGTACTTCATGGCGCGGATCGCACGGCCTCGGACGCGAACGCTCGTCTTCGTGCTGGTGTTGCTCCCACTGTGGTCGAGCTACCTCGTCCGGGTCTATGCGTGGCGGCTGATCCTCAGCAACGACGGCGCCCTCAACTGGGCACTCGGCGGGATCGGGCTGCACCTCAACATCGCTTACACGAACTGGGCGATGTGGATCGTCTTCTCATACGTGTGGCTGCCCTTCATGGTGTTACCCGTGTACTCGGCGCTCGAGCGGATCCCCGACAACTTCCTCGAGGCATCTGCGGATCTCGGAGCGCGCGGGTGGCGGACCTTCTCCAGCGTCGTGCTACCGCTCGTGCTTCCCGGTCTGATCGCAGGTTCGATCTTCAGTTTCTCGCTCACGCTCGGTGACTACATAACGCCGTCGCTCGTGGGTGGCGCCGGCTCGAACTTCATCGGGAACGTGGTGTACGAGAACGTCGGCGTGAACGCGAACGTTCCCTTCGCCGCGGCGTTCGCGACAGTGCCCGTACTGATCATGGCGGTTTATCTGAGCGTTGCACGCCGATTGGGCGCTTTCGAGGCCTTCTGATGGAAACTCGCGCGACGCGCCTCTCGCTTCGGATCTGGACGATCCTCGTGATCGCGTTCCTCTGGATCCCACTCGTCTTGATTGCGATCTACGCGTTCAACAAGTCAGTCGTCCAGAGTTGGCCGATTCCGGGATGGACAGTGCATTGGTTCTCCATTGCCTGGCACGACCCGGACGTCCGCGCCGCTTTGTGGCTTTCCGTCAAGGTCGGCCTTGTCGCGACCGGTGCCGCCCTCGGCCTCGGCTCGATGGCTGCGTTCGCGATCCACCGATTCCGCTTCTTCGGACGTGAATCGATCTCGTTCCTTCTGCTCCTTCCGATCGCGCTCCCGGGAATCGTCACTGGAATGGCACTCAACTCGTTCTACGTGTTCGCGGGGATCGGCCTTTCGATCTGGACGATAGTCATCGGCCATGCCACTTTCTGCGTGGTCGTCGTCTACAACAATATTCTCGCGCGTCTACGGCGAACGTCTCCGTCGCTGATCGAGGCATCGATGGACCTCGGCGCGGACGGCTGGCAGACGTTTCGGTTCGTCGTCTGGCCGGTTCTGTCCACCGCGCTCGTTGCTGGGGGCCTGCTCGCGTTCGCCCTCTCGTTCGACGAAGTGGTCGTGACTCTCTTTACGGCCGGCAACCAGGCGACGCTTCCGATCTTCATCTGGAACAACCTGCGGGAAGGGCAGCAGTTCCCCATCGTCAATGTCGTCGCGTTCGCTGTCATTCTCCTGACCATCGTCCCGGTTACGGTCAGCCAGCGGCTCACACGCGACACGGGCGTCGTGCGGAGGGGAGCCGCACTGACCGCCGCCGCAGAAGCCACGGAAATAACCACGGTGTAGGCTCGCTCTGAGCTAAGGAGGCCACATGAGCACCACCGTTTCAAAGCACCAGAACCTCGTCGGAGGCGAATGGGTCGACGCGGCCGGCGGCGAGACCATGGAAGTGCTGAATCCGGCCACCGGCGAGACGATCGCCGAGGTGCCGCGCTCGAGCGCCGAGGACGTCGACAGGGCCGTGCAGGCCGCGAAGAAGGCTCTCCCGGAATGGCTCGAGACGACGCCGGGCGAGCGCGCCGAGATGTTGCTGAAGCTCGCCGACGCGCTCGATCAGCATGCGGAGGAGCTCGCCGAGCTCGAGTCGGAGAACGTCGGCAAGCCCCTGGGCTATGCGCGGGACGAGATCCCGGTCGCGTCGGACAACATCCGCTTCTTCGCGGGCGCGGCGCGGCTGCTGGAAGGCAAGTCCGCGGGCGAGTACATGCGGGGCTACAGCTCGTGGCTCCGACGCGAGCCGATCGGCATCGTCGGCGGCATCGCACCCTGGAACTACCCGTTGATGATGGCGGTGTGGAAGCTCGCTCCTGCTCTGGCGGCGGGCAACGTCCAGGTGCTGAAGCCGTCGGAGCAGACGCCGCTGACGACCTTGCGGTTCGCGCAGCTGGCCGCCGACATCCTCCCCGCCGGCGTGCTGAACGTGGTGACGGGAGACGGCGTTCCTGCAGGTGAGGCGATCGTCAAGCATCCCGACGTCAGGCTCGTCTCGCTGACCGGCGACGTCGAGACCGGAAAGATCATCGCGCGTACGGCTGCGGACTCGCTCAAGCGCGTGCATCTCGAGCTCGGCGGCAAGGCGCCGGTGATCGTTTTCGACGACGCCGATCCTGCGGCCGTCGCAGCCGGAATCAAGATCGGCGGCTTCTGGAACTCCGGTCAAGACTGCACCGCCGCGTCGCGTGTCGTTGCCGGCCCGAAGATCTACGACAGCCTCCTGGAGGAGCTCGTTCCGGCCGTCGAGTCACTTCATGTCGGCGATCCCGCGGAGGGCGACGAGATCGAGATGGGCCCGGTGATCTCGAAGTCCCAGCAGGAGCGCGTGCTCGGATTCCTGGACCGCGCGAAGAAGGCCACCGTCCTCACAGGCGGGGGAACGAACGGCGACCGCGGCTTCTTCGTCAAGCCGACCGTCGTGGTCGATGTCGACCAGCAGGACGAGATCGTGCAGCGCGAGGTGTTCGGGCCGGTCGTGACGGTGCAGCGGTTTGCCGACGACGACCAGGCGCTCGCCTGGGCGAACGACGTCAACTACGGGCTGGCGGCGTCCGTCTGGACACGTGACATCGGTCGGGCACTGAATGCCGCCCGCAAGCTCCAGTTCGGGACGGTCTGGATCAACGACCACATCCCGCTGGTGAGCGAGATGCCGCACGGGGGCTTCAAGCAGTCCGGCTACGGCAAGGACCTGTCGGCGTATTCGCTCGAGGACTACACCCAGATCAAGCACGTGATGGCGAAGCTCGACTGACCGGAGCGGGTGCGATAAACGGGTGACAGCAGCAGTCGGGGCGGCTAGAGCCGCCCCGACGCAAGCTGCAAAGAGCCGTACTTACTCAAACGGCTTCTCGAAGGGCTTCTCAAACGGTCGGCCGAGACCATGGCCTTCGACTTCGGGCTCCTCGGCAGCCGCGTCAAGCTCGTCGTACGGGCGCTCCGGGTCCTTGTGTGCGAGGTGTGCCTCGACGTCCTCGTCCGAAAGCCTCTTCTCCTTCTTCTCGTCCACGACTCCTCCTTGCTCGATGCCGGCAGCTGAGTCCGGCGGTTACTCCCACTAGACGGGGCTACGAGGTCATATCTTCCCTCTCTTCCGCAAAAACGCAAACCCTTCTACGATCGCCCGGATGCCCTCGCCGTTTCGCGAGCGACTCGACGAGTCGCGCAGAGCCTTCGCTTCGGTCTTCACGAACCCCAATTTGCGTCGGGTTCAGGTCTCCTGGGCCGGGACCGTGTCCGCCTACTGGATGTTCATGGTCACGCTCTCGTTCTATGCCTATGAGCGGGGCGGGCCGGCGGCGGTCGGGCTCGTGGGGCTGTTGCGGGTCTTGCCCGCGTTCTTCGCGGCCCCGTTCGGAGCCCTCCTGGGTGACCGGTATCCGCGCGAGCGGGTGATCATGGCGATCAACGTCGCGCGGAGCCTCACCATCGCCGGGGCTGCGATCGCGGCATTCGCCAGCGCTCCTGCCGGCATCGTCTACGCCTTTGCCGCCGTGATGGGCCTGCTGCAATCGACCTTCCGCCCGACGCAGGCGGCGCTACTGCCACTCCTGGCACGCACACCGCAGGAACTGACCTCGGCGAACCTCGTCTTGACGACGATCGAGAGCGTTGGTCTGTTCGTCGGGCCGGCGGTCGGCGGCCTCCTGCTGGCCGCGACCGGGACGGACATCGTCTTCGCCGTCACGGCAGGGATCTTCCTGGGGGCGGCGCTGCTGCTCGTACGAGTCCGTGCCGACCGCCCCGCAGCCCGTGTGGCGCTGCGCGGCAGCTTCCTGCACGAGGCCTTCGCCGGCTTCCGCACCGTCCTCGGAGACGGCCGGTTGCGCCTCGTCATCGGGTTGTACGGGGGACAGACCCTCGCCGCCGGGGCGCTCAACGTGCTGGTGGTGGTCATGGCGATCGAGGTCCTCGATCTCGGGAAGGCCGGAATCGGCTTCCTCAACTCTGCGATCGGAGTCGGGGGGCTCGTCGGCGGCATCGTCGCCGTCGGCCTTGTTGCGTATCCACGTTTGGCCGCGGCCTTCGGGCTTGGACTCGCGCTGGCGGGACTGCCGATCGCCCTGATCGCGCTGCTGCCCTACACCGCGCCGGCCCTCGTCCTGATGGCGCTCGTGGGCCTTGGCATCACGATCGTCGACGTCGCCGGGCTGACGCTTCTGCAGCGGTCCGTCCCGGACGAGGTGCTGACTCGCGTGATGGGAGTGGTCCAGAGCGTCTTCGTCGGGAGTCTGGGGCTGGGCGCGATCATCGCGCCGTTGCTCATCGACGGCCTCGGGAATCGCGGGGCCCTCGTCGCGGTCGGCTCGGTGCTTCCAGTCGTGACCGTTCTCGCGTGGAGACGCCTGCGGGCTCTCGACGAAACCAGCGCGGGCGCGCCGCCCCATCTTGACCTCCTGCGGCAGATCCCGATCTTTCGGCCCCTTCCCGCCGCGGTCTTGGAGCAGCTCGCGCGCGAGCTTCGTCCGGTGCACGTGCCGGCGGGCACCGACATCGTTCGCCAGGGCGAGCACGGCGACCGCTTCTACGTCGTGGAGCGAGGGCAAGTCGACGTTCGGGTCGACGGTCGCCCGGCCGAGCCGTTGCAGGCGGGCATGTTCTTCGGCGAGATCGCTCTGCTCCGCGACACGCCGAGGACCGCCACGGTCACGGCTCGCACGGACACCGACGTCCTGGCGCTGGACCGGGACGAGTTCATCAGCGCGGTCACCGGTCACCCCGAGAGCGCGGAGGCCGCCCAGGCCGTCATCTCGAGCCGGCTCGGCTCGCTCCCGAGCCTCGGCTCGATCTAAGCGTTGAAGCCGGGACGATTCCGGCGGGGCCTACAGCAGCTTTTCCAGCTCCGCGAGCAAACGCAGGGCGCCCTCGCGCGAGCCGTCCTCCTCGCCGCGACGGTTCTCCAGCGCCTCCGCGACGCGCGCGAGGACGCCGAGATCGCCGTCGCCGCGCAAGGCGCGCTGAGCGCGCCGCGCCCGCTGCAGCAAATCCAGCGCGATTGCCGCCTGATTCGCGAACAGCCCCAGCAGTTCCATCTCCGCGAGCGTGAACCTGGCATCCCGGGGCCGGTCGAGCACTTCGAGCACCCCGAGTGCGTTCTCCTCGTGCAGCAGCGGGACGGCCATGAGCCCCTTCGGCACGAAGCCCGTGCTCTCGGCGGTCTCGCGTGAAAAGCGTGGGTCGGCGAGCACGTCCTCGATCACGAGCGGCTGGCGGCTGACGAGGACGAAGCCGGCGATACCGGTGCTCGAAGGAAAACGCTTGCCGATCAGCGACTCCGACGCCTCGTCGGCGGCAGCTTCGAAGACCAGCTCGTCCGTCTCTGCGTCCAGCAGGAGGATGGAGGCGGCCTTCGCCTTGAAGATCGCCCGTGCCACATCGACGATCGACTGCAGGAGTGCCCGGAACTGCTCCTCCGACCCGAGGACGCCGGCGGCGACAGCCGCCCTCAGATCGTTGCCGGCCCCTTCGGTCATCTGGCACCTCCCACGTTCGACGCCGTGAGGTAAAGGACGCTCTTCAGCTGGAACGGAGTCAACTCAGGATGCTTGGACAGGACGAGCGCAGCAATCCCGGCGATGTGCGGGGTCGCAAAGCTGTTGCCGGTGCACACGAGGCGCCCACCGCCGTTCCACGCGACTTCCACGTCGACCCCCCGGGCAAAGAACTCGACCGGCGGGGCCGGGTTGTAGTAGTACGTGTACGGGTCTTCCTGCTCGTGGCTCCCGACCGAGATGACGCTCGAGAAGCGCCAGGGATAGCTCTCCACGGGCATGTTGTGAGCGGACGCGACGAGCATCGTTCGTCGGAAGTATGCGGTGTCAGCGAGCTCGTGCAAGAGCGACGCGAACTTCTGCTTGGTCGTCGAGAGGCTCATGTTGATGACGTCATAGCCTTGCTCGATCGCCCAGCGTAAGCCTTCGAGCAGGACGGCGCCGCTCCCCGTGTAGCCGGCCCCGAGCACCCGGACGCTCACGAGCTCGCAGTCGGGTGCCAGCGAGCGAATCACCCCCGCGCAGGCTGTGCCGTGTCCGCAGAGGTCCCCGGCGGTGTCATTGTCCTCGACGATCACCTCTTCACCCTCGACGGAGATGGCAACCGACTTCTGCACCGCACCGACCAGCGGATGGTCGGTTTCGATGCCGCTGTCGAGGACGCACACCCGCGCGCCGGCTCCGGTCGCTCCGCCCCAGGCCCACTCGCGCGTGATCTCCCCGGGCCATTCCTCCGGCAAGACGATGGATTCGGCACCTTCTGCGGACAGGCTCCAGGCCGGTAGCTCTTCGGACATCCATGCAGCGTACGAGCCGCGGTGTCGGGAAGACAAGAGGGGTCGCGACCGTCTGGTAGGTGGAGTGTCCTACTACTCGCATCAAGAGATCGCTCGAAGCCGCCACGCGGACTTGCTCCGCGAAGCGACTCAGGAGCGTCTAGCGGCGTCGATCCGCGCGGGGGACCCGGAGAGCGGATCGACAGCGAGAACTCGGACTCTCCGCTGGACCGCCGCCCTGAGGGGGCTCGTGATGCGGCGGCCGGCGGTTCACATCGCCTGATCTACTCCCGCACCGCCCGCGCCGCTTCGGCGGCGCGGGCGGCCTCCTCCGCCGCTTTCGCGGCCTCGAGGACCCGAGGATCGTTGGAAGAAGCCGTCAGGTTGACCGCCACCAGCTCCGCTGCGGCCTTCGCCGCAGCTGCGGCCAGCAGCGCGGCCGTGACGGCGTCGGCGTAGAGCGCTCGATCGCCGTTCTGGGCAACCGTCACCGCGAGCAGGGCGACGTCGCTCGCGGCGCGCGCGATCTCGAGCGGAGGCTCGGCCGCCTTCGCGTAGGCCTGCCCGAGCGCGAAGTCGAGCCGCGCGCCTTGACCCGCGCCGCTTTGCCCGCGGGCGCGGAGCGCGGCCTCGTACTGGTCCGCGTCTGCCTGGACGAGTGGAGCCGAGCGGTCGCGCAGGCTCTCTGCCTGCGCGGCGATTCCCGCCGCCTCCGGCCAGGTCGCTGCTGACGTGCGGGCCACCTTGGCGAGGAGGCCGGCCGCGATCGCGGTGACGAGAGCGGCGACCGATCCTCCACCTGGAGTCCTTCCTTCGGCCCCGACCTCGTCGAGGAACTCCCGCAGGCGCAGGTCGAGCAAGGCCATGCGGGGATTGTCCTCGAAGCGCTACTTGGACTTGAAGCGAACCTTCAGAAGTTCGACGACCGCCGGATCGCGCTCGTAGCCTTCGGCCTCCAGCGCAGCCTCGAGGTCGGCCAACAGCCTGGCGCGGAATTCCGCGTCGGCCTCGGCACGGGCGACGATCTCGTCGAGCCCGGCCCTCGCCAGCGGTAGCTCCTGTGCCGCGCGCACCCACGCTTCAGGCGCCAGGGGCAGAGCCCGGATCAGGCGCCCAAGACGCTCTTCATCGAAAGCGGTCATCGAGAACCAGACGGAGTATCGGGCCGAGTTCTTCCCTCGAGGAGCTCACGGAGCCGTCCCAGGCAGCGGGAAATGCGGCTCGCGATCGTTCCCGAGGGGAGGTCGAGCGCTTCGCCGATCGTGCGATAGCTCTCGTCGCGTGCGAAGAAGCGGTCGAGAATCTCCCGGCAGTGCTCGGGCGCGGCGGCGAGGGCCTCGTGGACGGTGAGTGCGTCTTCGAGCATGGTCAAAGTCTCCTCCGAGCCTGCGAGCTCCAGCTCCTCATCCGCGGTCGGACGCTCGCGCGAGGTGGCCCGCAGCCGGTCTATGCACAACCGTCGCGTCAGCTGTGCGAGCCAGGGCCTCACCGCGGCGTCGTCCCGGAGCTTGTCGAGATGCTCGTACGCGCGCGCGAACACTTCCTGGAAGACGTCCTCGGCGTCGCTGTCCGGCAAGCGGAACGCCTGGACCGAGATCGCGTAGACGTAGCGGGAGAAGCGGTCGACCAGTTCGGCCCATGCCTGCTGGTCACCGGACCGGCAACGTGCGACGAGCTCGCGATCACTGAGCGTCTGGGCCATGCCGAGGATTCTGACGGGTGGCTACGTCGTCACGCGGCGGGCTGTTGCCCGGTGTCCTTGCCGAGCTGCTTCGACCACCATTCCGACTCCCGGCGGTCGAAGTTGTCCTGCAGCTGCGCGACGTACATGGAGAGGTCGCTCTCCCGTGTCGACAGGGCTGCCTCGAGCTCGGCGCCGGCCTTCTCGCGCTGCTCGAGCCGCTGCTCCCGGACTTCGAGCTCGGCTTCCATCTGGGCCTCGCGGAGGTTGAGGGCGGCGTCGCGCTCCTCGAGCTCCTTGGCCCGGCTGGCGAGCACCTTTTCGCGCTCGTCGAGGCCCTTCTCCTTGCCTTCGTAGCGGCTGCGTGAGGCGAGGATCGCCTGCTCGGCCTTGTTGAGCGCGGCCTCGCGCGCCGAGAGGTCTTCGTCCCGCTGCTTCAAGCGGCGCTCCGCGAGCTCGTCCACCTCGGGCTTCCGCGCTTCCTCGGCTGCTCGCCGTGCGGTGGCCTCCAGACGATGGAGCTCGGCCTCGCGCGCAATCAGCTCGGTCTCGCGCTGCTCGATGCTGTCGAGCCTGGCGACCGCCTCTCTGGCAACCGCGTCACGTTCGGCGACCTGTCGCTCGAGATCCTGCATGCGCGCCGTGAGGTCGCTAGCGCGAGCAGAGAGCTCGAGCTCGCGCTCGTCCAACTCCCGGGCTCGAGCGCTCAGACGTTCGTCACGGCCGCCCGAGGTGGCCACATCCGACTCGCGCTTGTCCACCTGCTTCTCCCGCGCCTCGAGCTGCGCACGTGCTTGTGCGAACTCACGAGCCTCCGCCGCAAGGGACTCCTGGGCCACTCGCAACTCCTCTTCCCTGGCTTTCGTCTTCTCGGCCGCGGCTGCGCGATCCGCCGCTTCTCGTTCCAGCTGCTCGACGCGCATCTTGAGCTCGCTGGCCTTGCTCGACAGCTCCAGCTCACGTTGATCGAGGTCTCGCGCCCGAACCGCCAGCTGCTCCTCGGTCCGCCCCGATCCGGCGGCAAGGTCCGACTCGTGCTTCGCGACGACGCTCTCGCGCGCTTCGAGTTGCGCGCGCGTGTGCGTGAGCTCGGCCTCCACCGCTGCGAGCTTCGCCTCGCGGTCCGCGAGCGCCTGCCCGAGCCCCTGCGCCTCCTCGAGCTTCGCCCGGGCCTCCTGAACCGCGGCCAGGTGCGAACCGGTTTGCTGCTCGAGCTGCTCGATCCGCGCCGTGACGTCGCCTGCCTTCTTCGACAATTCGAGCTCGCGCTCGTCGAGCTCACGGGCCCGGGCGATAAGTCGTTCTTCGACGCCGACACTCTCCGACTCGATCTCGGCTTCACGTTTCCCGAGCACCTTCTCGCGCGCTTCGAGCTGGACGCGTGCTTGAGTCAGTTCGCGTTCCGTGGCGGTCAGGCTCGTTGCGCGCTCCGCAACTCTCTTCTCGAGAGCTCGGGCCTGTTCGTCCTTGACCCGCGCCTTCTCTTCGCGTTCCTCGAGCGCGCGCATGAGCTTGGCCTGGCGCGCCTCCGTCTCGCCGCCAGCGGCGGACACACGCGCTTCTGCCTTGGCAAGGTCCTGCTCACGCTTGGCGATCTCGTCGAGCTTCTCCTTGAGCTCTGTCGCCCTGGACGCGCGCTCGTCGTCACTGGCCTTCAGCTCGTGAACTTTGAGCTCGACGAGCTGCTCGCGCTCCGCGAGCCGCGCTTCGAGCTTGGTGAGCTCTTCCTTCTCCTCGAGCAAGCCGTCCAGCTCGGCGAGACGCTCGGCCATCCGGCGCTCGCGGTCGTCAAGCGCCGCCTGGGTCTCCGCCAGCGCCGCGGCGCGGCGGTCGAGTCCGGCCGACTGCTCGGCGAGCTGCTGCGCGATCTGGCCGTCGCGGCCCGACGTCTCCGTCTGCTCGCTCAGACTTGCGCGCAGACTCTGCTCGCGCGCGAGCGACGCAGTCAATTCGGCGCGAAGGGCCTCCGCCTCGGTCTCACCGATGACGACTACCGGCTCTGCAGCCGCAATCGCTTCCGCCGGCGAGCGAGGTTCTGGCGGCGCCTCGCCGGACTGGAGCTTCGCCCTCAGTCCGGTGCCGAAACCGCCTTCGGTGCCATGTTCGGCCACTGACACCCTTCTTTCTCTAGAACTTGAAGAAGTGCGAGAGGTTGAGGAACGCGGGCCCCAGCACGACCAGGAACATCGCAGGGAAGATGAAGATGACCGTCGGGAAGAGCATCTTGATCGGCGCCTTCATCGCCTTCTCCTCGGCGAGCAGCTGTCGCTTGAGACGCGTGTCGGCGGCCTGGACCTTGAGGATCCGGCCGAGCGAGATGCCCAGCTGGTCGGCCTGGATGATCGCCCTGACGAAGCTGGCCATCTCCTGCGACGAGCTGCGCTCGGACATCTTCTTCAGCGCTTCGCTCCGGCCCTCGCCGATGCGGATCCCGCCCAGTGCCAGCTCGAACTCCTCGATCAGCGGCCCCTCCATGTGCTCGGTCAGCTTCTGTACGGCGCCGTCGAAGCCGAGACCGGCCTCGACACTCACCGCGAGCAGGTCGAGCGCATCCGGGATCTCCGCCGACACCGCATGCTGACGCGACTTCACACGGCTGTTGAGATACAGACCGGGAGCCAACGCTCCCATCAGGCCGAAGAGCAGCGCGAGGAGGGGCATGTACTTCGGCGCGGCCGTGCTGCCGAGAGCGAAACCGAGGAAGACTCCGCCGACGCCGAGAATGCCCTTTGCACCGATGATCGTGGTCGGTGACGTTCTCCGCATCCCGGCCGCCATCAACTTTTCCGATACGGCCTCCACCGACATGCGCGGATTGATCCGGAGAACGAGTCGAGCCGCTTTTGACACGAATGGGTCGAGAGCACGCTCGCGGAAGCGCGGCATCTCCTTGCCGGTGACGCTGCGGAGGCGACCGTAGTTCGCCGCGCGGTGCACGAGGTTCCGCCGGTTTCGCATCGGCGACGTGGCCGTCTCCGCGAAGAAGAAGACCGCGCCTCCGATGCTTGCAATTGCCAGAGTCAAGATCAGTGACATGTCATCAACCCTTGAAAGAGACGATTTTTTTCAGGATGAGGGAGCCGAAGCCCATCATCACCAGTCCGATGAGCATGAGCAGGTGGCCAGTGTGGGAGTAGTACAGCGGGTGCATGTAGTTCCTGTTCACGAGCGTGATCACTCCCGCCAGGAAGAACGGGATGCCGATCAGCGTGTAGGCCGACATCCGCCCCATCGCCGTGAGCCCTTTGATCTTGCGGGCGAACTGCTGCCGCTGGCGGACCGTATCGGCGACCATGTCGAACAGGGTTGCGAGCGAGCCGCCGACCTGCCGCTGAATCGTAACGGCGGTGATGGCGAACTCGAAGTTCTTCGATGCCATGCGCTCGGCCATCTCCAGCAGCGCGTCGTCCATCGGCCGGCCGAGGGACGCCTCTGTCAAGACCCGCTTGAACTCCTGGTTCGCAGGGGGATGGCCCTCGTCGACGACGGCCTGAAGGCCCTGCTTGAAGGAGTGACCGGCTTTCAGCGAGGCGGCGATCGTGATCAAGAGATCGGGCAGCGCGTCCTCGAACGCCTTCAGCCGCTTTCGCATCTTGAGCCAGACCCAGCTCAACGGGATCATCCCGGCGATAACCGTCAGCGCGACGAGGAGCACGAAGCCTGCCCCGAAGAGAAGTGCGAGGAACGCCATGAGCACTGCCGCACCGACGCTGATCCAGACGAACTCGACGGTTCGGAGCTGGACGTCGGCGCGTTCGAGCATCCGGCTGATCTTGTGCCACTGCTTCAGATGCCCGAGACCTTTCTCGGTGACGGCGAAGATCGAGGAAAGTGCCTCGCTGCGCCGCTCCTTACGGTTCTTCTTCGCGCTGCCCTTGCCCTCGCCGGTGTGCGCGAGGATTCGGCTGCGCACCCACGAGCCCCGCATGCCGGCGAGGAAGAAGAGGCACCCGAAGAGCACGAGGACAGCGACGGCGATGGCGATCGCAAGCGGACCACCGGGGCCGTACGCGTTCGTCGGGAGGAGCTTCGACGGCTCGGGCGCGGTCGCCATGTCCCCTGCGGGGATCTTCGCGAGCTGCGTTGTCGAGCCCGCGCCGACGATCGACGCCGTCAGGCGGATGCTGTCCCCCGGCCGCGCGGCGGTGACGTACTGGATCCGCCACGTCTTCTTCAGTGCGGTGGCGATGGAGCCGTAGACGCTCGCGAGCTGCGAGGTCGACGCCGCACCGTAGTACTGACCACCCGTCGAGGTCGCCAGCTCCCTCAGTGGGTCGGGCGTGAATCCGGTTCCTTCGATCCCGATTGAATAGATGGAAGCGTTCGCCTCGTGGGCCGTCTTGACCGCGGTCTCGAGCGTGCCGGCGCTGGCGTTGTCGGCCCCGTCGCTGAGGACGATGATCACGCGACCAGGCAGGGGGTTGCCCTTGAGCTGGTTGGCCGCGGCGATGACAGCGTCGTAGAGCGCGGTTCCTCTGTGGCGATCCGTGGTCATGCGCGCCAGCGGGAGGTCCGCGTCGAGCCTGACGTTCGAGAACGGCGACAGGGTCGCCACCTTGGAGCCGAACGCGATCACCGAGAGCTCGTCGGCGGGTTGCTTGGCCGCCACGAATGCCCGGGCGGCGGCTGCAGCGTCCGCGAGCGGCCTGCCCCGCATCGACTGCGAACGATCGATCAACGTCGCGATCGCCTTGACGCTGCCGAGATTTTGCGCCTGGTAGCCGGCGACCGGCGTCCCGTTCTCCCATAGAGCAGGCCGACCGCCGCCGGTTGGCGTGTAGATCGACGCGCGAATGGTCGGGTAGGCGCTGGCGTCTACGCCCCGCAGCTGGACCGCCGCACCTGCGGCGGCCGGCACTGCGAGAAGGATGAACGCGAGCCCGGCGACGGCTAGCCGGAGTCGGCTCATTGAAACGCTCCTTTGAATTTGGAGGCCTGGTGTCCCTGGCCGACCACGGGAGCTTCCGTGTCGTCGTCCTTACTGAAGAAGCTCGACTGGAGGATGACGCCGTTGGCCGCCATCTTCTCGAGGAAGTTCGGCTTCAGCCCGGTGCAGGCCAGCGGCGAGAGCAGCCGCACGCCGACACCGCTCGAAGCCGTCTGCTCGTCCGGCGGCTTCGCATGGAAGACGTCCTGCAACGTGATCACCTCGGACTCCATGCGCAGGACCTCGGTGATGTGCGAGATCCGGCGGGAGCCGTCGACGAGACGCGTGATCTGGACGAGCAGGTCGAAGGCGCTCGAGACCTGTTCCCGGATCGCCCGCAAGGGAAGCTCGACCCCGGCGGTCATCACGAGAGTCTCGAGACGCGAAAGCGCGTCGCGCGGAGAGTTCGCGTGGATCGTCGTCAGCGAACCTTCGTGGCCGGTGTTCATCGCCTGGAGCATGTCCAGGGTCTCCGGGCCGCGGACCTCGCCGACGATGATGCGGTCGGGGCGCATGCGCAGTGCGTTGCGCACGAGCTCCCGAATGCGGACCTCTCCCTGGCCTTCGATGTTCGGCGGACGCGACTCCAGCGTGATCACGTGCTCCTGCTGGAGCTGGAGCTCGGCCGCATCCTCGATGGTGACGATGCGCTCGTCGCCGGGGATGAAGGCGGACATCGCGTTCAGCGTCGTCGTCTTACCAGTGCCGGTACCTCCGGAGATCAGCACGTTCAGCTTGCCCTTGACGCATGCAGCGAGGAACTGCGCCGCCTTCGGCGAGATCGAGCCGAACGAGATCAGGTCGTTCATGGTGTACGGGTCGCGCGAGAACTTCCGGATCGTCAGCGTCGGCCCCCTGAGGGCGAGAGGCGGGATGATCGCGTTCACACGCGAGCCGTCAGGCAAGCGGGCGTCGACCATCGGCGAAGCCTCGTCCACGCGCCGGCCGATCTGGGACACGATCTTGTCGATGATGCGCAGCAGGTGCGAGTTGTCTGCGAACGCGGCCTGCGTCCGCTCGAGCTTGCCCAGCCGCTCGACGTAGATCTGGTCGTACGCGTTGACCATGACTTCCGTGACGGAGTCGTCGCGGAGGAAGTTCTCCAGTGGCCCGTAGCCGAGAATGTCGTCCGTGATCTCCCGGATGATCTGACGGCGCTCTTCACGCGTCAGCGGCGTCCGGTCGAGCACGAGCTGCTCGGTGACAGCACGCGTGACCCTCTCACCGATATCGCCGGTTGCCTCGCGCTTGAACAGCTCCGCACCCAGAGTGGCGATGCATGCGTGGTGGATGCGGGTCTTCAGTTCGGCATACGGGTCCTGCGCGGGAGCGGAGGACGGGACCTCATGCTGGCTCTGGCCGGTGAGGAGCTCCGCGGTTGCCGAGGAGCTCCCGTTGGAGGTTTTGAGGCGGTCGTGAAGGCCCATGAGTTACGACCTCGCGAGCGCGGGCAGGAGACGACGCTTCTTGCCCGCTTCCTTGACAACCGGGAAGAGCTCCTTCGCCATTGCCTTGACCGCTTTCGACACGTCCGCCGATTCCTCGGCCAGCACGACCGGGTTGCCGCGGTTGACCGAGAGCGGAACGGCACGGTCGGACGGCAACTCGAAGCGCACCTTCATCCCGAGCGCTCCTTCCACCTCGTTCGGCTTCATGCCGACTTTGGAGTTGGAGCGGTTCAGGACGATGCGCACGCGCTGCTTCGGGAACGACAGCAGATCGAGCGTCTGCAGCGCCAGACGGAGGTTCTTCAGCGTCGGAACGTCGAGCGAGCAGAGCAGGAGCAGCTCGTCCGTGCGATCGAGGGTCGCCAGCATCGGACCGTGGAAGAACGGCGACGTGTCGACCACGATGACGTCGAACGACTCGCGGGCGACCTCGAGCAGGCGGCCGAGCTTGGCCTCGGTCACGAGCTCTGCATCCTCGGGTCGAAGCGGAGCCGGCAGTACCTCGAGCCCGCACGCATGCTTGGTCGTGTATCCGGCCAGCTTCTCCGTGTCGAGCTCGCCCGGGGCGACGACCAGGTCGTAGATCGTCTTCTCGGGCTCGATGCCGAGCATGATCGCTGCATCGCCGAACTGCAGATCGAGGTCGAGGAGCAGGGTCTTGCGCCCTTCGAACTTCGCGCAGGCGGCGGCGAGGTTCGTGGCGGTCACCGTCTTGCCCGTGCCGCCCTTCGGCGAGAAGACCGTCACGATCTTGCCGTGCCGGCCCGGACCGGTGTCGTGGTGACGCCGGGTCGTATGAGTCGCCTTCCGAATGGCGAAGACGATGTTCTCGACGAGCTGGGGCAGAAGCAGGACGTCTGCGACGTCTGCGTCCAGGGCCTGCTCGAGCAGCCCCGAAGAGCCGCCCGACGCGAGCATCAGGATCGGGGCGCGGGTGTGCTCCCTGATCGCTGCCAGCTCGTCCGCCGGCAGTGACGCACCACGTGTTGCATGGAGGATCGCATCCAGGTGCCCGCCGGCCAGCGCCGCGGCGCCGTCGGCGACGCTGGTGCTGGAACCGACCAGCTCGATCTCGGGATGACTGGCCAGCGACTCGCGGAGCTTGTCGAACCCTTCGCAGGATCCGGTGGCGTAAACACGCACGCGCTGGGTTGTTTCGTTAGCGGAGCTCATTACGGCCTCCTTCCGGGTCCGTCGAAGTACATGGTGTCGACTTCCTGAATCGTGTTGCCGCTGTCGACCGCGTTCACCGGAGGTCGAAGCGTGAGATGCCAGTCGCCGTTCTTCTCGATCCAGAACAGCTTCTGGGACTCGACGTCCGTCACGCGGAGCTGGACGTTCTGCGACTTGTCGCCACCGGAGGTGACCGTTGACCCGCCAGAGACACCGACCGGCGCGCGCATGACGAGAATGTTGCGAAGGACAACGCGAGTGACGTGATGATCGTCGCCGTTGCCGCCGTTGACCTTGACGGTCCAGTTGCCGACCACGTCGACGTGGTCGCCTTCCTTGAGCGTGCCGGCGAGGAGCTGGTTCGGATCACCTGCGAGCTCGTAGGCTCGCTGAGTGCCCTTGATCTGAGACCGGATGCCTTGCTCCGTGGGAGGGGCGAAGCGCCGCGTGCTCACCTGCTCACCCTCGAACACATCCTCGGTGGCGACGTACTGTGCAAGCTGGTCCGGAGACGAGATCGCGCCCGCGACGACTGCCTTGCGGGGCACGGTCTGCTCCTTGAGCATCTTCTGGTCGACTACGTCCGCGCCTGAAGTACCCGCCGGGATGTCGCGCGCGGCGACGAGGACCGTCACCTTGCCTTCCCCGTTCTGCACGTGGCGCTTGTAGTTGACGACGTATGCGCTCGTCAGGATGGCGGCAAGTGCGGCCAGGGCGACGGCGATCCCGATGTTCTTGGCGCGATAATTCATAGTCCTTTCTCTTTTCTTCGCTAGAAGGGCCTGAGGACTCGAGCTATTCGATGAGTTGAATCGACTTCACGCCGAAGGAACTTGAGGGTCCGCCGCCGCCGCCGGTCGTGGACAGGATTCCCTGGGCGATGTATTCCGTGAAATAGCCGTGCAGCGTGGCGTTGTTGCCGTGCACGTCGTAGCTGGTCAGGTGGAACCCGATCCAGCCGATGATCTCGTACTGGGCGTTCTGTCCCGAGCCGTCGAGCCGCCGGAAAACAGGGAAGAGCAAGACCGTGCCGATGCGGGCGTCGAGGGCGGCCTGAATGTTGAGGGAGGAGAACTTCGCGCCAGGGTCCGATGGGTAGTTCCCGGTGGGGAGATACTTGTTGAAGCCGTGGAGAATCCAGTCGGCCTCGGCGGATGTACCCACTGTGCCGCCCTGGCCATCGAGGTCGAGCATTCCGAAGGCGCCCGGGGCGCCCATCGGGTCGTAGTTCATCGTCGTGTCGACTCCGAAATCAGGCGTGCTGTTGCCTGGGCAGTTGTGGATCAGAGGGTGGTCGCAGTAGACCACCATCGGCGCCACGTACCTCGCCCGTTCGGGCGGGCCCACGCGGGCCTTCGCGCGCGCGTCGATGTCGGCGCCGGGGATGCCGAGAACTCCGCTGAAGAAACCCGGATCCGTCTTCCGGGCCCGGACGCTGATGGTGTCGTTGGGAAGCACCGTCGACGAGACGACGATGTTCGCGCCCGCGACGTCGCCGCCGTTCTGGTTGGCGTAGCTCATGGCCATCGCCTGGGCGCCGCTCGGATCGTCAGGCAGCCGCTGTGCACCGGCGAGGGCCGCGGCGTCGGCCGTTCCCTGGAGCCGGCGCTTCGTGTGGAACCAGTTTCCGACGTCGAGCACGAGCGCCGCCATGCCCATGACCACGACGAGGGAAAGGGTCATCAGGACGATTGCCTGGCCGCGTTCGTTTCTGCGGACAGAGCTCATTCGACTCGCTCCTTCATTGTCGTGTTGAGCTGTCCGCTCGCAACAACCCAGCCCAGCAAGTTGATGTCGTACGGGTACGTGGCCGTGACGGTTACGTCCGACCCGGCCGCCCACGAAGAGGAGCAGGTGAGCACGAAGTCCGTGCCGGGGTTCTTGAGATTGGATCCCGCTGCGTAGCCCGTGGACTGGCAGTCCCCCTGGGGATCGGAGGAGTTGCGGGACACTGCGCCCTTGCGCGATGCAGCGCGGGCTGCGTCAGTGAGCGCGACGTAGTTGTTGAAGATGATCCCGAACTGAATGATCCCGAAGAGCAGTACGAGCAGGATCGGCAGGACGAAGGCGAACTCCGTCATCGTCTGCCCTCGCTCGTTCTCGATTCTCTTCTTCAGGTGCATTTTCGGCTCCCACTTCGGATAGTTCGCGGGGCCCTCGCCACGAGGAGAGGGCCCCGCTGATGCCTGGGCGGCTAGGTGAATAGCCGCACCAAGCTGGTCACTGCACTCGCACCGTTCTCCGAGAACCTGGTGAAGGCGAGAAGCGAGCTTCCGCTGATCACCGTGAGCGTGACCGTCTTGTCAGGTTTCGCCTGAGCACCCTCACGCGAGAGAAACGTGAGGAGCTCCTGGATTCGATGCCTGCTGTGTTGCGTCACAGTCATGCTTCTGTCCTCGTTTTCGTCGGTGGACTACAGGTTGCTGCGAACTGAGTCGATTGCGCCGGAGATGGACGTGGAGAGCAAGCCGAGCGCCACGACAACGCCGATCGCGATCACTGCCAGGACGACGCCGTACTCAGCCATCGTCTGACCCTCCTCGACGGCGTAG
>Ga0070707_100001944_pt1 | contig 19823 bp, 24 predicted proteins | sample KBSK5502metaG_FD_65468 | JGI IMG/M metagenome (GOLD analysis project Ga0070707, IMG submission 65468) | Corn, switchgrass and miscanthus rhizosphere microbial communities from Kellogg Biological Station, Michigan, USA - KBS K5-50-2 metaG | ecosystem: Host-associated > Plants > Roots >...
ATTCCCTCGACTCTCCTTTCCTTTCGCGGAACGCCGTCAGACGGTCGAAGGTGAATCAATCGTAGCCGAGTCTTCCCTAGGTACAGAGTGACGCGTCCGGGTTATCTGAGCGGCGGTTACGTGGTTCGACGGCGCCGGCGGTAGTCCGCCTGCGCAACGCGGTCGGCACAGAGCTCGCAACAGAACCGTCGGCTCCGGTTGCGACTGCGATCGATGTAGACGCAGCGACAGGGGCTTCCCGCACAGCGACCGAAACGCTCCCACCCGTCGGCGCGGATCACGTCGAGCAGTCCGAGCGCTGCATAGGGCGCGAGGAATGCCAGTCCTTCGCTCTCATCCGGCCAGGACCGAAACGCCCAGGCCGTGGCGACGAGCTCGAGCCGGGGCGGCGTCCCCGATTCCTCCACCACCGCGTTCAGCGCCTCTACGGCCTCGGCCCGCGTGGCCGAGTCGAAGGCAGCCGTCAGACGCGAGCGCAGCTCGCGCGCGCGCTCGACGTCGGCATCGGAGACCGCGTCCGCCGCCTTCGGGAAGCCGCTCTCCCGCAGCCAGCGTCGCAGCACGTCCGCGTCGCGCAGATGCTCGTGCTCGCGGTCGTACTCGTCCCACGAGTTGATCAGCGCCACGGCCATCTCGGCCCCCGTCTCCGGCTCTAACTCCGTCAGCTGCATCGCGTCTAAAGATACTGACGTGCGTCAGGTGCTTACTGCCCTAATGATCCTGACGAAACGATCGGCCGAGAGGAGAACGAATGAGCTTCACACGACGCATGATCCCGGTGGGCACCGCCGCGCTGGTGCTTCTGCTGGTGCTGGTGCCGGTCGCCCTCGCCTCGGCACCGAATGTGACGATCACGCCCTTCAGCAGCGCGCGGACGATCGCCGCGAGCCCGGGCACCTGTGCGTTCCCGATCATCGTCCACTCGCAGGGCACGGAGCGGGAATCGGTGTTCTCGAGCGGGCGGGACGTCACCACTGTCTCGGACTTTCACATCGTCTGGACGAATGCGGACAACGGGAAGTTCGTGACCTCCGCTCTTGGTGGGCCGTTCATCGCGGAGTCGAACGGCGACGGGACGGCAACCGTCACGATCAACGGAAACGACGCCCTGTTCGCCGCTCCGGGAATCGGGCTCTTCTTCGGCGACGTCGGCCGGCTCGTCTACATCGCATCCGAGAGCGACCTCAGCACTCCGCTCGTCGTCCTTCAGTCCACCGGACATCAGGACACTGCGCTGTTCCCGGTCGTCTGCGGGGCGCTCTCGTAGTTGCCCGCAAAAGGGGCGTGGCGTCCCCTCCCACGCCACGCCCCGCCCCTTCGATCGTCAGTCGCGCGCGCGCAGGCCCGGGAAGAGGATGACGTCGCGGATCGTGTCCTTCCCGAGCAGCACCATTGCCAGACGGTCCACACCGACGCCACAGCCGCCGTTCGGCGCCATCCCGTACGACATGGCCTCGACGTAGTCGGGATCGCCAGGCTCGGTCTCGACGTCGCCCGCCTCCCGCTCCGACTCCTGCACGGCGAAGCGTTTCGCCTGCTCCTCGGAGTCGTTGAGCTCGCTGAAGGCGTTCGCGAACTCCATCCCGCTGACGACCGCCTCGAAGCGCTCGACGAGCGTCTCGTCGTCGTCCGTGGTGCGGGCGAACGGTGACATTTCGATGGGCCAGTCGTAGACGATCGTGGGCTGGGTCAGCTCGGGTTCGACGAAGTGGGAGTACGCGTGGTCGGCGAGCTGCGCCCAGCTGCGGTCACTCGAGATGTCGACTCCGGCTTCCGCCAGCTTCGCGCGAAGCTCGGCCTCGTCGCGCGTCCAGACGCCGTGAGCCTCCAGCGCCTCGACGAACCTCACCTCCTGCCACTGCGAGAGGTCGATGTCGTGCCCGCGGAATGTCGTCTTCGTACCGCCCGTCGCCTCGGCCGCGTGCCTGACGAGTTCCTTGAGCCGCGCCGCCGTGTCCTTGTAGTCCGCGTACGCCTCGTACCACTCGATCTGCGTGAACTCCGGCGAGTGCTTGTACGAGTAGCTCTCGTTGCGGAAGTCCTTCGAGAGCTCGTAGACCTTCTCGAGGCCGCCGACGATGAGCCGCTTGAGGTAGAGCTCGTCGGCAATACGGAGGTAGAGCTCTGAGTCGAGGAGCTCGGAGCGCGTGACGAACGGCTCAGCGAAGCCGCCGCCGTAGCGCGGCTGCAAGATCGGCGTCTCCACCTCGAGGAAGCCCTCACCGTCGAGATAGGCGCGGATCGCCGAGACCATCCGGGCGCGCCTGATCGCGTCGTCGCGGGACTCCTCGCTCATCAGGAGGTCGAGGTAGCGCTTGCGGTAGCGCAGCTCGACGTCCTCGATTCCGTGGAAGGTGTCGGGGAGCGGGACGCGGATCCGCGCCAGCGCCTCGAGCTCGTCCACCTGGAGCGACGGCTCCCCGCGACGGGACTGGGCCGGCGAGCCGGTCACGCCGACGATGTCGCCGAGGTGAAGATCGAGCTCGCCCGTGCGCTCCGTCGGGCAGATCAGCTGGATGCGACCCGAGCGATCGACGAGGTCGAGGAAGACGAGCTTCCCCATGTCGCGGCGCGCCATGACCCGGCCGGCGAGCCGCCGTTTGGTCGAGTCATCGGTCGCGCCGGGCTCGAGCTGCCCGGCCTCGGCCCGCACAGCCGCGACCTCGTCGCGGTCAGGAAACCGTTTCGGGAAGGCCATCGCCGCGCGAGTCTACGCGGCCTTCACGTCCATGATCTTGAACTTCTTCGCTCCGCGCGGCGTCGGTGCCTCGACCACGTCGCCCTTCTTGTGGCCCATGATCGCCTTGCCGACCGGCGACTCGTTCGAGAGCTTCAGCTCGGCAGGGTCGGCCTCCGCCGAGCCGACGATGTGGTACTCGACCGTCTTGTTCGAGCCCATGTCCCTGAGCCGGACCTTCGTCCCGACCGAGACCTCGCCCGAGCGGATCTCCTTCTTCGTGACGACGCGAGCGTTCTTGAGCCGCTCCTCGAGCGTCGCGATGCGCGCCTCGAGATGGGCCTGGTCGTTCTTCGCGGAGTCGTACTCCGCGTTCTCTGCGATATCGCCGAATTCGCGCGCGATCCGGATGCGGTCCGCGACTTCGCGCCGCCGCACGGTCGACAATTCTTCGATCTCCGCCTGGAGCTTCTTGTAGCCGTCAGGCGTGAGGATGACTTCTTTCACCGCTGTCCTCCTGGACCCCAGAACATGAAACGGCCGGCGGCTAACCGGCCGTCGGCGGACGCGGATGGTACCCCCGCAATCAACCCCCGTCAATTCGCCGTCGATACCATCGCTCGATGCCCGTAAACCTCCAGCAACCATGGGCAATCGGCAGCGTCGAGGTGCCCACGCGGATCGTCCTCGCGCCGATGGCAGGGGTCAGCATCCAGGCGTTCCGGCGCCAGGGACGCCGGTTCGGAGCCGGTCTCGTTTGTTCCGAGATGGTCTCGGCGGCCGGCATCGAGCATCGCAACGAGCGCACCTTCGGCTACCTCCGCGTCGCCGGCGACGAGCACCCGCTTGCGATCCAGATCTTCGGCGCCGACCCCCGCGCGATGGCCGATGCAGCGCGGATGGTCGAGGCGGCCGGCGCGGACATCGTCGACATGAACTTCGGCTGTCCCGTGCGGAAGGTGACAAAGACCGGCGCCGGCGCGCACCTGATGGACGATCCCGCGCTTGCTTGCCGGGTCGTCGAGGCGGTTGCGGCCGCCGTCGCGGTTCCCGTGACGGTGAAGATGCGACGCGGCGTCGCCAACGGCTCGCGCGCGTGCCTCGAGCTCGGGCCGCAGCTCGTGGAGGCCGGCGCGGCGGCTCTGACGCTCCACCCGCGCTCGGCGCAGCAGATGTACACGGGCGAGGCGGATCATTCGGTCACGGCGGAGCTGGTCGACCGCGTCAGCGTCCCGGTGATCGCGTCGGGCGACGTCACCTCGCGCGAGAGGGCCGTCTCGGTGCTCGAGCAGACCGGAGCCGCGGCCGTGATGGTGGCGCGCGGCGCGCAGGGAAATCCCTGGGCACTGCGTGAGATCGCCGAAGGTGATTCGTTCCAGCCGACCCGCGAGGAGGTCGCCGCGGAACTCGTCGTCTTCATCCGCGAGGCGGTAAGGGAGCTCGGCGAGCAGCGCGCGGTCGGGTTCCTGAAGAAGTTCTACGGCTGGTACCTGGGCCACGGCCGCTTCCCGAAGCCCTTCAAGCAGGAGCTCGTGGAGCTCGAGACGACCGAGGAGGTCGTGACGCGACTGTTCGCGGCTGCCCCAGGCGCCGCCCCGCTTGTCCGGGAGCTCGAGGCCGAGCTCCCGGCCGCCGAGGAGGAGATCCTGCTCGACCGCCTTCCGATCTCGGTTTACGGCGGCGGCTGATCCAAGCAGTCGAGGTGCATTCGATCCGCGGGGCCGCCGGTGGTCCGCGCCGGTCCGTCGTATACGAATCCGGCCGCCTCGTAGAACGCTCGCGCGTGCTTGTTCGCGGTCACGTTGATTCGGTCGACGGTCGTAGCAGCGTCGCGGACGAGCGCTGTCGCGATGCCGCGGCGCATCCAGTCCGGATCGGTGAAGAGGTCTTCGAGCTCGTTACCCACGAGCGTCGCAAAGCCGACGATGCGCCCCTCGACGACGGCGACCCGGGTCCGGCCCTCGATCACGTTGGCCTCGTCGATCCCGAACTCCTCCGGGTGCGCAGCGATCCACTCGCGGTCACCCTCGTTCGTCAGCGCCGCACGCCGGAAGATCCCTTCGAGCGCCGAGAGATCGGCGAGCGTGCTGTCCCGGATCAGGAGTTCCGCTGCCACACGATCCGGAGCCCCTCGAGCGTGAGGAACGGCTCGACGTGGCCGATCGTCCGCGAGTGCGGGGCGATCAGGTCGACGAGGCCGCCCGTGCCGATCACCGGCGCCTCGGTGCCGAGCTCGCACCGGATCGCGTCGACGATGCCGTCAACCTGCCCGGCGAAGCCGTAGATCAGTCCCGACTGCAGCGCTCCCGAGGTCGTCTTGCCGATCACCTGCGGCGGCTCGACGTAGTCGACCTTCACGAGCCGCGCCGCCCGCGCGAACAGCGCATCCATCGAGACCTCGATCCCGGGAGCCAGGACACCGCCGACGTATGCGCCGGCCGGCGAAACCACGTCGAAATTGGTGGACGTGCCGAAGTCGGCGACGATCGCCGGCGCGCCGAAGAGCTCTTTGGCCGCAACCGAGTTGACGATGCGATCCGGGCCGATGTCGCGCGGCGCATCGTGCTCGATCGGGATCCCGGTGCGCACCCCGGGGCCGATTACGAGCAGCTCTGCCTTCGCCCAGCGCTCGGCGACGTGTTCGTACTCCGGCACCAGCCTCGGCACCGTCGAGGAGAGGCAGATCCCGTCGATCGCCTCGAGGTCGAGGAAGTCCGCGAGCAGCGCTCCCAGCTCGTCGCCCGTCCTGTGTGCCTCGGTGGCGATTCGCCAGCGCTCGCCGAGCTCCGGCCCGTCGTAGAGACCGAAGACGGTCTGGGTGTTGCCTACGTCGACCGCGAGCAGCATCGCGGCCGGGAAGTTACTCGTCCTCGAGCCGGAACGGCTCGCCGATGCGCTCGGCGAGCGCCTCGGCGGTCAGCTGCGCCTCGTCCCCCTCGCCGCGCAGCTCCTCGACCGTGACATCGCCCGAGGTGAAAACCTTCGCCCGCGGAATGATCCGCGTCGGCCGGTTCTTGTCCCAGACCCAGACGTCCTCGAGGTCGAGCTGGAAGAACGGGAGTCCGCCCGCCGCGGTGGGCGCTGCCTGCTGCACATCGAGCCTGTTGCAGAGATACGTCGCGTCCTGGGTCAGCACGCAGAAGCGGAAGAGCGCGAAGACGGCCTGGTACTCCTTCTTCAGCGCAAGCTCGAGCTCTGCCTCGTATTCGTCGAGATCGTCGAGGTGGGACATCGGCGGTCAGTGTACCCCTCTGAGCAGGGATTCCACGTCTCCGCGCCCCGGCACCGCCAGGTCGGGAGCCAGCTCTGCAAGCGGCTCGAGGACGAAGCGCCGCTGCTGGAGACGCGGGTGCGGAACGGCGAGCCCAGGCTCGTCGATCACCTCGTCGCCGTAGAGGAGAAGATCGAGATCGAGCGTCCGCGGGCCGTGCTCGCCGGGGACGCGGACGCGACCGAAGCGTTGCTCGACGGCGAGTAGGCGATCGAGGAGCTCACGCGCCGTGAGACTCGTCGCGAGCTCCGCGGCACCATTGAGAAAGCGCGGCTGGTCGCCGACTCCGACCGGATCCGTCTCGCGCAGGGTCGAGACGGCCACCACGTCGATTCCGGCCTCGCCGGCAAGCGCCTCGACGGCCGCCCGGAGCGTCCGTTCGCGGTCGCCGAGGTTGGCGCCGAGCCCCACGTAGGCGCGCGTCACGGTCTCGTGACCATCACGCCAACCGTGCCTTCGAGCCCGGCAGGCCGGACCTCGGGCTTGCGGACGCGCACCCTCAGCCGCTCGGGCGAGAAACGGCGCTGGAGCTCGTCCGCAATGGCCGAAGCAAGGCCTTCGAGCAGAGCGTACTGCCCGGCGTTCGAAACCTTCTGAACGGTGCGCGCGACCTCGACGTAATCGACGGCGTCCTTGAGTTGGTCGCCCGCGCCGCGCTCCCCCACCGCGAGCTCGACGTCGAAGAGGAAATCCTGGCCACGTTCACGTTCCTCGGCATGCACGCCGTGCCGGCCGAAGACGCGCAGGTTACGGATCTCGACCGTGATCACGCGATCGCGCCGGCAACGGTAAGCGCGTCGACGTGGGGCTTCACGTCGTGGACGCGCAGGATCGTCGCACCGCGCTCGAAGGCCGCGACTGCCGCGGCGACGCTTGCCCCGAGCAGGTCGTCGGATCCTGTGAGCCGGCGCAGGGAGCTCTTGCGCGAGAAGCCGACGAGCACGGGCCTCCCGAGCGCGAGTAGGACGTCGAGCCGACGCACGAGCTCGAGATTGTCCGCCACGGTCTTGCCGAAGCCGATCCCCGGGTCGACGCAGATCCGCTCCTCGGGGATACCCTGCGCGACGGCAAACGCGAGCCGTTCCTCGAGGAAGGAGGCGACTTCGGCCGCAACGTCGTCGTACTGCGGCTCGTCCTGCATCGTCCGAGGCTCGCCCTGCATGTGCATGAGACAGAGGTAGGCGCCTGCGTCGGAGACGACTCCCGCGAGCTCGGGGTCGCCGCGCAGCGCCGTGACGTCGTTGACGAGGACCGCTCCGCGCTCGAGCGCCGCTTGCGCGACGGCGGCTTTCGAGGTGTCGATCGAGATCGGAAGCTCCCCGCGGAGACGGTCGAGGACAGGAACGACCCGCCGCAACTCCTCCTTCTCGGAGGCCCCCTCGGAGCCGGGACGAGTCGACTCGCCGCCGATGTCGACGATGGCGGCTCCGTCCTCGATCATGCGGCGGGCGGCCCGGGCAGCGACGTCGGGGTCGAGATGGACGCCGCCGTCGGAGAACGAGTCGGGCGTCACGTTGACGACGCCCATCACCGACGGCCGGGAAAACCGCTCTTCGATCGGGATCACGCCGGAAACTAAAGCACCGGTCGCCCGGTGCCGACATACCCGCTGCGATGATCGACGACCGCCTCCTCGCCTACTGGGAACGCGAAAGCGCCGCGCGAGAACGCCTGCGGAACTCGCTGCCCGCCTCGTGGCGGAACGACCCGCGGCCGAACATGGACGTGGTGCGCGAGCTCTACATCGAGGCAATGCTGCGGATGAAGCAAGGGTCGACGGCGCCGCTGGCCGCGATCGGCGACGACGACCGCTAGCGCAAGCGTCGGTCCGGGTTCCATTTTCGGCAGGTTTCTCCTAGGCTCGCGCACGTGGGCTTCTGCGGCGCCTTGCCCGAGCGGATCTTCTCGGGGACGCGCGTCCACAGCTGAGACGCAGGAGGAGTGCGTGATTGAGAGGGTTGTGACACTCGGGCCGACGCGCGCCGTATCTTCTGTCCGGGTGTCGATTGAGCGTGCTTTACCAAGGCTCACACAGCGCTTAGCAAGTACCGGTATTTTGCAGCCGCTCGTGCGGAGGGTCGTGTGGATTTGGTTGACGGGAGCGTTGCTGCTCGTCTTCGGCATCTTCGGAGCCGTCGGTGCCGCTGCAGCCAGGCCGGTGGCCTGGTCCAAACACGCGGTCGACCAGCGGCTCAACGTCGTCTTCATCCTGAGCGACGACGAGCGCTACGACGGAACGGCCGTGATGAAGAATCTCCAGACCCTGATCGCCAACCACGGGGTCACGTTCACCGACATGCACGTGACGACGTCGCTCTGTGGGCCGTCGCGGGCCAGCATCCTCACGGGGCAATACGCGCACCACACGGGCGTCCTCGACAACTTCGGTCCGTACAGCTACCCGGCCTTCCACAACGGCGAAGAGTCGAACGACCTCGCGGTCTGGATGCAGCGGGCCGGCTACGAGACCGGCCTCGTCGGCAAGTACGTCAACTCCTACACGGATGCCTTCGTCCACCACGCGATCCCACCGGGCTGGAACGACTGGCAGGTGATGGACAGCATCCCGATGGAGGAGTACTACAACTACTCGATCAACGACAACGGCCACCTCGAGCACTACGGGAACAAGCCGTCTGACTACTCGACCGACGTCCTGACCCACAAGGCCGTCCAGTTCATCAATGGAGCGCGGCACCCGTTCTTCCTCTACTTCGCGCCGGTGGCGCCCCATCTGCCTGCGGTGCCGGCGAAGCGCGACCGCGGGAAGCTGCACGACATCGCGCCGATCGACGACCCTGCCTTCAACCAGCGGAACATCAGCAAGGAGCCGTGGCGGTCCTGGCACAGGAACCTGCTCAACGAGGCGGCACAGAGCTACGTCAACCACGTCCGCATCAAGCAAGAGGAAACGCTGCTCTCCCTCGACCGCAGCGTCAAGAACGTCGTACAGGCGCTCAAGGCCCGCCACGAGCTGAACCGCACCGTGATCATCTACACGAGCGACAACGGGTTCCTCTGGGGTGAGCACCGGCTCGGGGGCAAGGTCTGGCCGTTCGAGGAGTCGACCCACGTTCCGCTGATCATCCGCACACCCTGGACGACCACCCCGCAGCGCAACAACCAGGTCGTGCTCAACATCGACCTCGCTTCCACGATCAGTGCGCTGGCCGGGGTCAGGCCGGCGCTCCCGCAGGACGGACGCAGCCTCGTGCCCTTCCTCGACGGCCAACAGGTTCCATGGCGCCACGCCTTCCTCGAGGAGTACCTCGGCAGGGACCTGCTCCATAGAGGCGGCCCGCCGCAGTACACCGCCGTCCAGACGAGGCGGAACCTGTACGTCGACTACAAGAACGGCTGGCGCGAGCTCTACAACCTGAGGAAGGACCCGTGGGAGCTGAACAACATCGCCGGCGACCCGAGAACCGATCCGATCCAGAACACCCTCAGCCAGGTCTTACGCCGCCTCTACGACGCGCCACCGACGCCCGTCACCACGCAGTCCAAATAACATCGAGCGATGCCCGAGCTGCGCCCTGGTGTCTGGCACTGGCAGTCGCCGCATCCGGACTGGAACGAGGAGGAGTGGTGGCCCGAGCTCGTCTCCTCCTACGCGATCGAGATCGGCGACGACCTCGTGCTGTTCGACCCGCTCTCGGTTCCCGACGAGCTGCGCGCACGAGCGACCGCGGTCGTCATGACCGCTCCGTACCACGAGCGAGACGCACGCGCGCTCGGCCTACCCGTCCACACGCCGCCCGCCGATACGTGGCAGGACTGGGTCGAGAAGTTCGGGATCGACCCCGAGAAGGTGCGGGGCATGGAGAGTGAGGACCTCGCCTGGCTCCGCGCGGGCGAAGGCGAGGGACACTTCCACGGCCCCGGTGCGTGGCCACTCGGCATCACCGCCTACGCCGGTCGCGAGGACAACGATCTCATCCTCTATCTGCCGTCGATCAACGCGATCGTCACGGGCGACTCGCTCTCCGACTTCGGCGAAGGCCTCGACATCCAGCTCGGCGGGCGCAAGCACGTGACGCGCGAGGATGTCGCCGAGCGGCTCCGTCCGCTGCTCGACCTACCGATCGAGCTCGTGCTTCCGGCGCACGGCGAGCCGACGGACCGCGCCGCCCTCGAGCGCGTGCTCGCTTGAGCTAGCTCTTCGCGGGATCCGGGCCCTGCATGGCCTGGCCCGGCAGCGGGAACGGCCGCGGACGCGGGCGCTCGCGCTTGGGCTGCGGCTCGGGCTCCGGCTGGTCCGGCTGTGCGGGCGCCTCGTCCGGGAAGACCGTTCCCTCGTCCTCGCCGGCGAGCAGGCGCTCGAACTGATCCTTGTCGATCGTCTCGCGCTCGATCAGGATCGACGAGATCTTGTGCAGCTCCTCCATGTGCTCGCGCAGGACCGCCAGGGCGAGCTCGTGCGATTCCTCGATCACGCGCCGGATCTCGTCGTCGATCTCGCGCGCGATCTCTTCGGAGTAGTCCGCCTCGGCGCCGTAGTCGCGGCCGAGGAACGGCTGGTCGTGGCCGCGTCCCAGCACGCGCGGGCCGAGCTTCTCGCTCATGCCGAAGCGCATGATCATCTGCTTCGCCATCGAGGTGATCTTCTCGAGGTCGTTCGCCGCGCCGGTCGTGACCTCGTGGAAGACGATCTCCTCCGCCGCGCGACCGCCGAGCGTCATCGCCATCTGGTGCATGAGCGCGCTACGGGTCGTGAGGTACTTGTCCTCGGTCGGCAGCGAGATCGTGAGGCCGAGTGCCTGGCCGCGGGAGACGATCGTGATCTTGTGGACCGGGTCCGTGTGCTCGAGGTAGTGACCGACGAGGGCATGGCCCATCTCGTGGTAGGCCGTGATCTTGCGCTCGTGCTCCGAGAGCAGCCGCGCCTTCTTCTCCGGGCCGGCGACGACGCGCATGATCCCCTCCTCCAGCTCGTCCTGCTCGATGATCTTCTTGCCGCGACGCGCTGCAAGCAGCGCTGCCTCGTTGACGAGGTTCGACAGGTCGGCGCCGGTGAAGCCCGGGGTGCCCGAGGCGAGCGTGTCGAGATCGATCTCGGGCGCCAGTGGCTTGCCCTTGGTGTGGACCTCGAGGATCTTGCGGCGACCGAGGCGGTCGGGCCGGTCGACGACGATCTGGCGGTCGAAGCGGCCCGGGCGCAGCAGCGCCGGATCGAGGATGTCGGGCCGGTTGGTGGCGGCGATGAGGATGATGTTGTCCTTCATCTCGAAGCCGTCCATCTCTACGAGCAACTGGTTCAGCGTCTGCTCGCGCTCGTCGTGGCCGCCGCCGAGACCCGCGCCACGATGGCGGCCGACGGCGTCGATCTCGTCCATGAAGACGATGCACGGCGACGCCTGCTTCGCCTGCTCGAACAGGTCGCGCACACGCGAGGCGCCGACGCCGACGAACATCTCGACGAAGTCGGAGCCCGAGATCGAGAAGAACGGCACGCCGGCCTCGCCGGCGACCGCGCGCGCGAGCAGCGTCTTACCCGTGCCCGGAGGCCCGTAGAGCAGGACGCCTTTCGGGATTCGCGCGCCGAGCGCCTGGAACTTCTTCGGGTTCTCGAGGAACTCCTTGATCTCCTGGAGCTCCTCGACCGCCTCGTCCACGCCGGCCACGTCCTTGAAGCCGATCTTCGGCGCGTCGGGCGTCATCCGCTTCGCGCGCGACTTGCCGAAGCTCATGACCTTCGAGCCACCGCCCTGCACCTGGTTCATGAGGAAGATCCAGAAGCCGAACAGGAGTACGAACGGCAGCAGGCTGCTGAGGATCGACCACCACGGCGACGAGCCGACGCCCTTCGAGTTGAAGGAGACGGGAGTACTGCCGTCGGCAGGACTCTTCATCGCCTGCTCGATCGAGTACTCGGACTGCGGGGTCGCGTAGTGGACGGTCACCTGCTTGCCGTCCTTCGTGCCCGTGAACGACTGCTTGTTCGGGTCGATGGTGACGTTCGAGATCTTCCCGGCGTTGACGTCCTGGATGAACTGAGACGTCGTCTCCTGCGTGGAGGGCGAGCCGCCGTGGTTCAGCGTCTCAAGCGCGAGCCAGACGAGCGCCGCGATGATGACGAGTGGGAAGAGCGCGCTACGGAAAAAACGATTCACGTGATCTCCCGCCTGAGGGTACCAGCGCCATGCCTGTGTACCGGGGTGGCGGCACCCTTGGCTATGCGCCGTTCAGCACGAGAGATTCGTCGAGCACACCGACGTACGGAAGGTTCCGATACCGCTCGGCGAAGTCGAGCCCGTAACCGATCACGAAGCGGTTCGGGATCTCGAAGCCCGTGTAGCGCACCGGCACGTCGATCTCGCGCCGCTCCGGCTTGGTCAGGAGCGCGCAGACCTCGAGGCTCGCGGGCTCCCGCGCCTCGAGATTCCGCACGAGATACGAAAGCGTGAGGCCGGAGTCGACGATGTCCTCGACGACCAGCACGTGGCGTCCTTCGATGTTGATGTCGAGGTCCTTGAGGATCCGCACGACGCCCGAGGAGTCGGTCGACGCGCCGTAGCTCGAGATCGCCATGAAGTCGATTTCGCACGGCACGGTCACGTGGCGCATCAGGTCGGCCAGGAAGAAGACTGCGCCCTTGAGGACGCCCACCAGGAGCAGGTCACGCCCTTCGTAGTCGGCCGAGATCTCGGCACCGAGCTCAGCGATCCGCCGCTGGAGATCCTCCTCCTCGATCAGGATCTCCGTCACGGCCCGTTCGAGCTCAGTCGCGGACAGCTTGCACCTCCGGGTGCTCGACGATTCCCGGCACGGCCACGATCTCGTCGCCGCGCACGACGAGTGGCCACGCCTCTCTCTCCGAGCGCGGCACCTTCGCGTCGACGAACACGTCCTGAATCTTGCGCCTCCTACCCGCCAACCGGTCCCCGGGCCTCCATCCGCGCACTCTAAGCCCTTGGAGCTCCGAACGGATAGTCCAGTCGCCCCACCTGATCTCCCCGGCCAGGTCGACCGGGCCGCGCTCGAGCCACAGGCGCTCGTGCTCGCGAACCGCCTGGACGCCGCCGCCGAGGTCGACGCGCTTCGATCCGACGGGGGCGGCGAGTAACTCGGCGAGCGCCGGCGAGAGCGTCTCGCGCGTGTCCAGCGCACGCAGGAGGTTCTCGTCGGCGGCCGGATGGAGGCGTCGCAAGAGGGGCAGGATCTCGTCGCGGATCAAGCCGCGCTTCGTGTCGGCGTTCGAGGCGTCGAGGCGGAACTCCAGCCCGGCGGAGCGGCAATACGCCTCGGTGTCCTTGCGCCACAACGGCAGGAGCGGATGCACGATCCCTTCGTCGCTCCGCGGCGAGATGCCGGTCGCCGCTCCGCGCGACACGAGCCGGTAGAGGATCGTCTCGACCTGATCCGACGCGGTGTGCCCGGTCGCGCGCAGCCGGTCGCGGCCGACGAAGCGCCGCTGCTCACGCAGGGCGGCTTCGGAGAAGCCGGTGCCGTCGAGCTCGACGACCTCTGCGCCCAGGACATCGGCGCAGAAACGGGCGTCCTCGTCGGAGTCGGCGCCCCGCAGCTTGTGGTTCACGTGCAGCGCCGAGACCGTGTAGCCGAGCGAGCCGAGGACGTGCCACAGACAGGTCGAGTCAGCCCCTCCCGAGACCAAGCAGGTGACCTCGCCCCCGGCGGGGATCAGCTCGTACTCGCGGACGAAGCGCTCGACACGGTCGCGCAGCTCGTCCATGCGCGGATTGTGCCCGCTCAGAAGACCAGCGAGCGATACGTCAGCTCGCGCGTCATCCCGATCGAGTCGTAGAGCCGCAGCGCCGGCGCGTTCTCGGGCCGGACGAAGAGGCAGACGGCCGGCACCTGCTCGAGCAGCAGCCGGCAGAGGTCGCACAGCGCCCGGCGGGCGTAGCCATGGCGTCGCGCCTCTGGATCGACCCAGACCTGCTGCAGCTGCACCGCCGCCGGCGTCCATGCAGACGCCTCTGCCTTGAAGCGGATCACGCCCTCGTCGACCCAGAGCCACGAGCGCCTCTCCTCGATCTGCTGCCGTGTCCGCCAGCGGAAGCCGTCGGCGTCGCGCCTGAGCGGATCGACACCGATCTCCTCACGATGCGCCTCGGAGCACGCGGGCACGAGCAGTTCGAGGTCGGACAAGCGCGCCGCACGCAGCCCGGTCTCCCCGGGTTCCGGCGCCTCCCGCAGCGCATAGACGGGCTGCCCGGGCCGGTCGTCGCGGGGCCGCGGCATCCTAGGCCCGGCGGCGTCCCACAGCTCCCCTACCGCGTGCTCCTCGCCGATCACCATCCGGGCGCCGCTGCGAACCGCGGCCTGGGCGAAGTCGGCGCAGCCGCTGCCGGAGGGGACGATGTTGGCGCCCACGTGGCAGAGGGCCTCCAGGCGCCCGTCCTGCCCGGCGACGGCCGAGAAGCGCCCGAGCCCGCGTCGGGCGATGTCCTCGAGGAAGACGCGCTCGACCGGCTCGTCCGCGCAGAAGGCGAGCACCTGGTCGAGCGTCGGCGACAGGGTCTGTTGCACGACCGAATCATCCCCGATGCCTGACGTGGATAGAGTCGCGCCGTGCCGATTCACCTCCGAGCCGAACCCGGCGAGTACGCCGACGCGGTCCTCCTCCCCGGCGACCCGCTGCGGGCCAAGTACATCGCCGAGACGTACTTCGACGACGTGACCCAGGTGAACGAGGAGCGCGGGCTGCTCGGCTACACGGGCACGTGGGAGGGAAAGCGCGTCTCGGTGCAGGGAACCGGGATGGGCTGTCCCGGAGCGACCATCGTCTTCGAGGAGCTCATCCAGCTCGGGTGCAAGCGGCTGATGCGAGTCGGCACCTGCGGCGGCCTCCAGCCTCATCACGCGCTCGGCGACCTCATCGTCGCGCTGACGGCTGTCCCGGCCGACGCGACCGCGAGGCATCTCGTGAACGACGAGCCGCACTGTCCGACCGCCTCTTGGGATCTGATCCACGACGCCGTGCACGCGGCGAAGGAGCTCGGGCAGCCGATGCACGTCGGGCCGATCGTCTCGAGCGACGTCTTCTACAACCCGAGCGAGGGTCAGTACGAGCGGTGGTCCAGCCGCGGCGTCCTCGGCGTCGAGATGGAAGCCTCGGCGCTCTTCACCGTCGCCGCGCTCGGAGGCATCGGGAAAGTGCCGGGCGTCCATGGCGGCTGCCTCCTCACCGTGTCGGACATCATCGTCGAGGGCGTCTTCACGCGGATCACCGACGACGAGCTGCGGGCTGCGGTCGACCGGATGACGCGCGTCGCGCTCATGACTGTCACCAGCGATTAGCGCCGAGCGCAGGATCCTCTTCCTCGTCAATCCGGCTTCCGGCAACGGGGCGACCGGAAAGCGCTGGCCGAAGCTCCGGCAGCGCGCAGCCGAGCTCGGCCTGGACGGCGACGAGGTGCTGTCGGAGTTTCCGGGTCACCTCGCACAGGCTGCCGGCGAGGCACGGGGCTCGCTGCTCGTCGTGATCGGCGGCGACGGCACCGTGAACGAGGTGGCCAACGGAGTCGCGGGGACGGATGCCGAGCTCGCTGTGCTCCCGTGCGGCACGGGCCAGGACTTCGGCCGCACCCACGGGATCCCGAGCCGCTTCGACGAGGCCGTGCGGGTGGTGCTCGACGGGAAGACGCGGACCATCGACCTCGGCCGGGTCGAACTCGAGGGCGGCGCCGGCCGCTACTTCGCCAACGTCGGCTCAGTGGGGATGAGCGGCGCCGTTGCTCGACGCGCAAACGCGATGACGAAGAGGTTCGGCGGCCGAGCGACGTTCTTTTACGCGCTCACGCGCGAGTTCCTCGCCTGGCAGAACACGCGCGTCGTCGTCGAGCTCGACGACGGCGTCCGGCGGGAAGGCCCGATGCACGACGTGATCGTCGCGAACGGCAACTGGCACGGCGGAGGGATGAAGCTCGCGCCGGACGCACGGCAGGACGACGGCGCCTTCGACGTCGTGACGATCGGCGACGTCTCCAAGCTCGACTTCGTCACCACGGCGCCGAAGCTGTACAGCGGCAGGTATCTGTCGCACCCGAAGGTGGAGCTTCTGCGCTCCTCGTCCGTGGCGATCAGCGCGGACGAGCCGCTGCCGCTCGAGGTCGACGGCGAGCCGATCGGGGCGACGCCGGCGCGCTTCGAGGTGGTTCCGTCGGCGCTGCGGCTCCGGGTGCCCCCTGCGTAGCGGTGCGATAGCCGCTGCCGCGGCCTTCGTGGCGTTGGCCGGCCTGGTCGCAGCGGGCGCGACGACGCATCTCGACCAGTGGGCGGCCGACCACGCGATGCCGCTCGCAGGCGGGTTCTCGTCTCCCCCGGCCACGCTCGAGTCGATCGTGCCTCTGCTCCATGCACCCTTCCACCCGATCGGCGTGGGAGTCGCCCAGGTCGTGACGCTGCCGGGCCAGGTGATCTTCTCTTTCCTGCTCGTCCTCGCGGCAGCCTGGCGGCTCTGGACGCGCGGGCGGGTCGACGCAGCGGTGTGCTGGACGGTGGCGTGGTTCGTCGCCGTTCTGGTGGAGCTCGTTTTCCGGCACACGCTCACACGCCAGCCGCTCTATCGGCACGGCGTGCACCTCGTCGGCTTCGACGCGTCCTGGCCGAGCGGTCACGCGCTGCGCTGCGCGCTCGTCGCGGGCGCGCTCGCCACCGCGTGGCCGCGCCTACGGATCCCGCTCGCGATTTGGCTCGCAGCGGTGGTCGTGCTCCTCGAGCTGGCCGGTCTCCATACGCCTACCGACCTCGTCGGCGGGTTGCTCCTGGCGACGGCCGCCGCGGCCGGCGCCGTAGCTATCGAGCGGTCAGGGCGTCTTCGGCGTGCTGGGCTTCGGCTTCGCCGCTCGGGCTGATGCCGGCTTGCGAGCAGGCTTCGGCTTGGCCATGGCGTCGACGCGCTTCTCGAGCGTCGTCAGCCGCTTCTCAATCTGCTCGAAGCCGCGCGTACGCCGCTGCAGCTCTTCGACCTTGTCACCGAGACCCTTGAGCGCCGCGAAGACCTTATCGGCGCCCGGCGCCTCGGAGATCCGCTGGATGGCACCCTCGCTCAGGTCGGTGAGCCACGCCAACAGATCCTTGTTCTCCTTGTTCTCGTCAGCCACTAAGTCCTCCTCGGTCAGTCTGAACCGACCATATCGAGAGCTACCGCGAGCCCGCGCAGTGTCTCGCCTGCCGTAGCGTCGATCACGAGGTCGGCACGGGAGTCCCACGGCGAGCCGCCGCGGTTGACGATCGCGAGCACGCCGCCCGCAGCGAGCGTCTCGCCGGGCAGCGCGGCGACCGGATGCACCTCGAGCGAAGAGCCGACGACGAGGAGCACACCCGCCTCCGCCGCAAGCGCCTGCGCGCGCTCGACGGCCGCCGCCGGCAGCAACTCGCCGAACATCACGACGCCGGGCTTGAGGATCTCGCCGCACTCCGGACACAGCGGAAGCGGCAGCGAGGCGAGTGCGTCCTCGATCGGCACGCGGAGTCCACAGTGGATGCACTCGGCTTCGCGCAGCGAGCCGTGCACCTCGACTACCTCCCGCGAGCCCGCGAGCTGGTGGAGACCGTCGATGTTCTGCGTGATGACAGCGCGGATCCAGGCCTGCTCCTCGAGCTCTGCGAGGGCGCGGTGCCCGTCGTTCGGCTCCGTGCGAGTGAGCGCATCGAGCCGGAGGGCGTAGAACTCCCAGACCCTTGCCGGATCTCGCCGGAACGCGTCGATGGTCGCAACCTCGGCCGGGTCGTACCTCTCCCAGATTCCTCCCGCCGAGCGGAAGTCCGGGATCCCCGACTCGGTGCTGATGCCGGCGCCCGTGAGCACGACACACGGGCGCCGGCGTTCGAGTAGCTCAGCCAGCCTCGGGACGGTCATGCACGGACGGTAGACGAGCCCTCTGGTACGCGAATGCGCCGGCGAGCAGCAGCAGGCCGATGGCGAGGAACGAGCCCACGCGCCAGATCGACTCGAGGTGGGCCAGATCCACGAGGAAGACCTTGCCCACCGCGAGCGCCAGGAGAGATAGGCCACCGAGTCGGAGCGCTCGCCGGCGCTGAACGAGCCCGACGAGGATCGCCGCGAAGCCGAGTGCACTCCAGAAGCCCGAGAGCGCGAGCTGCGAGGTCTGCGTCGAGTTCCCCGGACTTGCGCCGGCGAGATCGACGACGAGGCCACTCGCCAGGTAGACGAGGACAGCAGCGCCCGCCCAGGCGATCGGTTCCCGGACCTCGCGGCACGCAGCTGCGATGCCCGCGAGCGCGAGGAGTACGAGCCCGATCGAGCCGATCGCGGTGGGAATCGAGTGCACGCCGTACGCCAGCGAGTCCGGAGGAACCAGGCAGCCCGCCAGGTAAACGAGCAGAGCAGCGCTTGCCCACGCGATCGGTTTCCGGACGTCGCGGTACGCCGCTGCGACGCCCGCGAGCGCAAGCAGCACGAGGCCGACCGAGCCGAGCGCGACGGGAATCGAGTGCACGCCGTACGCCAGCGAATCCGGCGGGACTTCGAACACGAGGACATGCCCGGCGGCCAGCCCAGCGAACAGAAGCGAGGCGACCAGGCCGCGCTCCGGCGTGCTCGTGCGGCGTCCGGCCCAGGCAAGCACGAGCGCCTCGAACGACCAGGCGGCGACGACCGCAGGGCCGTCGAGCGAGACGGTGATCGCGACGCCCACGATCCCGGCGGCGACGCCGTAGAGCAGCAGCGCGATCTCGTGACTCGCACGCGACCTCAGCACGAGCGTCCCGAGCACGACGTGTGCGCCCGCGAGCGCGAAGAGCCAGGCGTTCGCACCCGCGCGATGTCCGGCATCGTCGATCAGCCACCAGCCTCCCGCCGCCGTGACCACTGCGTTGGCCAGCAGCAACGACGCGGACGACAGACGCAAGGACTCCGTTGGCGTCCGGAGCTCGTGGCCGAGAGCGGCCACGACATAGAGCAGCCAGAAGGCTGTCGTAACCGCGAGGGTCAGCCCGAGGTGAGTGTTGTGCTCGCTCACAAGCCAGGCCGCAGCCTGCGGAACGCTCACTACGTAGGCCGCCACCGCGAGCCACTCCCAGCCGCGTCGCAGCACGACGCCGATCGCTGCGACCAGCGCGATCGCCATGAACACGAGCGCGCTCGTGCTCGTTCCGCAACCGACGAACACGGGCGCGAGGAGCGACCCGACGATCCCGATGCCGGCGATCTCTTGCGAGTCCCAGCGCACCGCCGTGGCAAGCGCCAGTGCGCCGACGGCGCCGGCGATCACGAGACCGACGGCCGGCGACACCAGGTGGTAGTGCAGAGTCGTTGCCGCGTCAGTGGCGTACAGCGCAGCGAGCCCGGCAGCGAAGGTCGCGAGTGCGGCCTGGGTGTGGCCACAACGCTCGTAGAGCCAGCCCCCGAGCCCGACGAGCACGGCGGAGCCGCCGAATGCGAGCTCCATCCGTGCGGCCTCGCCGATCCAGCCGTTGCGTACGGCCATAACGACGAAGAAGACGGCCGCGATGACGACGGCGACGCCGCCGAGCCAGCCGAGAACACGTCCGCCCAGCAACTCCTCGAGATCGGGCCGCGGCGCCTTGGGTGCCGCGGCTTGTCGCGGCGGCGGCCACACCAGTTGCGGCGGGGCAGTAGGCGCGGGAGTCGGCGCGGGATCCGGCGCAGCGGCCAATCCCAGCAGACCTTCGAGGGTCTTCACTCGGCCTTCGAGGAAGTTGAGGCGTTGCTCGACCGAAGATTCCATTTGCTCTCCTCCTTGGGAGCGCGGTCATAGCATTCCTGCTATGGGGTTATATAGCACTTTTGCTATGCCCGTCAAGCCTGGGATAGGCTCGCGCCTCGTGGACGGCTACTCCTTTTCGACACCGGTGCGCGTGCGCTTCGCGGACACCGATGCCCAGGGCGTCGCGCACAACTCCGCCTACGTGGTCTGGTTCGAG